>Ga0265293_10000939_pt1 | contig 66708 bp, 73 predicted proteins | sample Munlanlewell138R_FD_192505 | JGI IMG/M metagenome (GOLD analysis project Ga0265293, IMG submission 192505) | Leachate microbial communities from a municipal landfill in Southern Ontario, Canada - Leachate well 138R | ecosystem: Engineered > Solid waste > Landfill > Unclassified | place: Canada... | reverse complement strand
GTGCACGGTGTACGGGAGATTTCCGAGCTGGCCTATCAGGACCTGATCCAAAAGGAACTCCCCAACGACGAGTACCTGGGAGAGATGGTAAGGGAGAAGCTGATCTATTACCCCACGGTCACCCGCGAGCCCTACATACACAATGGTCGCATCACCAAGCTGATGCTCAGTGGCGAGCTCTTCAATGACATCGGCCTGCCCACGCCCAATACCACCGACGACCGCTTCATGCTGTGTGGCAGCCCCAGCATGTTGAAAGACATTTGCACCATTCTCGACGAGTGGGGTTTCAAGGAGTCGCGCCACGGTCACCAGGCCGAATACGTCATCGAGCGAGCCTTCGTCGAGCAGTAAGAACTCTGCATACACCGAGCTTCAGGCAAGACCTTGAGGGGCTTTTCCCGCCAAGGTCTTGCCGGGAGTTTGAGTTTCATCCGCATTCCCTTCCTTTCTCCGTTCATCCGTTGAGCTTGGCGCTCGGGCCGGGTTCGTCAGATTTTTCTCTGCCGCGCGATAGTGATCGGGCAAGTCGTGCTTTGTGGTCATGAGCGCTGTCATCGTTCCCGTGTTCACCCGATGCGGGTTTTACGGGCTGTTTTTTTGCGAAAACAACACAATTGTGTCGATTAGCACTGTTATTGACACAAATCATGTTTACAAATGGGAACTATTATCATTATTATCGCACCCCTGCACTGAAACGTGCGCCCCGTGCGCAGATTTCAATTCTGGAAAATGAACCTCAACTCAAAAGCGGTCTGACATGTTGTTTGCTTTTGCGCTGGTGAATGCCGGCGGTACAGCGCTTTGCGTAGCCTTGCTGCGACAATTCTGGCTCATGAACACGGTGACGCCATCACGGCTCCTGTGCCGGGGTTGCTGGCATGGGTGATACCAGGCGCTCCCTGCTGGGGATTCTCGTGGTGATGGCCGCTCATGGTGGTGCGATTGGCGCCATGCTGTGGAGTTCGGCGCCGCAACCTGAGGAGCTGGTGCTGCCTACGATTCAGGGCGTGATCATTCCGGCGCCGCCGGCGGAGCAGGTGCAGCTGCCGAGCGCCAAGGAACAGCCGCCGGTGGAGAAGCCGCCGGAAGAGCCGAAGCCCAAACCGAAGCCCAAGCCAAAACCCAAGCCGAAGCCCAAACCTACGCCGATGCCGCCGCCCGTGAAGGCGCCGCCCTCGGAAACAGCGATCTCGCAGCCGGATGTCGAGGAAGAGGTTGCCGAGCCCGCTCCACCGGTTCAACAGGCATCGACGCCTGTGGAGAGCGAGCACGACACCCTGGGCGCGCCCGTGGTTCCGCCGCGCCAGGATGCCAACGCGCTGAACAACCCGGCGCCAGCCTATCCCACCATTTCGCGGCGTCTGCGCGAGCAGGGCATCGTGGTGCTGGAAGTGCTCATCCTGCCCGATGGCAGCGTGGGTGAGGTGCGTATCAAGGAGTCCAGTGGCCACAAGCGTCTGGACGACACTGCCGCCAAGGCGGTCAAGCAGTGGAAATACATACCTGCCCGGCAGGGCGACAAAACGATTGCTTACTGGTACTTGCAGCCGCTGGAATTCTCGCTGCACTGAGACCTCATTCGACCCTATTTGGAGGAACTGGAATGAACAACCCCTACGGAATAGAAGCCATGCTGTCGCAGGGCGACGTCGTCATCAAGGTGGTGGCCGTGGCGCTGCTGCTGATGTCTGTCGCGAGCTGGTATGTGATCGTGGTGCGCACCTGGGGATTGCTCCGCCTGCGCAAGCCGGCGCGGGCGCTGGCGGATTTCTGGCACGCGCGCAGCTTCAGCGAAGGCCTGCACATGATCGGCGAGAGCGGCGATGAAAATAATCCCTACCGCAGGCTGGCGGAAGACGGCAAGGGCGCGCTCGACCACCACATGGCGTGCAAGTCGGATCTGCATGGCGACCTGCCGCTCGCCGCCTGGCTGACCTCGACGTTGCGCGGATCCATCGATGAAAGTGCCGAGCGCCTGCAGCGCGGTCTCGCCGTGCTGGCCTCTGTCGGATCGACCGCGCCGTTTATCGGCCTGTTCGGCACGGTGTGGGGCATCTATCACGCGCTGGTGGGAATCGGTGTATCTGGCCAGGCCAGTATCGACAAGGTGGCCGGTCCCGTGGGCGAGGCGCTGATCATGACGGCCTTCGGCCTGGTGGTGGCCATTCCCGCAGTACTGGGGTACAACGCCGTCAGCCGCGGCAACAGAACGGTGATGGGCAAACTCAACCGCTTTGCCCACGAGCTGCACTCCTATCTCATCACCGGCGCCACACCTGCCAAGGCGCGCTCCAAGACCAAGGAGAAGGTGACGGCGCTGACCAAGCCCAAGCAGATCGTGGAGCCCGCCCAGGCCGGGGAGGGTCGCTGATATGGCTTTCGGTGGCGGATTGGATGACGACAATGAGGTGATGAGCGAAATCAACATGGTGCCGCTGATCGACATCATGCTGGTATTGCTGATCATTTTCATCATTACCGTGCCGGTGCTGACGCACTCGGTCAAAGTGGATCTGCCGAGGGCGGACAACACGCCGAACGAGATCAAACCGCAGACCATCACCCTGGCGGTGACCGCCGATGGCCAGTTTCACTGGAATGAAGCCATGGTGACGCCGGAACAGCTGGAGACCCGTCTCGCCGAAGCGGCGAGCCAGGATCCTCAGCCGGAAGTGCATATCAGAGGGGATCGCACCGTGGCCTATGAGCACGTGCTCAAGCTGATGGCCGCCGTACAGCGCTCGGGGATGCTGAAGCTGGGGTTTGTGTCGGAACCGGAATGATTGGGGAGTTTACAGTTCACAGTTGACAGTTATCAGAGGGGGGGCACGCTCATACTGTGAACTGAAAACCGTCACCCTCTGCTGGCAGTCTTGCCTCTCCACAGGATATTGATCAGCGCTCCACACAGGATCAGCGCGCCTCCCGCCAGCGTCCACAATCCTGGTATCTCATCGAAAACGACAATACCGATCACCGCGGCGAAGATGACCTGGGCATAGGAAAAACTGCCCGCCCGGCTCGCGGTTTCTTCGCGCATGGCGAGAGTCAGGGTGACCTGTCCGAGATGGGTGAATACGCCGACCATCAACAGGCTCAGCCAGGCCCAGCCCTGGGGCATCACGAAATCATCGCCGAGCAGGATCAAGGTGGCGGGCAGGGTCACCATGGGGAAATAAAAAACGATCACGGCGGGATCTTCGAGGGTGCTGAGCCTGCGCACGATGGTGTAGGCCAGGCCGCTGCCGAATGCGGCGGCGATGGCGACACCCACTGCCAGCACATCGTAGTCCGGCGCCGCGCCACCGAACAGAAAGGCCGGGCGCACCATCACCAGCAGGCCAATGAAGCTCAGGGCGATACAGGCCAGGGTGGCAGAGGTGGGGCGCTCCTTGAGCCAGAGCAGGGCGATCAATGCCGTGAACATGGGGTGTAGGTATTGGAGCACCGATGCTTCGGCAATGGGCAGGTGCACCAGGGCGTAGAACACCCCCGTCAGCGAGATAAAGCCCACCAGGCCGCGCATGAACAGCAGAAAGCGATGCGTGCCGAACAGTGGAATGTTCTTGCGCCTGACATCGCCATAACTCAGCACCAGTGATACCAGGGCACGGGCGGCGATGATCTCCAGCACGGGAATACCCTGGTGGCCGGCGATTTTTACGCACATGCCCATGAATGCAAACGCCAAGGCACTGGCGAGCATGTAGCGGGCGCCGAGCGGTATGGTGGCGAAAGGGGAAGTGGCGGTCATCGGGATGAGTTGGTTCAATAGGCGGCGCCCAATTATAGCCGCGCTTTGCAGGCTTGCCTGCGCGACAAAGGTTGTTTGTTACCTGGAAACTGAACTATCATCCCTAACATCTTGATTAATTGATTAAACGTGCGAGGGGATGATGCCTTACCAATGCCTGGCAACCTGGCGTACCGCCGGGGCGGCGCGCGTTCTTGTGGTGGCCGCCATCTGTGTGCTGCTGTCAGCCTGCTCAGGCCCGGCATCGAAGCCCGGCACTGCGGCCAGTCAGCCCGCGGTGCGCGACGCGTTGTACCGCCAATACAACGAATGGCGCGGGGTGCCCTACCGGCTGGGCGGCGTCTCCAAGAGCGGTGTCGACTGTTCCGCGCTGGTACAGATCACCTACAAGAACCTGTTTTCCATGGATTTGCCCCGCAACACCTGGGACCAGTCGCGGGTAGGTAGCGTGGTCAAACCCGGCGAGCGCCGCAGCGGCGATCTGGTGTTCTTCAAGACTGACATGTGGGGCAACCACGTGGGGATCTACCTGGAGGATGGCCGTTTCATGCACGCATCGGCGAGCCGTGGCGTGATGATTTCCAACCTCGAAGACACCTACTGGAAGCGCCACTACTGGAAAACCCTGCGGCCCATGGCGTCGTCTCTAGTTTCTCGTTAGTTGTTGCAGGGTGGTCGGAAGTTCAGGCGGAAGTGCCGCGGAAGTGAGCTATAAGCTGTAAGCTCTAAGTTAAACCCTGGCAGAACTCGGTTCTTTGCGATGATTGTGCTAAAGCTTACGGCCGGCTTAACCAGGCTTAGCCAAATCCATTTCGTAAATAATGATTAAAAAATTTATCATTAAGTGATATTTACACTATTTATGAATAATTTTATTTTCTTAAAGATTGTGCCGTGTATACCGAGCAGGCGTCCGGAGCAATATGATCCAGCAAAGTCCCGCTTAAAGCTTATGGCTTATAGCTCTCAAATAGCTCTCAAATAACAATTTGATCAAATTTCTAATCATTGAGCTAAAATAGCTACATCAGTGATCAAGAAACTTGGCTTTATGAAATTCGAAAGAATGTCCAATCGTGCCATTGCCGCGGAGATTGGCCGCCGTATCGAGCAGTTGCGTCTCGAACAGAATCTCACCCAGGAGCAGGTCGCCCAGGAAATAGGGCTGTCGCGGGTCAGTTACCGCAATCTGGTCAACGGTGGCGGAAAATTCGAAAACCTCATTGCCGTGCTGCGGGTGTTGGGTCGTCTCGATGCCTTGGAGCACTTCATTCCGGAAACGCCGTTCAGCCCCATGGAGCAGCTGAAGATGCGCGGCAAGAAGCGCCGCCGTGCGAGTGGGCGTCAGGAAGAGCAGCGCGGCGCCGTGGCTGATGGTGACGAGTTGGACTGGTAATGCAGAATCTCGCAGAAGTGAAATTGTGGGGCAAGCGGGTCGGCGCCCTGGCGCATGACCCCACCACGGGCCTGAGCACCTTCGAATTCGCCCCCGAATGGATCGATGGCGGAGTGGAAGTCGCACCGCTGCACATGCCTCTCGGTCCCGCCAAATATCAGTTTCCCGCCCTCAATCGCGAAACCTACCGGGGCTTGCCCGCCGTTTTTGCCGATACCCTGCCGGATGATTTCGGCAATGCGGTGATCGACGCCTGGCTGGCGCGCCAGGGCCGCGACCCAGGTTCTTTCACGGCGCTGGAGCGACTGCTCTACACGGGTACCCGCGGCATGGGGGCGCTGGAATACGCGCCCGCCATGCAGCGCGATTCGCCTCGCGCCGAGCAACTGGAGCTCGCTGCCCTGGTGGGCATGGCGCAGCAGATTCTCGATCAGCGCGCACAGACCGCCGCTGTGATCTGCGGCGACGAGGCCGATGATCGTGCCATGTCCACCCTGTTTCAGGTGGGGACCTCCGCCGGTGGCGCCCGCGCCAAGGCGCTGGTGGCGGTGAGCGCCGACCGCAGCCGCATCCGCTCCGGGCAGGCGGAAGCCCCCGAGGGCTACGAGCACTTCCTGCTCAAGTTCGACGGCGTGGAGGAAAACAAGGTAAACAGCGAGGTGTTCGGTGATCCCAAGGGGTTCGGGCGCATGGAATATGCCTATTATCTGATGGCAAAGGACGCCGGGCTCAACATGTCCTACTCCGAGCTACTGGTGGATGGCCCCCGCGCCCACTTCATGACGCGCCGCTTCGACCGCGATGGCAACCGCAAGCGCCACTACGTTTCCCTGTGTGCCATGGATCACGCAGATTACAAGAGGCCCGGTAGCTACAGTTACGAGCAAGTGCTGGCGGTGGCGCGCCAGCTGCGCTTGCCGCGCCGCGATGCGGTAGAGATCTTCCGCCGCATGGTGTTCAACATCGTGGCGCGCAACCACGACGATCACAGCAAGAACCTCGGTTTCATCCTCGATGCACCCGGCGCGCCATGGCGCCTGGCGCCGGCCTTCGACGTCGCCTACAGCTACAAGAAAAACTCCCCCTGGGTGAACGCCCACCAGTTGTCCCTCAATGGCAAGCGTGACGATTTCGTGCGCGATGATCTGCTGGCCGTGGCGGCATTGATCGGCAATTTCCGCCAGGATGCACTGGAGATCATCGAACAGGTTGTGGCAGTGGTGGCGCGCTGGCCGGAATATGCCCGGCACGCAGAGGTTTTCGAGCCGCTCGCAAAGGAAATTCACGACAATCTTCGGCTTTACCTGAAAGGGGCGTGATATCTTGGCGAAGTGGTTGATCGTTGCGGGAGTCGCGCTCTGTATCGCGGGTGTACTCCTGCACATGTTTCCCGGTATGTTTGCCTGGTTCGGACGCCTGCCCGGCGATATCCGCATCGAAACAGAGCGGACGAAGGTTTTCTTTCCGTGGGTGTCCATGCTCATCATCAGCGTGGTTGTGAGCATCGTGCTATCGTTTTTGCGACGTTGAGTGGAGGTAACAATGAATTCGGACAAGGTGGATATGGAACAGGTTTTGACATTCTGGTTCGATGAGGCGGGCGAAGCGTACTGGTGGGTAAAGGACGAGGCATTCGATCGCCTGGTCGAAAAGCGCTTTGCGAACACCCACCGGGCAGCGGTGCGCGGCGAACTGTTCCATTGGCGCGCCACGCCCCGCGGTCGCCTCGCTGAAGTCATCGCCATCGACCAATTTTCACGCAACATCTACCGCGACAGGCCCGAGGCCTTCGCCTGGGACGGCATGGCTCTGGCGCTCGCCCAGGAAGCGGTGGCCGCAGGCGCGGATCAGGCGCTCACCCCGGTGGAACGCAGCTTCTTCTATCTGCCCTACATGCATAGCGAGTCACTGATCATCCACGAACAGGCGCTGCCCCTGTACCAGGCCAACGGTATCGCCAGCGGCCTGGATTTCGAGATTCGCCACCGCGACATCATCGCGCGCTTTGGTCGCTACCCGCACCGCAACGCCATTGTGGGGCGAGAATCTTCCCCGGAAGAGATCGAGTTCCTCAAGCAGCCGGGGTCGAGTTTTTGAATCTGTCATCCCCTATTCGCTACCGTTCGGCTGTTCGTGTTTTGGTGATTGGTTGCCCTGTGTCATCATTCGAGGTGTACGACGTGCAGCGGCTGAAAAACCAGTACATCGACAAGAGCGCCCAGGTTTGCATCAGCGCCATCCAACGCATGTATTCGATCCGCAAGGACGAGCCGCTGGACGACGCACTGGAAGAGGCCAATCCGGCCAAACAACTCACCAAACCGAAAGCGCCACTCATCCTGAAAAAAGCTTTTTCCGGCCAGCTGGTTCTGCAAGACTCTCGCACTAAAACAGCAGCCAACGCTGAACTTGCTACGGTGTCCTGAGCCATGCCATTCAAGCTCCCCATCAACCTCGATTCCCTCCTCCACCAACGCACTGTGGAAGGCGAGCGCATTGAATACAAGGCCGGCTGGAACCCCGAATCCATCCTGCATAGCCTCTGCGCCTTCGCCAATGATTTCCATAATCTCGGTGGTGGTTATGTGGTGGTGGGTGTGGCGGAGCAGAATGGCCGACCTGTGTTGCCACCTGTGGGGTTAGCACCAGAGCAGATTGATGCTATTCAAAAAGAGCTGCTGAACCTGGGCAACTCCGCTATCCAGCCACCCTATCATCCGTTTACGGCTGTCTATGAAGTGCAGGGCAAGCTGATTCTGGTGCTGTGGGCCTTTGGTGGCGAGACGCGCCCCTATAAAGCTAAAACAAGTTTGAGCCAGAAAAAATCCGACTGGGCTTATTATGTGCGCAAACACTCCAGTACGGTGAAAGCCACGGGTGAAAGCGAGCGCGAGCTGATGTCGCTGGCGGCCACGGTGCCCTTTGATGATCGTTATAAGCAAACTGCAACGCTGGATGACTTGGCACCGCATCTGATACGGGAGTTTTTGGCTGAGATTGGCAGTGATTTAGCCAAGGATGCGGCCAATATGTCGGTGGAGCAGTTGGCGCGACGTTTAAACATTGTCGGTGGGCCGCCTGAAGCGTTGTTCCCCAAAAATGTCGGTTTGCTGTTTTTTAACCCGCAGCCAGAACAATTCTTTCCTGTCACCCAAATCGACGTGGTGTATTTCCCTGAGGGTGCGGGCGGCGATCATTTTGAAGAGAAGATATTCAAGGGGCCGCTGGCACGGATTACCCGTGATGCTTTGAGTTACATAGAGGCACAGTATTTAAAAGAGTTTGTGGTAAAACACCCCGACCGTGCCGAAGCCGAGCGCTTTTGGAATTTTCCTTATGCGGCTATTGAAGAGGCGGTGGTGAATGCGGTGTATCACCGTTCTTATGAAATTCGCGAACCCATTGAGGTGCGCATTTATAAGCACGAATTGATGGTGCTGAGCTTTCCCGGCCCGGACCGCTCAATCAAACTGGAAGATTTGCAGAATGGAAGTGCTGTAAGCCGGCGCTATCGCAACCGTCGCATCGGCGAGTTTTTAAAAGAGCTGGATTTAACCGAGGGGCGCTCTACCGGCCTGCCTAAAATCTTCAACAAAATGGCGCACAACGGCTCGCCCAGGCCCATTTTCGAAACCGATGACGAACGCACTTATTTCCTGGTGCGTCTGCCCGTGCATGAGAAGGTGGCGGAGCTGGAGCGTGCTGCTGAAACGGCAAAGGAACAAGTCACCCCCGAAGTCACCGAACAAGTAAGGGATCAAGTAGGGACTAAGCAGGAACTAAGCACCCATCAAGTAACCCATCAAGTAACCCATCAAGTACGAGCTTTGCTGTTAGTTGTCACAGGCGACATGAACCGGGCGGATCTGATGGCCGCACTGGCATTGAAGGACAGGGTAAACTTCAGGAAAGCTTATCTTGAGCCTGCTCTGGAGCTGGGCCTGATCGAAATGACCCAGCCGGACTCGCCGCGCAGCCCCACACAAAAATACCGCCTGACCACCTTGGGCAAACAGGCTCTGGCAAGCGCCAAAGGCCGCACATGACCCAGCCTCCATTCACCATTACAGCAACCACGCTCAATACCAGCCTGGACCTGTTCTGGCTGAAAGACAAAAGTCTGACCGATCTCGACAACCTGCCGGAGCCCGATGAGCTGGCAGAGGAGATCATCGAGAATCTGGAGGCGGGACTGGCAAGTTCTCGGACGGTATTGGCAAACCTGTCCCGGTAACTCAGGCAGGCGATGCATCGAACGACACTGTGATCCTCTATACTTGCGCCCCTCGTCAATCCGAACGTCGAATGACGGTCGATCGTTATTTTTAAGGTCTGCTGATGATTACTCTCGGAACCCCTCTCACTCCCGGCGCCACCCGTATCATGCTGCTCGGCAGCGGTGAACTCGGCAAGGAAGTCGCGATCGAGCTGATGCGGCTCGGCTGCGAGGTGATTGCCGTCGACCGCTACGCCAACGCGCCCGCCATGCAGGTAGCCCACCGCAGCCATGTCATCGACATGCTCGACGGCCAGGCGGTGCGCCGCCTGGTGGAGCAGGAAAAGCCACAGTTGATCGTGCCGGAAATCGAGGCCATCGCCACCGCCGAGCTGGTTGCGCTGGAAACGGAGGGCTGGCGGGTGATTCCCTCGGCCCGTGCCGCGCAGCTGACCATGAACCGGGAAGGTATCCGCCGCCTCGTCGCGGAGGAGCTCGATCTTCCGACCTCGCCTTACCGGTTTGCGGCGAACAGGGAAGAGTACCTGGCCGCTGTCGAGACGGTTGGCTTGCCCTGTGTGGTCAAGCCGATCATGTCGTCGTCCGGCAAGGGGCAGAGTATCGTGCGGTCGGCCGAAGAGGTAGGCGCTGCCTGGGATTACGCGCAGTCCGGTGGGCGTACCGGGCAGGGCAAGGTCATCGTCGAGGGGCTGGTGGATTTCGATTACGAGATCACTCTGCTCACTGTGCGCCATCGCGACGGCACCAGTTTCTGCGCGCCCATCGGCCATCGCCAGGAGAAGGGAGACTACCGCGAATCCTGGCAGCCCCAGGCCATGAGCGCCGTGGCATTGGCCGAAGCGCAACGCATTGCCAGGGCCGTCACCGATGCATTGGGTGGCTTCGGCATTTTCGGTGTCGAGCTCTTTGTTGCCGGGGACAAGCTCTATTTCAACGAGGTGTCGCCGCGCCCCCACGACACCGGATTGGTGACGCTGATCTCCCAGAACCTGTCGGAGTTCGCGCTCCACGCGCGGGCCATCCTCGGTTTGCCGATTCCAGTGATTCGCCAGTTGGGACCGTCGGCTTCCGCGGTGCTGCTGGTGGCCGGAGATTCGACAAACATCCGCTATGGCAATCTCGCTGAAGCGCTGGCCGAGGTGGACACGGATATCCGCCTGTTCGGCAAGCCCGAGGTGCGCGGTGAACGGCGTCTCGGCGTGGTTTTGGCCAGGGATGAAAATATCGCTGCGGCGCGGCAAAAAGCCGTACGCGCGCTGGGAAAGATCCGTGTCGAAGTGTGAGGTTGCGGCGGCATCATCCGGCAATCTCTACGGCGACCTGTCCGGCTACTATGACCAGTTCTGCGCACAAGTGGATTACGCCGAACAGTGCGCATTTGCGCGGCGCGCCTTCACCTGTTTTGCCGAATCCGGCGGCATGTCCTATCTGGATCTGGCCTGTGGCACGGGCCAGCATCTGGCACACATGCACGAGCGGGGTTTTGCCGTCAGCGGTCTGGACAACAGTGCGCAAATGCTGGAGCTGGCGGCGGCGCGCTGCCCGTCGGCCGAGTTGCTGCTGTGCGATCTCGCCGCCTTCGAGCAGGTGGAGGCCTTCGACCTGGTCACCTGTTTTCTTTATTCGATCCATTACAGCCATCCGCTGACGGCATTGGCGCAGACCCTGCGCTGCGCCTATCGCGCCCTCAAGCCGGGCGGGATCCTGCTGTTCAACACGGTGGATGCGCGCGGCATCCGCAACGACAACGGTATCGTCACGGAGGTTGCCGATGGCGCGGCGCGGCTGCGCTTTCAGTCGGGCTGGACCTACCGGGGGGAAGGGGACGAGCTGCGCCTCGATCTATCCATCACCCGCGACACGGCTTCGGGCCGGGACTGCTGGCGAGACACTCACTGCATGACGGCGACCACGCTGCCACAACTGCAGGAGATGCTGGAGAAAACCGGTTTTGTGGTGACACTGCTGGAGCACGACTACCAGGCCATGCGGCCCCTGCAGGACGAGAGCTTCAACGCGATTGTGGTGGCGGCAAAAGGGTAGAGCTTTAAGCTGGGCTCTGTCGGACCTGGGTTTTGTAGGGGCAATTCATGAATTGCCCCTACGGAAGGCAGGGATCATTGCGTCAGCGCCAGCCGCCCAGGTCGCGCCAGCGATTGACGATGTGGCAGAACAGTTCAGCGGTGCGCTCGGCATCGTAGGCGGCGTTGTGCGCCTCTCTGTTGCTGAACGGAATGCCGGCCGCCTCGCAGGCCTTGGCGAGAACCGTCTGGCCGAATGCCAGGCCCGCGAGCGTGGCGGTGTCGAAACAGGAAAACGGGTGAAAGGGGTTGCGCTTGATTCCCGCGCGCTCCGTGGCCGCATTGATGAAGCCCAGGTCGAAATGCGCGTTGTGAGCAACCACCACTGCGCGGGTGCAGTCGTTGTCGCGCACCTGTTGGCGCACCGCCTGAAAAATATGGGTGAGCGCTTCTTTTTCGGGGATGGCGCCTCGTTCCGGGTCGTTAGGATCGATGCCCGTGAAATCCAGCGCGGCCTGTTCGAGGCGCAGCCCGGGGTGGGGAATGACGGCGGCGGCGAAGGTCTCGCCGCGCTGCAGGGTGCCGTCGTCGTCCATCGTCAGAGTGACGGCGGCGATTTCCAGCAGCGCGTGCTGGCGGGCGTCGAAGCCGCCGGTTTCCACGTCCACAACCACCGGCAAAAAGCCGCGAAAGCGGTTCGCAAGGCTCATGTAACCGTCCATGGCCTGCGCAAAAGATTCAGTTGTCATCCATAACCCGCCAATTCAGTGTGTTGCCCGCCCACAGCGGGGTCATCGCTTCGCTGCCGAGCAGCACGGCATCCGGCACCTGCCAAGGGTCGCGGACCAGCGTGATGGTGTCCGCATTGCGGGGTAGGCCGTAAAAATCGGCGCCGTGAAAGCTGGCGAAAGCTTCCAGTTTGTCGAGGGCATTCTCGCGCTCGAACAATTCGGCGTAAAGCTCCAGTGGTGCATGATGGGAGTAGCATCCGGCGCAGCCGCAGGCGATTTCCTTTTTGCTGGTGGCGTGGGGCGCCGAGTCGGTGCCCAGAAAAAAGCGCGGGCTGCCGCTGGTGGCGGCGGCGATCAGCGCTTCCTGGTGAGTGGAGCGCTTGAGAATGGGCAGGCAGTAAAAATGCGGACGTATGCCGCCTGCCAGCATGGCATTGCGGTTGAACAGCAGGTGTTGCGGTGTGATGGTGGCGGCGACGCCGTCGCGAGCATCGGCCACGAACTGCGCGCCCTCCTTGGTGGTGATATGCTCGAGAACGATTTTGAGGGCCGGAAATTCATCCACGATGGCGCTCAGGTGGCGTTCGATGAACACCGCCTCGCGGTCGAAAATATCGATGTCCGCGTCGGTGACCTCGCCGTGCAGCAACAGGGGCAAACCCGTTTCCTCCAGGGCGGCCAGCACCGGGTAGATGTTTTTCAGGTCCGTAACACCAGAGTCGGAATTGGTGGTGGCGCCGGCCGGGTAGTACTTGGCTGCGAATACCGTGCCGCTAGCGCGGGCGCGACGGATTTCCTCGGGCGCGGTATTGTCCGTCAGATAAAGTACCATCAGCGGCTGCCAATGGCTGTCGGCGGGCCGTTGCGCGAGAATCCGTCCCTTGTACGCTTGCGCCTGCGCGGTGTCGAGCACCGGCGGCACCAGGTTCGGCATGACGATGGCGCGACCGAAATAGCGGGCAGCGGCAGGCACCGTGGTGGTCAGGGCATCGCCATCGCGCAGGTGCACGTGCCAGTCGTCGGGGCGGGTGATTGTGAGCTTTTCCATGAAATGTCTGGTGGTAGATACGGGGGGCATCGTACCGGAAAGGGCGGGGGCTTTACAGTCCTGCTGATGGACGGGGGGTGACGCGGGCAACTGGATTTTGTCCCTTGCCTCGTCAGAATTTCTGGTATTAACTGCTTCAAAAATGCCGCCAAGAGATGCCGGTTTGAAGGCCGATGAAAGGGGGCGTCATCTGGGAAAAGAGACCAAGGAATATTGAAAATGAGCGAAACCGTTTTTACCAAGGTGGATTACACCCTCGGTTCCCTGATGGATGCCATCGGGTTGGGTACCATTGGCTTACCGGACATTCAGCGGCCCTTTGTGTGGAAAAACGTGAAGGTTCGCAACCTGTTTGATTCCATGTATCGAGGCTATCCGGTGGGTTATTTCCTGTTCTGGGAGAATGCCAATGTGGAGGATTCAAAAACCATCGGCACCGGCCATAAGCAGAAAGTACCAAGTCTATTGATCGTAGATGGGCAGCAGCGGTTGACGTCGCTCTATGCGGTTGTCAAGGATATGCCAGTGGTGAGAGAAAACTATGCCTCGGAGAAAATCGAAATTGCCTTCAATCCGCTGCTGGAAAGGTTTGAAGTTGCCGATGCCGCCATCCGCAAGGACAAGTCTTTTATACCGAATATTTCGGTAGTGTGGGATAAGGATACGGATTTGTTCGAACTGGTGGATAATTACCTGGAGACATTGGGCAATGCTCAGGAAATCACTCCAGACGAAAACAGGCGCATCAAAAAAGCCTTTACCCGGCTTCAGAACCTTCTCAGCTTCCCTTTTACCACCCTTGCCTTGGCGGCCAATATTGATGAGGAGCAGGTTTCGGATGTCTTTGTGCGGATCAACAGCGAGGGCAAGAAGCTCAACCAGGCTGACTTTATCCTGACCCTGATGTCTGTATTCTGGGACGAGGGCCGCACCCAACTGGAGGATTTTTGCCGACGCTCCCGCACCCCCGGTACTGGCGAACCCTCACCTTTCAATTACTACATTAATCCCACTCCGGACCAACTGCTGAGGGTAAGCATTGGTGTGGGATTTCGCAGGGCGCGGCTGAAGTCGGTGTACTCTGTGCTGCGTGGCAAGGACATAGAGACCGGCCAAGCTGATCCATTATTGCGGGATCAGCAATTCGGTATCCTCAAGGAGGCTCAGACAAGGGTTTTAAACCTGCAATACTGGCACGATTTTATGAAAGCCCTGAAATTGGCGGGATTCAGGAGCGGGCGGTTGATCAGTTCCCAGACCAACCTGCTATTTGCCTATATCCTCTGTTTGCTGGGCAGGACTGAATACCGGGTGGATGAGCATGAACTGCGCAGGCTGATAGCTCAGTGGTTTTTTATGACAGCCCTGGCTGGCCGCTATACCAGTTCCCCCGAGTCTGCCATGGAGTTTGACCTGGCTCGCTTCCGGGGAGTGACCGATGCAGAATTGTTTGTGCGTACCCTCAGGGAGTTGTGCAATTCGATACTGACCAATGATTTCTGGTCCATCACTCTGCCCAGCGAACTGGCTACATCGGCGGCCAGAAGCCCTTCCATGTTCGCTTACTATGCGGCCCTCAACCTCCATGAAGCGCAGGTGCTTTTTTCAGACCATAAGGTCACTGACCTGACAGACCCTTCTACCCAGGCCATGCGTGCATCTCTGGAACGGCATCATTTGTTCCCCAAAGCCTATCTGACAAAAATGGGTGTATCGGACAACCGCCAGATCAACCAGATCGCTAACTTCACAATGGTGGAATGGGGAGATAATGCCAAGATCGCCGACAGGCCACCAGTGGAGTATACCCTCCTGCTGAGTCAGCGATTCAATGGCAAGGAGCTTGAGCGCATGTACCACTGGCATGCACTCCCTGACGGCTGGGAAACCATGGAGTACTCTGATTTTTTGCGTAAGCGCCGTGAACTGATGGCCCAGGTGATCCGTGATGCCTATATGAAGCTGGCGGGCAATGGTGATGATGGAAGCACCGCCACGATTGCTGTGGATGCTCTGGTGGGACAGGGTGAAACCACAACCGTGGAGTTCAAGTCCACCCTGCGTGTAAATCTCCATACCGGGGAAAAAGACCCACGCATGGAACTGGCTGTACTCAAGACCATAGCGGCGTTTGTCAACTCAGCGGGAGGCATGCTGGTGATTGGAGTGTCTGATGATGGCAGTCTGGTGGGTATCGGTGCGGATAATTTCGTCTCCGAGGACAAGATGTACTTGCATCTGGTCAATCTGATCAAGGATCGCATTGGGCCGAGCCACATGATGTATATCCATCCCCGCTTTGATGACTACGAGGGTGTGCGTGTGCTGGTTGTCGAATGCTCGCCCGGCAAATCCCCGGTTTTTGTCAAGGACGGTAATGCGGAACATTTTTATATCCGTACTGGCGCGTCCACCTCAGAATTGTCGGGTAGCCAGACTCAGGAGTTCATCAACAAGCGGTTCGTGAGATAGACGATGCTTCATCAGTACTTTAGGGCGTTTTCGGTTCAAGTGTTCACATCACTCGCGGTTTCTCAGGCACTGGATCAGCCCTCTCCCTGACCCTCTCCCTGAAGGGAGAGGGAAACCGGTGCCTCTTCTTCTCCCCTCCCTTCAGGGAGAAAGAAAACCGGCGCCTCTTCTCCCCGCTCCCTTCAGGGAGAGGGGCGGGGGAGAGGGTGGTAACTCGCCAACAGGTACTGTGAACATTTGAATCAAAAATGCCCTAATGGGTGTTTTTCATACTTTCGATCGAAAGTCAGGCGATGCCGGACTCGGGTATGTTGCGCACAGTCAGTGTCGCCATTCTCACAGCCTCTTTATCCATTCAGGGCAGGCAGCCTGATAATCTTCGGGGGCAGGTTGGGTGGAATCTGATGGATGAATTCCACTATCGGTAAATGTCGCGGCGGTTGCCAACCCGTACTACGAGGATTCGCAACGTACCATCCTGAATGTCGCAAATCACCCGGTAGTCGCCCACCCGGTAACGCCAGAGCCCGCCAAGCGGACCAGTCAGTGCCTTGCCGGTGCTGCGCGGGTTTTCCCGCCCGGCGACACGCTCGTCCATGAAGTCGACGATGCGCCGTGCCGTCTGCTTGTCGAGCTTGCGCAGTTGCCCCTTGGCCGTTTCGGTGTACTCAATCGTCCAGGCCAAGATCTTTTCTCACGTCAGCAGAGGAATGCACCTGTTCCTGCCCCTTGCGGACACGCTCCAGCACATCTGCGGCAAGGTAGTAGTCTTCCATTTCCTCTATGCCCCGCTCGATGATTTCGCGCAGGTAGTAAGCCTTTGTGCGTCCGGTATGGGATGCAAGGTAGTCAAGTCTTTGCTCGGTTTCAGGCGTGAGGCGGATTGACGTTGCCATGTTGAAGCCTCCATTTGAATACGTGTATTCAATATATCACGAGATTTTCGCGTTGACCAGCCAGATGCGCCCCTCATCCATCCCTTTCCGTTTCTGCATCCCTGTCGCTGTATGGCATTTGGAAGGGCCAGCAATTACATTCGCTTCTCAGCTTGAGGAAAGAAGGTGAAGTTTTTAGATGGCCATTGTTGATATTGAATTGGTAGTACAAGAGGGCAAAGACCCGTATTTGGGCCAGGAGCAAATCCAGTCGATAGCGGATACCTTGGGCCGGATATTCGAGACCAAGCCGAACCGCACCTGGGTAAAAATCCGCTATTTGCCGGGCGGGCAGTACGCGCAAAACGAAGCGCCGGATGCTGTGGCGGCGCTTCCCGCGTTCATCACAGTCCTGAAAAACAGGCCTCCCGCGCCGGACCAGATGGCTGGCCAGATGTCGGCCATAGCGCGGGAACTGGCGCCGATCATCGGCAGGCCCGCGGCGAGCATCCATGTTCTTTACGAGGCGAGCGCGCGGGGCCGGCTGGGGATTGGAGGCGTTCTGGATGGAGGCTGATGTAGGTTGGGCTGAGGAACGAAGCCCAACATCTGTGAAGGCCATTCACTCTGAACTGTTGGGCTTCGTTCCTCAGCCCAACCTACACACTATTCTTTCAAGCGGTAGCCGCTTTTGAATATCCACAGGATCACCGCCAGGCAGATCGCCATGAACAGCAGTGTCATCCCCAGGCTCAGTGCCAGGCTCACGTCGGCGACGCCGTAGAAGCTCCAGCGAAAGCCGCTGATCAGGTACACCACCGGGTTGAACAGGATCACCGTCTGCCAGAAGGGTGGCAGCATGCTCACGGAATAGAAGGTGCCACCGAGGAAGGTGAGGGGCATCACCACCATCATGGGAATGATCTGCAGCTGTTCGAAGCTCTCCGCCCAGACGCCGATAATGAAGCCGAACAGGCTGAAGGTGACGGCGGTGAGCAACAGAAAGCCCGCCATCCACAGCGGGTGGGCGATTTCGTAAGCGACGAAGAAGCGTGCGGTGATCAATACCAGCACACCGAGCAGTACCGATTTGGTGGTTGCCGCGCCCACGTAACCGAGCAGCACTTCCGTTACCGATACCGGTGCCGACAGCAACTCGTAGATGGTGCCGGAGTAGCGCGGCATGTAGATGCCGAACGAGGCATTGGAAATGCTCTCGGTGAGCAGCAGCAACATGATCAGGCCGGGCACGATGAAGGCGCCGTAGCTGATACCGTCGACCTCGGTCATGCGCGAGCCGATGGCGGCGCCGAATACGATGAAGTACAAAGAAGTGGAAATCACCGGCGAGGCGATGCTCTGCATCAGCGTGCGCCAGGTGCGGGCCATTTCGAAACAGTAGATGGCGCGAACGGCCTGAACGTTCATCGGGCGCTTTCCTCGCTTTGTGTCTGTTGTCTGACCAGATCGACGAAAATTTCTTCCAGAGAGCTCTCGCGGGAACTCAGATCCTTGAAGTCGATGCCTGCGGCATCCAGGCGGCGCAGGAGCGCGGCGATGCCGGTGTTTTCGTGCTGGGCGTCGAAGCTGTATACCAATTCGTGGCCATCCGCCGCCAGCGCCAGATCGAATTCTTCAAGCCCCGCGGGCACGGCTTCCAGAGGCTGTTGCAACTGCAGGCGCAGCTCGCGTTTGCCGAGCTGTTTCATCAGGCGCGCGGTTTCCTCCACCAGCACGATGCGGCCGCCGTTGATGATGCCGATGCGATCCGCCATCTCTTCCGCTTCCTCGATGTAGTGGGTGGTGAGGATGACGGTGACGCCGCGTTCGCGCAGCTTGCGCACCATGTCCCACATGCCGCGGCGCAGATCCACGTCGACCCCGGCGGTGGGTTCGTCGAGGAACAGCACCTTGGGCTCGTGAGCGAGGGCCTTGGCGATCAGCACGCGGCGTTTCATGCCGCCGGACAGCGCCAGCATTTTGCTGTCGCGCTTGTCCCACAGGGAAAGATCGCGCAACACCTGTTCGATGTGGGCGGGGTTGGGCGCCAGGCCGAACAGGCCGCGGCTGAAGCTCACCGTGGCCCACACCGTTTCGAAGCCCTCGTTGAACAGTTCCTGGGGCACCAGGCCGATGGCGCTGCGGGCACCGCGAAAATCGCGCCGGGTATCGTGACCATCGACGATGATCTCGCCGGCGCCGGGGTTGACGATGCCGCAGATGATGCTGATCAGGGTGGTCTTGCCAGCGCCGTTGGGGCCGAGCAGCGCGAAAATTTCCCCACGCCGAATATCGAGATTGATATCCCGAAGGGCGTGCTGCCCCGAGCGGTAGGTCTTGCTGAGATTGCGAATGGAAACGATGGGCGTCACCGGGCCTCCTGAGTTGGGAAGGGTGGCGGGCATTGTACAGGTGATATTGGGTCTGACGTCTGACGCTGGACGTCTGACGCAAAAGCGGGGCGGCGATGCCTGATGACAAGGTGCTTCGTCCGGGTTCCGCCAATGGCGACCCATGCTCCGAACATCTTGAGCGTCGGACGTCAGACGTCCAGCGTCAGACTCATACCCACACCAGCGTCAGACGTCAGACTTAATACCCACAATAACTGGGAATTTTTCTCAGAACCCTTTAGAATACCGCTCCGCAAATCCCCCTCCCGTCAGTCAGGAGTTTCCCGTGTCTGATATCAAGAAAGTCGTACTCGCCTACTCAGGCGGCCTGGACACCTCTGTCATCGTGCGTTGGTTGCAGGAAACCTACCAGTGCGAGATCGTGACTTTCACGGCCGATATCGGCCAGGGCGAGGAGGTCGAGCCCGCCCGCGCCAAGGCGCAGGCCATGGGCGTCAAGGAAATTTATATCGATGACCTGCGCGAAGAATTCGCCCGCGATTTCGTGTTTCCGATGTTCCGCGCCAATACCGTCTACGAGGGCGAGTACCTGCTCGGCACATCCATTGCGCGGCCACTGATCGCCAAGCGCCTGATCGAAATCGCCAACGAGACGGGTGCGGACGCCATTTCCCACGGCGCCACCGGCAAGGGCAACGATCAGGTGCGCTTCGAACTCGGTGCCTATGCGCTCAAGCCCGGTATCAAGGTGATCGCCCCGTGGCGCGAGTGGGACCTGCTGTCGCGCGACAAACTGATGGCCTATTGCGAAACCCACGATATTCCCGTGGAAATGAAGCGCGGCAAGAAATCCCCTTATTCCATGGATGCCAACCTGCTGCATATTTCCTACGAGGGCGGCAACCTGGAAGATCCCTGGTGGGAGCCGGAAGAGGACATGTGGCGCTGGAGCGTGGCCCCGGAGGCCGCGCCCGACAAGGCCACCTATGTGGAACTGGAATACCGCAAGGGCGATATCGTTGCCGTCGACGGCGTGGCGATGTCTCCCGCCCAGGTGATCGAGCATCTCAACAAGGTCGCGGGCGCCAATGGCATTGGCCGTCTCGACCTGGTGGAGAACCGTTACGTGGGCATGAAGTCGCGGGGCTGTTATGAAACACCCGCGGGTACTGTAATGCTGCGCGCTCACCGCGCGATCGAGTCCCTAACCCTCGATCGCGAGGTCGCGCATCTCAAAGATGAGCTGATGCCGAAATATGCGAGCCTCATCTACAACGGGTACTGGTGGTCGCCCGAGCGCATGATGCTGCAAACCATGATCGACGAATCCCAGGCGTGGGTGAACGGCACGGTACGGGTCAAGCTCTACAAGGGCAACGTCACCGTGGTGGGCCGCAAATCCGCCGATAGCCTGTTCGACGAGAAGATCGCCACCTTTGACGACGACGCTGGTGCATACGACCAGAAGGATGCCGAGGGCTTCATCAAGCTCAACGCCCTGCGCTTGCGCATTGCGGCGAACAAGGAACGCACTATCGGCTGATCGCCGGTAATTCCCCCCTCAGACGCGTGTCGCGGCGACTGTCGCGCCAGGTGTCCGTGCGGGCGAGGCATCTGGCGATCAACCCCGCGTCACGCGTTTCGACGGGTCGGGCTCGACTTGACCCATGTCAAACGTATTTTCGACGGTGCGGACAATAATATGTCCCGCCGATTCCCTATCACCATCTGACGAGAACACAGCCATGGGTATTACCTCTTCGGACGCTCAGGTGCCTGACTACAACATGAAAGTGGTGAAGCAATTCACCATCATGACGGTATTCTGGGGTGTCGTCGGAATGCTGGTTGGCGTGGTGATTGCCGCGCAATTGGCGTTTCCGCAGCTCAACCCGCCACTGGAGTGGTTCCATTTCGGTCGTCTGCGGCCCCTGCACACCAACGGGGTGATTTTCGCCTTCGGCGGCTGCGCCTTGATGGCGACGTCCTATCTGGTGGTGCAGCGCACCTGTCAGGCGCGCCTGTTCGGTGGCTGGCTGGTGCCGTTCACGTTCTGGGGGTGGCAGGCGATCCTCGTTGCGGCGGTCATCACGCTGCCTTTGGGTTATACCTCCACCAAGGAGTATGCCGAGCTGGAGTGGCCCATCGATATCGCCATCGCGCTGGTCTGGATCAGCTATGCGGTCGTGTTCTTCGGCACCATCGTCAAGCGCCGCACCAAGCATATCTACGTGGCCAACTGGTTTTTCGGTGCCTTCATTCTCACCATCGCTATGCTCCATATCGTCAACAACATGGCGCTGCCGGCCACGCTCACCAAGTCTTACTCCATGTACGCCGGCACCATCGATGCCATGGTGCAGTGGTGGTACGGCCACAACGCGGTGGGCTTCTATCTGACCGCAGGCTTCCTGGGCATGATGTACTATTTCGTGCCCAAGCAGGCGGGCCGTCCGGTGTATTCCTACCGCCTGTCGATCGTCCACTTCTGGGCGCTGATCGCCATCTACGTCTGGGTCGGCCCGCACCACCTGCATTACTCGGCGCTGCCCGATTGGGTGCAAAGCCTGGGTATGGTGATGTCGATAATCCTCCTGGTGCCATCCTGGGGCGGCATGATCAACGGCATCATGACCCTGTCGGGCGCCTGGGAAAAACTCCGTACCGACCCCACACTGCGCTTTCTGGTTGTCTCTCTGTCCTTCTACGGTATGGCCACCTTTGAAGGCCCGATGATGGCGATCAAGACCGTCAACGCGCTGTCCCACAGCACAGACTGGACCATTGGTCACGTGCACTCCGGTGCCCTGGGCTGGGTCGCGATGATCACCATCGGCTCGGTCTACCACATGGTTCCCGTGCTGTGGAAACGCAAGGAAATGTACAGTGTCGAGCTCATCAATCTGCACTTCTGGATGGCGACCATCGGCACCGTGCTCTACATCGCCTCCATGTGGGTGAACGGTATTGCTCAGGGTCTGATGTGGCGCGCTTTCAACACCGACGGCACGCTGACCTACAGCTTCGCCGAGTCCATTCAGGCCAGCTACCCTGGTTACTATGTGCGTCTGTTGGGTGGCTTCCTCTTTTTTGCTGGCATGCTGGTGATGGCCTATAACGTGTGGCGCACCATCGGCAGTACGCAGAAAGAAGAGTCTGTCACCGAAGTTCGCACTGCCTGAGGAGCTTGCACTGTGAAACACGAAATTATCGAGAAGAACATTGGCCTGATGATCGTGCTGATTCTCGTCGCCGTGAGCTGGGGCGGTCTGGCGCAGATCGTGCCCCTGTTCTTCAGCAAGGAGGTCACCGAGCCTGTCGAAGGTCTGCGTCCTTATACAGCGATGGAGCTGGAAGGGCGCGATATTTACATCCGTGAAGGCTGTCATGTGTGCCATACCCAGAAGGTGCGGCCCTTCCGCGCCGAGACCGAGCGCTATGGTCACTACTCGGTGGCGGGTGAGGGTGTCTACGAGCGCCCGTTCCTGTGGGGCTCCAAGCGCACCGGGCCGGACCTGGCGCGGGTCGGTGGCCGCTACAGTGACGACTGGCAGAGAGCTCACCTCTACAATCCACGCGACGTAGTTCCCGAATCCAACATGCCTGCCTTCCCCTGGCTGTTCGAGAAGGTGGTGACCGGCAAGGATACCGCCGCCAAGATGCGCACCTTGCGCCGCCTGGGAGTGCCCTACACTGATGAGGACATCGCCACCGCAGCCGAGCCCTTCGCCGATGGAAATGTGAAGGAAGTGGATGCGCTCATTGTCTATTTGCAGCAGCTAGGGCTGCTCATGAAACAGAAACGCTAGGGGATACGGGGCATGGATCAAGGCACTTTGCAGGGTATAGGCACCGTACTTGCCATGGTGGCCTTTCTGGGCATTTGTTGGTGGGCGTTCAGCAAGTACAAGAAGAAGGATTTCGACGAGGCGTCTCGTCTGCCCTTCAGTGACGATGAATTAGCCGAATCAGACAAAAGCCGTTCCGATACCAAAGAGCAGGATTGATATGAGTACTTTCTGGAGTGTTTGGGTCATCGCCATTGTTATCCTCAACATTGGTGGCTGCGTTGTGCTGTTGTATGCCACCAGAAAGGTGAAGGTGACGAAATCGCAGGAGCGGGAGGGCGAGGGTTTTACCACCGGCCATGTATATGACGGCATCGAGGAGTACGACAATCCTCTGCCGGCATGGTGGTTCAATATGTTCCTGCTCACTGTGGTGTTCTCGGTAGTGTACCTGGCGCTGTACCCAGGCCTTGGCAATTTCAAGGGGCTGCTGGGCTGGACTTCCGTGGGGCAGTGGCAGGAGCAGATGGACGAAGCCGAAGAGCGCTATGGGCCATTGTTTGCCAGGTTCAGTGCAATTCCCGTCGAGGAGCTGGTGGCGCACCCCGAAGCGCTGAAGATGGGCGCTCGTCTCTTTGCCAACAATTGCTCCCAGTGCCACGGCAGTGATGGCCGCGGTTCCTACGGTTTTCCCAACCTGACCGACGATGACTGGCTGTACGGCGGAACCCCCGATGCCATCACCCAGTCCATCACCCACGGCCGTACCGGCGTGATGCCGCCGCAGGCTCCGCTGATCGGTGAAAAAGGTGTCGAGAGCGTCGCCAACTACATCTTCAGCCTCGGTGGGCGCAGTCATGATGCCGCGCTGGCGGAAGAGGGCGCCAAGGTGTTTGCCACCTACTGTACCGCCTGTCACGGCGTCGATGCCAAGGGCAGCCAGTTGGTGGGTGCGCCCAACCTCACGGACGACGTGTGGTTATACGGCGGTTCGCCGGAGTTCATCAAACACAGTATCCGTGGTGGCCGTTCCGGCAGCATGCCGGCGCACGGGGAACTGCTCAAGGATGACAGGATTCATCTCCTCGCTGCCTACGTTTACAGCTTATCTCAGCAACGCTAGTGCAATGTCGCCGTCCTGGTAGGGTGGACAATTCCTTCGTTGTCCACCATCCGGGCCGGCTCGACATTCGCGGTATCCAGGGCGGGCAGCAGTGTTGGCCGCCCTACAGAAACGGCGCGAGCGGCTCCGCACGTGCTGGACGGAGAATGCCATGAGCGAGGAAAACAGTCGCAACGACCCGGCTGCCGAGGAGGTGGTGCGGGTCCTCGACCTTTATGAAACCCGAGAGAAAATCTACACCAGGCGCTTGAAAGGCTATTTTCGGAACCTGCGAAAATATACCCTGATTCCCATGATGGCGGCCTATTTCATCCTGCCCTGGATCAATATCGAGGGCCGCCAGTCCATCTGGTTCAACCTTCCCGAACGCCAGTTCCACATCTTCTGGCTCACCTTCTGGCCGCAGGACTTCATGCTCCTGGCCTGGCTCCTGATCATCGCTGCCTTCGCGCTGTTCACCGTCACCGTACTGGTGGGGCGGGTGTGGTGTGGTTTTTCCTGCCCGCAGACGGTGTGGACTCTGTGGTTCATGGCCGCCGAGCATTTCTGGGAGGGTGACCGCAACCAGCGCATCAAGCTGGACAATGCGCCCTGGACGACCGAGAAGGTGGTGCGCAAGACGGGCAAGCAGGCCTCATGGCTGTTGATTGCGTTCGTCACGGGCGTGACCTTCGTGGGGTATTTCAACCCCATCCGCGAGCTGGTGCCTGCCATTTTCACGTTCGAGGCACACCCCGCGGCGCTGTTCTGGACGCTGTTTTTCGCGGGCATGACCTATATGAACGCGGGTTTCCTGCGCGAGCAGGTGTGTCTCTACATGTGTCCCTATGCGCGCTTTCAGGGCGTGATGTTCGATGAGGACACGCTCATCGTATCCTACGATACAAAACGCGGCGAACCGCGCGGTGCGCGCAAGAAGGGCGCGGATCACGCCAGTGAAGGCCTGGGCGATTGCGTGGATTGCAGCCTCTGTGTACAGGTGTGCCCGACGGGCATCGATATCCGCGACGGCTTGCAGTACGAATGCATCAACTGCGGCCTGTGTGTCGACGCCTGCGACGCGGTCATGGACAAGATGGGCTATCCGCGCAAACTCATCAGCTTCACCACGGAGCGCGCCCTGGGTGGCGAGAAAACGCACATTCTGCGGCCCCGCTTCATCGGTTACAGCCTGGTTCTGGCTGCCATGGTGGCGCTGTTCCTGTACACGGTGGCCACCCGTGTGCCGTTGCAGGTGGATATCATCCGCGAGCGCACCCTGTTGTTCAGGGAGACGCCGGAAGGACTCATCGAAAATATCTATACCTTGAAAATTGCCAACAAGGAGAACGATGCGCACCGCTATCTGATCGAGGTGGAGGGCGACTACGATTTCCAGTACAAGGGCGTGACCGAGGTGGCGGTAGAGGGCGGCGAAATGGCGACCGCGCTGGTGCGGCTCGAGCTCGATCCCGGCTTCCTGCGCGAACCCAACGCAAAAATCTGGTTCAATGTGCGCGCCGCTGACGATGCGACTATCCGTGAACGCACTGAAAGCCGCTTCATTGGCCCCTCACGCGGAGGACGATATTGACCACGCACCCTGACCCCAAACCCCAGGGCCCGAAACCCTGGTACCGCCAATTCTGGCCCTGGTTCATCATCGCCCTGCCAGCCACTGTGGTGGTGGCCGGCATCGCCATGGTGTTCATCGCCTTCAAGCACGCCGACACATTGGTGAATGACCAATACTACAAGGACGGACTGGCCATCAACGAGGTGCTGGCGGAAGACCTGCGCGCTGCCGAGTTGGGCATGAGCGCGGACGTGGTGTTCGATACCCTCAGTGGCGAGGTACTGATCAACCTCGAAGGCAACAGTAACGGACAGGGGCTGCATCTGTTGTTGATCCATCCCGTCGAGGAAAGACATGACCAGAACATCGCGCTGATCCCGCTCGGCGACGGCCGTTTCCGTGCCGACCTCGAGGTGATTCCCAGCCACCGTTTCTACGTGCGTTTGCAGGGATCGCCGGAAGAGGGCTGGCGTCTCAATGGCGAGCTGGACTTTGCCGTCGCTCATCAACTCCATATGAGTCCTGATGCCTGAAACACCCTGTTATCACTGTGGCCTGCCCGTCCCTCCGGACGGTGGCTTCCCGGTTGTCATTCAGGATGAAACCCACGATATGTGTTGCCCCGGCTGCCAGGCGGTGGCGAGCGCCATCGTCGATGGTGGCCTGGACGCCTTTTATGCCTATCGCTCCAACGCCGCGGTCCGCCCTGAAGAGCGCCAGCAGGTTCTCGAACATTACGACCTGCCAGGGGTGCAGGAGGACTTCGTCCACCGCGGCGACGATGGCAGCGCCGCCGTCGACCTGATCATCGGCGGCATCACCTGTTCGGCCTGCGCCTGGCTCATCGAGCACCACCTGGCAGACATCCTCGGTGTGGTGAGCGTCACCGTCAATGTTTCCAGCCACCGCTGCCGTCTGGTGTGGCGCCCGGAAACAGTGAAACTGAGCGCGATTCTGCGCGCCTTCGAGGATATCGGCTACCGTGCCCGACCGGCGGGCGACGAGGATGCGGAGCGCGAGCGCCACAAGGAAAACCGCACCTTTCTGCTGCGCATGGGCGTCGCGGGCATCAGCATGATGCAGGCCGGGACGGTGGCCATCGGCCTCTACGCCGACAGTTTCACCGGCATCGAGCCCGAATGGGCGCTGCTACTGCGCTGGGTGAGCCTGTTGCTCACGGTGCCGGTGGTGTTCTACTCGGCGATTCCCTTCTACAGCGCGGCCTGGCGCAGCCTCAAGATGGGGCATCTGGTGATGGATACCTCCGTCTCGCTGGCGATCATTCTCGCGTTCGCGGCCAGCGTCTGGGCCACCGTGACCAATACCGGCGAGGTGTATTACGAGTCGGTGTCGATGTTCGCGTTCCTGCTGCTGCTGGCACGCTATCTGGAAATGCGGGTGCGGCACCGCAACGAGCGCCACACCGCCAGCCTTTCCCAGGTGATCCCGCCGGTTGCGGTGCGCATCACCGACGCTGGCGAGGAAACCGTGCCGGTGAAGGCTCTGCGCAGCGGCGACCTGGTACTGGTGGGCACGGGTGAGACACTGCCCTGTGACGGTACCGTGGCGCGCGGCGCGAGCGAGGTCGTCGAGGCGATCCTCACCGGCGAGCAGCGACCGGTGGCGAAGATGACGGGTGACACGGTCAACGCCGGCACCGTGAACCTCGAGAATCCGCTGGAAATTCGCGTCTCCGCCACGGGCGGTCGCACGCGCCTGGCCGCGATCCTCAACCTGGTGGGGGAGGCGGCGGCGGTCAAGCCGCGCCGCGCCGCCATCGCCGACCGTATCTCGGGCTGGTTCGTGGGCATGGTGCTGGTGACCTCCGCGGCCACGGCGCTGATCTGGTATTTCATCGATCCGTCCCGGGCTTTCTGGGTGAGCCTGTCGGTGCTGGTGGTGACCTGCCCCTGCGCACTGTCGATGGCGACGCCGACGGCGCTTGCCGCGACCACCGCCGAGCTGCGCAAGAAGGGCTTTCTGATCCGCAAGCCCCATGTTCTGGAAACCCTGGCGCAGATCGATCACGCCGTGTTCGACAAGACCGGCACCCTGACCCAGGGACGCATGCGCCTGCTCTCGGTGGTATCTGTGGCGGATGTGGACGAGGCGCAGGTGCTGCGCCTTGCCGCTGCCCTGGAGCGCGGCTCGTCCCATCCCATTGCCTGTGCTTTTGCCGGCGTCGAAGGGCCGCTGCCGGGGGTGGATGGGCAGCGCGTGGTGATCGGCCAGGGCGTCGTGGGGAACGTTGCCGGAGATCTCTACAGCCTCGGCAAGCCGGCGCTGGCCCGCGAGCTTTTCGGCATCGCGACGCCGCAGCAGCCGCAGCCCAATGGGCAGTGGCTGCTGCTTGCCGCCCGCTATGGCGCGCTGGCATGGATCGAACTGGGCGACGAGCTGCGCCCCGATGCCGCGCAGGCGATGCGCCATCTCGAAGCGCGCGGTGTGGACGTCGAGTTGCTCAGCGGTGATCGCGAGGCGGTCGCCGAAGCCGTTGCGCTGGAACTCGGCATCCCGCGCTGGCGGGGCGGCGCCGAACCCGAAGACAAGCTGGCGCGGGTGCGGGAACTGCAGGACCAGGGCCGCCGCGTGTTGATGGTTGGCGACGGCATCAACGACGTGCCGGTGCTGAGCGGCGCCGATGTCTCCGTGGCGATGGGCGAAGCGGCCGATATCACCCGCTTGCACGCCGACAGCTTGCTCATTTCGGGCAATCTCGAGGTGTTGCCGCAGGCACTGTCACAGGCGCGCAAGACCGAGCGTATCGTCCGTCAAAATCTGGCGTGGTCGCTGGCCTATAATCTGTCCTCCGTTCCGCTGGCCGCCATGGGTTACATTCCGCCCTGGCTTGCGGCGGTAGGCATGTCCGTCAGTTCGCTGATCGTGGTGGTCAATTCGCTGCGCTTGTCGAGCATTCCGAAGCACGACTATCAGCGAGACCAGGGCCGTGCCAGCTGAAACTGCGCATCCCTATCCAGCGCCGGAAATCGCAGCGACTCTGTCATAGCATGCCCGCCAACTTTCAACAGGCCGCAGGTTAACCATGGAAAGTTTCTATCTGTTCATTCCCTTGTCACTGATCACCTTGGCCCTGGTGATCGGGGTATTTTTCTGGGCGGTGAATTCCGGCCAGTACGATGATCTCGATCGGGAAGCGGACCGGATTCTCTTCGACGACCAGCCCGCACCGGGGAAGGACGCGCCCGGGGATGAAGAAACGCCGGAGTCGCCGGACGGGAAGGACGGCAATGACTGATGCCACGCTGCTGGCGTCGCTGGCCGCCATGGTGGCCATCGGCCTGCTCGGTGCCGGCCACTGCATCGGCATGTGCGGCGGCATCGCGTCCGCCCTTGGCTTTGCCGCGCGCGATGGCGGCGGTACCCACCTGGTATTGGGTTACAACCTGGGGCGCGTCACCAGTTACGCCCTGGCCGGCGCCCTGGTGGCCCTGCTGGGGCAATGGGGCAGCAGTTACCTGACGCTGGGGCCGATACTGCGCACCCTGTCGGGCGTGATCCTGATCCTGATGGGCTGCTATCTGGCGGGCTGGTGGCGTGTTCTGGTGCGCCTGGAAAAGGTTGGCGGAAAGCTCTGGAAGCGCATTCAGCCCCTTGGCGCCAAGCTTCTGCCGGTACGGTCACTGCCGCAGGCGCTGGCGTTGGGAATGCTGTGGGGCTGGCTGCCCTGCGGTCTGGTATATACCGCGCTGGCCTATGCGGCGGCCTCGGCCCAGGTGGTCGACGGCGCGCTGCTGATGATCGCCTTTGGTGTGGGCACGGCGCCGGCCATGGTGATGGGCGGTCTGTTCGCGGCGCGGGCACGCGCTTTTCTGCAGAGCAAGGCCGTGCGTACGGTGGCGGCGCTGGCAATGGTGGTGTTCGGCATCTGGACACTCGCCGGGGTGGCGGCACACTGGCAGCATTCAGCCGCGCACACGCAATCCGGGGCTCATCATCACCACTGAGTGAGCGCTCCGCGACAACTTCTGCCGATGCGGTATCGCGAAACTGGTGCCGGACCGGCATTCCTGAAAATTCTCAGCGGCGCCTCCAACTCACAATGAACCTCAGGTTTGGCGCCGGGAACATTGATTCGTATGATCTGAGTCAGTTCATGGTGGCCGTTGATGAGTCCCACCAGCGGCAGAATGGGTTATGCTAGACGCTCACACCAACTTAATAACTATCGCATTGGGAATTTTGATATGTTCGGACATGTTTTTGGCTTGCTTTTCTCCCCGGCCACCGAATGGCAGAAAATTGCTGCGCTGTCGGACAAGGAAATCAAAAAGAGACTGCCTTATCCGATTCTGATGGCGCTGCTGCCCGCCGTCGCCTTCTACTACGGGGTGACGGTCACCGGTTGGCAAGTACTCGGCAACGATGTCATTCGCATGACACATGCCAGCACCATCCCGATTTCCGTGCTTTTCTATGTCGCCATCATGGGCGCCGTGGTGTTCATCGGCTGGATGATTCACTGGATGTCGGCCACGTTCCACGCCAGTTCCTTCGTCATCAAGGGCGTGGTATTGATGGGATATGCCTGCACCCCCGTCTTTCTCGCGGGTGCTCTCGCCGTCTACCCCATCTGGTGGTTCGATCTGCTGCTTGCCACAGCGGCCTGCAGCTATGCCATTCGGCTGGTGTACCTGGGTGTGCCGCCGATGATGAAAGTACCGGAAGAGCGCGGGTTCCTCTACGCCAGTGCCGTATTTCTCATCGCTCTGGTCTACATCGTGGCCATGCTGGTCGCCACGGCTCTTCTCTGGGAACATGTGGCCACCCCTGTATTCATAGACTGATTTCCCGAGGAGTGGATTCATGCGATTTCTTCACACCATGCTTCGTGTCGGCAACCTCGAAACCTCGCTGGCGTTCTACCAGAACGTGCTCGGCATGAGGCTGCTGCGCAAGACGGATTACCCCGGTGGCCGCTTCACGCTGGCGTTCCTGAGTATCGACGGCAGTGAGGACGGCCCCACCCTGGAACTCACCCACAACTGGGATACGGAGAGCTACGATCTGGGGGGCGGCTACGGCCACATCGCCCTGGGCGTGGAAGATATCCACGGCGCCTGTGACCGTATTCGCGCCGCGGGCGGCAAGGTGGTGCGGGAACCGGGCCCCATGAAACACGGTACCACGGTGATCGCTTTCATCGAGGATCCGGACGGCTACAAGATCGAATTGATCGAGGAAGCTCGCGGCTGATGGTACATCGTGCCGTTGCCCTCGCCGGGCCCTGGCGATCGCATACGAAAAAGCCCCTGTTACGGGGCTTTTTTGTTCCAGCATGATTCCGCCACCGAGCTTTGCTGGGCTGCACCACAGCTCGGTGTGGCAGGTTTATCAATAAATTATGTAAGGTCGGCCTATGCCGGTGCTTGCCGAAACTTGACCCGGCTTCCTCGTGGCTCCGCAGCTTCGGCCGATAGCGGGGAATGGGGCTTGGATGACCGATCTGAGTTGGCGTCTCGCGGTTGCGCCGCGAATCACGCAACGCGCTCACTTGCGCCCGCAGGTGGCGTCGTCGCTGGCGGGATGGGACTGCGCCCACTCCAGCGCTTCACGCAGGTCGGCGGCGGCTGCCTCGCTATGCAGCCAGCGTTCGTTGTCCGGCACCACGGTGGCGGTGCGCACCAGCCATACGCCGGGCTCCTGTTCTTCCACCAGCACCTGGCGCCCGGCGAACTGTTTGCCCAGGGAAATCTGCCCGTTGGCACCAACGAGCTTCACCATGGGAGGGGGGGGGCGAGCGTAGGCATAGCTGCCTCCTAAAAATACCAAAATACGAATGCACTATAACGCTAATTTGCGAATATGGCAGGACGGCGGTCTTGTCGCCGGCAAATAGAGTTGCCAAATATATTACTGCGCCCCATAATCGCAGCCGATATGAGAGTGAGAATGGTTTGCATTCCTGCTTGAGCAAAAAGAGTCGTACATGCCCACTGAGCGGAGGGGCAAGGAGTTAACGAGAGCGTGAGCATCTCGGAGTCTGCGTCAGCCACCATCGAATACCTCTACAGCGATCATCACGGTTGGCTGCAGGGCTGGCTGCGCCGCAAGCTCGGCAATGCCTGCGACGCGGCCGACCTCGCGCACGACGCCTTTCTGCGCGTCATGACTTCGCGGCGGCAGCCGGGCGAATGGGGCGACGAGCCCCGCGCGCTGCTGACGCACATCGCCAAGGGCCTGGTCATCGACCACTGGCGGCGGCAGGAGGTGGAGCGCGCCTATCTCGATGCGCTGGCCTGTCTGCCGGAACCGGAAGCACCGTCCCCGGAAGTGCGCCTGCTGGTGCTGGAAGCCCTGTATCGCGTCGAAGCCATGCTGCGCAGCCTGCCGGCGCGAACCCGCGATATCTTCCTGCTTTCCCAGCTCGACGGCCTGACCTACCAACAGATTGCCGACCGCCTTGGCACCTCGCTGATCACCGTCAAGCGGCACATGCGCAGCGCATTCAGCGCCTGCCTGGCGCTGGACTGAGCCGGGGCAGTACATGACGGCAGCGATCCAGCGCCCCGCACCCGACATCGAACAGGTCATCCTGGATGAAGCCGCCGATTGGCTGGTGCTGCTCCAGTCCGGCGAAGCCAGCGATCACGACCGGGCCAGACTGGCCCAATGGTGCGCGCGCAGTCCGGCCCATGCGGCCGCCTGGCAACGCGCCGAAGGGGTGCTGGCCACCTTCCAGCAGTTGCCGCCCAGGCTTGGCCGCGACACCCTGTCACGCCTGTCCCATCCTCGCCGCCGCGAACTGTTGGCGCTCCTGCTGGCCGCGCCCGGCGCCTGGCTGGCCTGGCGGTATACGCCCTGGCAGGAATGGACCTCGGACCTTCGTACCGCCACCGGCGAGCAGAAAACCGTGACCCTGGCCGATGGCACTCGGCTGGCGCTCAACACCGCCACGGCGGTGGATGTCGCCTTCACCGCCGGCGAGCGCCGCGTCACGCTGATCGCCGGTGAAATTCTCGTGACCACCGCGCCAGCCCCGTCCTCCGCAGCGCGCCCCTTCATCGTGCGCACCGCCCAGGGCAGCCTGCGGCCATTGGGTACACGTTTCAATGTACGCGCGCTGGCCGACAGCACACGAGTGGCGGTATTCGAGGGCGCCGTCGAAGTTCGCCCGGCCCATGCCCGCCAGATGGGCACCCAGGGGGCCATCGTGGGCGCCGGCGAACAGAGGACTTTCACCACCAGCACCCTGCAAGCGGCGGAACTGGCAGATACCAGCGCGGCGTTGTGGGAGCGCGGCATGCTGTTGGCCCGCGACATGCGCCTGGCCGACCTGGTGGCCGAGCTGGGCCGCTACCAGCGCGGCATCCTGCGCTGCGATCCGGCCATTGCCGACCTGACCGTCTCCGGTTCCTTCTCGCTGACTGATATCCCGGCCAGTCTCGCCCTGCTGGAAAACACCCTGCCGGTGCGTGTCGGTCGCGCCGCACCCTGGTGGGTCACCGTACAGGCGCGGTGAGGTTTCGTTGCTAACCCGGAAATGTGGTAATGTGGGTTTGATGATTTTTACGGAGTTAACAGCATGAGCCGCCTGACCATCGACCTGAGCGCCGAACAACACCAGAGCCTGAAAGCCATGGCGGCTTTGGAAGGCAAGACGATCAAGCAGTACACGCTTGAGCGGCTGTTTCCTGCTGACGATCAAGCCTGGCAGGACCTGAAAACACTCCTGGCCAAGCGCATTGATGAAGGGCTGGCAGGCAAAGTGTCCGCCAAAAGCGTTGGCGAAATCCTTGATGAAGAACTGGCCGAAAGAGACCGCGATTGAGCGAGCCCGGATACCTCCTGACCGAGGCTGCAGAAGCCGATCTGCGCGATATCATCCGCTACACGCGCAAACAGTGGGGGAGTGCGCAGGTACGCCGCTATATCACCGCGCTGGAGCGGGGCCTGGTCCGCCTGGCGGCCCGCGAAGGTGTGTATCAGGACATGAGCGACCTATACCCGGCACTGTACATGGCACATTGTGAACACCATTACTTGTTTTGCCTGCCGCGCGAGAAGATGCCAGCGCTTATCGTGGCAATCTTCCATGAACGCATGGACTTGATGGCGCGAGTGGCAGACAGGATGCAGAGCCGAAAAGATCAAGGATAGAGATCTGTTTCTGCAAAATCTGAACTAGCTGCGATCCGGCCATTGCCGACCTGACCGTCTCCGGTTCCTTCTCGCTGACCGACATCTCGGCCAGTCTCGCCTTGCTGGAAAACACCCTGCCGGTGCGTGTCGGTCGCGCCGCACCCTGGTGGGTCACCGTACAGGCGCGGTGAGGTTTCGTTGCTGGCTTTCAATCTAGCATGGCCCAGAGTGTGTCGGCATGCCTCGCTGATGCTTGCTTGCACTTCCGTTGCTGCGCTCCAGCATTCTTCACAACCTGGAAAACACCTGCCTTGACTCCATTGCCTGGACACAAGCTGACAGAGGCTTGCTGCTTTCATGATGTCAGAAACTGGTGTACCATTCTGACATTAGTAGAGGTGCCCGATGACTACGCTGCCCGAGACCATTCTTCAACAAGCGCGCTCCCTCCCCGAGGGAGGCGTTCTGTCGCCCAAGGAGTTCCTGCATCTGGGCAGCAGGTCAGCGGTAGATCAAGCATTCTCGCGGCTGGTCAGGGCTGGCAAGCTTTTGCGGGTGGCGCGCGGCACCTACGCTGCCCCGGTAACCAGCCGATTCGGTTCGCGCTCTCCCACCCCCGAGAAAGTCGTCAGGGCACTGGCCGAGCAGAGCGGCGAAATCGTCGTGCCTCACGGAGCCAGTGCCGCCAACGCCTTGGGCCTGACACAGCAGGTTCCCATTCGCGAGGTCTACCTGACGTCCGGGCGCACCCGAAAGCTCAAGCTCGGTCGATCGGAAGTGCTGGTGAAACACGCACCGCGCTGGATGTTGATCCTGGGCGCACGGCCAGCTGGCGCGGCCGTGCGCGCACTGGCCTGGATCGGGCCGGAGCACGCCGACGAGTCGCTGGCAGCGCTCCATCGCACCCTTCCTCTCTCAGAATGGCAAGCACTGACTTCGGCGCGAGCCACGCTGCCTGACTGGATGGCCCAAGCCATCGGCAAGGAAGCCGCGCGTGGCTGAAGACTTCTTCGACCTCAACAAGAAAGATCAACGCGAGGCGCTGGAATACGCACGCGCCGAAACCGGCCGCCCCGCCCACCTGCTCGAAAAGGACATCTGGGTGGTGTGGGTGTTACGCACTCTGTTCGAGTCGCCGCTGTCGGCTGATCTGACCTTCAAGGGTGGCACATCACTCTCGAAGGTCTACAAGATCATCGACCGCTTCTCCGAAGACATCGACCTGACCTACGACATCCGCAAGCTGATCCCGGACCTGATCGGCGAAGGAGGCGATTTGCCGGCGAGCCGCAGCCAGGCTGGCAAATGGACGAAGGCCGTGCGGCACCGACTGCCCGATTGGATCACGCAGCATGTGCAACCGGTGATTCAAGCGGCTCTGACACGCGACCGCCTGGACGCCCGGCTCGAACTCGGTGGCCAGGACAATGACAAGCTGTTCTTGCATTACCCGGCCCTGGCGCAAGGCACGGGATATGTAGCACCTGTCGTGGCACTGGAGTTCGGTGGCCGTGCCACAGGAGAACCACACGAGGTATTTCAGGTGACCTGCGACATTGCAGAACACCTGCCTGAGGTATCTTTCCCCACCGCCTCGCCGCTGGTCATGAGCGTCGCGCGCACCTTTTGGGAGAAGGCCACGGCCGCGCATGTGTTCTGCGCACAGGGCCGCATCCGGGGCGAACGCTACGCGCGACACTGGCACGATCTGGCCGCGATTGCGCGAAGCCACCATTTCGGCACTGTGATGGAAGACCGATCAGTGGCAGCAGCCGTCGCTCGCCATAAATCACATTTCTTCATTGAGAAAGATGCCAATGGGCAGATCATTGATTATGTAGCGGCAACCTCTGGACACCTGAAAATCGTCCCTGAGAACGAAGCCAGGGCCGCACTCGCCAAGGATTACGCGGCCATGCTGGCCGACGAAGTCATGGTGGGCGATGCCTTGCCATTCGACGAATTACTGAAAGCATGTTCCGACCTGGAAGCAGCAATCAAGGACGATGATCCATAAACAGATCATACCTATGCCGTACGACCGGTTTATGGGTCATTTTTTCGGAAGCGGAAGTGGGCAAGGCGCCGGATTTCTCGGCAGGAAAAACACTTTCTGAAAAATTTGAAGAAAATACAATTTTTAGTGATACCTTTTTCGATCTCGTTCGGTGTATGGGGTGAACGCGCAAAAAACTGCGCCAAAACCCACCGATAGTACGAACGAAGAAAGGCTCACTCTTTATGGCACTGCATCAACCCCCACACCGTCCGCAGGTTCACCCCCGTTGTCTTGTCCACTCTGCTGTTCAGCCCGGCAGTACACCCGCTTTCAAGAGCAGGCTGCTGAGTGTCGCTATTGGCTGCGCGCTCGGGTTGGGTGGTGTAACGGCATTGCTGCCCGGCGCGGCGCTGGCTGCGGACACCAGCAGCAATAGCCAGGCCGAGGTATCGGCGCGGGAGTATCAGATTGCTGGTGGTCGGCTGAGCGATGTACTGGCGCAGTTTGCCGCCGCCTCGGGCGTGATGCTGTCGTTCGACCCGCAGATGCTGGCCGGCCTGAACAGCGATGGCCTGCAAGGGCGCTACAGTGTGCGCGAGGGTTTTTCGCACCTGCTGGCCGGTAGTGGTTACGAGCTGGTGAGCACGGGTAGCGGCTATTCGCTGCGTCAGGTAAAGAGTGAGGGTGGGGCGGTCATGTTGGGGACTGTCATGATTTCCGGCAAGGCCATTGGCTCGACCACTGAAGGCACCGGTTCCTATACCACCTACTCAACCAGTAGTGCTACACGACTCAATCTCTCGATCCAGGAAACCCCACAATCAGTCACCGTAATGACCCGACAGCGCATGGATGATCAGCGAATGCAAAGCCTGGAGGATGTTTTACAGGCAGTTCCAGGAATCAGCATCCGCCATACCAGCGGTTATGGCTCTGCAACTCCCTCAATGGTGGCTCGTGGCACTACCCTCAACAGCTTTCAAATCGATGGCGTACCGGCCTCTGTTCACTTGCAGAACTATATGCAGAGCAGCGCAATCTACGACCGTGTCGAGATTGTCCGCGGTGCCACCGGCTTGATGAACAGCCTGGGCACTCCAGCAGCCACCGTCAATATGGTTCGCAAACGCCCCACCGACGAACCCCTGATCAAAATCAGCGCGGAAGCTGGTAACTGGGATCGCTACGGCAGCGGCCTGGATGTTTCCGGTTCCCTGACCGAAAGCGGTAGTGTTCGTGGTCGTGTGGTTGCCGACTATAAGAACCAGGGAAACTGGACCGATAATTACCAGCAGGACTATTACACTCTGTACGGAATCGGCGAGATAGACCTTAGCGATAACACCTTGCTGACGTTGGGTCTCAACCATACCACTCGTGATACGGAAGCCCCGACTTCCAGAACACCTCTGTATTATGCTAATGGGCAACGATTCAGATTCAAGCCTTCAGACAATGACAATCCTTCCTGGTATTATTATGACAGTGAAATAAATAATGTCTTCGCCTCACTCGAGCGTCAGTTTGACGCCGGCTGGAGCGGCAAGGCTGAAATCAGTCACACCAAATACGAATCAACCTCCCTATACGCTGGCAATCTTAGGCTTGATGGGCCAGACGAAGGTGCTCTTTTCAGTCTTCCATGGCGCTATAAGCCAACCGACAAACAGACCGCATTCGACGCATACGTGACTGGTCCGTTTTCGCTGTTTGGTCGAGAGCATGAGATTATCGGCGGCGTTACTTTGTCGGATCTTCGAAGAGAAGCACCCAGCTACAGTCGGAGCTGGTCAGGCGCTTCCACTTACTATATCCCTGACTACTTCGATTTTACCAATACACTACCCAAGCCAGACCAGATATTCGAGATAGGTACAACTGATACGGATGAAACACAATATAGCGCCTATATGAGCCTGCGCTTTCATCTCAGCGATGCCACCAGTCTTCTACTCGGTGGCCGTGTGACTGACTGGAAGCAAAATACTGAATCCACCACATATGCTACAGGCATCAGGACCAAGTCAGAGTTGAAAGAAACGGGGTTATTTGTCCCCTATGCGGGTATCGTGCATGCCCTGAACGATACTTGGTCGCTCTATGCCAGCTACACCGAGATTTTCAACCCCCACCCCAATAGATACAGAGACATCAATGATTTACCACTTGCTCCAGAAGAGGGCCTTAGCTATGAAGTCGGTGTGAAAGCCAGTTTCTACGAGGGGCGACTGAACACTAGCCTTTCGTTATACAAGACCGACCTCGACAAAAGAGCCATATGGTATACCGCCGACGGAAGAACTGTTTATGACACGGCAGACGGTACCGAAACCCAGGGTGTAGAACTTGAAATAAATGGAGAGCTGGCAGAAGGCTGGCAACTTGGGGCTGGATATAGCTATAACGACATCCGTGATCAAAATGACGATCGCCTGATGACTTACGACCCTCAGCATATTTTAAAAGTGTTCTCTACTTATCGTTTACCAGGAGCGCTTAACAAATTAACTGTAGGAGGGGGATTCGATTGGATGTCCAAGCGTAAAGCCCAAGATCTTGAAATGGGAAGTTATGCCTTGGCGAGCCTTATGGCACGTTACGATATAAACAATAATCTATCCGCTTCGGCAAACATCAACAACCTGTTCGACAAAGAGTATTTTGCATCTTTCGATCGAGGAATATATGCGAATGGACTTTACGGCCCACCGCGAAACTTTATGGTTTCACTTCAATATACTTATTAATCTTCAAATAAGCTCCTATGAAAAAAAGCCGCCCATTATGGGCGGCTAACCGAGTGGTTCAAACCGTCAATTGGAATGAAGCATTAATCCCGGCATGGATGTAGTGAGGTATCCGCATGGTTGAGTATCCCTGCGCTCAACCAGCCTGCACAACCACCGCAATGCGCCAAATCCAATATTGGGGAGTGGAGAAAATATTGGGGAGTGGAAAAAATGAGGCTCGCCCGGTGACCATCGACAATATCTTCAGGACATCATTTCAAATGCCGTTGTGGGTCTTGCCGACCATGCAGGATACGGATGATTTCAATTGCGTCAGCGGTAACGCGGTAAAACAGGGTGTGGCTTTGCAGGGCGAGGCTCCGGCTGCCGGGCAAAAGCTCTGGGCGCTCCATGCCCATCAGGGGCTGCTGGATCAGCAGCAGAAATTGATCCTTGATTGTGGCCAGATAGCTGTCGGAACGGGTTTGCCCCCACTGGCGCAGACCGTACTGGTAGATGTCCTTGAGATCATTCTTGGCGGCAGGCGCAATGATGAGCTTTCGGGCGGTCATGAAGATCAGCGCTTGATATCGTCAAACAGGGCATCGAGCGCTGCTGTTGATTCGATGGCGATGCCTTCGCCGCGATCCAGCTGGTCTGTTCCCGCTTTCAGTTGCTCGCGCAGACGCGCCAGCTTGAGTTCGTTAATCCAGTCTTCGTGCGTGTCCATGAAACGCAGGGCTTCACGAATGACTTCGCTGGCGTTGTTGTACAAGCCGGATTCCACTTTGGCCTTGATGCGAGATTCCAGCTCCGGGGTCAGGGATACATGCATGGTGACCTCTCGATATGAACATATTCGCAAAAAGACTAGGCCGGTATACAAACATTGTCAATATTTGTATGTCTGAGTCGAGTCGATTCGGAGTCAATAGATCATGAAAGAAGGTTTCCGCCAGAGCATGGCCTGGCTGCATACCTGGGTCGGCCTGATTGCCGCCTGGGTATTGTTCTTTATTTTTGTCACCGGCACAGCGGGTTATTTTCAGTTTGAAATCACCCGCTGGATGCAGCCGGAGCGGCCCCTTCAGCAAGCGCTGGTGCCCGGTGACAAGGCGCAGATGGCTGAACTGGCGATGAACCGCCTGGACACCGTGGCGCAGAATGCCGAGCACTGGAGCATTACCTTTCCACACCAGCCGCAACCCTACCGGGGCGAGCTGCGGGATTTTTCCATCAGCTGGACGGGTATGCCCGAAGAGGGCCACGAAAGAGGCATTCGCGGCACTGAAAACCTAGACCCACACACCGGCGCGGTAGTACAGCCTGTGGAGGTACGTGATACCGGCGGTGGCGGGCTGCTTTACCGGATGCACTACGCGCTGCATTATATGGACAGGCTCTTGGCCTACCGTCTGGTGGGCATTTGCACGATGCTGATGCTGGTGGCAATTATCACTGGCGTGGTTACCCACAAGAAGATCTTCAAGGATTTTTTCACCTTCCGCCCCAACAAGACCCAGCGTTCGTGGCTGGATGCCCACAACGTCATCAGCGTGATGGCGCTGCCGTTTTTTCTGATGATCACCTACAGCGGGCTGTTGTTTTTTACCAATCTGTATATGCCTGCCGTAAAGGATGCCATTTACGGTACTGACCCTCTGGCAAACACCCGTTATTTCGATGAGTTGTTTGAACGGGAGGAGCACCAGCACCTGCCGGTGGAGCGGCCACGGGCCTCTGTGACGGCCATGCTGGCCGAGGCGGAAAGCCGTTGGGGTGCGGAGAATGTGGTTTCCCTGCTGATCCAACAGGATGAAGGTGAGGAACCCAAGGTCGAGATACACCACCTGCGCCCAACCCAGCTTGACAGGGCAGCGGCGCAGAAGCTGACCTTCCATGCCCACACCGGGGAGCTGCTGGATAACGAGTTGGATGATGAGCGTTCGGCCACACTGAAAACCCAAGGGGTTTTCTTTGATCTGCACGAGGGGCTGTTTGCCGGTACCGGCCTGCGCTGGCTGTATTTCGTCTCCGGCCTGCTGGGCTGCGCCATGATCGGCACCGGGCTGGTGCTGTGGGCTTCCAAGCGCCGCAGGAAGGCCGACAAACCCGGTTTCGGCCTGCGGCTGGTGGATGCCCTGAATGTCAGCACCCTGATCGGTATGCCAGCGGGGATGGCGTTCTATTTCTGGGCCAACCGTTTGCTGCCGGTGGAGATCGCCGACCGCGCTGCCTGGGAGGCCAACGCACTGTTTTTGGTGTGGGGGCAAGCGCTGTTGTACGCCTGGTTCCGTAACGACACCCGCAAAACCTGGGTGGAGCTGTCGTGGTTTGCCGCGCTGGCCTATGGACTGGTGCCGGTGATCAACGGGCTGACCACCGATAAACACCTGGGCGTGACTTTGCCTGCGGGGGATTGGGTATTGGCCGGATTTGATCTGGTCATGTTTGGGCTGGCGGCAGCTTTCGTGGTGATTGCGCTCAAGGTCAGAAAACATTGGCCTGCTGCGGCTGTTACTGGCGCTGCGTCTGCACTGCAAGCACAGGAGGCAGCCTAATGGCCAAAGCAAATAACGCCCTAACCCTGACCTACCGCCTGCACGTCGCCTCGCGGGTACTGGCGGCGCTGGCCTGTTACGGGCTGACCTCGCTGATCAGTATTGTGCTGGCGTTGATCTGGCCCATCCCGCAGGCCCAGGCGGTGCTGTCGTCGATCATGGTGAGTTTTGCCATGTATGCGGTGCTGATCCTGTGGGTGTTCAGCGCCAAAAGCCTGCGCACCGTGTGGCTGACCATCATTATCAGCAGTGCGTTGTTCGGTCTGTTGGCCTGGCTGCTGTTACCGGAGGCTGGAATATGACGCAGATCTACATAGCGGTATTCAGTCTGGCGGGTTTTGTCTGTCTGATGTTGGCCATGCCCAAACACTACAGTTTTGTCACGCAAACCACGCTGGACGGTCGGCGGAAACACGTTCTACGCGGTGCAGGTTGGCTTGCTCTGCTGCTGGCGGTGCTGATCGCTATCCAGTACTGGGCCTTCGATGTCGGGCTGGTAGTCTGGCTGGGTTGGCTGTCGGTGGTGGGCGTGGCGCTGGTGTTCTGTCTACCTTATTGGCCGTGGCAAGCCAAGGCCAAAAAACGTCTCTCAAGCCGCAAGGCCAAAGCAGTCGTAGGTTGGGTTGAGGAACGAAACCCAACAGAGGGGCTGCCAGGACAGGCTTCCCATCGTTGGGTATCGCGTTGCTCCACCCAACCTACCGGCACCCTGCGGATGGGCTCGCCCCTGCGCCGCGTTGTTCTGGCGCTCGCTGTATCGCTGATTCCTCTGGCCGGTTTTTTCTGGCAGCTTTGGCACGCGCCGGAAAAACCGCTGCTGCGCGCAAATGCTTACCACAGTCACATCGGCCCCTGGGACTACACCCTGGCCGAGATCAGCACCGCTGCGCCCGAGGTGGAAGCCCTGCAACTGGGAGTCAAGGAATTCCTGATCCGCTTCTGCGACAGCTGCAATGCGGAAATCCGCATCGCCTATCTGAAAGTCCGCGAGCCACGCACGTTGCGTTCTGCGGGTATGAGTTTTTCCGGCAATCGTGAACGCTATGTCGAACTGGCCATTCCACCCAAAGCCACCCTTGAGGACGGCTTGTGGCTGACGGTGGTCAGTAAACAGGGCGAGGTATTCCAGCAGCGGCTGGAGATCGAGCAGGTTTCACCGGCCATGGCCGAATTTATACGAGATCAATCATGAAAAAATTAATCGCAGGTTTTAGTGTCTTGTTGGCAGGTGCGGTTGCCTGGGCGCATGTACCGGTGTCGCGCTGCGCCGTGCAGGCCGATAACTGGGTCGAATGCCAGACCCGCTACGACGACGATTCCATTGCCGCGGATATCCTGATGGGGCTGTACTCCTACGACAACACCCTCATGTTGTCGGGCCGCTCGGATATGAAGGGCGTGTTCCGCTTCGAGCTGCCCGATGAACCGTTTTATCTGCTGATGGATGCCGGCCCCGGCCATGTGTTTGAGGTGGATTGGCAGGATATCGACGGCCTCGACAGGCAGCGGTTTGCCGCTGCGCCTGCGTACTGAGTCAGTGGGATATTGCGATGACCGTGCGTGGTGCGGGATCAGGAGGAGGTGCTGTGAATGGAGCTGCGCCATTTACGCTGTTTCCTGGCAGTGGCCTGGCTGGCGCTGGAGAGCCTGAGCTTCCGCTATGCAATCAGTGTTAGTAATCCATCCCGGAAGCCACTGCGCGCCTTTGACGATGGCGCGCAGATCTATATCCAGACTGCAGCCGACAGGCTCGCATTTAGAGAGTGCTTGATAGCGCTCATGCTTTGTGACTGGAGCGTTACGCCTCGGATTTTCCAATCAGCCCGAAGGTGATCCTGTTCAGGAAGGATCTTTTTGGCTTGGCCTCTTTGCGCTCGCTGCTTTCCGCTCTTGCGGACGGCTTGTCGGGCGAGTATTTCTCGCGTGTGTCGAAGTGGGGCGGCTGCTTGCTGTCGTACAGGCCCAGTGTCAGGCGGCGCACCCAGGATTTGTCATCGGAGGGTGACAGGCCCTGGAACTTGAACGTGCCGTCGCTGGCGAGAGAGGGGTAATCCGGGTAGTTGGCCACCAGTACCTTGATGGCGTCCTGCGACAGATCCTCCTTGCCGATCAGGTGGTAGGCTTCCGCCATCACCGCCAGTGCGTCGGGCACGGCAGGCGTCTGCTGGAAATTTTCCACCACGTAGCGACCGCGGTTGGCGGCGGCCACATAGGCACCGCGCTCGAAGTAGTAGTTGGCGGCGTGGATCTCGGCGCGTGCCAGCAGGTTTCTCAGATAGATCATGCGCTGGCGCGCATCCGATGCGTAGGCGCTGTTGGGGTACAGGGTGAGCAGCTCGCTGAAGATGGCGAAGGCTTCCCGCGCGGCGCCGGGGTCGCGGCTCGTGATATCGGTGGGCATGAAACTGCCGAGGATGCTCTTGTTCTTGCTCAGCGACGACAGGCCCTTGATGTAATAGGCATAGTCGACGTTGGGATGGCGCGGGTGGAGGCGGATGAAACGGTCGGCGGCGGCGATGGCCGCGTCGTAGTCGGTGGAGCGATGGTAGGCGTAGATCAGTTCCAGCTGGGCCTGCTCGGCGTAGGTGCCGAACGGGAACTGGGCTTCGAGGGCCTGCAGGTTGATGATCGCGTCCTTCCAGCGCTGGCTGTTGAGGTTGCGCTGGATGACGTCGTAGAAGTCCTGCTCGGTGTAGCCTTCGGTTTCTGACACTTCTTCCTTGTCTTTGCCGAAGAAGGGCATCCACGAGCAACCGCTGAGCGTCATGGTGGCCAGCAGGACCAGGGTGATCAATCGCATCGGATTCATAATGTCTCTATAAGTGTCCGTTCCGCCGGGTACAATAGCGCGGGAGAACGCTATTTAACCACAGCTGCCGCAGGCCGCAAAATACGAAAGTCCATGTCCGACAACCGCATCGATCTCCAAGCTCTGATCAGTGGCGAATATGCTGGTCAACGCGTCGATCAGGCCGCCACCGCGCTGTTTGGCGAATATTCGCGCGCCCAGATTCAGCATTGGATCAAGTCCGGCGAACTCACCCTGAACGGCAAACCCTGCAAGCCGAAGGAGCGTGTGTTCGGTGGTGAGCGCTTGCGGGTGGCGGCAACATTGGTGCCCCAGGGCGAGTGGCTGTCCGAGGCCATTCCCCTGAACATCCTGTATGAAGACGACGATATCCTGGTCATCGACAAGGCCGCGGGCCTGGTGGTGCACCCCGGCGCGGGCAATCCGCAGGGCACGGTGCTCAATGCGCTGTTGCACCGCTATCCGGGCCAGGAGAATCTGGCACGGGCGGGGATCGTCCACCGCCTCGACAAGGATACGTCGGGGCTGATGGTGGTTGCCCGTACCCTGCAGGCGCAGACTGCGCTGGTCGCGCAGCTCCAGGCGCGCACGGTGACCAGAGAATACGAGGCCGTGGTACAGGGCGTGCCCGTTGCCGGCGGCGTCATCGATGAACCCATCGGTCGCCATCCCCGCCAGCGCACCCGCATGGCGGTGGTGGCGGGCGGGCGGCCAGCGCTCAGCCATTTCCGCGTGATACAGCGGTTTGGCGCGCACAGCCATGTGAGAGTCAAGCTGGAAACCGGCAGAACTCACCAGATTCGCGTGCATATGGCGCACATCGGCTTCCCGCTGGTGGGCGACCCGGTCTACGGTGGGCGCTTCAGGTTGCCGGCGGGCGCCAGTCCGGAGCTGGCGGAAGCATTGCGCCATTTCGATCGCCAGGCGCTGCATGCGGTGGCATTGCGGCTCGAACACCCGCGCACCGGCGAAACCCTGGGCTGGAACTCGCAGCTGCCGGAGGATTTCCGCCAGTTGCTGGAGGCATTGGAGAACGGATGAGCGGCATACCCCTGATTCGACCCCGGTGGCCCGCGCCCGCCAATGTTCGCAGCGCCGTGACCACTCGTGCGGGCGGCATCAGCAGCGGCCCCTGGGCCACTCTCAATCTGGGTGACCACGTCGGGGACGATCCACAGGCTGTCGCCGCAAACCGGGAACTGTTGCGGGGCGAGCTCGGGCTTGAGCGAGCACCGCTGTGGGTGAATCAGGTGCACGGCACGGATGTCCTCAGCTTCGACCCGTTGCCCCATGAAATCAATCCTGTTGGCATGACTGCGGATGGAGTTTGCACCCGCAGTGACGGCGTGGCGTGCGCCATCATGACGGCGGACTGCCTGCCGGTGCTGCTCTGTGACCGACGCGGCACCGTAGCAGCCGCCGCGCATGCCGGTTGGCGCGGTCTGGCGGCTGGTATTCTGCGCAACACGGTGGCCGCCATGGCCTGCGACCCCGCCGATGTGCTGGCCTGGCTGGGACCAGCCATCGGGCCGGATGCCTTCGAAGTGGGGAGCGAAGTGAGAGAAGCTTTTCAGGACGCCGCGCTGAACCCCACTCAGCGCACGGCCATTGCAACCTGTTTTGCGCCTTCGGATGCGCCGGGTAAATATCGGGCAGATCTCTACGCGCTGGCGGCGGCGGAGCTTGCGGCGATTGGCGTGCCGAAAACCTACGGAGGAGGATTCTGCACGTTCCGCGATACCGAACGTTTCTACTCCTACCGCCGCGATGGCGAGACCGGCAGAATGGCATCGCTGATCTGGCTGGCGCCCTGATCTTTCGAGCGTGACTGCAGGAGCTTGCCTGCAAGCGACAAATTTCGGAGGGGGTCGCCTGCGGGCAGGTTCCTGCAACGGCCCTAACTACCGCCGCAGCCGCAGCCTCGCCATTCGGCCAGGTCGGTGAGCGCGTCGAGCTCGTCTTCCGGTGTGAGGCCCTTATCGAAGCCCTTGCGGTGATTTTCTGGCGTGGCGGAAACGATCCAGGTGAGGTCCCGCTCCGCGGCGAGTTGTCTCAATTCAGCCAGCCAGGCTTCGAAAGTGAGATCGGATTTGTTTTCCATCGCTATCTCCTGTGGCAGGGGTTACCGCTAACTATAGCAAATGGCGGGGTATCGGATGGCGGCGCTGCCATGTGCCATTGCAACGTTATAATCCCTCATCGAGAGAAAGCAGTGCAACAGGATGACGTAGCCACCATGAACGACAACGCAATCACTTCTCCGCCAGCCGATTTCGAAGCGGTCGGCAGCGGACTTGGCTTTATCGATGCCATACAGCCTTTCTACCGACGCATTCGCGGCACCGAGCTCAGTTTCGGCCTGGTGGTGCAGAAGCACCACTGCAATCGCATGGATATGTGCCACGGCGCGGTACTAATGACGCTGGCGGATATCACCGCGGTTTCCGGCATCAGCTTGCTGCGGGGCATGGAAGAAGGTACGCCCACCGTCAATCTCACCATGAATTTCGTGTCTTCCGCCCGCGCGGGTGACTGGTTGCAGGCTGACGTGGAAAAGGCGACATTGAAGCGCCGTCTCGCCTTCTGCGGCGGCACCATTTACAGCACCAGGGGCGTCGTCGCTCATTTTGATGGTGTCTTTTATCTTCCCGACGAACACTTGTGGAAAGGGAAGAAAATGCGCGGCAAATTGCTGGAGGATTGAGAGAGAGTTCACAGTTCACAGTTCACAGTTGACAGTCATCAGGGGGGAGTCACACTCACTGACAACTGACAACTGACAACTGACAACTGACAACTGACAACTGACAACTGACAACTGACAACTGACAACTGACAACTGACAACTGACAACTGACAACTGACAACGATGAGGTAAAAAATTTCCATGACGGAAAAACAGGCGGCACTCATCACTGGCGGCGCAATCCGCGTCGGCCTGCATTTCGCAAAAACCCTGGCGGCGCAGGGCTACGACATCGCCATTCACTACAACAGCTCGACGCAGCAGGCCAAAGAGGCAGTCGCGGCCATTTCCGCGCTCGGTGTGCAATGCAAGGCTTACGCCTTCGATTTTCTCGCCGCCGGCGATCCTTCCGGGTTGATCTCGCAGGTGGCGCGGGACTTCCCCCATTTGTCGGTGTTGGTAAATGGCGCGTCCATCTACAACGCGGCACCGATTGCGGAAACTTCCTGGGAAATGCTGGAGAGCGAATTCAGGGTGAATTTCTTTGCACCGTACATGCTGTGCGGCGCCTTCGCCCGCGAAGTGAGCGCGGGCAATATCATCAACATTCTCGATAACAAGATTGCCTTTCAGCAGTATCAGTACGGCGCCTATCTGTCATCGAAGAAAGCACTGGCGGAATTGACCCGAATGGCAGCCATGGAATTTGCGCCGCGCATTCGCGTCAACGGCATTGCGCCGGGGGTGATCATGCCCGGCGTGACCCGCAGCGACGATTACATCGCCTGGCGCGCCCAGGGTATTCCGCTCAAGCGCCAGGGCAGCGCCGATGAACTGAGCAAGGCGCTGCTCTACATTCTCGACAACGAGTACATCACGGGCCAGCATCTGTTCGTGGACGGGGGTGAAAGCCTGTTTCACATAGGGCAGAATGCCGAAGTTTACGAACCACCACAATAAACAGGCCAAGGAGCCTTATGAGTACCAGTTCCGCCGTCACGCTGACCGGCAACGCGATACAGGGCAGACATTTTCGCTATTACGATCTGATCATGGTGGCATTCGTGGTGGTGCTGCTGTGTTCGAATCTCATCGGCCCAGGGAAGGTATGTGAAATTCGTCTGCCCTTCACGTTGCCGGGTATTGGCGACAATCTGACATTCGGCGCCGGCAACCTGTTTTTTCCGATTGGCTATATCTTTGGCGACATCCTCACGGAAGTGTACGGTTACGCCCGCGCCCGGCGCGTGATCTGGTTGGGGTTTTTCTCGCTGGCATTCGCTACTTTCATGTCGACGGTGATCCTGGCGCTACCGCCCGCGGCCAGCGAGCCCTTCAATGCCACATTGCAGCCGGCGCTGGAAATCGCCTTCGGCAACACCTGGCGCATCGTCATCGGTTCCATGGTGGCCTATTGGGCCGGGGATTTCGTCAATTCCTACGTGATGGCAAAAATGAAGGTGTGGACCAAGGGGCGCTTTCTGTGGATGCGCACCATTGGCTCGACCGTGGCGGGGCAGGCGGTGGACAGCATGATCATGTATCCCATCGCTTTTGCCGGTATCTGGTCCGGTGAAAGCCTGATGCTGGTGATCATCTTCAATTTTGTGTTCAAGACCAGCTTCGAGGCCTTGATGACGCCCTTTACCTATGTGGTGGTGAATACCCTGAAACGCAAGGAGCAGGTGGATGTCTACGACGTGGACACCAATTTCACACCATTCTCCTTCAAGGATTAGTCGATGATGGCCAGAAGCTTGCGCGATCGCCTCGAGGTACATATCGGAGATATCACCGCCTTGTCTGTGGATGCCATCGTCAATGCCGCAAATTCCCAGCTGGCAGGCGGCGGTGGCGTGGACGGCGCCATTCATCGCGCGGCGGGAGCCAGGCAGCTCCAGGCCGCCTGCCGTGCGCTCGGTGGCTGTCCCACCGGCGAGGTGCGGGTGACGCCGGGCTTCGATTTGCCAGCCAGATACATCTTTCATGCCGTCGGGCCGGTATGGCAGGGTGGCGGAGAGGGCGAAGCGGAGCTGCTCGGCGCCTGCTACCGCAACAGCCTTGCCCTGGCCTGCGCGCACGGCGTGAACAGCATCGCCTTTCCCGCCATCAGTTGCGGCGTGTATGGTTACCCCGTAGCGCAAGCGGTGGACTGTGCCCTGAGTGCCGTGGTACGGCATCTGCGCGAACACCGCTGTCCGGGCAGGGTCGTTTTTTGCTGTTTCAGCGAGGACATGGCGCGCCTGTATCAGCGCCAGATCGAGAGGTTGTGATATGAGTTTTCTGCCCACCATTCCCGACGATGCAATTCTTCTCGACCGGGAAAATTGCAGCCATCCACTGGCCGCCTGGACCCACCATCCCTTCGAGCTGGACGGCGCCACCTGGCCCTCGGTGGAACATTACTGGCAGGGAATGAAGTTTACCGATGAGGCCATCCGTGCCGAGATTCGCGCCGCGGCGCACCCGCGCCTGGTGAAAAAGGTAGCGGAAAAATACCAGGATCGTGTGCGCAACGACTGGAAGAAAGTCGAGCTGGTGGTAATGACGCGCGCACTTTACACCAAGTGCCGGGCGCATCCCGACGTTGCCAAGGTCTTGCTTGCCACCGGCGAGCGCATGCTGGTGGAAAACAGCCAGTACGATTATTTCTGGGGCTGCGGCCGCGACCAGCGCGGCGAGAATCATTATGGCAAGCTGCTGATGGCGGTGCGCCGGAAATTGCGGGAAGAGGCTGCCGAGTAGTTGTCCTGAAGCCCGGCGCCTTCCCACTGTAGGACACTTCCTCGCCAAGCCCACAGCGTTGTGAGGCTGGAAAGCGTCACCTGAAATAGACGCGCGGCACTCGCGCCGGCATGCGGGTCAGAAGCTCGTAGCCGATGGTGCCCGCCGCTGTGGCCACTTCACCCACGGGCAGATGCTTGCCCCACAGCTCTACCTCCGCGCCCGCCGCAATGCCGGTCAGGCCTGTGACATCCACACTGATCAGATCCATGGAAACCCTGCCCACGAGCGGGGCGCGCTGACCGTTGATCAGCACCGGCGTGCCGGACGGCGCGCTGCGGGGGTAGCCATCGCCGTAGCCCGCCGGCACGGTGGCGATGACAGAGGTTCGGCGTGCTCGCCAGGTTTGGCCATAGCCGACGCTTTCACCTTCGCCGACGGTGCGCACCGACATGACACGGGAGCCAAGCGTCATCACTGGACTGAGCTTATCCCCCTCGGGATGAGCGGTCGGGAAGGGCGAATCCCCGTAAAGCATGTACCCCGGTCGGTTCCAGTCGCCGTGGCTGTCGGGCCACGCCAGCAGAGCGGGCGAGTTGGCGAGGCTCACGGGCGCGTTCACCTGTGCGGCGAGCGCACGCAGGCTGGCGATCTGGTGCCTGGTGAAATCGTTGTCGAGTTCGTCGGCGCTTGCGAAGTGGGTGGCCAGCACGATGTCGCCGTGGCAGGTGGCGCAGCTGCGCAGCTGCGCGAGCAGGGCCGGTGCGCGCTGCGGATCCACGCCGAGGCGATGCATGCCGGTGTCCACCTTGAGCCAGATGCCGACGGGGCGCGCCAGCGCGGTGGTTTCCAGCAGTTCGGCCTGGCGCTCGTTTTCCAGCATCAGCCACAGGTTGTGCTGCGCCGCAGCGTGCAGGTCATCGCTGGCGAAAGCGCCGCCAAGTACCAGAATGGGCGCGCTGATTCCGCCCTGGCGCAGTTGCACGGCTTCCTCCACGCAGGCCACTGCAAACGCCGGCACCTGGTCCTCCAGGGCGCGGGCCACGGCAAGCGCGCCGTGGCCATAGGCGTCGGCCTTGATCACCGCCATGTTGCGTGAGGCCGGCGCGAGCGCGCACGCGAGCCGGTAATTGCCGAGCAGGGCGGAGAGGTCGATCGATGCCTGGGTGGGGCGTGTCATGGATGGAGATCGCAGAGCCACTTTGCGGCGAGTATAACTGCACCGGCACCCGGTTGGCTGCACTCAGGTGGTCCTGGCCAAGATGCAAGGTTTTGTTCGTCGCGCCTTGATTGGCGCTTTTTCAGGCACAACGCCGACTATCCAAGCAGTGTTAACAGGCCCTGGGGCAGGTGGCCTCGTAGTGCCGCATCACCTGCCGGTAAATGGCCTGCGCCGCGTGCACGGTAACCGGTGTAAAGCGGATTTCGGACCCTGCGGGCAACTGGGCGAGGCGCCACAGATCGGGGGAGATGAGCGTACCGATCTTGGGGTAGCCGCCGATGGTTTGGTGATCGCAGAGCATGATGATCGGCAGTCCATCCGGGGGAAGCTGGATGGCGCCGGCCACGATGCCCTCCGAAGTCAGATTGGTGGCGACCGTCTCGATGGCGGGCAGCGGCGCTCCGGCAAGGCGGCAGCCCATGCGGTTGGAGTCTGCGGAGAGCTGGAAAACACTGTTAAAGAATGCGCGCTTCAGCACGCGTGGCAGTCCGCGGCTTTGCCAGCCGGGTACAACTCGCAACGCGGTGTCGTTGTTTTGCACAGGGCGTTTGGCAGGGGGAAGTGCGAAATTCCGCTCGTCGCTGGAGGGTGAAAAGGGAAGAAAATCACCTGCCTGCAGGGCCGTGCCCGCGAGGCCGCCTATGCCTTCGCGGGTGACGGTGGCGGTGCTGGAAAACATGGGATTCACCTGAAAGCCGCCGCGCACCGCGAGGTAAAGACGCATGCCGCCGGTGGCGGTCGCAATGCGCAGCTTGCTGCCCGCTGCGATATTGTGGCTGCGCCAGGTCTCGGCGGGTGCTCCGTCGATGCTGAGTATTCCCTCCGCACCGGTAACGGCGATCTGGGCGGGAGCGGTGGCGGTCAGCTCCAGGTTGCCGATCGTGATCTCGAGAGCTGTGGTGTTGCCGCGATTGCCGCACAAGCGGTTGGCCCACAGGAATGACAGCCTGTCCGCGGGGCCGCCAACACTGAGGCCGAGGCGGAAGTGACCGCGCCGCCCGGCATCCTGCAGCAGGCTGTGGAACCCAGGGCGCACTACCCGAAAGCCGCTGTCACTCACAGCGTGCCTCCCAGGCGCACAAACTCTCTCTTCGAGACGGGGCGGAATTTAACGGTGTCACCCACGGCAATGGGCATGGGTGGCTTGCGGTGCGGATCGAACAGCGGCAACGGACAACGTCCGATCAAATGCCAGCCGCCAGGTGATGTGCGGGGATAGACGGCGGTTTGCGTGAGCGCGATGGCAATGGAGCCCTGGGGAACGCTGAGGCGCGGAGTGGCCCTGCGCGGAAGGGACAAGCGCGGATCGACATCGCCGAGATAAGCAAAGCCCGGCGCAAAGCCAACAGTGTAAACCAGGTACTCGCGCTCGCTATGAAGCTGGATAACATCGTCAACTGATAGCTGTGCCGCGACGGCGACGGCTTCGAGATCGGCCCCTGATTCCGTTGCGTAGTATGCTGGAAGGGAGATTAGGTTACCGCTGTTATCTATTTTTATATCAGTCGATTCCAGTATGTCTTTAATTATTTTTCTGAGCTTGCTGCGCGCGATCAGTTCGGGCCTGTAGACCACGACAAGCGACGCGTAACTGGGGATCAGGTCCAGGAGGGGAAGGGCGTCCTCGCGCTCCAGCAGGGCAACGGCGCGGCGCACCTGGGCCAGGGTTTCGGGCCCTGGGACGGCCCCGAAATAAAGGATGATGGCGTTTTCTCCGGCGTTGCGGATTTCCATGTCAGCGCTGCTGGTGAACGAGGCGGTGGATGGCGGCAATGGCGGCGACCGAATCGGGGCTGTCGCCGTGGATACACAGGGTCTGCGCATCGATGGCGATGCGCTTGCCGCCACTGCTGGTGACGGTGCCGTCCTCGCACAGCTGCCGGACCTGCTCGAGGGCGCGCTGTTCATCATGCACCGCGCCGGCGAAGCCGCGGGGTAACAGAAAACCATCGTCTGCATAACAGCGATCAGCGAAGGTTTCGAAGAGGAGCTCCACGCCAAACCGCTGCGCTTCTTCCCGGTGCCGAAGTGCATCCGCGGTGGCGAGCAGCATGAGGCGGACTGGCGAAGGCCGCTTGGCAAGCAGCGATAACAGTGTAAAACGAATCTCCCGGTTTGCCATCATGTCGTTGTAAAGCGCCCCGTGAGGCTTGATGTAGCTGACCTCGAGCCCGGCCCTGGCTGCCTGCAGATCGAGAGCATCGAGTTGTCGTCGCACCAGGCGGGTGAGCGCGTCGCGATCCTGGGGCCTGGAAATACGACCGAAGTTTTGCCGGTCTTCATAGCTTGGGTGCGCGCCCACGGCAACGCCGTGGCGTGCGGCAATGGCGAGGGTGCCGGCCATGGAACGGATATCACCCGCATGGCCGCCGCAGGCGACATTGGCCATATCAAGGTAAGGCATGACCCGGTTTTCGATACCGAGGATCGGGTCGTCGATTTCGCCCAGATCGGCGTTCAGAAGCAGTCGCATGGTTGCAAAAGGTTGGCTGAATATGGCTTCATTCTACGCCGCAGGAGCTGCCTTGGCCGCGAATCCCCTCGCTCCATTCAGGCACCCTCGGCGTCGCCCATCGGCCTTGCGCCCACCTTCTGTTCGATACGCGCCTTGTATTCCAGCAATATGTCGCGAAAGGTGGTCAGCGGTTGCTTGGCGCGGGACGTGGGCATGAACGTGCCGAGTGCGATCACGCCGAGATAGGTGTTGACCGGGACCGCGAAGGCGGTGAGGCCTTCGATCAGGGCGTCGCAATCGGCGGCCATGCCCGAGGTGCGGATTTCGTGCAGTTCGTCGAGCAGCGCCCGGCGCGAGCGGCTGTGCTCCGGGCCCGGCAGCGGATCGGGCAACAGGGCTTCGACTTCTTCGTCGCACATGCCCGCCAGCAAGGCCTTGCCGGTCGCCGTGGCATGCAGCGGTGCCTGGATGGCGCCCACCGGAAATACCACGCGCAATTCGCGTTCGGCGATGACCCGGTCGGTGACGAGAATGCGATCCTGGGCGCGCACGCAGATCACAACCGACTCTTGAAGTTGGTCGGACAGTTCCTGCAGGAGCGGGCGCATGGTATTGGCGATATCCACCTGGGCGAGATAGAAAAGCCGCCCAACCTCGGGGCCGAGACGGAAGCCGCCGCCAGCGCCCGCGGACTCGGCAAGACCTTCATCTTCGAGGCTGTTGACGATGCGCTGCACCGTGGAGCGGGGCAGATCGACCGCCTGCGCGATGGCCGCGAGGCTGAGGCCGCCGGGATTGCCGCCGAGCGCGCGCAGGATGGCGGTGGCGCGACTGATGACCTGGATGCCTCCCTGGCGATTGCTGACGTTGGTGCCGGTGCTGTCGGCAGGCAGAGGCTTTTTCGCTGACACGACTCTCGATTCCTCGGAATTGACTAAAATTTACCGTTTGTTGTTGGCCGCTTTTCGGTGTGTATCGTATAATAGGCCAAAGTACCGCAATGTGGTACACCCTCTTTTTTGAATCATCTGGAGCTCCCATCATGCGCAGCACGCTACAGTTGCCTTTGCGGGGATTGCCCTTGCTGGCGGCCGCCCTTGCGGTGATGCTCGCCGGCTGCGGAGAATCCGATTCTTCCGCGGCGGGGTCCGCCCAGGCGCCAGAAGTCGGCACCTACACGGTGGAATCCAAACCCCTGGTATTGACCACGATGCTGCCCGGCCGCACCGCCGCCTACCGGGTGGCCGAGGTCAGGCCCCAGGTGGACGGCATCATTCTCAAGCGCCTTTTCAACGAGGGCTCCGACGTCGAAGAAGGAGAGCAGCTCTATCAGATCGACGCGGCGCCCTATCAGGCGGCGCTGGTGCGCGCCGAAGCCAACCTGGCAAGCGCCGAAAACCGCGCCAGCCGCTACAAGCGCCTGATCGAAACCCGCGCCGTCAGTCAGCAGCAGTACGACGACGCCCTTGCCGCCTGGAAGCAGGCGGAGGCCGAAGCGCAGGTGGCGCGTATCAACATGCGCTATACCAAGGTGCTGGCGCCCATCGGCGGCCGCGTCGAGCGCTCCACGGTCACCGAGGGCGCGCTGGTCACCAACGGTCAGGCTCAGGAACTGACCAGGGTTACCCAACTCGATCCCATCTATGTGGACATCATCCAACCGGTCACCGAACTTCTGCGCTTGCGCCACGCCGTTGCCGAGGGGCGCCTCGAAACCAACGACGGCGATCAGGCGCGGGTGCTGCTCACGCTCGAGGATGGCAGTCACTATCCGCTGCCCGGTACCCTGAAATTTTCCGAAGTGACCGTCGATCCAGCCACCGGCTCAGTGACGCTGCGCGCCGAATTCCCCAATCCGGAGGCCGAACTGCTGCCCGGCATGTTCGTGCGCGCCGAACTTCAGGAAGGCGTGCGCCAGGATGCCACCCTCGTGCCGCAACAGGCGGTGTCGCGCAATGCCCAGGGTGCGGCCTCGGTGTGGGTGGTGAAAGGCGATGGCACCGTCGAGCAGCGCACCGTGCAGGCACCGCGCACTCTGGGCAACGCCTGGTTGATCGACGAGGGCCTGAAGGGCGGTGACAAGGTCGTGGTGGAAGGCACGCAGCGGCTGCAAAGCGGTATGAAGGTATCGCCTTACAACGCCGAGGCGGTGGTCGTGGTGAAGGAATATGCCCAGGCGGGTGGGTGATATCAGTTCACAGTTGTCAGTTCACAGTTCACAGTTGTCAGTTAACAGTTGTCAGTTGAAGCGATGATTCAATAAAGGCAAGGTCATGTCCCAGTTTTTTATCGATCGCCCCATCTTTGCCTGGGTGCTGGCCATTCTCATGATGCTGGCCGGCATTCTTGCCATCAGAAGTCTGCCGGTGAGTCAGTTTCCCGACGTGGCGGCGCCTGCGGTGGCGATTCGCATGGTCTATCCCGGCGCCTCCGCCGATACGCTCCAGGATACCGTCACCCAGATCATCGAGCAGCAGCTCACGGGGCTCGACGGCCTGCGCTACATCTCTTCGGAAAGCAGTTCCAACGGCACCATGGTGATCATCGCCACCTTCGAACAGGGCACCAATCCGGACATCGCCCAGGTTCAGGTGCAGAACAAGCTCCAGACCGCCATGCCCATGCTCCCGGAAGAGGTGCAACGCCTCGGTATCCGCGTCTTCAAGTTCAGCATCAACTACATGCTGGTGATGAACGTCTACTCCGAAGACGGCAGCATGACCAGTGGCGAGATCAGCGACTACGTGGTGTCGCACATGCAGGATCCCATCGTTCGCACGTCGGGGGTCGGCGATTTCACCACCATGGGCTCGGCCTACGCGATGCGCATCTGGCTCGACCCGGACAAGCTGTACAGTTATCAACTGACACCCCAGGACGTGATCGCCGCGGTGCGGGCGCAGAACGTACAGGTGTCGGCCGGGCAGATGGCTGCGCTGCCGACGCGGGAGCATGTGCAATTCACGGCGACCATCGTCGGCAAGGTGCGCATGAAAACCGCCGCGGAATTCGAGAATATCCTGCTCAAGGTCAAACCGGATGGCTCGCAGGTGCGCCTGCGGGATGTGGCGGAAATCGGTTTGGCCAGCGAGAGCTTCAGCATCCAGGGCAAGTACATGGGAAGGCCGGCCACGGGTATCGCCCTTACCCTGGCGCACGGCGCCAACCTGCTGGAAACCGTCGAGCGGGTGCGCGAAACCGTGTCGCGCCTCGAAACCTATATGCCCGAAGGCATGAAGGTGGCCTATGCCGTCGATACCTCGCCGGTGGTGGAGGCCTCCATCGAGGGCGTCGTGTACACCATGATGGAGGCCGTGGTGCTGGTGGTGCTGGTGATGTTTCTGTTTCTGCAGAACCTGCGCGCCACGCTGATCCCGACACTGGCGGTGCCGGTGGTTCTCATGGCCACCTTCGCGGTGCTGTACGCTCTCGGCTTCACCATCAACGTGATGACCATGTTCGCGCTGGTGCTGGCCATTGGCCTGCTGGTGGATGATGCCATCGTGGTGGTGGAAAACGTCGAGCGCATCATGTCCGAAGAAGGCCTCTCCCCCAAGGAAGCCACGCGCAAATCCATGAAGCAGATCCAGGGCGCGCTGGTGGGTGTCGGCCTGGTGATTTCCGCGGTGTTCATGCCGATGGCCTTCTTTGGCGGTTCCACCGGGGTGATCTATCGCCAGTTCGCGCTCACCATCATCACCGCCATGGGCTTTTCTGTGCTGGTTGCGCTGATTTTCACGCCCGCGCTGTGCGCCACCCTGCTGACGCCGCTCAAGCGCGGCGAGCATCACGGCAATCGCGGCTTTTTCCGCTGGTTCAACCATTATTTCGATCGCGGCGCTGCCGCCCACCGCAAGGGTGTCACTCGCATTCTGGCAGGGCGCGGGCGCTTCATGCTGGTGTATCTGGTACTCGTCGCTATCGTAGCGCTGTTGTTCCAGAAGCTGCCCACCGCATTCCTGCCGGATGAGGATCAGGGCCAGATGTTCATCATCGTGCAATTGCCATCGAATGCGTCCGCCGAGCGCACCGTGCGTGTACAGGAAGAAATCCGCCATCACCTGATGGAGCAGGAAGGCCATCTCATCGACCATATCTTTGCCACCACTGGCTACAGTATCGCTGGTCGCGGGCAAAATGCCGGTAACATGTACGTCACCCTCAAACCCTTCGAGGACCGCACCCGGCCTGAAGACAGTGTGCTTGCCCTGATGGAGCGCACCAACAAGCGTCTGGCGCAGATACAGGATGGCGCGGCCTTCGCCATCGTACCGCCCGCGCTCATGGAGCTGGGGTCGGCGACCGGCTTCGATCTCTACCTTCAGGACCACGCCGCCCTTGGTCACGAGGCGCTGATGGCAGCCGTGGGTCAGTTTCTGGCACTGGCGCGCCAGGAACCCTCGCTGGCGCTGGTGCGTCCCAACAGCCTGCCGGACGAATCCCAGTACCAGGTGATCATCGACGATGAAAAGGCGCGCGCCCTGCAGGTGGCGCTGGCGGACATCAACGCCACCATGAGCGCGGCCTGGGGCTCCACCTATGTCAACGATTTCATCGATCAGGGCAGGGTCAAGAAAGTGTATGTGCAGGGCAACATGGATTCCCGCCTGGCGCCGGAGGATTTCGCCAAGTGGTACGTGCGCAATGCCGAAGGCAAGATGGTGTCCTTCGCGTCCTTTGCCACCGGCGAGTGGGGTTACGGCTCGCCCAAGCTGCAGCGCTACAACGGTGTGCCCGCGGTGCAGATCCAGGGCCAGCCGGCACCTGGCCATTCCACGGGCGAAGCCATGGCGGCCCTCGAACGCATCGTCAAGGAACTGCCGTCCGGCTTCGATATCGCCTTCACCGGGCTGTCGTACGAGGAGCGCCAGGCGGGTTCCCAGGCGGGCCTGCTTTACGCGCTCTCGGTGCTCATCGTGTTCCTGTGTCTGGCCGCCCTCTACGAGAGTTGGTCGGTGCCCTTCGCGGTGATCCTGACGGTGCCGCTCGGCGTGCTCGGCGCGGTTTTCGCCACCTTGGGGCGCGGCCTGTCGAACGACGTTTTCTTTCAGGTGGGAATGCTTACCACCATGGGGCTGGCGGCCAAGAATGCGGTACTGATCGTCGAATTTGCCCGCGCGCAATATGAGAAGGAAGGCAAGACCCTGGTGGAGGCGGCACTCGAGGCGGCACGTTTGCGGCTGCGCCCCATCATCATGACATCGCTGGCCTTCACCTTCGGGGTGTTGCCTCTGGCGATTGCCAGCGGCGCCAGCAGCGGCAGCAAACACGCCATCGGTACGGGCGTGGTGGGCGGCACCATCGGCGCCACGTTTCTGGCCATTTTCTTTGTGCCTTTGTTTTACGTGGTGGTCACCGGCTTGGCCGAGAGAAGGCGCAAGCCCGCGCCTGTAACGGGAGATATTCAGTGAAGACATCCAGATTGATCATGACCCTGTCGGCGTTGAGCCTTGGCGCCTGCACCCTGGCGCCGGACTACCAGCGCCCGGCGGCACCGGTGCCCGATGCCTGGCCGCAAAGCGAAGCCTACGATGCCAGTGCCGTGACCGCAGAAGCCGGGGATCCGATTGCCTGGCGTGCCTTCTTTCGCGACGAGTCCCTGCAACAGCTGATTACCCTGGCGCTCGACAACAACCGCGATCTGCGTGTTGCGGCGCTCAATGTGGAGGCGTATCGGGCCCAGTACCGCATTCAGCGCTCCGAGCTGTTTCCCGATATCGGTGTCGATGGCAGCGACTCGCGCCAGCGCCTGCCGGCGGATCTGTCGCCGAGCGGTGAGACGGACACCCTGACACAGTACGGGCTGACCATTGGCACCAGTGCCTACGAGCTCGATCTGTTTGGCCGGGTGCGCAGCCTCAACCGCGCGGCCCTGGAAAACTACCTTGCCACCGAAGAGGCGCGGCGCGGTGTTCACATCAGCCTGGTGAGCGACGTGGCGCTGGCCTGGCTGGCCTTGTCCACCGACAGGGAATTGCTGGCACTTGCCAGGGCAACGCTGGAGAGCTACCGGGAAAGCCTGGAGTTGATCGAAGTCAGTGAAGAGGCTGGCGTCGCCTCGGCGCTCGACGTGCGCCAGGCGCGCACCCTGGTGGAACAGGCGCGCGCCGATGTTGCGCGCTACACTCGCCGCGAGGCGCAGGACATCAACGGCCTGGAATTGCTGCTCGGTGCGCCGCTGCCGCAAGCTCTCGCGGAAAGCGCGCCGCTCGGCGACAGCCTGTTGGCGGAAATTCCCGCCGGAATGCCCGCCACGCTACTCGAGCAGCGCCCCGACATTCTCGCCGCCGAGCGCCGCCTGCGCGCCGCCAATGCCGACATCGGCGCGGCGCGCGCGGCATTTTTCCCGAGCATTCGTCTCACCGCGGCGGCGGGCACAGCCAGCAGCGAGCTGTCGGGCCTCTTTGAAAGTGGTTCGGAGACCTGGAATTTCGCACCCACCATTCATTTGCCCATCTTCACTGCCGGTCGCTTGCGCGCAAACCTCGATGTCAGTGAATTGCGCCGCGACATGCGGGTTGCCGAATATGAGAAAAGTATTCAAACCGCATTTCGCGAAGTGGCGGACGGCCTCGCCGCGCGCGGTACCTACGACGAGCAGATCGAAGCCCAGCGAGCGCTGGTTCGGGCCAGCGAGGAATATACCAGCCTTGCCCAGCAGCGCTACGACGAGGGTGTCGACAATTACCTGCTGGTACTGGATGCACGGCGCGCCCTGTTCAATGCGCGTCAGCAATTGCTGAGCGACCGTCTCGCGCAACTGTCCAGCGAAGTGCTGTTCTACAAGGCGCTGGGCGGCGGCTGGCTTTGATCCTGGCTGAGTTGCACGTTACAGGTTTTTGTTACAGGTGGGTGCCTGCAACCGGGCATGTTGCAGCCCCAGCTTGTGCGTGAAACCTGTCACGTGCAACTCAGAGAAGTCACGAGATCCTGATCAGAAGGCTGTCGCAATCACTCCAGATACTGCGCGCAGGCGCGCGGTATCTTGCGGGCCTACGTCCAGTTCCTTTTCCAGATACGCGAGCACCGAGCCGTGATCGCTTTCGATCTGTTCGAACGCGTAGTAGAGACAGGGAATACCTTCGGCGCTGATCAGGGCTGAGGCCATCATCTGCGCCATGCTGTAATCGCGGTGTACATGGTCGATATCGGCAAAGGCGCCGGGTGACAGGGCGAGCAATATCGCGAATGCGGCGCCGGGGTATTTGCTGAGAATTTTCACGGGGTTTCTCCTTGAATGAAGTAGTGAACGGCGGCGATCAATAGTTAGAGCGAGCCGCTTGCGTTGGAGGGAGGCCATGTTCTGTTCTCCGGTGGTGGAGGGGGTGAGCCGTCTGGAGGCAGTATCGAAAGTGAATATGACGGCACGATGAACTCGATATTTCCGAGGGTGGGAAATGAATGAGCCGGGTTCCCGAAACCAGACATCTCCCGGTCACCCATCTTTGCTACAGTAAGAAGCTACGGACCCGGACAAGAAGCGAGAACATCATGGCAATCAAGGTAGGCATCAACGGCTTTGGCCGCATGGGCAGGCTGACATTTCGCGTATTGTGGGAAAACCCCGACGTGGACGTCGTGCAGCTGAATGATATCGGCGGCGATGCGGCGACACTGGCGCACCTGCTGAAATTCGACTCGGTGCACGGCACCTGGAAATACGAGGTCGATGCCGACGGCGAGAGTATCGTCATCGACGGGCGCCGTATTCACTGCGCCAGCAATCGCTCCATTGCCGAAACCGACTGGTCTGGCTGCGATATCGTCGTCGATGCCACCGGCAAGATGAAAAGCAGCGAGGTGCTGCAGGGCTTTCTCGACCAGGGCGTGAAGCGTGTGCTGGTTACCGCGCCGGTGAAGGAAGAGGGCGTGCTGAATATCGTTATCGGCGTCAACGACCACCTGTTCGATCCCGACCGCCATCACATCGTGACGGCCGCGTCCTGCACCACTAACTGCCTGGCACCCGTGGTGAAAGTGATCCATGAAAATATCGGTATCCGGCACGGTTCCATGACCACGATCCACGCCATCACCAATGATCAGAAAATTCTCGACGCGCCCCACAAGGATCTGCGCCGCGCCCGCGCCTGTGGCGAAAGCCTGATTCCCACCACCACCGGTGCCGCTGCCGCCATCGGTACCATTTTTCCCGAGCTCAAGGGCAAGCTGGATGGTCAGGCAGTGCGCGTGCCCGTTGCCAAGGCGTCGCTTACCGACTGCGTATTCGAAGTGGCGCGACCCACCAGCGCTGAGGAGGTCAACGCTCTGCTCAGATCCGCTGCGGAGAATGAGTTGAAAGATATTCTCGGTTACGAGGAGCGCCCGCTGGTGTCGGCGGATTTCAGCTCCGACCCGCGTTCGAGCATTATCGACGCACTTTCCACCTTGGTGGTCAACGGCACGCACGTCAAACTGTACGCCTGGTACGACAACGAATGGGGCTACGCCAACCGCACCGCGGAACTGGTGATGAAGGTCGGCCGTTGTTGATACCGAGGTGAGCTATCAGCGCTGCGTGCCACGCCCTGTAGGAGCCTGCCTGCAGGCGACCATTGCCGTTTTGTGTCCCGGTGGTTTTGTCGCCTGCAGGCAGGCTCCTACAGGGTGCGGATAGTGCATCGCCGTGGTGTTGTCTCGGTGCTTACGTGAGCAGTGCTGGATCGAGAGATTATGAACAGGTTCCAAGTTAAATGCTGGCAGAACCCGGTTCTTCCAGCACTCCTGCTTAAAGCTTACGGCTTATAGCTGGCCCGGGCCTGCAGGCCACTCTATGGTTTCAGACCAGCCAGCGCCACAGGTATTTCCTGCAACAGGGTGCCGTTGGCGTCGTGAATCTGCAATCGCAAGATTGCATCCGCTCCTTCACCTTCGATCGCAATGGCGCCAAAATTATCGGCGAGGATATTGTTGGCAAAGGCGCGGTGGCGGTTGGCTTCCTTGCTCGCGGTGTGGGCAATGAAGGGGATTCGGCCGAGCGCGGAGTTGAGCCCGCTGCTGGTGATTTCGTAGAGCGGGTAGCCGATGTGCTCGGCGTCGAGACGGGAAATTTCCGCGAGGTGGCGATCGCCGCTGATGATGATCACGCCGCTGGCGCGAGTGTCCTTGAGCAGTTGCAAAAGACGGGTGCGCTCGCGGGGAAAGTTCGCCCACTTCTCGAAGCAGTGCTGTTCCGGGATCACCTGAATGCTCGAAGCAAGGATGCGCATGTCGGCGGGCTTTTCCAGCTCCTCCGCAAGCCACTGCCATTGCGCTTCGCCGAGTACGGTCGCATGTGGATCGGTTTCGGCAATCATACCCGTGGGAGGGCAGGCGTTCTTGTCGTCACTGCGTTTCAAGGGGCTGCGAAAGCTGCGGGTGTCGAGCAGGATCAACTGCACCTGCAGATCATTTACCGTCAGACTGTAGCTCTGGTGGACGCCGGGTTCATCCGCACCGCCGCTGGCGGTTTCCTCGAGGCCGAAAAAATCGAGAAAATAGCCTTTTGATACCAGGCGGTGAGGGTAGTCGCCACCACCGTCATTGATACCGTAATCGTGGTCGTCCCAAACGGCGAAAAGCGCAGTGCCGCGTGCGGCGGCATTGCTGCGAAAATCGCGATATGCGGGCGTGTTGCCCAGATCCCGGTAGGCATTGGCGATGCGCTGCGGGTCGGGCTGCTGCGCATAGGGGCCCTTGTCGGCGTACATATTGTCGCCGAGGAACACGAATGCCGCGGGGTCCAGGGCCTCGACCGCCTGCCACACGGGCTGCGACTGGGTGGGATAAAGACAGGAACCAAAAGCCAGGGTGCTGCTTCGCGGAATCTCCGTGGCCGCGACGCCAGCGGCGAAAAATGTCAGCAATCCCTGGGCAGCAAATCGCAATAGATTTTTCTTCATATGTAACAGCCTTTGTTGATACCGAGGTGAGCTATCAGCGCTACGTGCCACGCCCTGTAGGAGCCTGCCTGCAGGCGACCATTGCCGTTTTGTGTCCCCGTGGTTTTGTCTCGGTGCTTACGTGAGCAGTGCTGGATCGAGAGATTATGAACAGGTTCCAAGTTAAATGCTGACAGAACCCGGTTCTTCCAGCGCTCCTGCTTGAAGCTTACGGCTTATAGCTCAACGAGTCCGTGACCCGGATTTCCGACAGTGAGTAAGTGGCAGTGCTTTTCAGGGCCTTTTCATTCCTGTTTGAATCCGCACTTTCTCGCTATTCTCTTTGCTGCGTAATTGTAGCCGCTTGCGTAAAAACGGCCAGCATTGTATTGCCGCTAATATTCCTGCTCTTGAAAAAAGTGTTCGCGACCCTATGTATAGATAGGCCAACGGGATGTCTCTTTGAGAGCCCGAAGGCCAAACCTCAATGTAGTTTCGTATTGCTTCTTCAGGAGAATATGTCATGAGTACCATCGATTTTTCCCCATTCTATCGCAATAGCATTGGCTTTGACCGCATGGTATCGCTGCTCGAACATGCGCTGTCATCCGAGCCCGCCAGCGGCGGTTATCCGCCCTACAATATAGAAGTTCTGGATGACAACCGTTACGCGATCACCCTGGCCGTGGCCGGTTTCGATAGATCCGACCTCGATGTTTCCGTGGAGCGCGGCGTGCTGACCGTGCGCGGCAAGAAAGCCGAAAACGGTGCCAGAAAATACCTGCACCAGGGCATTGCCACCCGGGCCTTCGAGCGTAAATTCAACCTTGCCGATCACGTCGAGGTAACCGCTGCGGATATCAACAACGGCTTGCTGACCATCAGTCTGCTCAAGGAAATTCCCGACGCGATGAAGCCGCGCACCATTGCCATCAATCATGGCGGTGCCGCCATCGAGCACCAGGCACGAGCCGACGCGGACGGTGCAGTCGATGTAGCCTGAGTATCGCATGCGGCGGCGCGGTGTCGCCCTCGAGTTCGCAAAGCGCCGGGCAGATTTTTTGTCCGGCGCTTTGCCATGCACTATGCTTAACCAGTATTCGCAGGTTATCCGGTTATGGAATTCAAGGATTATTACAATATTCTCGGCCTGGCGCGCGATGCCAGCCAGGACGATATCAAACGTGCTTACCGCAAGCTCGCCCGCAAATATCACCCCGATGTCAGCAGCGAGGAAAACGCCGAGGATCGCTTCAAGGAAGTGAGCGAAGCCTATGAAGTGCTCAAGGATCCGGAAAAGCGTGCGGCCTATGACCAGCTTGGCAACCAGTGGCAGCAGGGGCAGGACTTTCAACCGCCGCCGGGCTGGGACCAGGGCTTCGAATTTCGCGGCGGCGGCTATACGCAGGCCGATCCCCACGCGTTCAGCGACTTTTTCGAGAGCCTTTTCGGGCGCGCCGATTTCAGTCATTTCGGTGCGGGCGGAGGGCGCCAGTTTCACGCCCAGGGCAACGACACCCACGCCCGCATCCTGATCGACCTGGAAGATGCCTATCGCGGTGCCAAGCGCCAGATTGCGCTCAAGCATTCCGAGCTCGGCGCTGATGGCCGCCCGCAAGTGCGCGAGCGCACATTGAACGTGACGATTCCCAAGGGCGTCATCGAAGGCCAGCAGATTCGCCTGTCAGGCCAGGGTGAAGCGGGATTGGGGCAAGGCAAGGCCGGCGATCTCTATCTGGAAATCCAGTTTCGTCCCCACCGCCATTACCGCACAGAGGGCCGGCATGTATACGTCGAGGTACCGGTGGCGCCCTGGGAAGCGGCACTTGGCGCCAAGGTGCGTGTTCCGACGCCCAGCGGTGGCGTCGAGGTAAAAATTCCCGCCAACAGCAAGACGGGCGGCAAGCTGCGCCTCAAGGGGCGCGGGATTCCCGCGCGTGACCCCGGCGATCTGTTTGTGGTAGTGCGTGTGGTGCTGCCGCCCGCCAATACAGAGACGGAGCGGGCAGCCTATGAGGCGTTTGCCAGTAAGTTTACTTTCAATCCTCGCAAAGACATGGGGGACGGGGCATGACCGACAATCCGAGAAGCGTCATCCTGGGCGATGAAGGCCTGCTTTCGCTGGCTGAATTGTGTCGCCTGTGCCGGGTAAATGCCGACCAGATTCAACTGCTGGTCGAGGAGGGCGTTCTCGAGCCCTCGGGCGCCGGCCCCGGTCAGTGGCGCTTCGAAAGCCTGTGTATTCTCAGGGTGCGGCGCGTGGTGCGCCTGGAGCGCGACCTGGGCGTGAATCTGGCGGGCGCGGCGCTGGCCGCGGAACTGCTGGACGAAATCGACAGGCTCAGGGCGCGGCTGCGGCGGCTTGGGGAGTTTTGAGATCTTTCTGAGTTTCACGCTACACGTTGCACGTTGCACGTAAAAGCCGGGGCAGCCTGTAGCCATTCGTGTGAATCCTGCTTACAGGCATTGCGCGCCGATATGATCGTCGGCACCCACGTGAAACCTGTAGCGTGAAACGTGCAACGGCCCTTCTAAAGCAGGCTCGCCCCTACCGCGAGGCCTGGTTTCGCCAGTTCATCGATGCGCTGCAACAGTGCGGGTTCGAGTTGCACGGTGGCCGCGGAGGCGTTTTCCGCGACGCGCGTGGCCTTGCGGGTGCCGGGGATGGGGAAGATGTCATCGCCCTGGTGCAACAGCCAGGCCAGCGCCAGTTGTGCAGGTGTCACATTCAGCTCCGCGGCGATGGCCATGAAGGGCGCGAAGCGGTCGCGGTTGGCGGCCAGGTTTTCGGGGGTGTAACGGGGATTGGCGCGGCGTCTGTCGTTTGCGCCGATTTCCACATCACCGCCGAGGAAGCCGCTGCCCAGCGGCGACCAACCCACCAGGGCGATGCCCAGTTCGCGCAGGGTGGGCAGCAGTTCGGCTTCCGCTTCGCGCCGCCACAGGGAGTATTCATATTGCACGGCCGCGATGGGATGAACCCGGTGGGCGCGGCGTACCTGTTCAGCCGTGACGTTGCTGAGGCCGAGGTAGCGCACCTTGCCGGCACTCACCGCATCGGCCATGGCGCCGACGGTTTCCTCGATGGCCACGTCCGGATCCGGATAGTGCGCATACCAGAGGTCGATATGATCGCTGTTCAGGCGCTTGAGGCTGCCGTCGAGGGCCCGTTGAGCGTATTCAGGCGTGGCGTTGATGTTGAGGGAAAACGCCCAGTTGGTGGCGAGCGGGCGGCCGCGTTCGCGGGGATCGAACACCACGCCGAACTTGCTGGCGACAAATGCATCGTGGCGCTGGCTGCAAATGACACGGCCGATCAGGGTTTCGTTGTTGCCGGCGCCATAGGCATCGGCGGTGTCGATCATGGTCAGGCCGCATTCCAGCGCCTTGTGCAGCGCCGCGACGGACGCACTTTCCTCGGTTTCGCCGTAAAAGCCTTCCAGTACCATGGCACCGTAGCCGAGCCGGCCGATGTCCGGGCCACTGCTGCCGAGGGGGCGTTGTTCGATCATCACTGACTCCTGTTGTTGCGATTGGCTTGGCGCAGATGTTCACATAAGGGGCCGGCTTTGGCTACCGCGCGATAATGTTGGCTGCCCCGCTCGCCAGGGCAGGCCGTGTACCGTCCATGCGCAGGTGGTATCATCCCAGGCCATTTAGCCTGGAGGAACGATGACCAAGATTCCCCACACCACCGTATACCCGCGAGAGACGCTCAACCTGCTTTCCCGTGAGGAGATCACCGCCCTCACCACCACACGCCAGGACGTGGCGAACCTGTTTCGCGATTGCGCACTGGCGATCCTCAACACCGATACCAAGCAGGACGACGCAGCGCGTATCTTCGCCGAGTTCGTCGACTTCGACATCAAGATCCTCCCCCAGACGCGAGGGCTCAAGCTCGAGCTCTACAATGCCCCGGCGCAGTCGTTCGTCGATGGCAGGATCGTGCACGGTATTCAGGAACACCTTTTTTCCGCGTTGCGCGACATCGTGTACGTGGATTACATGATGCACAACACCGACCTCTGCGGCCTGCCCGCGGAGCGCGACGTCACCAGTGATATTTTCCGCTTGTTGCGCAATGCCCGGGTGGTGCGCCCCGGCCTGGTGCCGAGCATGGTGGTGTGCTGGGGCGGCCACGCGATTACCCGGGAGGAGTACGATTATTCCAAGGAGGTGGGTTACCAGATGGGCCTGCGC
>Ga0265293_10000938_pt1 | contig 66787 bp, 75 predicted proteins | sample Munlanlewell138R_FD_192505 | JGI IMG/M metagenome (GOLD analysis project Ga0265293, IMG submission 192505) | Leachate microbial communities from a municipal landfill in Southern Ontario, Canada - Leachate well 138R | ecosystem: Engineered > Solid waste > Landfill > Unclassified | place: Canada... | reverse complement strand
TAGGAGTGCGCGTTTCGAATCGGGACGTCCCGTGCTCTTGGTCAAGGTGGGGCCTCCTCGTCGCTTTGGTGGGCGGCGTGGGGCCGTTGCGTGCGCGGGCTGTGGGTACCCTTGCTCGCGCACGCCGCGGGGTTTGGGGGGATTGTGGGGTGTGCGGCCCTGGGGTGTTGGCGTCAGGGCCGCACGTTTGTGTGTGGAATGAACAGGGCCCGCTCCGAGAGTGTTTCTCGTGCGGGCCCAACTGTTCAACCATCACATTAGGGGTGGCAAACGGTGGCGTGTCAAATCTTTTCTGAAAATAGCTTTCGGAGTTTCTGTTGGTGGATGGGGTCGTTGGTCATTCTGTCGCGCCACCAGGCGAGGAGGTGGTCTTCGCGGATGATGCGTCGGCCGGTGTTGTCGAGTTGTGTGGGGAGGCCTTGGTGTTTCCAGTGGCGGATGGTTCGGCGGGATCGTCGGACGCGGGATGCTGCGGTGGTGTAGGTGTGCCAGCCGTCGGGTAGTTGGTCTTGTCCCATCTGCGTTTGCAGGTGTCGCATTGCATCGCTTCGAGGCCGACTGATCCCCATATTGGGAGGATAGTGCGCTCGCCGCAGGTGGGGCATGGTCTGGGCCGGTATGCCTTGAACTTGGGTTCGGAGCGTGGGTAGCGGGCCCGCATTCGGCGTATGAGGTCGATGAGGTGGTCGGGTGCGTCGTGGAGGTCGGGGTCGTGCGCGATCTGGTGGGTGCAAGCTTTCAGCCAGAGGATGATCTCGGTGGCGAGCGAGAACGCTTCATGAGGGGTGCAGACGGGGAGGCCTTGGGGTTCGGTCTGTCCGCGCCAGATGCGTTCGCGGAGTGCACGTGGTGAGGCGCCGCCGATCTTTTCTGCCACATCTTGTCCGAAGATGAGGAGGACGGCGTAGAGCTCGTCAGCGTCGTCTGCGGGGTCGACACGGTACGGAAGTGGGGCAGAGTCTTTGCCGCCTCGGACTTTAATGGCGGAGGCATCTTGCGCGGCGATCGGGTTCTCTGCGAGATCGCGCATGTACTGGAGCTGAAAGGGTGCTTGTTCGATATGCCAGGTGAACCATTCCGTCCATGTGCGTTCAGCCTGCATCGTCTGCCACCTCACCTCGGAGTAGTCTCACGACGACTTCGGCTTGCATGACGCATGCGTCGCACGGCTCACCCTGGTAGCTTTCTTCGTCCATCGCGCTGCATGTAGCGTTCGCGATCTGCTCCCGTGTGACGCTTGTGCGGCCAGCGATGAAACCCCGCACATAACCCAAACGCCTTGCGTCATAGAGGTTGAATGGCTGGCGGTCAGGATGAAACTCGTTCTTGGCCTCAGCCTCCGCGAGGGTGCGCAGGTTCTCCTCACGCTTGGCCGCTGCCCGAGCCTCGACCACCTCGGGATCGTTTTCGTCGTACCCGAGATCACGCATCAGATTCACCATCGTTCTCCCCTTCGTCCAGGCCGAGCGCGATTGAATCTGGGCAGGGCCACGCTCTACCGTCATGCACGCATGACTTCGGCCCGAATCCCGGCAGTGTTGGCCGGTGCAGTTTCGCGGCCTCAGCGATACGGGACTCAAGCGCCAAGATGGTTCGACCCTGACTGACACCCTGACGGTGCCTGAGCCTTAGACCCTCCTCTAGCTCTGCGGTACGGGCCAGGGCAGCATCACGCTCAGCCTCGGCCTCTTCGAGAAGAGTCTGCCGCCTCTCTGAGAGAGCTACGGCCTTATCGAAAGCCGCGGCTTTCTTGAAAGCTTCCTCGGTCGCAGCATCACGCTCAGCACGCACCTTTGAATAGGTTGAAAGGTGTTCATCGCACTTACTTGAAATCTTCTCCGCTTGCCTCACCCGCTCGATCAGTTCGAGAACCGCTTGAGGATATGCCGCAGCGATAAACGCGCGATCCTCCGCACTCGCCGTAACGCCATCAGCGTCATGCCCCCACGAAGTAACAACACTCTTCGGATAGCCGTCTTCTTCGTTCCATGTCGTAACCAACGACTCATCACCCACCGGGTACGAATCGTCTGACGGCTCCTCCCACTCCCACGGCCCAGGCGTTGCCCTGTGTGCGAGCCTCCGTAGTTCGTCTAGGTCAATCATCAGTGGCCGCTTTCTCCCATTTGCTGAACTCGGGCGGATACTCGCCCCGAGCCGAAGCGTTGTCATCTATTGCCGCGAGTGTCGCCCTTGCTTGCGCGAGCACCGCGTGAGTCATCGCGCTTTCGACGGTGACCGATTCCTCGGACTGTTGCAGGTGCCACAGCGCCCACCCGTAATTTGAGGTTCTTTCGTCGGGGCTCACGACTGCACCGCCTTCCGGTACTCGGCAGCACGGGCACGCAACTCCTGGGCAAGTGATAGGCCGACATTCTTGCCGATCTTCTCCATCACAGGGTCAAGTACGATGCACTCCACCCCTTCTGCCAAGTCGGCGGCTTCTTCGAGCGTTTTCGCTGCTACCTCGGCATCATGCGCGGCCAGGGCGGCTGCGAACTCCGCGCGCAGTTGGCGCTCACTCGCCCGCAAGCTCCCGTCGTAGTTCTCGCCCGAGTAGACGTAGCAATCCTCGATGTTCTTCATCGTCGGCGTATAGGTGCCACTCATCGGCTCTTCGCCTCCCTCTCATCAGCGCGGAATGCCGCCCAGCAATCCGTGCACGTCGCCTCTTTCATCGGGACCACCGGTGCAGACGTACGCCCGCAATACCCCGCGCCCCCTCGATCGGCCGCAATGCAACGGCGCTCTGACGCCTTCACAACACGACCCGCCCATCAACAGTCCGAGGTGCTCCTGCCCGCATGCGCTCATGCCGTTCGTCCATGTCGGCGTCGATCGCCTCAAGCGCACTACCAGCAGCGCGTACGAGCTCGTTTGCGAGGTCCATCGCCTGCTGCGGTGAATAGTCCGTGACCCTCCGCAGTTGTGCGAGTTCGACCCGGTACTCGTCGTTCACCTCGACCGAGGCGATCTCGACTGTGATCTGTTCACTGATAGCCATGACCGCGCTCCTCAAAACTCTTCGTCGAAGCCGCCGAAGGACTGCGGTGTCTCGCCGGCCTGCTGCTGAGCCGCGGGAGAACCCCACTCGGCCTGCCCATACCCGCCACCCTGCGTCTGCCCATAGGCGGGCTGCTGCCCGTGGCCCTGGTTCGCGTACCCGCCGCCTGCGGGACCATCCCCCGCACGTGACACTGATGCAGTCGCCCACCGGAGTGTCGGTGCGACCTCGTCCACCTCAAGATCGAGCGAGGTGCGCTGCTGTCCGTTCTTGTCCGTGTAGGAGCGTTGCGTGAGCTTGCCCTGCACAATCACTCGGGTGCCCTTCGTGAGTGAGGCGACGACGTTGTCGGCATAGTCGCCGTAAACACGGCAGTTCAGCCACAGCGTTTCGCCGTCCTCCCACTGATCGGTCTGCCGGTTCTTCACCCGCGGGGCGGAGGCGACACTGAACGTCGCCCACGATTTACCCGCTTGCGAGATCCGGGCTTCGGGGTCCGCGCCAAGTGCTCCGACAACGGTGATGATCGGTTCGTTTGCCATGATCTATACCTCTCCCGCCTCTATCAGAGGCGTGTTCTCTTCTGTCTTCTGGACGATGCGGGCGTACTCGCCCTGGAATCGGAGCGTGCGCTCCCCGGGCTGCCCTTGCCGGTTCTTCGGCACAATAAACTCGATGTCCGAGGTCATGTAGCTCTTCCCGCCGAGGCGCTTCTCCGGACGGTGGAGCAGCACGATCGCGTCCGCCGCATGCTCAAGTGCCGCGGTGCCTCGAAGGTCCGTCACGACGGGGCGAGGGGATTTGCGGCCGGTGTGGTCGCGGTTCAGCTGCTCTAAAACGACCACGGCACATTCGAGATCTTTCGCGAGGGATTTCGCGTCGTTCGCCCACCCTTCAAGGTCTTGCGAGCGTGACCGGGATCCGGGAGGGCTTTTCACGAGGCCGAGGTAGTCGACCACGATGAGTTTCAGGTCACCCTTCCGATGCAGGGCACGAGCGAACCCAGTCACGTCCTCCCAGTGCGCGCCGGCCCGGTCATACACCTCGAGCGGGAGCGCGTCGATCGACCGTTCAGCCTGCTCGACTGCCGCCCACCCCTGAGCGGTCAACTGATGGTGCTGCAACGCCGACTGGTGGATCCCCTGCATCATCGCCGCGAGACGCTTCCACAAGTCCTTCTCTGTCATCTCCAGCGACACGTAGCCGACGCGGCCGCCGAGCTCCGCGACATGCAAAGCCAGCTGCAGCCCGAAGATCGACTTACCGCCACCAGACGCTCCCGCGACCGTGTACATCGAGCCAGGTTTTACGCCGCCGATCATCGCGTTCAAAGACGGCCACGGAGTCGGTGTGTGCGGAACCTGGGCGCGCATCTCCGCGATCACTTCACGACCGACCTGCCCGATAGGGCGGGACTGCCTGAGGGTGCCGCCACGTAGCTCCGAGATGATGCCGGACGCTTTCTCAATGATGTCGCCCTCAGCGTCACCACCGGATGCGGCGATGCCGCGGATTGCTTCCGCCGCCTCAGCGAGTTTCCGACGTTCACCATGCCGGCGGACGATCTCAGCGAATTGCATCGCTTGATATCCGGCAACTCCGAGACCGTGGATCTCGTGCGGATACGTCGCGTCGACTTCGTGTGTGCGGCCGACCTGCACCAGGTAGTCGTTCACTGACACCGGGGAAGGGTCCCTGCCGGTATCGGCGACCGCGCACACCGCCTCGAACAAGGCCATGTTTCTCGGTACGGCGAAGTCTGTGACGCGCACAATCTGTCGGACCTCCCAAACTCGGGAGGGGTCGGCGAAGATCGTGCCGAGCAGGTATTGCTCGGTCATCGGATCGTATTGGAGGTCCATCAGCTCAGGTCCTCTTCCTCGATCAACTCGACGATGTCAGCTGTTCTGACGGGAAAGCGGGACCGTTTCACGTGAGCGAGGATCGCCGCCCTCACGTCTTCGATCGCATACTCACGGAGGACTTCGAGCATCGCTTTCGCTTCGAACGCGCCTCGACGTTGACCGTCATGCGCCGCGGCGAGCGTCAGCAGCGCCATCATTTCCTCTTCCGTGCGAAGTCGCGGACGGTCATCTGCGGCCTCGGAACGGTATGGGGCGAGTTCGTATGCGGCGCGGTCCCGATCGCCTGCAGTAGCACCCAGTGCGGCGCGCTGCGCGAACGTCATGCGTTCAGGCCGAGAGTTCATGACGGTCACCCCCGCCTTGCGGGAAGAACTGGGACGCCATCTGCTCGGCCGCAGTGAGCCCACCTGATCCGGAGCGTTGGGGGAGCGGTCCGTTATCCCACGCTTCAGCGTTTAACCATGACGCCGGGTATTTCGTGAACTGCTGCACACGATTCGGGTCGTCTCGATACGACTGCGCCGCGGCGACGAGTATCTCGTGTGTGGTCTTCTTGAGCGCGGTCTTGTATGCGGTGCGAGCTCGGCCCTTGTCCTTCTTGAGAGGGTAGATTGCCCACCATTGATCGAACGCTTGCGCACGATGCGCATGCGCAGATGCGCACTTATCTACCTCAGAACTATCTACCTCTATAAGAAGGAGCGATTGCTCGTCTGTGCCGGTAACCTCGGAACCTGGTGCCGGTAACCCCTCACCCTTTCCGGCACCTGCTGCCGGAAACTCCTGCGCATCCAGCGGGCGGTCCATGAGGCGGTATCCGTCAGGCAGTCGACCGCCAGCCTTCGACCCCCGCTTCACCCGCTCGACTACCCCGAGGGACTCGAGTTCTGAGAGCGCGTCGCGTACTTTACGCTCCGAACAGCGCGCCTCGGCAGCAAGGGTGTGCTGGCTGGGGTAATTCCCTCGTAGTCCAGCTCTTGTCGCCAGTGCACCGAATACCATCACTGCGTATAGGGAGACGCGCTCGTGTTCGCGGAACATCCACGTCGGGATCGCTGCGAAACCTTCAGCCATCAATCTCACTCCATTCAGCTACCGGCAGACCAATCTCGGCCCGCCATTCTTCCCACTGAGTCCCGTACACGTCACGCATCATCACCGCCGCCTCCTCAGGGGTGATCGGCTCCGCGCGCCCGTCCTCAGTGAGCCGAGCCCAGCCCCAAATGAACGGGTAAAGCACCGGCACAGCCGACGGATCCTTCACCCACCGACGCACCTTCACCCCATAAGCGAGTGCCTTAATCTGCAGATCGCGTTCGCACCGTCCGTTGCAGTCGATGCAAAGAGTGAGGCTGTCCGTAATCGACGGGCGCAGCTTCGAGCCACCCATGCCAACTGCTCGGCGATGCTGATGCGAGAGAGTGTCCCGACTGCCACACATCGCGCACTGACGGTGGTCCCGTTCATACATTTCCGACCTCATGGTCGTCGAAGGCGCCGCCATCAGAACACGCCACCTTTCACCACTCGGAACTCGTGCACTCCCGACCACGTCATCCGGTTCACCGCATGCAGCGCCTCGAGCGTCAGCATCCCCTTACGGGTTCGCGCTTCCACCCGCCAGGGCTGCGGTTCACCATCGACTCGGACGACGTCGCCGACATGAATTTCTTTCAACATCACGGCCTCCTCGGGTTCGATGCGAGCTGGTAGGTGGCGAGCACGAGCTTCGACTGGGTCTGCAGGCTGCTCTTGCGTGAATCAACGAGATCCGCGAGTCCCTTCGCGTACCGGTAGGCGATCTGCGCCGCCGACTCCATCGCCCGTTCGTCGGCCGTTGTGAGATCCACGGCAGCCGCTCTATCTGCCGCGGTCTTCCCTTCCGCTTCGCCTTGAGCTGCAGCACGTGCCCGGAGTAGCCGCTCTGACGCTTCGCCGCGGACCTTGTCGGCCTCCTTCACGATCCAAAGCGCCTTTCCTGCGACAGAGTCGACGAGTTCGAGCTGGTGCATGATCTGATCCGGCGTACGGATCTCGCCCGGGGCGGGCGGCTCGATGCTGATTTCCTGCCGCATCTGAGCCACCCACCCCTCAACATCAGCCGGCGTGTGTCGGGTTGTCACGCTGACTCCTGCAGTCGGGACTTCCAGCGCTGGATCATCGCGCCGAGAGGCGTGCCCGTCGCATCCATGGGAGACGACAGCACACCCTCCGCTGATGCGTCGTCCCACACCTTGCGCAGTGCGTCGACGTCGGCAGATTCAGCCACCCGTGCCGCCCAGGTCTCGGCGTCGAACTCCTCGACCACCTCAACCTCGATCGGTGCCTCCTCAGCCACAGGCTCCTCCACGGGCGCAGGTGCAGGCTGCGGCGAGCGCTGGGGCGGCTTCGCTGTCCCCGCCTGCTGCATCTCCTCAGTGCCGTACAGGCCAGAGAGCTCGTTCGGGAACGCCTGCCGCAGGGCAAGCATCTCTGCACACTTCGCAAGCTGATTCGATGGGTTGTTCACCCACTGCCCGGAAGGCTTCAGATCGCCGGTTTTACGGTCGCGCGGGCAGTACCCCGAATAGGTGGCGACAGCAACGAGTGGCTCCGTGAACCCTTCACGCATCACCGAGATCCGTGCCGCAGCCGGCGGCTCCGGGGACAGCCACACGTCACGCCAGACACCATCTTCCCCACACCACTCCGTAGGCTTCTTGCCGCGGTAGAGGCCGGTCCGATCGGCAATGAGACGGAAACCGTCGATCGAGATGAGGACAGTCCACTTGCCGCCCATCTCCGCGGCATAGATTTGCCGTGCCGCAGGGTCGAGCTGTGTGCGCTGGCACTGCATCAGGAACGCCTCGATCACACCAAGCGGCGCGTCCGGCTGCTTCCCCTTCCAGTTACTGCGATCCACAAGCCCCAGCTGCTGCATGAGGGCGTACTGCGAGGGCGACCAAGCTTTGATGTTGGCGTCCTGCGGGAGCTTCTCCATCAATTCGGCGCTCATTGCTTCGTTCCTTTCCCAGCAGTCACGGTCGCGCGTGCCGCTTTCCCCTTCCGGACCGTGGTCACGGTCTTCGTATGCTTGTTCGCAAGCTCGTCCCATGCGGCCTGCAGCTTTTCCACCCGCGCGATCGCACGCTTCAGCTGCGCAGATTCCTTTGGATACTCGGCCTCCGCCGCGTCGAGGTCGACGACCTCCTCGGCGATCTCCTCAGCCGGTATCGCCGGCGTGATCGTCACCCGTGCGAGCGGTGACTCCTGCGAGATCCCCAACTCGACGAGGGAGGCGTACTCCTGCTTTTTGAGTGCCGCCCATTTCTTTTCCTCGTCGATCGCGCGGAGGTAGTTCACTGCGTGCGTGTCCACCACTTCGTTGATCACCGGCGTCTCGTCGGCATCCATCAAGGCGAGCACCTGCTCAGCAACCTCGATCAGTTGCGCGATCATGCCATCGTCGCGCGGGAACCACTCTCGCGACCGCGGACCCGCCTCGAACTCACCTTCTGCGGGATGCCCGTACCGCAGCTCAACATTTAGCCACGACCCGATCGCCCCGGTGACGTGGCAGCACCACTGCATCTGCCACTCGTACCCCTTCTCCGCCAACGCTGCAGACCCTTTGGGGATGGCCTTCCCTGACGTCTTGATCTCGTCGAGCACCAGCTGACCGTCAAAATCCACCGACAAGCCGTCAGGCGACGCTAAGAACCGAGGGTTCGACGCCGAATGGAAGACTCGCGACTCCGGAATCACACCGAACCCCGCAAGATCCGCCGCGATAATCGGCTCCCGGTGCTTGCCCCACTCGGTGTACGCATTCCCCGTGAACGAGTCCACTTCGCGTTTCTGCTTCACCAGGTCACGGATCGCTTGCTCACGACTCCCAGCAGTCATGATCTTCGCGAGCTCTGTCGCGGTCACACCCTGCCGACGCTCCGCAAGCCACGCCTCACGATCCTCATCCGACGCACCCGCCCTCTCCTGGAGGTCTTGCAGCGCAGGCGGGAAGTACGTTTCCGCGAACATCACTCGCCACCACCGTTCGGGAACTCGAGCACCTGCGCCTCCTCGCTGGACGCATCCTCGAGCGGGAGGGGAGTGTTCCCCGTCCGCCTCGCATACCGTTCAGAGAGCAGCGTGCGCACCGTCTGCGCGTCCGCACCCGTCACCTCTTCGACATGCTTGAACCGGACCGTCGCCTGCCACTGATCCGACGGGTCGGTCTTCGCGATCGCATGACGGCTCACAACACCGACGATCACCACGTCGTCCGGGTTCCCCTCGGTGAAGTGATCCTCGAGCGCCTGCAGCCCGTCCAACTCCTCATCTGGCCGCTTAGCCGTGTACTTCAAAACCATTTCCCTCATTCCTCCTTTGTCTGCTCGGAAAGCCGGATGACCGTCCGAGCGTCCACACCCGCGCCATAGACGCGCTTGGCATGCAGCTCCTCGATCTGCTCGTCATCCACGTACGCGACACCATTGAGCGCGTCCGTGCAGAGCTTCACGAGGTTGTCCGCATCCACCCGATGGCGAGTGGACCGGTAAAACGTGGCGACGAGCAACAGCCGGCCCGTCATCGGCTTAAACTCCGGGTACATCGCCCGGAACGCCGCAGCGACCCGCTTCTCGGCATCAACGGTGCGCTTCGGCGTGAACGCACGCTGGCCCGCCTTGGCACGCGGCCGCCCCTTCGGGATAGGCTCGCCCGCAACCGTGAACGCCACCCGCGGCAAATAACTCACCGGTCTACTCCTCGGAGCCGTGTCGTGAGTCGGCGTAGCCAGCTATGACGAGGCAGGCCGCGACGGCCACGACGACCAGGGTTCCGGCGGCGATCCAGCCGGTAGGTAGCGTCCAGAGCAGCCCCGTAACCGCCGCGCAGGCCGTGAGCGCCGCGAGTGCGGAGAGGAGACGCCAGATCAGGGTGCTCATGCTGGTTCACTTCTCCTCCTGCTGACGGTTGGCGTGCTTGATGCGGCGCTCTTCCTCACAGTTCGGGCAGTCGCACGGTTCGTTGAGTCCGAACGCTTTGATGAGTTCCCGGCCGAGTGGCGAGTTCGGGTCGACCTCACCCGCACGGATGATGCGACCCTGCCCGGGCGTCTTGTCGAGTTCGGCGTTGAGGGCATCGGTTGCGAGATCTATGGCTTCAGTGAGGGCGCGCATCCTCCGTAGCTCCCGGGTTTCTTTGCGAATCAGGAGCGCGATTGCGACGCTTGAGAGGGTGAGGGCTGCGATGCTGCAGGCCACGAGTAAGGGGGACATTTCGAGGGGTTCCTTCCGGAAGTTGGGTAAGGCGTAGCCAGCCCTCGCCCGTAACGCTGTTTGCGAGGGTGGAGAAACGAGCAGTGCTAGTCCTGCTCGGAGGTGGCGACTCGGTGCGATTCGAGCCAGGCGACGACGTCGGTCTTGAGGTAGCGGACTGAGCCGCCGATCTTCTGGAATGCGGGCCCGCGACGGGTTTCGCGGTTCTTCCCGGTTCGCCATTCGGCGAGCGTTGCGACGGCTACGCCGTCGAGAACTCGGGAGAGTGTCTCTGGGGACATCACGTCTGGTGCAGAGGCGAGGGGGAGCGACTCGAGGACGGGTGCTGGTGTGGGCGTGGTGTCGGCGGTGACGAGCTGCACGATCTCGGCAGTCATGACACGTCCTCCTTTCCGTGTGGTGAAGATTTGGTGGAGGCGGCGCAACCGCACGCCTCCACCGTGTCACCGGCAGGAGCTGCCCCGGTGACGTTCTCCTGTACGGTCATCGCGGGAGAACTCAGTGTGTCCGCACTGAGCCCGCTACGAACAGGAGAAGAGCCGTGTACGACGAGAACATCAACAAGGTCATTGAGGGGCTCAAGTTGCTCCAGAATGTCCCGACGGAAGTTGGCGAAGCTGGTCGCCTCATCAACGACGACAGTGTCCCGCCGCGCATTAGGCACGCCGTGCTCACTGCGCTGTCCATAAGCACCCGCAATGCCGACGCATTCATCAAGGTTGTCCTCGCCTTGCTCGAGGAGCACACTGCCGAGCGTGTGCTGCGCGAGCTGGATTTCCCTGCGGGCAATGTCGAGTCTGGCGGTGAGGAGTAGCGCTTTGACGCGCGCCTGGACGAGCTTCAGAGATGAAGCTTTCTTAGGTATGGTCATGACCCCACCGCCTCAGGCACGAAGGCGCCAGCCGCATGCGCAGCCTCAACCGTCCGATGACTCGCAAGCACCTGCAGAAGAGCCGAGGCGTTCGCCTCAAACTCCTTGTAGGAGGCCTTCACCGACCTGTAGTTCTCCATCCGGACCCGCATCATCTCCCGGACATCCCTCGACGTGACGCGCCTCCAGGGCTTCCGCAGCCCACCACCGAGGGTGACGACAACGTCAAGGTCGTCGTCGATCAGAGGGAGACCGTCGACCGCCATGCGCCGCAGGAACGCGTCGGCCGACTTCCCGTCCCGCTCGTCGGCTTTCATCAGCTCGGCGCGAATCGCACGTTTCACGTCGACGATGAGTTCGCCATACTGATGCATCTCGAGCAGCACCTCAGCGGCTTCACCGATCGCCGTTTCGCGCTTGATGCCGTGATCACCATGGGCGGCGACCGTCTCTCGGTAGATTGTGCGGATTGTTTCAGTGCTGGTCATGATGGTTCTCCAAGTCGGTGGCGAGTTGATTGAGGCCTTCCGCAGCGGTGCGGAGCTTCTCGGGGGTAAAGAGGTTTTGGAGCGGGATGGGGACGGCGTCCTTCCCGAGCGGCCATACGTCGTCGATGAGGATCCGGCGACGGTTTCCGTACTGGTATGCCTCGAACGTGAGCAGGGCATCTACGAGCCCATTGGCCTCCTGCTCGGCGTTCACACGGTCCCAGTCGGGGTCGGGCTGCACTTGCGAGGGTTCTGGGGTGATGTGGCGGCTCTCGGCAACCTTCACGCCTTCCACCTCGATTGCGACGGGGGTGGGTCGAGCCGCGGGCTGCTCATATCCGCGCGGGTCTCTCCGAGTGTCCAACTTGGACACTTCTCCCGAGTCTTCAAGTTCAGCGCGTACGGCTCCTACGGTCGTCGGGCTGGCCCCAGTGCGTCGTGCGTGCTCCCGATCAGTGGCCTCCGGCTGTGCCTTGAGCGACGCCTCGATAATCCGGCGACGCTCCTCGCGCGACAGATGCCGGCGAGCGACGTTCAGGCTGATCGACAGGGCCGTCTTCTCCGACTCCGACAGACCTTCCCGAAGCTCCACTGGTTCGAACAGCCCGTGCTTCTTCGCGATTTCATGCCGGTGATGGCCATCGATGATTGCGCCGTCCTCATCCACGATGATCGGCGTGACAATTCCGTCTGTGAGGATCGAAGCCTCGAGCAGTCGGTAGTCCTCTGCGGAGAGTCGAGGCATCGTCTGAAACTTGCTCACTGTGCTGTCACCTCTTGTGGGAAGAACGAACTAGCCGAGACTCCGAGGAAAGCGGCGATCGCTAGGAGCTCGTCGAGCGTGAAGGGCGTCTCGCAATTGAGTCGGCGGTACATCCCTGAGCGGTTGAGTCCGATCCCGGAGGAGACTTCGAGCGGCTTGACGCCTTTTCGCGCCATTGCTGCACGGATCTCTCCGACAACAGCGGAGTTGTGCTGAGTGAGCCTGAAACTTTCCATGTGGAGAGATAACCACACACATGGAAAGTTTGCAAGGTGGGTCGCTTTTTATTTCGATAGTGAGTAATCTTTCCCACATGGAGAAACGTGGATCAAACGCACGTCGGATCGGGCCAATGAGCCTGGCGGTCTCGGCGGAGCTACGCGCAGAGCTTGCTCGACAGGGCTACAACGTGCAGAGCTTTGCTCGACATTCCAACCTCCCAGCCTCCACGCTGCACAAGACTCTGAAGGGGCAACGCGTAGTGGATGTTGAAGACCTCTTCAATATCTGTGATGCGCTCGGTATAGATCCGGGGCCTATCGTCGATCGCGCATCCCAAGAGGCGTTGCGGCGGTATGGGCATGGGATTCTTTGGGAAGAAGGCGACCCGGCCCCCAGTGCCGGCGAGCGTGGCGCCACCGTGCATCACATCGAGTTCCCCCGGGCGGAACTCGATGACCAGCAGGCCGCAGCCTCCGACTACTCGGATGATCGCGGTGAAGACGGCGACTACGACGCCTGACGGAAAGCGAGATAGCGTGAAGAAATTTCTCGGCATTGGTGCCGGCATTCTGTTAGTCACAGCTCTTACAGGCTGCTCGGGCCAGGCGCAGACCCAGGCCGGTGCTGTGGACGAGGAGATCCCAGCGGAGGCGACACCGGAGCAGTTGGCCTCCGTCATCGCCAAGCACGAGTCGAGCTTGAGAGGGGCGATTGGCTCGAAGGCCGATTGCAGGGCCGCACAAGGCTACGCGGCACTCTCGGACGCCTCGACTACTGAGATCGCCGCCGCCGAAGACTGCATGAGGGTACTCACTGCTGCCGCAGCCGATGCAGGGACAGCGGCCGCTGAACTTTCGTCGCTTCCGGTGCCAGCTTCAATGACGGATCTAGTTGAGGACACGACGAGGTACCTCGATCAGGTCCACTCGATAGACCTCGCCACAATCTGCGGTGGCGCTCCATATGGCCCACAGTGCACGTCCGAAGACCTGGAATTCGATCTCGCGTATAAGAGGCTTGAGCAGCAACTCGACGCCTGGGGTCCGTACCTCTGAGGCAATCATGCAGCCGTTTTTTGATTACGCAGATGCGCTCGGTGTGAGGATCGAGTGGGCGCCGCTAAAGCGTCGCGATGGTGAGTACCGTGACGATTTGAAGCGGATTCGGCTTCGTGAGGGGATGGCGGAGCGGCTGGAGCGGTTTGTGCTCGCGCACGAGGTCGCACATGCGGTGTTCGAGGATGAGCCAAGCATGTTCGGCCCGTCGAACGCGAAGATGGAGCGTCGAGCCGACGAGTGGGCCGCGCTCGAGCTCATCAACATCGAGCAGTACCGAGAAGTCGAGCAGCTCCGCGAAGGGCACATCCCGTCGATGGCGCACGACCTCGGCGTCGTCACCCGGTGCGTCGAGGCGTATCAGCGGATCCTCGCAAGGATCGGTGACGACGTGTATCTCAAACCCCGGCACGGTGCCGGTCAGTGGGCCGCGCGCCTTACCGCCTAGAAAACAGAGAAAGCCCCCGCAGCACGCTCCGTCGCCAAACAGAATGCGTGCCACGAGGGCAAGAGTGATCCACCAGAAAGGTGAACCAATGAACACGATAGTCGAGCAACCCCAACCGAGGGCTGAATAATGGCCAGGGCCTGGATCACCGACCTCTGGGTCAAGGACGCGCACGCGCTCATGCCCGACGGCAGCAAAGTGAGGATTTCGCCCACCGCGGCTGAACTCCGCGCTATCCGCAACCTGCCTGCACATTTCCGGACCGCGCGGTTCGGGAAAGGTAAACGCTGGCGTGCAGGCTGGTACGAGCCCGACGGGCGTGAGCGCGGCCGTCTCTTCGAAGCGAAAGCTGATGCGGAACAGTACCTCACCGAGCTCGAGGACAACCTTCGCTCCGGCCGGTACGCTCCACCTGAGCTCACGGAGCAGCCGTTCCGTAAGCTCGCGGCAACATGGCTTGCGTCGAAGCGGCGCCCGAAAGATGTTTCCATTGCCGCCTACCGCACCGATCTTGAGGTGCACATCCTCCCCAAGTGGGGAGATGTCCCTATCTCGAAGATCACGAGGCAGGGGATCGAGGAGTGGGTCGACGCGCTCACTGCGGGGACTGCGCCACGCAACTATGTCGGCAGGGCGAAAGGGCGCACCGTCGAGGGGTTGTCACCGTCGCGACTCAACGATGTCGTCGCGCGCACGTTCGGCAGTGTGCTCGGTTATGCACGCGACGAGGGGTGGCTGACTCGTGATCCGATGCTCCGCGTCGAGCTTCCCCGCATCGAACGCGGTAGCGAGCTCGCGATCCTCACCTATGAAGAGGTGGACCGGCTCGCCGCAGCGTGCATGAAAGTGTCGGGGGAGCAGCGTGAGCGCGCCCTCATCTACCTCCTCGCCTCGGCAGGTCCCCGTATCGGCGAGGCGACGGCCCTGCAGGTCGGTGACGTCCGTGTACAGGCTCGTCGCGCTGACATTTTGCGCACGTGGACCACGAGCCGGTCTGGCGCTCGTGTTGTTGGTCCGCCGAAGACGTGGGAAACCCGCTCGATCCCGCTGCATGACTTCGTGATCGATGAGCTTCGGCCGCTCATGAAAGATCGTGAGGCGGGGGAGTGGCTGTTTCGGATGAAGCGCGGCGGCGGTGCGGTTGATCAGCGGAACTGGCGCGGCCGTGTGTGGGTGCCAGCACTCGAGATTGCGAAGCTCAATGACGGGCGTGAGCTTACGCCGCACAAGCTGCGGCATACGGCTGCGTCGGCGGCGATCGCGGCTGGTGCGGACCCTCTGGTGGTGCAGACGATGCTCGGCCATAAGACTGCTCAGGAGACGTTGCGCACGTACGCGCACCTGTGGCCGGACCGTCTCGATGAGGTGATCGATGCGGTGTCTGCGCATCGGTCGGAAACGCTTGCGAAGGCGGCTCGGAAGCGTTTCGGGGAGGCGGCGTGACAGACAGCATTCAGACAGCATGGCAAATCGACCCATCCCGATCCGGCCCGATGAATCCCGAGATTGTGGAGTGTAAAGCCCAGATCAGAGCCAGTTCCCGATAGATTCATCCCGATTTAGGCCGACGTTCCCCGATTCCGCGGAAACACGCGGAAGTTGCGTTTCGGGGGATCGATCCAGTCTGGGTTCGAATCCCAGTGGGGGGACCACACCGTTGATCCGAGGTGTCTCGAACCCAGCCCGATCGCACCCCTCAGGGGATTCCTGGGCAGCCTCGATAAGATACACGCATGTCTGGTGGATTGATCGCCGCGATCATCGTGGCCGCTGTTCTTGTCGTACTGATCGGCTACGTGTGGATCACCTACAACTCACTCGTCACGTTGCGAGTCCGGGTCGATGAGGCGTGGAGCGACATCACCGTGCAGCTCAAGCGCCGTGCCGATCTGATCCCGAGTCTTGTCGAGACCGTGAAGGGGTACGCCGCGCACGAGGAGGGCGTCTTCGAGAACGTCACGAAGGCGCGCGCGGAGACCATTTCAGCTGACGGCCCCGCCGAAGCCTCGCGGGCTGAAAACCACATGCAGGAGGCGCTGAAGAGCATCTTCGCGGTGGCCGAGGCCTACCCGCAACTCCAAGCCAGCCAGAACTTTCTGCAGCTGCAGAGTGAACTCGTGGACACCGAGAACAAGATCCAGGCCTCGCGCCGCTTCTACAACGGTGGGGTGAGGGAATACAACACCAAGATTCAGCTCTTCCCGAACTCGCTCTTCGCCCGCGGAATGGGCTTCACGGCGCGCGATTTCTTCGATGTCGAAGACGTTGCGGCCATCTCCGAGCCGCCGCGCATCCAGTTCTAGGAGGGCCGTGTACAGCGCGATTCGCCGGAACAAGGTCAACAGCGTTCTCATCATCCTCCTGTTCATCGGGATCGTCGGTGGTCTCGGCTGGTTAGCCGCCACGATCTACGACTCCATCGGCATCGTCATCGCGGTTGTCGCGTTCGCGATCGGCTATGCGGTCTTCCAATACTTCAGCGCGGGCCGTCAGGCGATCGCCATGAGCGGTGCGCGGCAAATCACCGAGGCCGAACATCCGCGCCTGTATCGCATCGTCGAAAACCTTGCGATCACGACGGGCACGCCGATGCCCGAGGTCTACATCATTCACGACCCGGCACCGAACGCATTCGCTACGGGAAGGGATCCAGCCCACGCGAAGGTCGCCGCCACCACGGGCCTGCTTGACATCATGACCGACCCGGAGCTCGAGGGTGTCATGGCACACGAACTCGGTCACGTGCGCAACTACGACATTCGCGTCTCCATGATCGTGTACGGGCTGGTCGTCGCGGTCGGGATAATCTCCGACGTGCTCGTGCGGCTCGCGTTTTTCGGCAGGAACAACAGCAACCCCGTCGTGTTGATATTCGGACTCGTCGCGATGCTCATCGCCCCGGTCATCGCGACGGTCGTGCAGCTCGCCGTGTCGCGTCAGCGCGAATACCTCGCAGACGCGACGGGCGCGCTCACCACGCGCCACCCCGAGGCTCTCGCCAGCGCACTGCACAAACTCTCCGCGTACGGCCGCCCCCTGCAGAAACAGCAGTCGAGTATGGCCCACCTGTGGATCGCCGACCCGCTGAAACCGGGCATCATGCAGCGCCTCTTTGCCAGCCACCCGCCGATTCCGGATCGCATCCGCCGTCTCCTCGACATGGGCGGCAAGTTCTAACGGGATGCACATCGACGGCTGCGTTCCCTACCGGCGAGAGCCGAACTCCGGTAATCTGCGGCGAAACGAAGAGGAAGGCGCCGCATGACCCAGAGATCGTCCCCCGGCGCCGAGTTGCGGATCGACGGACTCACCAAACACTATGGCGAAACCGTCGCCGTTTCCGACGTCATCCTGCAGGTGGCTGCTGGTGAGTTCATCACCCTGCTCGGCCCGAGCGGGTCGGGCAAGAGCACGACGCTCGCCATGATCGCGGGGTTCACCGAGCCGAGCAGCGGCCTCGTCCACATTGACGGGTACGACGTCACCTCGACCCCTCCCCACCGACGCGACCTTGGTGTGGTGTTCCAGAACTACTCGCTCTTCCCACACCTGACCGCCCGGCAGAACGTGGAATACCCGTTGCGGCGGCGACGAGTCGAGAAACGGGAACGGCAGCGCCGCGCGACGCAGGCACTCGAATTGGTTGAGCTCGAGATGCTGGCGGACGCGAGACCGAATCAGCTGAGCGGCGGTGAGCAGCAGCGGGTCGCGCTCGCCCGCGCGCTCGTCTTCGAGCCGCGGCTGCTCCTCATGGACGAACCGTTCGGGGCGCTCGACCGCGCGCTCCGCGAACGTCTGCAGGGGGAGCTACGCCGTCTGCACCGCGACCTCGGCATCACTGTCTTGTTCGTTACCCACGACCAGGAGGAGGCTTTGACGCTCTCCGACCGGATCGCGGTGTTCAACGGTGGGGGGATCGAACAGGTCGGAACCCCCGAAGAGCTGTACGAGCAGCCGGCGTCGCTGTTCGTCGCCCGCTTCATCGGTGAGTCCAACGCACTGCAGGGGGAGATTCGGGAGGGGAACTTCGTCGGTGACGGCTCCGTACGCATTGCGACCGCGGAACCTGAGGGGCCCGCGCTGGCGATCGTACGACCCGAACACGTGATGCTCACACCCGCGAGTGCACGCGAAAGCTCATGCTCGGTCGATGGGCGCATCGAAGACATCACCTATCTCGGTTCTCAGCGACGGGTGGAGGTTTCGACGCACGCTGGCCGGCTCATCTCCCGAGTCGGTGCGGAGCACCCGCTGCCTGACGTCGGCGCGTCGATTCGGGCGAGCTGGGATCCCTCACGCGCGGTCGTCTTCAACGCGGAGCCGGGCACCGCACCCATTCTCGAGCAACGTTGAGTGCGCACCACTGTATGGGGCAAAGGAGCATCCGATGATCAATGGCCACGTATCGCACTGGTGGGAGCAGATTGACGCACCCACGCCGCGCCCCTCGCTGCCAGGCGACACCGACGTCGACGTCGCGATCGTCGGTGCGGGGTACACGGGCCTCTGGACGGCCTACTACCTCAAGCGCGCCCAGCCCGACCTGCGCGTCGCGGTGCTCGAACAGCGCCGCGCGGGATACGGCGCCTCGGGCAGGAACGGCGGCTGGCTCACCTCGGCGATCACCGGCGGCCGAGAGCAGTACGTGGCATCGCACGGCCGCGACGCCGCGGAGCGATTCCAGCGCGCAATGAACGAAACGGTGGACGAGGTGATCCGTGTCGCCACTGCCGAGGGAATCGAGGCGGACATCGTTCGGGGCGGCGAGTTCAACGTCGCAACCGCTCCCGCACAGGAGGCGCGTCTGCGCGCATTCGCGGCCGCAGAGCAGCAGTGGAAATACACGGACCTCGAACTCCTCGAAGCGCCCGAAGCGACGGCGAAGATCAACGTGACGAACTCGCGCGCGGCAGTGTGGCACCCGCACTGCGCCCGCATTCAACCCGCAAAGCTTGCGGCCGGACTCGCAGACGCGGTCGAGCGCCTCGGCGTCCTGATCTACGAGCGCACCCGAGCGCTCGAGATCACGCCGCACCAACTGCGGACGACGCATGGGCGAGTCACCGCGGGCACCGTCGTGCGTGCGACCGAGGGGTTCACCGCCGGGTTGAAGGGCCTGCGCAGACTGTGGCTGCCGATGAACTCCTCGCTCATCGCCACGGAGCCGCTGTCGTCAGCGGTGTGGGAAGAGCTCGGTTGGAGCAAGGGCGAGGTGCTCGGCGACTTTGCGCACATCTACATGTACGCGCAGCGCACCGCGGACGACCGGATCGCGATCGGTGGCCGCGGCATTCCCTACCGGTACGGCTCACGAACCGATGTCGACGGGCGGACCCCACCCGCGACCGTGAAGACGCTCAGCGAGATCCTGCACCGGTTCTTCCCTGCAACCTCGGGTGCGCGCATCGACCATGTCTGGTCGGGCGTGCTCGGCGTGCCGCGCGACTGGGCTGCCACCGTCGGCCTCGACCCGCAGACGGGTATCGCCTGGGGTGGCGGGTACGTCGGAACCGGGGTGACCTCCACGAACCTCGCGGGCCGCACCCTCACCGATCTCATCCTTGGCAACGACTCAGAACTCGTCACACTGCCGTGGGTGAACCATCGCGTGCGCAAATGGGAGCCGGAACCGCTCAGATGGGTGGCCACCCGCGCGCTCTACACCGCGTACGGGATGGCCGACCGGGCGGAGCGCGAGGGCAGGCGAACGACCTCGCCTATCGCGCACCTGGCGGACGTCATTACCGGGCGGCGGTAGAGTCAGCGAAAGAGTGCTCACGCCCGGTTGACTCCGCAGCCCAGCCCGACGTGGCAAGGTAGGGGGAACCCTGAGGAGGTGCCGTAGCGTGTCGAAGATGTTCCGATCACTGTCGGGGCGGAACTATCGCGTGTGGTTCATCGGCGCGCTCATCTCCAACATCGGGGCGTGGATGCAGTCCACGACGCAAAACTGGGTCGTGCTCACCGAACTGACCGACACGAACGCGGCCGCCGTCGGCATCACGATGGCGCTGCAGTTCGGACCACAGCTCCTCCTCGTACCCTTCAGTGGGGCGGTCGCCGATCGTTTCGATCGACGGAAGGTGCTGCTCGTCACGCAGACACTGCTCATGCTGCTCGCGGCGGGCCTCGGGGCGCTGCTGCTCACGGGCGTCGCCGAGCTCTGGCACCTCTACGCCTTCGCACTCTCACTCGGTATCGTGAATGCGTTCGACGTGACCACCCGGCAGGCGTTCGTCTCGGACCTCGTGCCATCCACCGAGCTGTCGAACGCCGTCGCGCTGAATTCCGCGTCATTCAACTCGGCACGATTGATCGGTCCGGCCGTCGCCGGCGTCCTCATCGCCGCGGTCGGGTCGGGGTGGGTGTTCGTGATCAACGCGCTCTCGTTCCTTGCGGTCCTTGTCGCACTCCTGCTCATCCGTACCCGACGCCGCATCCCCGACCCCGTGTCCGAGGCGCCGCGGGAGTCGCAGCTGCGGCAACTTTCCGCCGGGTTCCGCTACGTCAGTCGACGGCACGACCTGCTCGTCACCTTCATCATGATCTTCATCGTCGGAGCGTTCAGTATGAACTTCCCCGTCATCTCGACGACGATGGCCGTGGAGTTCGGGCGCGGTGCGGGAGAATACGGTCTGCTCTCCTCGGTGCTCGCGATCGGATCCCTCGCCGGCGCGCTCCTTTCGGCTCGCCGTCCGGTCGCCCGCATGCGCGTCGTGATCCTCTCCGTCGGCGGGCTCGGCGCGGTGAGCCTCGTCGCCGCGGTGATGCCGACGTTCTGGACGTTTGGCGCGATGCTCGTGTTCTTCGGTTTCGCCGTCTCGACCATGCTCACCACCGCGAATGGCTTCGTGCAGACGACGTCTGACCCGGCGGTTCGTGGCCGGGTCCTCGCTCTGTACATGGCCATTCTCATGGGCGGTACGCCGATCGGTGCGCCGCTCATCGGCGCGGCCGCAGACGCGCTCGGTGCCCGCTCCACGCTCGTCATCAGCGGCCTGGCGGCACTCGTCGCTTTCGCGATCGGCGCGATCTGGCTCATCACCGCGCGGCAGCTGCGCTTCCACCGCGTCGATGGTTGGCGGATGCGCGTTACGCATGCCGGGCGCCCCGGGCTCGACGATGACCCGGCGAGTCAGACCGAAACGCTTACGGCGTCGATCGAGGTGCTTCGGCGCGAACCCGAGTGAGCGGGCGTATGACGCTCTGCCGCTACACGCAGTGGGAACGCAACGAACCGATGCCTTCGATCGTCACGGTGACGTCGGTGCCCGGGCGCAGGTACAGGGGTGGCTTTCGGGACCGCCCCGCACCGCCGGGCGAACCCGTGGAGATCACCGTGCCCGGCAGGAGTGTGAGCGACTGGGAGATGGAGGCGATGAGCTGGGCGACGTCGCGGATCATGTAGCCGGTCGTCGAGTCCTGCACGCGGAGACCATCAACGTCTGTCGTGAGGTGCAGCGCTTGAGGGTCAGGGATCTGGTCTGCCGTGACGACGACCGGCCCGATCGGAGTGAAACCGTCGAACGACTTGCACCTGGACCATTGCGGTTCGAGGAACTGGATATTGCGAGCGGTGATGTCGTTGATTACTGTGTAGCCGAAGACGTAGTCGAGCGCTGTCTCAGCAGACACATCCTTCGCGGCGCGTCCGATCACCACGCCGAGTTCGCCCTCGTAGTCGACCTCTTCGCTCAGATGCAGCGGGATCGGCACCTCCGCCCCGTGGGCGTTGAGAGAATTCGGGAAGAGCGAAAAGAGCACCGGGCCGGAGTCGTTGTCGAGATTCAGCTCACTCGCGTGCTCGTCGTAGTTCAGGCCGACCGCGAGAACGATCGGGGGATCGATGACCGCCGGACCGAAGGTCGCGCCCTCGAGCGGTGTGCCGGCGCCGGGCAGCTGCGCATCGGCGGTCTCACGGAGTCGGTCGAGGGCTTCGGGCCCCGCCTCGATGAGCTGCTGCAGGTTGGCTGCGGTGGACCCGAGCGCTGCGACCGGCAGGTAGTGATCACCGCGCACCACGACGAGTTCGGGGGCGGAATCGGGGGCCGTGATCAGATGCGCGAATCTCACGACTCCAGGGTAGCCGACTGGCAGAATCCGCTCCTTGGCGCGCTGCCACTGGCGAGTCGCGCGCACCTCCGTTCCCTGTGAGCGAACGGAGGTGCGCCGGGGGCGCGCACAGGCAAGGATGGGGGCATGAGCGAAACAGCGAACACGAAGCCCGAGATCGAGTTCCCCGAGGGGCCGGCCCCAGTCGAACTCGTCATCGAAGACCTCGTGGTGGGCTCCGGCGATGAGGCTCTCGCGAGCTCGACCGTCGACGTCCACTACCTCGGCGTCGAATACGAGTCGGGAGAAGAGTTCGACTCTTCTTGGAGCCGCGGCGAATCCATCAACTTCCCGCTGCGCTCCCTCATTCAGGGCTGGCAGGTCGGCATTCCCGGTATGAAGGTCGGCGGCCGGCGAAAGCTGACGGTTCCCCCGGCACAGGCCTACGGGAGCGGGGGAGCGCACCCGCTGGGCGGAAAGACCCTCATCTTCGTCATCGACCTACTGGGCGTCAGCTGATCTCCTTCGACTGATACCGGCCCGTCGCTCGCACCGCGCAAGTCGACGCCGGCACTCGTGCGGGGCTCAGCCCTCGCGACTTCAAGAGCCCGTCCGGGAAACCGGGCGGGCTCTTCTCGATCCCGGCCTGTCTCCGTGATACCGTTCATCTGTTCCGAGATGATCCAGCGAAAGGAAGCGGCCGGTGGCGGAGGCAGCTCAGGAGACGCAGACGAATCGATCCACCGGGGGCCGCAATGTCGGCGCCATCGACCGGTACTTCCAGATCACCGAGCGCGGGTCGAACTTCTCGACCGAGGTGCGTGGGGGCCTCGTGACGTTCGTCACGATGGCCTACATCGTGATCCTGAACCCCATCATCCTGACGAGCGGCGTCGACGTCGAGGGGAACACGCTCGGTTTTGCTGCGGTGAGCGCCGTCACCGCGCTGACCGCTGGCGTCATGACGATCCTCTTCGGAATCGTCTCGCGGCTGCCGTTCGGGTTCGCGGCCGGACTCGGCATCAACGCGTTCCTCGCTTTCTCGGTGGTCGGCCAGGTGACGTGGCCCGAGGCAATGGCGATCGTGATGATTAATGGCGCGCTCATCGTGCTGCTCGCGGCGACGGGGCTGCGCCGCATGATCTTCGACGCTGTCCCGGTCCAACTGAAGCTCGCGATTACCGTCGGCATCGGCCTGTTCATCGCCTTCATCGGTTTCGTGAACGCCGGCTTCGTGACCTCCACCAATCAGGCCTCGCCGCCCGTGGGGCTCGGTGTCAACGGCTCCGTCGTGACCATTCCGACGCTCATTTTCGTCGTCACCCTCATCCTGACCGGCATTCTCGTCGCAGCGAAGGTCAAGGGCGGCCTCCTCTTCGGTCTCATCGGCGGCACGGTCATCGCCATCGTGGTCGAGGCGATCTGGCATCTCGGACCGGTCTTCGGGGCCGATGGCGAGGTTGCGAACGCGGGTGGCTGGAGCCTCACCGTTCCCGAACTCGGGGCCTCGATCTTCAGCCTGCCCGATCTCAGCCTCATCGGCGCCGTCAGCTTCGACTTCGGGCGTGTGGGCGTGGTGACGGTGGTCATGTTGGTTTTCACCCTGCTGTTCACGAACTTCTTCGACGCGATGGGCACGATGACCGGCCTGTCACGAGAGGCAGGCCTGTCAGACGAGAAGGGCAACTTCCCGCGCCTGAAGTCCGCGCTCATCGTCGAGGGCGTCGGCGCGATCGCCGGTGGCTACACCTCGTCCTCGTCGAACACCGTGTTCGTGGAATCCGGTGCCGGCATCAGCGAGGGGGCCCGTACCGGGTTCGCGAACGTCATCACGGGCGTCGTGTTCCTGCTCGCGATGTTCTTCACGCCGCTGACACAGATCGTTCCCACCGAGGTCGCGGCTGCGGCACTCGTGATCGTGGGGGCCCTGATGATGGCGCAGATCAAGCACATCGATTTCACCGACTTCCGCGTGCTACTGCCGGTCTTCCTCACGGCGACGGTGATGCCGCTCACCTACTCCATCGCGAACGGCATCGGGGCGGGCTTCATCGCCTGGGTGCTGCTGCACGCGTTCAGCGGTCGCATTAAACAGGTGCACTGGCTGCTCTGGGTCGTAGCGGCCGGATTCGTCGTCTACTTCGCGCGCGGACCGTTGGAGGCCGTCCTCGGCGTCAGCTGATCGGGTGAGCGCTGCACGTCACTCGTGCGCGACCCCGGTGATCGTGTCACGGAGCTCGCGCACGAGTGATGGGGCGGCCGCTACCGTCAGCTCGGTGCCGACGGGGGTGGCGTCATCCTGCCCGAGGAGCGCGGCACCGGCCTCCGCCGCGATGAGGATGCCTGCCGCGTAATCCCACGGCTGCAACCCGCGCTCGTAGTAGGCGTCGAGACGGCCGCACGCGACGAGGCAGAGATCGTAGGCTGCGGCGCCGATGCGACGGATGTCGCGAATTCGCGGCACGAGGCGGTGAGCCATTTCGAGCTGCTCGAGCTTCCGCTCCGGGGTGTAGCCGAAGCCGGTTCCAACGAGCGCTTGCCCGAGTTCCGTGCAGCCCGAGATCGAGATCGGTTGGCCGTTGAGCCGGGCTCCGTCGCCCTCGCCCGCGGTGAAGAGCTCGCGGGTTGACGGGTTGTACACCGCGCCCGCGATGGTGCGAAACCCTCCAGAGGTCGCGTCGGGGTCTGCGACCGTCGCGGCGATGCTCACGACGTAGGCGGGAATGTTGTACAGGTAGTTGGTGGTGCCATCGATCGGGTCGATCACCCACGTGATCCCCGTCGTTCCCTCGACCCCGGCGCCCTCCTCCCCGAGGATCCCGTCGTCCGGCCTGACCGAGAGCAGCGCGGAGACGATCATCTCCTCCGCCTCACGGTCCGCCTCGGTGACAAGGTCGATCGTGCTCGATTTGCTCCCCGCGACCGTGACTCCACGTCGACGCAGGTCGAGCACGCGGTCGCCCGCGACCTTCGCGATATCGGCCGCGATTTTCGTGAGTCGTGCTGGGGGGACGGGGGTTCCGATGTTCATGCTCCGACCCTAACCCGTCATCAGGATTCACCGGTGAACGGCGGCGGTCCGGGCGATGTGGAACGCCAGGACCGCCACCGCCGGGTCATCGATTCAGGGCCAGGGATCCCTCATCGTAGGCGTAGGCCTCCTCGCCGTGCGCTGCTGCGTCGATGCCCTGCTCCTCGACTTCCGCCGGCACGCGCAGCCCGGTGACGAGCTTCACGCCCCACGCGATGAGGAGTGTGGCGACGAACGAGTATGCGAGCACCGCGACGACGGAGATCGTCTGGACAAGCAGAAGCCCGGCCCCGCCACCTCCCGTGAAGAGGCCCTCGTCGATCGCGAAGAACCCGAGGTAGAGGGACCCGATGACGCCCGCGACCAGGTGCAAGCCGACCACGTCGAGCGAGTCGTCGTAACCGAGACGGTACTTCCAGTCGATGGCGCACGCGCACGCGGCACCGGCGATGAGGCCGAGGAGCAGCGCCCACAGGGGGGAGAGGTTCGCGGCGGCTGGCGTGATCGCGACGAGCCCGCCGACCGCGCCCGATGCCGCGCCGACGACCCCCACCTTCCTGCGGCGGGCCGCCTCCAGGGCGATCCAGCCGACAATGCCGGCAGCGGGGGCTGCGAGCGTGTTCACGATGATCAGGCCGGCCTCACCGTTCTCGACCGCCAGACCGCTGTTGAAACCGATCCAACCGAACCACAGGAGCGCGGCGCCGATGGTCACGAGCGGAATGCTGTGGGGGCGGTGCGAACCGCGCCCGAAGCCGATGCGCTTGCCGGCGACGAGCGCGAGGGCGAATGCTGCAGCGCCCGCGTTGATGTGGATGACCGTTCCACCGGCCAGGTCAATGACGTCGGGAGTTCCGAGCGTTGCGCCGAGGTTCTGGATCCAGCCGCCGCCCCAGACCCAAGCCGCCACCGGGAAGTAGACGAGCGTCGCCCACACCCCAGAGAACAACACCCACGAGCCGAGTCCGACACGATCAGCGATCGCGCCCGAGATCAGGGCCGTGGTGATCATGGCGAAGACGGCGCCGAAACCGACCCCGATGAAGTCCGCGGGTGGCGTGTTGACGAGCCCGAAATCTTTGAACGGGCTACCGGCCCAGCCGCTCTCGCCCTCGGCGAAGTAGTTCATGCTGTAGCCGTACAGAATCCAGAGGATGCCGACGACCCCCATGGCGCTGACGCTGAACAGCATCATGTTGACCACCGAGCGCACGCGCACGAGGCCGCCATAGAAGAGCGCCAGCCCCGGTGTCATGATGAGCACGAGCGCGGTGCTCGCGAGAGTCCACACTTCGGGTGCGGTGAGTTCGTGCATGATCGACTCCCTTTCCGATCGGGCCGCACCGTCGGCGGCCACCTGTGAACAGTGTGATCCCGAGCTGTTTCGAGACCATCTCCTAGCCGTTGCATCAGCGTCACGAGGTTGTTTCGACCCTGTTGCGGGCAGCGGTCTGCTAACATGTACAGGTTGCCGTTAGATCGGCCGCGGAGACAGAGAGCCCCAGCACCCCGCTGACGGCGCCGCGCAGCAACAGAGAGGGGATCCCTATGGCACTGGATGCAGAGGTCAAGAAGGCGATCATCGAAGAGTACGCGACCAAGCCCGGCGACACCGGTTCCCCCGAGGTGCAGGTCGCGATGCTGACGCAGCGCATCAAAGATCTGACCGAGCACCTGAAGTCGCACAAGCACGACCACCACTCGCGCCGCGGCCTGCTGTTGCTCGTCGGTCAGCGCCGTCGTCTGCTCGGCTACCTGCAGAACGTGGACATCGCACGCTACCGTGCGCTCATCGAGAAGCTCGGTCTGCGTCGATAACGTTCGTGTCGGCGGTCGAGATCGTCCGTCACCGCTTCAGAATGCGCCTCGCCTCCATTAAGGAGCGGGGCGCATTCTCATTTCAGGGGTGAGCGGGCCGGCATCAGTATGGGAGAACCGAGACAACCATCCCGCCGAGAATGCTCCCGAGGCTCGCAAGCAGGCCGACCCCTGCGGCGACGAGACCACCGAAAGCGGTCCAGCGGAGCCGCTGGGCGCGCTTGCTCGTCACGCCGACAATCGCGAGCACAAGGGCGGTAAATAGCAGCACGAGATCCACCGTCATGAGCACCCCGCTCGCGAGGGAAATGTCGCCGCTCATCGCCGTCTGACGGTAGACCAGCGGGGCCACGAACGACATGCAGGCGTGGACGACGAGCACCACGAGCGAGAGCACCCCGAACACGTTCACGCTGCCGCGGGGTGCACCGTAGCCACTCTGCGCGTTGGGTCCATTGAGGGGCTGCGGCGCGTATTGCAGTTGTTGGGGTGCGGGGTGAGGCTGCGCGGGCTGTTGGTGTGCGTATTGCGGCTGTGCGTGTTGCTGCGGCTGGATGTATTGCGGCTGCGAGTGGGGCGGCTGTGACTGCGCGGCAGCGACGTGAGGTGGCACGTCGGAAGGCGACGCCGGGCGGGATCCCTCTGGAAAACTCATAGCCGCAGCCTACCGAGGATCGCCGCCCTTTCGCCGAACGAGCACCTTGGGGGTGAACGTGCACCTGGGGGACCCTCCCCAAGGTGCACACTGACGCCCCGAGTGCACGCTCATCGTCCGGACAGGTTGATTGGGTGGGGTGCGTGAGCGCGCCAAGGCGCAAAACAGTGGTGGCCCCGCGCGCGAACCGAATCGCGTGCGGGGCCACCCCGTCGCAGCTGCGCTAGATCTTCGAGGAGGCGTCCTTCAGAACGCTTCGGAGGATCCCGCCGATCTCCGCAAACTCCGCCGGGCCGATCGTCAGCGGCGGCGCGAGCTGGATCACGGGGTCTCCACGATCGTCGGCGCGGCAGTACAGGCCGGCATCCCACAGGGCGGGGGAGAGGTAATCCCGGAGCAGTCGATCCGACTCCTCCTCGTTGAACGTCTCCTTCGTCGCCTTGTCCTTCACCAGCTCGATGCCGAAGAAGTATCCTTCGCCGCGCACGTCACCAACGATGTCGATGTCGAGCAGCTTCTCGAGTTCCGCACGGAAGAGGGGGCTGTTTTCGCGGACGCGCCCGTTGAGATCCTCCTCCTCCATGATGTCGAGGTTCGCGAGCGCAGCCGCTGCGGCGGCCGGGTGACCAGCGAACGTGAAGCCGTGGTAGAAGGTGTTCTCTGTCGAGTTGAAGGGCTCAGACACCCGGTCGGACACGATCATCGCGCCGAGCGGGACATACCCGGAAGTGATGCCCTTCGCTGAGGTGATGATGTCGGGCTCGTAGCCGAGCGCCTTCGATGCGAACACCTCGCCGATCCGGCCGTAGGCGCAGATCACCTCGTCGGAGACGAGCAGCACGTCGTACTGGTCGCAGATCTCGCGCACGCGCTTGAAGTACCCGGGGGGTGGCGGGAAGCAGCCGCCGGAGTTCTGCACCGGCTCCAGGAACACCGCGGCGACCGTCTCGGGTCCCTCGAAGAGGATTGCCTCCTCGATGCGATTCGCGGCCCACTGGCCGAACGCCTCGAGGTCGTCGGAGGGCGCGCCCATCTCGTCGGCGCGGTAGAAGTTCGTGTTCGGCACCCGGTGACCGCCAGGGGTCAGCGGCTCGTAGAACTTCTTCATGTCGGGGATGCCGGTGATCGCGAGCGCACCCTGCGGAGTGCCGTGGTAGGCGACCGAACGGGAGATGACCTTGTGCTTCATCGGCTGACCCTGAAGCTTCCAGAAGTGCTTTGCCAGCTTGAACGCAGATTCCACCGCCTCGCCGCCGCCCGTCGTGAAGAACACCTTGTTCATCTGGCCGGGGGCGTGGGAGGACAGACGCTCCGACAGTTCGATCGCTGCCGGGTGAGCGTATGACCAGATGGGCATGAAATCGAGCTGCTGCATCTGCTTGGCCACGGCTTCGACGATCCGCTGACGGCCGTGGCCCGCATTGACGACGAAGAGACCCGCAAGCCCGTCGATGTAGGACTTGCCCGCCGCGTCGTAGATGTGGTGGCCCTCGGCCCGCGTGATGACGGGAATGCCGTCGTTGAGAACCTTCCGGTTCGTGAAGTGCGGCCACATGTGGCGTTTAGCCGAGGCCTGAAGAGCCGCGGTATCTACCGCTGCTGTCGGATCGAAGGACATGGTTATCTCGTTCCCCAGTCGTATTTCTGTTTGTTGAGTTGGAGGTAGACGAAGGTCTCAGTGGAGGCGACTCCGTCGAGTTCGCGAATCTTGCCGTTCAAGAGTTCGATGAGGGCGTCGTCGTTTTCGCAGACAACCTCGGCGAGGATGTCGAATGAACCGGCGCTCAGTACCACGTAGTCGACCTCGGCCATCTCTGCCAGTCGGTCCGCGACCACCCTCGTGTCGCCGGAAACGCGAATGCCGAGCATCGCTTGCCGGTTGAAGCCGAGGCGCAACGGATCGGTCACCGCGACGATCTGCATAACGCCGGCATCCGTGAGCTTCTGCACGCGCTGACGGACGGCGGCCTCGCTGAGGCCGACCGCTTTCCCGATCTCGGCATAGGAGCGACGGCCATCGATTTGTAGCTGCTCGATGATCGCCTTCGATGTCGAATCGAGGCTCGGCACGTTTTGTTTCCGGCTCACGCTATCGATTCTTGCAGTCCAAAGATGAAAAATCAATGGAATCAGTTGGTCGCAACAGGAAAACTGGGCATTTCCGAAAGGAAACGTTTTGGTCAGGATTTAGCGGAACGGTTGTTATCGTCGCTCAATCTGTGCCATATTCGAGTCACAGACCCGGCGATGGTGCCCCGCTCGCGCCTCTCGGATCCGCAGTCCAGTGAGAACTGTAAGGAGATATCTCATGGCACGTCTACCTGAAGACCCGATGGTTCGCAATATCGTCCAGATGATTCGCGGTGCACAGCTCAACCGCCGACAGCTGCTTCGCGGTGCTGCGGTCGGTGCGGCAGCGGCGGGAACGCTGGGTCTTGCCTCCTGCGCCGGAGGATCCGGCGGCGGGGGCGGCGACAGCATCATCTGGGGCAACTGGACGTATTACCTCGACTTCGATGAGGAAGAGGGCATCAACCCGACCCTCGAGCGCTTCAACGAGATGGCGGACTTCACGGTTCAGTACGTCGAAGACATCGACGACAACAACACCTTCTACGGCAAGATCAAGGACGCGCTCGAGCTCGACCAGTTCACGGGCTACGACACGATCACGATGACGGACTGGATGAACACCCGCCTCATCGAAGCAGGTCAACTGCAAGAGTTTGATTACGCGAACATGCCGAACGTTGAGAACAACCTGCTCGAATCCGAGTGGGAGGCGCTGGGGTCGGACCCCGGGCGCAAGTTCTCGATTCCCTGGCAGCTGCCCACCACAGGCTGGGCCTGGAATAGCGAAGCCTTCCCCGAGGGCCTGCACACCCTCGATGACCTGATGAACCCGAAGCTCAAGGGCAAGGTGCAGGTGCTCAGCGAGATGCGCGACACGATCGGGCTCATCCTGTCCGGGCAGGGTGTGGACCCGGCTGGCGACTGGGGTGACGCAGAGTTCGACACCGCGATGGAGTGGCTGGAGACCGCGATCGACAGCGGCCAGATCAACAACGTCAAGGGCAACGACTACACGCAGGATCTGGAGACGGGCACCATGCTCGCGGGCTTCGTGTGGTACGGCGACGTGGTGATGATGAACACCGACCTGGGCGACCAGTGGGGTGTTGAGATCCCCGAGTTCGGTGGCATGATCGCCCGTGACTCGTTCACCGTACCCAACGGCACCACGGCCGAGAATAAGGCGCGAGTCGAAGAGCTCATCGACTACTACTACCAGCCCGAGATCGCGGCCGAGGTTGCCGCGTACGTGGCCTACGTGACCCCGGTACAGGGTGCGCAGGAGGCGATGGCGCAGGTCGATCCGAGCCAGGTCGACAACCCCGCAATCTTCCCGACCGAAACCGATTGGGAGCACCTGCGGCAGTTCCGCACGCTCACGCCCGAGGAAGACAACCGCTACTCGACCGCGTTCCAGCGCGTTCTGGGGCTGTAAATCATGGCCGACCCGCAGTCATTCGCCGAGAAGGGCGCTGATCTCGAGCTCGTCGGCATCCAAAAGCGCTACCCGGGGTTCACGGCGGTCGAGAATCTCGACCTCGTGATCCCCGCGGGCTCGTTTTTCGCGCTTCTCGGCCCATCGGGATGCGGGAAGACGACGACGCTGCGCTTGGTGGCCGGCCTCGAAGAGCCGACGCAGGGAAGAATCCTCATCGGTGGCAAAGACGTTAGCAGGCTGAAGCCGCATAAGCGGCCCGTAAACACCGTATTCCAGTCGTATGCACTCTTCCCGCACATGACGATCCAGGAGAACGTGGCATTCGGGCTGCGGCGGCGCAAGATCGGAGATCCGGTCGGAAAGGCGCACGAGGCGTTGCGCCTCGTCGAGCTTGATCACGTTGCCGACCGGAAACCAGCACAGCTCTCGGGCGGCCAGCAGCAGCGCGTCGCGCTCGCGCGCGCGGTGGTGAACCGGCCGGCCCTGCTGCTTCTCGACGAACCCCTCGGTGCTCTCGATCTGAAACTGCGCCGGCAGATGCAGCAGGAGCTGAAACAGATCCAGCAGGAGGTCGGACTGACGTTTCTGCACGTCACGCACGACCAGGAAGAAGCCATGACGATGGCCGACACCGTTGCCGTGATGAATAAGGGTCGCATCGAGCAGATGGGCGCGCCGGAGGAACTCTATGAACTCCCGCAGACCGCATTCGTGGCAAACTTTCTCGGACAATCCAACCTGTTCGGCGTAGAGGTCGTCGGCAGCACCGACCAGGTCCTACACACGAACCTGAACGGCGCGAGAATCTCGCTGCCACGCAGTCGGAGCGCCCGCGAAAGCGGGACGATCACCATCGGCGTCCGGCCCGAAAAGCTCTCCCTGTCAACGCACGAGCCAGAATCGGAGCTGTCGCTCAACGTGCTGGGCCCCGGCCGCGTCATCGACGCCTCCTTCATTGGCGTGAGTACCCAATACACGGTCGACCTGCCCGGCAGCGGTCCCGTCGAGGTCTTCGCACAGAACATGCAGGCCGGACCGATCGCCGGTGCGGGCGACGAGGTGTGGCTGAGCTGGCACGTCGAGCACACGTTCGGACTCGCGGACGACCGCGTTGAGACGGGGGCGCTCACTGCCGACCTCTCCACGCGCGCGATCGCGACTCGCGCCTCCCACGCCGAGTAGGAGACGACGATGGCATTCACCGCATTCTCTGCCAACACCAAGGTCGCCGACCAGGCGCCGCGGAAGCGTGGCTGGATCGCGTTGCTCCTCCTCGCGCCGGGCATCGCGTACATGCTGCTCTTCTTCGTGACGCCATTCATCCAGCTGGCGATCACGTCGCTGCAGGCGCCGGCAGAGTCCGGAGGGATCGGGCAGTACGTCGCGGCCGTGCAGTTCTCGAACTACTGGGTCGCGATCCAGGAATACTGGCCGCAACTGCTGCGCTCATTCGTGTACGCGGTCATCGCTACGGTCGTCGGGCTCATTCTGAGCTATCCGCTCGCCTACCTCCTCGGGGTGACGCTCCGGAATCGGGCGATGCTTCAGGGCATCCTCCTCATCCTCGTCGTCGCGCCGTTCTTCATCAGCCTCTTGCTGCGTACGCTCGCGTGGAAGTCGATTCTGCCGAACGAGTTCATCGGCACTGACGGGGCGGTGATCTTCGGTCTCATCTACAACTTCATACCGTTCATGGTGCTGCCGATGTTCGCCTCACTGCAGGCTCTTGATCTGCGGCTCGTCGAGGCGGGCTCGGATCTGTACGCTTCTCCCGTAACGGTCTTCCGCAAGGTGACGCTGCCGCTGTCACTGCCCGGCGTGGTCTCGGGAACCCTGCTCAGCTTCATTCCAATGTCGGGTGACTACGTCGTGGCGTCGCGGAGCTTCTTGGGTAGCACCGACACCGCGATGGTGGGTAACGTCATCGAGTCGAACTTCCTGCAGACGCAGAACTATCCGATGGCTGCGGCGCTGTCGATTCTCCTCATGGTGATCATTCTGGTGATCGTTGCGACCTACGTGCGCAAGAGCGGGGCGGAGGATCTGCTGTGAAACGTTTTACGCTCGGCAAAGCTTTTGTTCCGGTCGTCAGCATCATCACGCTGATCTACCTGCTGCTGCCGATCATGTACGTGATCGCCTTCTCGTTCAACGAGAAGCGGGGCCGCAACAACATCAGCTGGCGCGGCTTCTCGCTCGAAAACTGGCAGAACCCCTGCGGAGCGCCGCAGGTATGCGAGGCGTTCGGTAACTCGATCCTCGTCGGAGTCGTTGCGACCATCGCGGCGACAGTGCTCGGCACGATGATCGCCATCGCCCTCGTCCGCTACAAGTTCAAGGGTCGCTCAACCGTCAGCCTCCTGCTCTTCACCCCGATGGCGACGCCAGAGGTGGTGCTGGGTGCAGGCCTCGCAGCGCAGTTCCTCCTCGCGGGCGTGGAGAAGGGGATCGGCACGATCATCCTCGCCCATACGATGTTCTGCATCTCGTACGTGGTCGTCGCCGTGAAGGCGAGGGTCGCGAGCCTGAACCCGGCGATCGAGGAAGCCGGCCGTGACCTCTACGCGTCGCCGGCGCAGGTGTTCTGGCGGATTACGCTTCCCATGCTCACTCCCGGAATCATCGGCGCTGCGCTCTTGAGTTTCGCGTTGTCCTTCGATGACTTCATCATCACCAACTTCAACTCGGGCACTGCGACGACGTTCCCCAAGTTCATCTACATCTCGGCGATGAAGGGGGTTCCCGCACAGGCGAACGTTCTCGCTTCGATGGTGTTCATCGCCGCACTTCTCATGGTGATCTTCTTCCAGATCATCAACATCAACAGGAAGAAGCGGTTGGCGCGGGTCTAACTGACCAGGGTTCCTTTGATCCCTCGACACCTGGTTTCGATGCATCCCCGATTTGGGGAGGGTGCCGGACCGTGTCGGGGGATCAGAGCGAGTAGGCTTGGAGGATCATGCTTGACCTCGATTTCAGCGCCCGCATCAAGTCGCTCCGCGCCACCTACGCAGACATCGCTGCGGTCACCGACCTCCCGAAGCTCGATCGTGAGATCGCTGAGCTTGAAGAGCAGGCGGCGGCTCCCGGCCTGTGGGATGACCCCGAGGCTGCGCAGAAGGTGACGAGCGGCCTGAGTCATCGGCAGGCCAGGGTGAAGAAGGTTCGCGGCGTCGAGTCGCGGATCGACGATCTTGACGTGCTTGTCGGGCTTGCGCAGGAGATGGAGGACGAGGACTCCCTCGCAGAGGCGGCTGAGGAGCTCGTGCTGCTCGAAACGACGCTGCAGGAGCTCGAGGTGCAGACCATGCTCTCGGGTGAATACGATGATCGTCCGGCGGTTGTGACGATCCGATCGGGTGCCGGGGGAGACGACGCGACCGACTTCGCAGAGATGCTGATGCGCATGTATCTCCGCTGGGCGGAACAGCACGGTCACCCCACCAAGGTGCTGGACACGTCATACGCGGAGGGGGCCGGAATCAAGTCTGCGACGTTCGAAATCGACGCACCCTACGCGTTCGGTACGCTCTCGGTCGAGGCGGGAACGCACCGGCTCGCACGCATCAGCCCATTCGGTTCGGCCGATAAACGGCAGACGAGCTTCGCCGGCGTCGAAGTGATCCCGATGCTCGAGGAAGCGACCGAGGTCGATATCCCGGAGAACGACATTCGCGTCGACGTCTTCCGATCTTCGGGCCCGGGCGGACAATCGGTGAACACGACCGACTCTGCAGTGCGCATCACGCATATTCCCACAGGGATCGTGATCTCGATGCAGAACGAGAAGTCGCAGATCCAGAACCGAGCCGCGGCGATGCGACTCCTGCAAAGCAGGCTCCTCCTGCTGCAGCAGGAGGAAGAAGCTGCGAAGAAGAAGGAGCTGGCCGGTTCCGTCACCGCGAGCTGGGGTGACCAGATCCGCTCATATTTCCTTTACGGGCAGCAGCTCGTCAAAGATCTTCGTACCGGGTACGAATCCCCGCGCCCCGAGGCGGTGTTCGATGGAGACCTCGACGGGTTCATCGCCGCCGGCATCCGGTGGCGATCCCTCGCCCAGGAAGGCTGAATGAGCGGAGCCTGAACGCCCGAGATCCGGCGGCGTGGCTCAGCCGTTCTTGCATGCATCGGGCGTAGTGTCGTTCCCGTCATGATCCTCTTCGAGAACGTCACCAAGAAATACCGGGGCACCGCGAAACCGGCGCTCGACGGCATCGACCTCAGAGTCGATCGCGGTGAATTCGTCTTCATCGTCGGCGCGTCGGGTTCGGGGAAGTCGAGCTGCCTCCGGTTGATCCTCCGCGAGGACCAGCCAAGCTCGGGCAGCGTGCACGTGCTCGGGCAGAACCTCAGCAAGATCTCGTCGCGCAAGGTGCCGTACTTCCGACGTAACCTCGGCACCGTGTTCCAAGACTTCCGGCTGCTCACGGACAAAACCGTCTACGACAACGTCGCCTTCACCCTGCAGGTCATCGGCAAGTCTCGGGGGTTCATCCAAGAGGCCGTGCCCGACACCCTCGAAATGGTGGGTCTCGGCGGCAAAGCGAAGCGTTACCCGCACGAACTTTCCGGCGGAGAACAGCAGCGCGTCGCGATCGCCCGCGCAATCGTGAACAAGCCCGCGATTCTTCTGGCTGATGAGCCGACCGGAAACCTCGACCCCGCGACGAGCCTCGGCATCATGCAGCTTCTGCGAGCCATCAACGCTTCGGGAACGACCGTCGTGATGGCGACCCACGAGGCAACGTTCGTGGACATCATGCAGCAGCGCGTGGTGGAGCTCTCGCAGGGCGTCATCGTTCGTGACGAGGTCGGTGGCGGATACGGTGAGACTGCGTCCATCCCGGTGCAGGATCTCTCGGAGGAGAGCGTGCAGGTCCTGCGCACGACGGAGGCCGTCGTGCGGGCCGCCCTGGCGCCCGAGTTCACGCAGGACACTTCGGTGGGCAGCGCCCCCGCTGCGGAGCAGCCCGATGCAGATGGTCGGGCCGAGGTGGACACCGCGCCCGCCCAGACCGTCGGAAGCGCGCCTGCTGCGGATATTTCCGCGGATCCCTCTGCGACGCCAGCCGTGCCCAGCGAGCCCACGGCGCCCCCGCGCGAAGCGACGGTGTTCGAAGAACCGCACCCCTTCGGTGACGAGGACGACGACCCCGATGACACCCGACGGGCCGGCGAACGGCGCATCCCCGCGTTCCTCGAACCCGCGGATCCAGAGCCGACGATGACACGGCCCACGTATCGGGAACCGATCGACCCCGTTCGCATGTCGGAAACAGGGAGCCTCGCCGAGGCACTCGGGCTCGACCGTAAAGACGACACCGATCAGACGGATGTGGGGCCAGTACGATGAGGCTGGGATTGGTGATCGGCGAAGTCTGGAACGGGCTGCGCCGCAACATGTCGGTCGTGATCTCTGTCGTGCTCGTGACGTTTGTCTCGCTGACCTTCGTCGGTGCGGCCATCCTCATGCAGTTGCAGATCCAGCAGATGAAGACCTTCTGGTACGATAGGGCCCAGGTCGCGATCTACCTGTGCACCGAGTACGACGAGAGTGCGACATGCTCCGGCGCGGACGCCGGCGAAGCCGAAATCGGCGCCGTCGAGGACGCGCTGAACTCGGAGACGCTGAAGCCGTACATCGCGGACTACTTCTTCGTCGACCACGACCAGGCCTATGCAGAGTTCACGAAGCAGTTCGAAGGCAACCCGATCGTCGACATCACGCGGCCCGAGCAGTTGAACCAGACGTTCTGGCTGAAGCTCGAGGATCCCTCGCGGTCCGACATCATCCAGGAGACCTTCACAGGAATCCCCGGCGTGCAGAGCGTCTCCGACCAGCGGAGCCTGCTCGACCGCATCTTCCTCTTCCTGGGCGTCGCGAGCTACACCGCGATAGCGATCGCCGGGCTCATGCTCGTCGCGGCGATGCTCCTCATCTCGACCACGATCCGCCTCTCCGCGTACTCACGCAGACGGGAGATCGGCATCATGCGGCTGGTGGGGGCATCGAACCGATTCATCCAAACCCCGTTCATCATCGAGGGCATCATCGCCGCCCTCGTCGGAGCGGTGCTCGCGGGGGGTGCATCCGTCGCGATCGTGAAGTTCTTCGTGCAAGACTTCCTGGTCCAGGAGATCCCGTTCACCAGCTACATCACGGTGGAGCAGTCGCTCGTTGTGCCGCCCGTCCTCGTCGCCCTCGGAGTCATCCTCTCGGCGATCGCGGCGAAGATTGCGATCACCCGCTACCTGCGCGTCTGAGTTGTCTGTGCGACTGAGTCGTTTGCGCGACTGAGTTCCCTGGGAGTCTGAGCTGTTTGTGCGACTGAGCTCTCGGGCGCTGAGTTGACTGGCACCGAGCCGTCGAGCCTGGAACGGGGCGCGGTGGCGTCTCCGGTAGGCTGGTGCTTTGCGATCCCTCGCAAAACGACAGTGAGGGATCCCTGACCAGCCACCGACCAGCCCACTGCGAGAGGATGTGACCGTGCCCAAGGAAACCGGCGAGAAACTCATCGCCTCGAACAAGAAGGCTCGGCACGAGTACCACATCCTCGACACGTACGAGGCCGGGATGGCACTCACCGGGAGCGAAGTCAAGTCGCTCAGGATGGGGCGCGCGTCGCTCGTCGACGGGTACGTTTTCATTGAGAATGGTGAGGCGTGGCTCGATGCCGCCTACATCCCCGAGTACCTCAACGGCTCGTGGACGAACCACGCCCCGCGCCGCAAACGCAAGCTGCTGCTGCACCGGCACCAGATCGACAAGCTCTACCAGAAGACCCGAGAGGGTGGCATGACGATCGTGCCGCTCCGGCTCTACTTCCTCAACGGCCGAGCGAAGGTCGAGATCGCGCTCGCGAAGGGCAAGAAAGAGTACGACAAGCGGCAGGTGCTCCGCGAGCGGCAGGACAAGCGCGAGGCGGAGCGCGCGATGCGCACCCGGAACCGGATGGGCGAGTAGAGCTCTCCTGTCAGTGGTGCGGTGCCGTGTGCGAGGAGGGCTCCAGATCCCTCAGCTGCTTCTGCGCTGTGGTTTCTCTGCTCTGCGGGGGATCTCGCCTCTGCGTACCGAAAACCCCTGATCTTGGTACGCAGAGCGGAGATCGCCCGCAGAGCAGAGATAGCTAGAGGAAAGGGATCCCCCGCAGAGCAGAGATGTCTCAGATTGGTGAGGCGCCAGCTCGGGGTGTGGCTGCGAGTTGGGATAGCTGCGCAGGAGCGCGCTGGTGGCGTAGTGGCTGAGCGCGAACACCTTGGGTGATGGCAGCGCAAGAACACCACAGGGCGGTGAGATGACAGTGCGCGATGCGAATACCCAGTGGAGCCGCGGGGAATCGAACCCCGGTCCACTTCGACGATTCCGTGCCTTCTACGAGCGTAGTTCGTGAAAGCGTTCTACTCGGCCCCGTTCGTTGTCACGAACACCTCGAACGACAGGCCCAGCCTCAGTAAAAGTCCCGATGCGCCCTGAGACGCGACGCATCAGCAAGCCCCCTTAATGACGCCAGGAAAACCGGGGCGGAGGCCCACCCGACCTGACGGACTCGGTCTCGTGCTTAGGCAGCGAGAGCGAAGTCGGTGCGCTTTGCGTTGGCACCTATGGTTTGCGAAGGGCGTTTACGAGATAACTCCGCGTCCTCGGCCCGCTTCTCACAGTCTCAAATCGACGTGTCGAAACCGATCGGCCCCGTGTGCGCATCTTGTGCGCCTGAGGGCGTTCGCATCGTGCACTGTTGAATTATCACCCCGGATTATCTCCGGCCTTACAGGATACCATGCTCACCGAATTCAGTCCATGGCGGTGAGGGATCCAGCGTCGCTCACGTGAACCGTTCGGGAAATCGACGTGCAACCCCTGGCGAAGCGTGGTCTTTCGGGCCAGGCTGGGGAGGAGACACGTCTCTCTCACTGGAAAGGACACTGTTCATGACCGCTCGCGTGGCAATCAATGGTTTCGGACGGATCGGGCGGGGAGTGCTGCGCGCACTGCTCATGAGTGAGAGTGAACTTGAGGTGGTGGCAATCAACGATCTCACCGATGGGGCAACACTCGCGCACCTTCTCGAGTGGGACAGCGTGTACGGGCGCCTCGACGAGACGATCGTATTCGAAGACGGTGCGATCCACGTGGATGGACGGCGCATCCGAGTGTATTCCGAGCCTGATCCGCTCGACCTTCCTTGGGGGGAACTCGACATCGATGTCGTGCTTGAATCTACCGGGAGATTCACCTCGGCTGAGGGGGCGCGTAAGCATCTCGATGCGGGTGCGGGTCGAGTGCTGATCAGCGCTCCGGCCACGGGCGCAGACCTCACCGTTGTCGTGGGGGTGAACGATGACCTGTACGATCCCGCGCGTCACCGCATCGTCTCGAGTGCATCCTGCACGACGAATGCATTCGCTCCGATCGCGCAGGTACTCGATGATCTCGCCGGCATTGAACACGGTTTCATGACAACGGTTCACGCGTACACCCAGGACCAGAATCTCATCGATGGCCCGCACAAGGATCCGCGTCGGGCGCGCGCTGCGGCCCTGAACATCGTTCCCACTACCACCGGGGCCGCCCGTGCGATCGGGCTTGTGCTGCCGCAGCTGGATGGGAAGCTCGAGGGAACCTCGATTCGAGTTCCGGTTCCGGTTGGCTCGCTCGTCGAACTCAACGCGACGGTTTCGCGGGATGTGACGTTGGCCGAGGTGCTCGAGGCCTATCGTGATGCCTCCGAGCAGGGTCCGCTCGTCGGCGTGCTCGAGTACTCGGAGGATCCGCTCGTGTCCTCGGATATCGTCGGCAACCCGTACTCTTCGATCTTCGACTCAGGGCTCACGCAGGCAGGTGGTCGCTACGTCAAGGTGGCGGCCTGGTACGACAACGAGTGGGGGTTCTCGAATCGGGCTGCCCACCTGCTCGAGGTGCTGGCGACCTCAAGCGAGTAAAGGCGGGCAGGGGAGGGTAGGCCCGCGTGGGACCTGACCCGGCGCCAGTGCTGTCGCTGCTTCAGGCGGATCGCCGGAGGCGCTGGATGAGCGCCACGATCGCCCGCCACCCGAGAAGGAGCGCCCCGACGACGAGCACGGTCACGATCACAAATGGGAGGGCCGTGCCGCCTCCGGTGAGCCAGCGGAGCAGCATGCCCAGCCCGGCCGCACCGATCCATGCAGGGATCCCCGAGCGCACGATCGCGAGCGGCCGCCGCCAGATCACGGCCAAGAGCCACGCGATTGCGAGTCCGGCGAGAAACGGCCATGCCGTCTCCCACAGTCCGAGCAGGGTGGCATCGCGTGCATGGCTGCCGCGCCCGAGCGCCGCGAAAGCCGTGACGAGTACGGCATCGACGATGAACGCGATGATCGCCGTGCGCGGTCGGGAGCGAGCGGTGTCGCCCACTACTTTGCCCGCTCTCGTGTGCGCGCGACGAGATCGACGACCGCGTCGTGGAGGAGGCCGTTCGTCGCGAGGGAGCTGCCGTTCCACGCGCTCTCAGCCCCCGCGATGTCGGTGAAGCGGCCGCCGGCCTCGCGGATGATCGGCACGAGTGCGGCGAGATCGTATGGCTTCACGTCGAACTCGGCGACAATGTCGACGAAACCTTCCGCGAGGAGCATGTACGACCACATGTCTCCGTAGGCGCGATCGCGCCACACCTGCTCGGAGAGGGAGAGCAGCGGCGTGAGATAGCCTGCGTCCCGCCACTGGGCGATGCTCTGGAAACTCAGCGAGGCGTGCTCGAGGTCGCGGACTCCCGAGACCCGCAGGCGGCGAGGCTCTGCACCGCGGTCATGCCCCCAGGCGCCACCGCCAGTCTCTGCCCACCAACGTGCCCCGAACGCCGGCGCGGAGACGACCCCGACCGTCGGTGCTCCGTCGATCTCGAGAGAGATCAACGTGCCCCAGTTCGGAACGCCGCGGAGAAAGTTTGAGGTGCCGTCGATCGGGTCGATGATCCAGCGGCGTGATCCCTTCTCCGTGCGCCCGGACTCTTCGCCGAAGAAGCTGTCCTCCGGACGTTGCGTCTCGATGTGCTCACGCAGCGCTCGTTCGACGGCTTGATCGGCGTCGGTCACGAAGCTGCGGTCGGGCTTCGTATCTACCTGGAGGTCCGCGGACCGGAATCGGCTGAGGGAGATCGCATCGGCGCGGTCCGCGAGTTCCAGCGCGAAAGCGAGATCCGTGGAGTGGACGGGGGGCCGAGCGGTCATCGTGAGCCTTTCGTGAACGGCGGGTGAATTCGCGTCGGATATGCGAAAAGCCCCACACGAGGTGTGAGGCTTTTCGTCTCCGTGCGCCCTCACGGGCTCGAACCGTGGACCCGCTGATTAAGAGTCAGCTGCTCTACCAACTGAGCTAAAGGCGCATGCTGCTCGGTGAGCAACGGATCTAATTTAGCATAGTGACCAGATGCCTCCAAATCCCGGGCCGCGGGTCGGGCGCGTCATTCGTGCGGTCGCCTGAGGGGTGCCCTACGCACGGTTTTTGCGTCGTCGCACGAGCAGCGTCGCCGATGCGGCAACAGCGATGAGGGATCCGACCATGACCGCGAGCCGGGCCGTGTCTGCGTCCGCGGCGTCGGTGAAGCTGAGCTCGGCGACGAGTAACGAAACAGTGAATCCGACGCCCGCGAGGGAAGCGACACCGATGAGCTCTCTCCACTTCACCGCGGCATCGAGTTCGGCCCTCGTGAAGCGGGTGATGAGCCAGGTTGTCAGGGTGATGCCGATGGGCTTACCGAGGACGAGCCCGGCCATAATGCCGATCGCGATGGGATCGAACGGGAAGCGTGACTCGCCGCTGAGCGTGACCCCCGCCGCGAAGAATGCGAACACCGGGACGGCGATTCCGGTGGAGAGCGGACGGAAACGGTGCTCCAGAATCTCGGCGAGCGCCACTCCCTTCCCCGAGACCGGTATGAGAAACGCGAGGATCACGCCTGCGATCGTCGCGTGGATGCCGGAGGCGTGGAAGAAGGCCCAGGCGATGATGCCGATCGGCAGCAGTACGAGCCACGGCCCCCACATCGACCGCGCGAGCTGCTGCGGGAATGTGCGGGCGATGAACGCGTAGAGCGCCATCGGGATAATCGAGATGAGCAGCGGTGCGAAGTTCACGCCGTCTGTGTAGAAGAGGGCGATGATGGCGATCGCGATGAGGTCGTCGACGACTGCAAGGGTCAGCAGGAACATACGTAGAGCGGGCGGTACTCCCGGAGCGAGGAGACCGAGCACCGCTACGGCGAACGCGATATCCGTTGCGGTGGGGATCGCCCACCCATTCGCGCCAGGCCCGCCCGCATTGACGGCCGCGTAGATGAGCGCGGGGACCGCAACGCCGCCGAAGGCCGCCGCAACGGGTACGACGGCCGTGGAGAACCGGCTCAGGGCGCCCTCCACGAACTCGCGTTTGAGTTCGAGACCGGTCATGAAGAAGAAGATCGCGAGGAGACCGTCGGAGGCCCACTGACCGATTGAGAGGTTGAGGTGGAGAGCTTCGGGTCCGATGCGGAAATCACGAAGCGCGGTGTAGCCGTCGGCGGCGAAAGAATTCGCGGCAAGGAAGCCGAGCAGGGCCGCGCCCATGATGATGATTCCGCCCACGAGCTCAGCGCGAAGCAGGCGTGCGACGCGCATCGACTCGCGCCTGCTCACCAGAGACACCACCCTGATTGAGCGAGTGCGCGTGCTCGGTGCTCCGGGCCGGTGCTGCGGGGAGGGGGTGCCGCGGGTCATGAAGTCCTCTTCGACGGGTTGCGAAAACTCACGTCGACCAGACTTCCCGACACACCGGTTGCGAGTCTACACCCGCCGTCGGGCCACAGTAGGGATCAGCGTGACCGCTTCTCGCTCCTGGCGAGCTCTTCGTGCTCCTGATCCTGATCGTGCATCGCGACACTCGCGACGGCGAGCGCGAAACCCGCGAGCCATACCCCCCAGACGATGAATCGGCGCCAGTCTTTGCGCATGGACTGCGCGCGTCGTGCGGTTCCGATCGCGCCGAACGCGGCCCCGATGATCCCTGGGTCGGTGACGTACTTCCCGATCGACACGGTGCCTCCCTCTGTGGTGCGGACTGCTGCCCTTCGAGCCTACTGCCTCCATCTCACGGCCGGCAGGGGTCGATTCCGAGACGGAACTGCCCAGCGTCCTCCATGACCGGGCGGGCCCGCGCAGCTCCGGAGGGCATTAGACTGGACGCATGGCAGAGATTGACATCAAGCCGCGCAGTCGCGACGTGACCGATGGCATAGAGAAGGCGGCGGCCCGAGGCATGCTTCGCGCCGTGGGAATGGGTGATGAGGACTGGGACAAGCCGCAGGTCGGCATCGCGAGTTCCTGGAACGAGATCACCCCCTGCAACCTTAGTCTTGACCGCCTCGCGCAGGGGGCCAAGATGGGTGTGCACGCGGGCGGTGGGTACCCGCTGGAGTTCGGCACGATCTCGGTCTCAGACGGGATCGCGATGGGGCACGAGGGGATGCACTTCTCGCTAGTCTCCCGGGAAGTGATCACCGACTCGGTCGAGACGGTCGTCATGGCCGAGCGCCTCGACGGAACCGTGCTGCTCGCCGGCTGCGACAAGTCGCTTCCCGGCATGCTCATGGCCGCGGCCCGACTCGATCTCGCATCGGTCTTCCTGTACGCCGGTTCGATCGCTCCCGGATGGGTGAAGCTCTCGGACGGCACGGAGAAGCAGGTCACCATCATCGACGCGTTCGAAGCGGTGGGCGCGTGCGTCGCTGGAACGTTGAGCGAAGAGGACCTGAAGCGGGTCGAGTGCGCGATCGCTCCCGGCGAGGGCGCGTGCGGCGGCATGTACACGGCGAACACGATGGCTTGCGTGGCTGAGGCGCTCGGGATGAGTCTCCCGGGTTCTGCGGCGCCCCCCAGCGCGGATCGCCGTCGCGATTACTTTGCCCGGCTCTCGGGTGAAGCGGTCGTGGAGATGCTCCGCAAGGGGATCACGGCGCGCGACATTCTCACGAAGAAGGCGTTCGAGAACGCGATCACCGTTGCGATGGTCCTCGGCGGGTCGACGAACGCGGTGCTCCACCTCCTCGCGATCGCAAATGAGGCCGGCGTCGAACTCTCGCTGGATGACTTCACGCGCATCGGCGCGAAGACCCCGCACCTCGCCGATATGAAGCCGTTCGGCCAGTATGTTGCCGAGGACTTCGACCGCGTGGGCGGTATGCCCGTGATCATGAAGACGCTGCTCGACGCCGGTCTGTTGCACGGGGACGCGCTCACCGTTACCGGGAAGACGGTGGCCGAGAACCTCGCCGACGTCGACACCGACCTCGACGGTCAGGTGATCCGCAAGCTCGACGACCCGCTGCACGCGAACGGCGGGCTGACGATCCTGTCGGGATCCCTCGCTCCGGAGGGTGCCGTAGTGAAGACCGCCGGCTTCGACGCCGAGAACTTCGAGGGGCCTGCACGGGTCTTCGAACGGGAGCGGGCCGCGATGGACGCGCTCGAGGCGGGCGAGATCAACCCGGGCGATATCGTGGTGATCCGGTACGAAGGGCCGAAGGGTGGACCGGGGATGCGCGAGATGCTCGCGATCACCGCGGCCATCAAGGGAGCCGGGCTTGGGAAAGATGTACTACTATTGACGGATGGTCGATTCTCGGGCGGCACAACCGGCCTCTGCATCGGCCACATCGCACCGGAAGCGACGGACGGCGGTCCGATCGCACTGGTCCGCGACGGCGACCTGATTCGGGTCGACATCGTCGCACAGACGCTCGATCTGCTGGTTGAACCCGCTGAGCTCGAGGCCCGGCGAGAAAGCTGGGCCCCGCTTCCCCCGCGGTACACGCGCGGTGTTCTCGCAAAGTACGCGAAGCTGGTCCGGTCCGCATCCGAGGGTGCGGTGACCGGCTAGACGGCGGCCGCATCGGGAACGCCTCACCGGCCCCGGCAGGGGGCTGCCGTATGCCGTTCATGGGCAGTGACGCATTCCTCCATCGACTAACAACTGAGAAAGCATGACATGACCTCGGATTCGAGCGCAGCTCCACAGAAGAACGCCTCTCAGGGCGAGCGCCTGACGGGCGCTCAAGCCGTCGTACGCAGTCTCGAAGCCCTCGGCGTCACCGATGTATTCGGTCTGCCGGGCGGCGCCGTGCTGCCCCTGTACGACGAACTCAACGGCGACGAGCACCTCCGCCACATCCTGGTCCGGCACGAGCAGGGCGCCGGTCACGCGGCTGAGGGGTATGCGGCGGCGAGTGGGGAGGTCGGCGTTTGTATTGCAACCTCCGGCCCCGGGGCGACGAACCTCGTCACGGCGATCGCCGACGCCTACATGGACTCTGTTCCGCTGCTCGCGATCACGGGTCAGGTGTTCTCCCACCTCATGGGAACCGACGCCTTCCAGGAAGCTGACATCGTCGGCATCACCATGCCGATCACGAAGCACTCGTTCCTGGTGAAGAAGCCGGAGGAAGTTCCCGGAGCGATCGCTGCGGCATTCCACCTCGCCTCGACCGGTCGCCCTGGGCCCGTGCTGGTTGACATCACGAAGGACGCGCAGGAGGGCGAGCTCGACTTCGTCTGGGATCCGAGCGTCGACCTGCCGGGCTACCGCCCGATCACCAAGGCCAACAGCAAGCAGATCCAGGCCGCGGCTGATCTCATCGCTGAAGCCGAGCGCCCCGTCTTCTACGTCGGCGGTGGGGTGAACCGCGCCAACGCCTCGGAACAGCTGCTGCAGCTCGTCGAACTCGTGGGCGCGCCGGTGGTCACGACACTGATGGCACGCGGCGTTTTCCCGGACTCACACGAGCTGAACCTCGGGATGCCGGGCATGCACGGCACCGTTCCCGCGGTGCTCGCGCTGCAGGAAGCCGACCTGCTCATCACGCTGGGTGCCCGCTTCGATGACCGGGTGACGGGTCGGGCCGCCCTCTTCGCCCCCGAAGCAAAGGTCATCCACGCCGACATCGACCCCGCGGAGATCGGCAAGATCCGCACGGCGGACGTGCCGATCGTGGGAGACGCTGCAGACGTGATCGCCGACCTCATCGCTGCGGTGTCGACGGCGAAGCTCACCCGTGAGTTCACAGAGCTCGGGCCCTGGTGGGAGCGCCTCAATGGACTGCGTGAGAAGTACCCGCTCGGCTATCAGCAGACCAGCGATGGGCTCCTCTCGCCGCAGTACGTGATTCAGCGCATCGGCGAGCTCTCGGGCCCTGAAGCAGTGTACGCCGCCGGAGTCGGACAGCACCAGATGTGGGCCGCGCAGTTCATCAAGTACGAGCGGCCTAAATCATGGCTCAACTCGGGTGGTGCGGGAACGATGGGCTACTCCGTCCCCGCAGCGATGGGGGCGAAAGTCGCCGAGCCCGACCGTGTCGTGTGGGCGATCGACGGCGACGGCTGCTTCCAGATGACGAACCAAGAGCTGGCGACCTGCATGGTCGACAACATCCCGATCAAGGTCGCGGTCATCAACAACTCGTCGCTCGGCATGGTGCGGCAGTGGCAGACCCTCATCTATGAGGGCCGCTACTCGAACACGGAGCTCAACACCGGTCACGGCTCGCAGCGCGTGCCCGACTTCGTGAAGCTCGGTGAAGCCTATGGTGCACTCGCTATCCGAGTGGAACGCGAAGAAGAGGTCGACGCGGCGATCAAACTCGCCCTGGAGACCAATGACCGGCCCGTACTCATCGACTTCGTCGTGAGCGCCGACGCGATGGTGTGGCCGATGGTGCGTCAAGGCACCTCGAACAGTGACATTCAATACGCACTCGAGAACAGCCCCGAGTGGGAGGGAGAGTAGACATGAGCCGCCACGTACTCAGCCTCCTCGTCGAGGACAAGCCAGGCCTGCTCACCCGTGTCGCGGGGCTCTTCGCCCGCCGCGGGTTCAACATCGAATCCCTCGCAGTCGGGCCGACGGAAATGCGCGGACTCTCCCGCATCACCGTCGTGGTCGATGAAGATGAGGTGCTCCTCGAACAGGTGACGAAGCAGCTGAACAAGCTCGTCAACGTCATCAAGGTCGTCGAACTCGACGGCACCAGCTCGGTGCAGCGCGAACACGTGCTCATCAAGGTGCGAGCCGACAACCAGACCCGCTCCCACGTGCTCGAAGCCGTGACACTGTTCCGTGCACGTGTCGTCGACGTGGTCCCCGACGCGCTGACCATCGAGGTCACGGGCGACTCCGGCAAGATCGACGCCTTCCTGAAGGTGCTGGAACAGTACGGCATCAAGGAGATCGCGCAGTCCGGGCTTATCGCCCTCGGCCGCGGCTCCAAGTCGATTAGCGAGCGCGTGTTCAAGGGATAGGGATCCCTACCCGAGCACATCCAGAACCGAAGCGCCTGAGCGCGCGCACAACCTCACAACAAAGGAGAACCCCAGTGGCAGAGATGTATTACGACGCCGACGCCGACCTCTCGATCATCCAGGGCAAGAAGGTAGCCGTCGTCGGTTACGGGTCCCAGGGTCACGCGCACGCCATGAACCTGCGCGATTCGGGTGTCGAGGTCGTCATCGCCCTCAAGGAGGGATCGAAGTCGATCGCGAAGGCCGAAGAGGCAGGCTTCACCGTCAAGACCGTCGCCGACGCGGCCGAGTGGGCGGATCTCATCATGATCCTCGCCCCCGACCAGCACCAGCGTTCCATCTTCGCCGAGTCCATCAAGGACAAGCTGACCGCCGGGAAGACCCTCGCTTTCGCGCACGGCTTCAACATCCGCTTCGGATATATCGAAGCACCGGAAGGCGTCGACGTCATCCTCGTCGCGCCGAAGGCTCCCGGCCACACCGTGCGCCGCGAGTTCGAAGCCGGGCGAGGCATCCCCGACATCATCGCTGTCGAGGTCGACGCCTCGGGCACCGCATGGGAGACCGCGAAGTCGTACGCTAAGGCCATCGGCGGTACCCGCGCCGGCGTCATCAAGACCACCTTCACCGAAGAGACCGAGACCGACCTCTTCGGCGAGCAGGCAGTGCTCTGCGGCGGCATGAGCCACCTCGTGCAGGCCGGATTCGAGACCCTCACCGAGGCCGGCTACCAGCCCGAAATCGCCTACTTCGAGGTGCTCCACGAGCTCAAGCTCATCGTCGACCTCATGTGGGAGGGCGGCATCGCCAAGCAGCGCTGGTCGATCTCCGACACCGCCGAGTACGGCGACTACGTGTCGGGCCCCCGCATCATCGACGCAGGCGTCAAGCAGCGCATGGAAGAGGTGCTCGCAGACATCCAGTCCGGCGCCTTCGCGAAGCGCTTCATCGAGGACCAGGACGCGGGAGCGCCCGAGTTCACGGCACTGCGCAAGCAGGAGGAGCAGCACCCCATCGAAAAGACCGGCGTCGAGCTCCGCAAGCTCTTCGCCTGGCAGCAGCAGGATTCCGACTACGTCGACGGCTCCGCTGCGCGGTAACCGTCTCCTGCGTCGGAATCCTTGACGGGCAGGATTTTCTGCGGAGATCGCGAGCGATCTCCTGGTGACTACGTCGACGGCTCCGCTGCGCGGTAACCGTCTCCTGCGTCGGAATCCTTGACGGGCAGGATTTTCTGCGGAGATCGCGAGCGATCTCCTGGTGACTACGTCGACGGTTCCGCTGCACGGTAAGTACCTTCACACACAGCGCGCCCACCGGAAACTTTCCGGCGGGCGCGCTGTGCCGTTTCCGGGGGTCTCTTGCGCGGTCGAAATTGAGGCAGTGTTCACTCCCGTGTTACCTCAGCTTGGTGTCCGGGAAAGGTCGAGTGTCGAGACTGAATCGAGGTAATACTCACCTCGTAGAAAGACACTTCAGTGCTTCACAAGAATACTCGTGCCATCCGCGCGATCGGAATCACCGCGCTCGCCCTCGGAACCATTGGGCTGGTCGGATGCGCCTCTGGCGCCGAAGCCGGCAGCACCCCCAAGCTCGGCACCTCGCTGGAGGAAATCACCGAGCTCGCCGAAGCCGAAGGCAAGGTGCACCTGATCGCCTACCCTGATGAGTGGGCGAACTACGCCGAATCCTTTGAAATCTTCACCGACGCCACCGGCCTTGAGGTCGAGGTCTCGAACCCGAACGGTTCGAGTGCGGAAGAGCTGGAAGCCGTCCGCAACCTCAAGGGCCAGTCCACCCAGCCCGACGTGCTCGACATCGGCGCGACGTTCACCCAGCAGGCGATCGATGATCAGCTGATCACCGCATACAAGCCGTCGACCTTCGACGAGATCCCTGACAACCTCAAGGATGCCGACGGGATGTGGACCGCGGCGTACTACGGCGTCATGAGCATCGGAGTCGACGCGAACCAGGTCGACGTGCCCGAAACTTGGGAAGACCTCAAGGATCCCCAGTACGAAGGCAAGATCTACATGGGTGACCCTCGCTCGGGTGCGTCGCAGCTCGCCGCGGTATTTGCCGCGAGTCTCGCGAACGGCGGATCCGCGTCGGACATCGGCCCCGGAATCGACTTCTTCGCGGAACTCGCCGAAGGCGGGTACCTCGTCTGGGGCGACTCCGGTTCGAAGGCGCTCGCGACCGGCGAGGCTGCCGTCATGCTCGACTGGAACTTCAACTTCCCGGGCATCGAGAATGAGATGGAGATGGCGGGCATCGACCTGCAGGTCGCCGTTCCGAGCGACGGGGTGTTCGGCACCTACTACGCGCAGCCCCTCACGATCGACAGCCCGCAGCCGAACGCAGGTGCGCTCTGGATCGAGCACCTGCTGAGCGATGCCGGCGCGATCTCCTACGCGAAGTCTGGCGCGATCCCTGCACGCTACTCGACACTCGTCGAGAACGGTGCGATCCCCGCCGACGTGCTTGAGAAGCTGCCGCCCGCAGAGATCGTCGAGCAGATCACGTTCCCGACCCCGGCCGATAACGAGGCCGCAACCGACCTCATTACCTCCGACTGGGGTACGAAGGTCGCCGGCGCTGCGGAGTTCTGATCCCTCAATGTCGCACACACTCATCGCGGCCGACCGCGAGGAGCGCGAACAGTCCGGCCTGACCCCTCCCTCCGCGAGTGGGGCAGGCCGGACTGCCGATGACAAGCCAGGAGCCGAGGCCGCTGCGACGCGATCGCGCGACCTCGTGAACCTGCTCGGGGCACTGCCGTTCTTCCTGTTCGTCGCCGTCTTCCTCGTGGTCCCGGTCGTCGTCACCGTTGTCAAAGCGTTCATGACCGACGACGGCGCGTTCACTCTCGATAATTTCGCACTGCTCTCAGAACCGCAGTACGTGGGCGCATTCGTGAACTCGGTGAATCTGTCGCTCGTGACCTCGATCGTCGGCGGAGTGCTCGGCCTCATCCTCGGCTGGGCCCTCACCTCGGCATCGAAGCCGGCCTGGCTGCACCGTGCGGTCACGTCGCTCGCCGCGGTCGCATCGCAGATGGGCGGCCCGCCGCTCGCCTACATGTTCCTCGCATTCATGGGTGCGCAGGGTCTTCTCACCATCTGGCTGCAGGATCTCCTCGGCTTCTCCCTGAACGAGGCGATCCCCGCCGGGTCGTTCTGGGGCATCGTCGTGGCCTACCTGTACTTCCAAATTCCGCTCATGGCCGTGCTCTCGCTGTCCGCACTGCAGGGCATTCGGCGGGAGTGGCATGACAGCGGGGTGAGCCTCGGCGCGAGCCGCGCACGGATCCTGTTCACCGTGACGCTGCCGATTCTCTCCCCGTCGCTCATCGGAGGTCTCCTCCTCCTCTTCGCCAATGCGTTCAGTGGCTACGCAGCCGCCTACGCACTCGCCGGCAGCGGGGCGAACCTGGTGCCGATCCTCATCGGCTTCTTCCTTTCAGGCAACGTGCTCGTCAACCAGGGGCTCGCCTCGGCGCTCGTGACCGGCATGGTCGTGATCATGCTGATCGCGATGGGGCTGCGTGGTCTGCTGCTGCGCAGAGCGGTGAGGTGGCAGCAGTGAGGCTTCGACGTCTGGCTCCGCAGCTCGTTCTCGCGGTCTACCTCATTGGCGCCGTCGCGCCGCTCGTCGCGGTCGGGGTCTTCGGCTTCGTGAATCAGCGAGACGGTTTCACCATCGAGCCGCTCCTCGCGCTCCTCTCCGAGGATTCCGCGATTCAGCCCATCCTGAACTCGGTGCTGCTCACGGTGCTCACCGTGGTCGTCGGGTACGCGATCGTCATTCCGAGCCTGCTCTGGATGCACCTGCGCACCCCGCGACTCCTCGGCGCTGCCGAGACGGCGTCGCTGCTGCCGTACGTGATCCCCGCGATCGCGCTCGTTGGCGGCGTCAACCTCGTGCTGCGCCCCCTCTTCCCCGGGTTCTTCGTGAACGTGCTGAGCCTCGTGCCGTTCTACATCATCATCACGCTCCCGTTCATGTTCCGCACGATCGATTCGGGGCTCCGATCCCTGGATCTGCACACGCTCATGCGGGCGGGGGAGAGCCTCGGCAGCGGCGCGCTGCGGAACTTCTTCACCGTCATACTCCCGAACCTGTGGTCGGCGATCGTGTCGGGATCCCTCCTCGTCGTCATGATGGCCTCGGGCGAACTCGTAATGGCGCAGCTCATGCTGCACAAGACATTCCCCACGATGCTCATCGAGCTCGGCCAGTCGCAGGTTCGACTCGCAGCGGCGCTGAGCTTCATCACGATCCTGGGATCGTGGGTGCTCATGGCGTTGATGGTGGTGCTCGGTCGCGGCCGGAACGCGACCGCCCGCGTCAGCCAATTCTCAATCTAATTCGCTGCACGCAGCAGCGACCGCCGCGGCCGGATGCCGTACACACCAAAGGAAATCCGATGATCACGACAGGTACGCATCACCTCGATGCGCACAGTCTGCGACTCTCACAGATCACCAAGACGTACGGCGACAAGACCGTGCTGCACTCGATCGACCTCGACGTGAAACCCGGCGAGTTCGTCAGCCTGCTCGGACCGTCGGGCTGTGGAAAATCGACCGCCCTGAAGATTATCGGCGGCTTCGAAGCTGCAACCTCCGGCACCGTGCAGATCGGCGGGGCAGATATGACACGGATCAAGGCGAAGGATCGCGGCACCGGCATCGTCTTCCAGCAGTATTCTCTGTTTCCCCACCTCACGGCCGGCCAAAACATCGAGTTCGGGCTGAAGGTGAAGCGCATGCCGAAATCCGAGCGGCGGTCGCGCGTTGAGGAGCTTCTCGCGATGGTCGGTCTCGAAGAGCACGGCGGAAAATACCCGCACCAGCTCTCGGGCGGCCAGCAGCAGCGAGTGGCCCTCGCCCGGGCGCTCGCGGTCGAGCCGCGCATCCTGCTGCTCGATGAACCGCTTTCGGCGCTCGACGCGAAGGTTCGCGAACGGCTGCGGGAAGAGATCGTGCGTATCCACAGGGATCGCGGCACCACGACCATCATGGTCACGCACGACCAGGAGGAAGCGCTCGCCATGGCGGATCGCGTCGCGGTGATGAACGCGGGCCGCATCGCGCAGTTCGACACCCCGCACGCGATCTACAGCGCACCCGAACCCGAGTTTGTCGCGGACTTCATCGGTGTCATGAACCGGCTCACCCCGGAACAGGTCACCGAAACGAGCGTCCGCCTGCTCGGGGAGGTGTTGCCCCGCGCCGCCGTCACACTCGCAATCGACGGTGACGTGCTCATCAGGCCGGAGGACCTCGAAATCTCGGCGCAGACTGACGGGGGAGGGCTCATCACCGACCTGACCCTGCGCGGCGGATTCACGAGCGTCAACGTGCTGCTGCACGATCTTGAACACCATGTTCGCGTCGACATGCCGACCGGAACCGCCGCCGCACTTCGCACGGGCGACCGGGTGCGCGTCTCCCCTTCGCTGCGCATGGCCGCTGACCAGTCTCGGGTGAACGCGCAGGCTGGGATCCGGCCGGACAGTGATGCCGCCGAGGACCGTCGGGGGGCGATCGCATGACCGGCAACCCTCCGCTCACGCGTTCCGAGCGCGAAGCTCCCCGCTCAGTGGGTGCCGTGAAGCTGCTCCTCGTGGGGCTCGACGGGCTCCGCATCGATCGCGGCTTCGCGACCGGGAACGCACCGAACCTTGACGCGCTCGCCGCGGAGGGCCACTTCGTGCGCTCGGAGGTGGAAGGGCCAACCATCTCGGGACCCAGCTGGGCGACGATTCTCACCGGCGCAACGCATGATGAGCACGGCATCAGTGACAACCTGATGCGCGGGCATCGGCTCGACGAGCACCCGGACTTCCTGAGCCGCGCAGCGCACCGCGACCCTGCGGTGACCACCTATGCCGCGGCAGGCTGGCCGAATCTCACGGACCCCGCGGGTGTCGGGCCGATCATCAGGCTGCGGAAGCCGGCGATCGACTCCGGCGTGCACGGTGTGGTGAGCCTGAACGGCGAACTCTACGGATACCGCGCGATCGACCCCGAGATTGCGGCACGAGCGCGCCTGGCGCTCTCATACGCGGGGCCCGATCTCTCCTTCGTTTACTTCTGCGAGATCGATGACGCCGGGCACTACTACGGTGCGCTGACTCCGCAGTACGACGAGGCGATCGCGAACTCCGACCGACACCTCGGCATGCTGCTCGACGCCGTTGACGGCCGGGTTCGTGAGCACGGGGAGGTGTGGATCGTCGCGGTCACGACCGACCACGGGCACCTCGACGAGGGCGGCCACGGCGGCGACAGCCCGGAGGAGCGTCAGACCTTCCTCCTCACCGTCGTTCGCGGCGGCGAGCTCCCGGCAGAACTTCCGGAGCGCCTCGCGCCGCGTGAATACGTGAGCTGGCTGGAGACGGTGCGGGCCGACCTCGCCGACGGGCCCCAACCGGTGGGGGCGAGCCGCTAAAATGGCACGTGACGCCTCGGGGCTACCTTGCCCCGAGGCTTTCTGGCTAGAGTTGGGGAGACACCTGACTCCAAAGATGGGACGCGCATCATGGGACTGTTTAAAGCTGCGATCGGTGCGATCGGCGGAACCTTCGCTGATCAGTGGAAGGATTTCTACACGGTTCCCGACGGACTCTCGCCGACGGCGGGGCTGTTCGCGGCGGTCCCGCGCGGGACGAACGCCGGGCGCGGTTCGAACACGAAGGCCTCTGACGGAGTCATCACGAACGGCAGCAAGATCCTCGTTCCCGAGGGCTACGGGCTGATCCTTATGCAGGATGGTGCGATCACCGGGTTCGCGGCGGAGGCCGGCGGCTACGAGTGGAACTCTGAGGCGCAGGACTCGCAGTCGATCTTCGCCGGCGGCGGTTTTGTGAGCCCGCTCATCACGACCTCGTGGGAGCGCTTCAAGTTCGGTGGCCGCCCGAGCGCGCAGCAGCGCGCCTACTTCGTCGCGCTCAAGGAGCTGCCGAACAACCGCTTCGGTACGCAATCCGAGATCTACTGGGACGACGCCTACATGAACGCCCAGGTCGGCGCGATCACGCGCGGCACCTACACGCTGAAGATCACCGACCCCATCCTGTTCGTGAAGAACTGGCTGCCGGCGAAGTATCTCGAGCCGGGCCAGGTGTTCGACTTCACCGACATCGACAACGATGCTGCGGCGCAGCTGTTCAACGAGGTCGTGGGATCCCTCGCCCCCGCCTTCTCGATGTACACGAACGACCCCTCCAAGGGCAACCGCATCACGAAGATTCAGCAGGATTCGATCGGGTTCGCGCAGAGCCTGTCGGCCGCCGTCGAGAACAACTACCAGTGGGCGTCGCAGCGCGGTCTCGAGATCGCCAGCACCGCGATCATCGCGATCGAGTACGACGAAAACACGCGAGAGCTGCTCAAGAACGTGCAGCGCGCCGACGCGCTTTCGGGCCAGCGCGGCAACGCGAACCTGCAGGCTTCCGTTGCGGCGGGCTTCGAATCGGCGGGTGAGACCGCTGGGGCCGGCGGTATTTTCGGGATGGGTATGGCGGCAGGCCAGGCGGGTCTCGCCGGCCTGCAGCAGCCCGTGCCGGGTGTTGGAGCGCAGTCCACTGCGGCGCAGCAGCCGCCCGCAGCGGCACCCGCGGCCGCCCCGGCTGCAGCAGCCCCCGCAGCTGAGGACCCGATGGCGAAGCTCACGCAGTTGAAGAGCATGCTCGACGCCGGGTTGATTACCGAGGATGACTACAACGCGGCTAAGTCGAAGCTGCTCGGAATCTAACGATGCGAGCACACCGATGACTGACATCCGCGACACGTCCCCTGAGCCGCCGGTCGAGCCGCGCCCGGACCCTCTGCAGGCGCACCCCGACCAAGCAGTGCCCAATTCGGCAGCGGCGAATCAGGCCCAGCCTGATCTCACGCAGTCCGGTCAAGCGCAGCCCGGCGACCCCTTCGCAGCACCTTCGGGTCCCGAGACGATCGCCACGCAAAACGAGCGTCTTACTGACGGGGTGAACCGGTGCCCGAAGTGCGGGTCCACCGATATTCGGCTCCGTGCCTCGACGGGCATGCTCGTCTGCGAGTTCTGCCGGTATGAGTGGTCCGAGGAGCAGATCGATCCGCTGATCTCCGGTGAGGGATCCCTCAGCGATCTCACCGGCACCATCATCGGGTCGGGTGCCGCCGACATTGACCCCGCCGTGGCCGGTGTGCTCACCATGAAGTGCGCGGGTTGCGGCTCGGAGGTGGTGGTCAACACTGCGGAGGCCATGTCGTCCCGCTGCCACTGGTGCCGTCACGTGCTCACCGTCAATGATCAGGTGCCGAACGGCGCCGTACCGGACGCGGTGCTGCCCTTCGCGGTGCCGCACGAGCAGGCGGTTGCCAGCATTCGTGCATTCGCGGCGAAGCGGCGCACCTTCGCACACCGGCGATTCCGGGCCGAGTTCACGCCCGAGAATGTCGTGGGTGTGTACATGCCGTACATGGTTGTGGACGGCAACGTGGGTGCCGATGTCACCGGGTACGGCGAGGTGAAGACGCGAGAGTACACTCGCGGCACCGGCGACGATCGCGAAACGTATTACGACGCCGACGTCTACCAGGTGCACCGCCACGTCGACTTCACCGTTGACGACCTCACGATCGAATCGTCGGCGGAGCGCGCCGACATGAACACGCTCGTGAATACGAACAACATCATTAACACGATCCTCCCGTTCGACACGAAGAACGCGGTCAAATGGAATGCGAACTACCTGACGGGTTTCACATCGGAGCGGCGTGATCAGGATGTGTCGGCGATCCAGCCCGTGCTCGAGCACCAGCTGCTCTCGATCGCCCGCTCAGAGGTCACCTCGACGATTTCAGGCTACGATCGCGGCGTCCGCTGGGAGACCGAGCGGCTCGAGGTGCGCGGGACCCGCTGGGTGTCCATGTATTTACCGGTCTGGCTCTACTCCTACTACCACGAGGAGCGCGGCCGGGCGATGGTGCACTACATCGCGGTGAACGGGCGGACCGGGGAGACGATGGGCAGCGTGCCGGTGTCGAAGGGTCGGCTGCTGGTTGCGGCGCTCACCGTCGGCACCTTCGTTGAGGCGATCGCGATCGGGATTTTGGTGGCGACGGCATGATGATGGAAATGTTGATGCTTGCTGCAGACGCGTGGGGCGCACTGGAGCCCGTGCGCAGCGCGATCACTTCGGCCTCGATCGCCTGGGCTTCGGACGATGAGGGCGGAAGCGGGTGGCTGCTGCTCGCAGGACCCGCCTCGGGACTCGCAGTGTACTGGGGCCTGTATCGCTACTACCGCAACACGGATAAGTCGCACAATTTCGAACAGGAAACGCACGTCGAGTCGCAGCCGATCACCGGCGGCGATGTGAAGGTCGACGAGGTGCGCGGCACGAAACGAACCTCCATTCCAGGGGCCAACGGCCGGCGGTTCCGTGATCGGGTACAGCGGGTGCAGTGAGGTTATTTCCCGGTGAGGGATCCGCGCTACGCGCGTCAGCGCCGGTGTTGTGTCAGCCCCGTCGTTTCGTGCGCGCGGTGGCCGTCGCCGTCCAGGGGTCCTCGGGCCACGGGTGTTTCGGGTAGCGGCCGCGCATCTCCTTCCGCACCTCGCGGTAGGGGCCATTCCAGAAGGATGCGAGGTCGTCGGTGATCGCGAGCGGCTTCCGGGCTGGGGAGAGTAGATGGAACAGCACCGGAACTCGCCCGTCGACGAGTCTCGGGGTCTGTGCGAGCCCGAAAACCTCCTGCAGCTTCACGGCGATGACCGGTCGTGAGTCGGGGGTTCCGGCTGCCGGGTAGTCGACGCGGATCGCCGCCCCAGACGGAACCTCGAGGCGCTCCGGGGCGAGCTCGTCGAATCGTCCGGCCTCGGGCCACGGGAGAAGTCGGCGAAGCGCTGCGAGGACGTCGAGGTCGCGGAGCGAACCGGCTGCGCCCAAACTCTCGAGGTCTGGCCACAGCCACTCCGGTGCGCGGCTGAGCAGCGCCTCGTCATCAGTCGCGGGCCAGGGATCGCCGAGCGTGCGGTGCAGAAGGTCGAGGCGGGCGCGGAGCGAGACCGCGGCGTCTGACCAGCGGAGCGCTTCGAGGCCGACCTCTGCGAGGTGCTGCGTAAACGCCGGCCCGGCATCCGCAGCGGTCGGCGCGGTCGGCCGTGCGGTGACCACGATCGCCCCGAGGCGCTCCTCGAGCCGCACACGAACCCGGCCGCCGTCCACCCGAGCCAACCGGTGATGCGTGATGAGTGGCGCCCCGATCCGTCGGGCGTCGTGCTCAGAGATGGGCGCCGCCAACCGGATGACGGCCCCGGTTCCATCGGCTGCTCGGCCCTCGGCCCGCTGCACCTCGGAGATGGCGAGCCACTCCTCGGCGACGAGCCCGCTGCTCTCCGGCAGGGCAGCACGGGTACCTCCGGCAAGCTGGTATGTGCGCGAACGCGCACCGGTGCGCCGTGCGAGTCGCTCCGGTCGGCCGAATGCCGTCACAATGCCCGGGGCTGCGGAGTTCCGCGCTGTGAGCTCGTCGCGCGAGTTCGTGGCCTCACCCGGGGTGTCGAGGATGCGGGTCAGCCGCTGCACTTCCCGGCGCCAACGCTCCGCACCGGGGGCTGTTCCCGACCGGAGTGCCCGCAGCAGCCGCCCGAGGTCGGCCCCGGGGTCGCGGGAGTCTCCGGAGACGGCCGCGACGACCTCCGCGGCGAGCCGGGGAGCGCCGAGGTCGCGTGCTCCGGCTTGGAGCGCCCGCGCATCGCGCACACCGACTGGGAGGGCCGCAATCTCGCGACCGGCGACGGTGACTCCGCCGTTGTCGTCGACGAGGCCGAGTGCGTGCAGCACCTGCTCAGCCTGTTCGATTGCGGCCTGCGGCGGCGGGGTCGGCAGTGCAAGCCCTCTGCCGCCGGGGGTTCCCCAAGCGGCGAACAGGAGTGCGGCATCGACGAGGTCGGCCGCGGTGATCTCCGGCGCAGACGCGGCGGGCATGCGCGCGGCATCGGCTTCGGAATAGACGCGTATCGCTCGACCCGGGCCCTCACGAGCCGCACGGCCCGCGCGCTGTTCGGCGCTCGCCCGTGACGCGCTGACGGTCACGAGGCCCGTCATGTCTCGGGCGCGATCCCTGCGCACCTCTCGCGAGAGACCCGAGTCGACGACCAGACGCACGCCCGGCACCGTGAGTGAGCTCTCCGCAAGCGCGGTGCTCACGACGAGGCGCGAGGTGCCTCCGCCGGCTCGACCGCGAACAATGCGATCCTGGTCTCGACCCGAAATCCGGCCGTGAAGCGGCAACACCTCGACGCCCGACGCCACACGCTCTCGCAGGTGCCGCACAGCGGCGTCAACATCGCGGACACTCGGCAGGAACAGCAGCGCATCGCACTGCTCCTTGGCCTGAGCGACCGCGGCGACCTCGCTTATGAAGGTGAGGTATTCACGAGTGACCCCGCGCTCACTGAGGCGAGCGCCGTCAAACGCCTGATAGTCGATGTGCAGCGGATGCAAAGCCGCCGGAACTCGGACGATCTCGGCGGGGGAGGCGTCCGCGCCGAGCACCCCCGCAAGAAGCTCCGCGTCGAGCGTCGCGGACATGGCAATCACCGTCAGGTCTTCCCGCAGTTCGCGCACCTCCGCGAGCATCCCGAGAAGCAGATCACCATCGACCGAACGCTCGTGCACCTCGTCGAGCACGACCGCGCCGACGCCCCGAAGCTCGGGGTCGGTCATGAGGCGCCGCAGCAGCACACCCGGCGTGAGCACTTCGAGTCGGGTGTTCGGCCCGAGCCGTCGTTCGCCACGAATGGTGAACCCCACTGCGCCACCGACCGAGCCGCCGTCGAGCTGCGCGATGCGGTGTGCGGCCGCGCGCACCGCGATGCGGCGGGGCTGAGTGAGCAGCACGCGTCCGTCGACGTGATTCGCGACGAGCGGTGGAACGAACGTGGTCTTCCCCGTTCCCGGCGGCGCCGTGACAATTACGGCGCCGTGGTCTATGGCGCGCTCGAGCTCGTCACGCGCCGCCGCGACGGGGAGGCCGGCACCGATGCGGTGGAGATCGAAGTGCGAGCGGCTCACGCTCCCATCCTAGGAGCCCGGGAACCTCCGAGGCAGCGGTCGTTAGGCTGGACAGATGCGAAAGAAGACGCCCCGCGAACCGCGTGAGAGTGCGCTGGCGAGCGGATGGACGGTCGACCCCGACCGCGCCTCCACCCCGCCGTCGCCGGCCGATTCCGAAGGAACAGCCGAGGCGCCGGAGCTCGACCCAGCCGACAATAGCCCCGAGGATGACAGCCCAGCAGTCGGTGAGAACCGTTTCTCCAACGCCGGCCTGGTGCTTCTCGGGGTGTTCGGTGCCCTGTACCTGCTCTACGCCTGGGTGTGGCTGAGCTGGGCCCAGGCGCTTTCGGAGCAAAACGCTGTCGAGGTTGCCGCCAGCGGATCCCTCAGCGGCGGGCTGCAGCAGCTCGTCTTCTGGCTCGCACCGCTCGCCCCGATCCTGTGGTTCGTCGCTGCCTTCGCGATGAACTTCGACCGCGGCATTCGCCGTCTCGTGCTGTGGATCGTGCTCGGAGCGATCGTGCTCGTGCCACTTCCCGTCTTCGTGGGAGGTGGTAACTGATGGTCGGTCGCATCAGCGCCTGGGTCGTGGGCGTCCTCATCACCGGGCTCTACATCGTTACGATCGTCGCCGCGTTCGGCAACCTCCTGATGTTCCCGCAAATGGCCGCGGCCGGCGGGTTCGAGGTGAGTGCGCCCGGCTGGTGGCGCCTCGGCCTCGGGGTGGCACTGCCGGTCATCGTCTACGTAGTCGCCCTCGTCCTCGCACGGAAGCGCAAGGCGACGACCCGACTACTCGTGCTGCTCGCGGGGCTCGCACTCGTCTCCGCGGTGCAGCTCGAGGTGAACCTCCTGCTGCCACAGTCGGGGTTCCTCGTCTGAGGCGCAACATGCCGCGCAACAAGAGCCGCGCACGAGCGGTGAGAGATGCGGGGAGAACGGATCCCTCAGCGCCGAAGCAGGTCCTGATGACCTGGTGATGGGCCGGATGCTCGGCACCGCGTTCCGCACCTCCTAGACTGGATGGTGGCCCTCGCGGCCGATGTCCCCTCGCCGCCCACCCCGGAGGAACTGCCTCATGACCGCACCCGTCGTGCTGATCGCCGAACAACTCTCACCCGCAACGATGGCCGCGCTCGGTCCCGACTTCGAGGTCGTGCACGTCGACGGAACCGACCGAGACGCGCTCCGCGCCGCGCTCGCTACCGCGAACGCCGTGCTCGTTCGCTCAGCCACGCAGCTCGATGCCGAGGCGATCAGTTGGGCACCGAAGCTGCAGGTGATCGCACGCGCCGGCGTCGGCCTCGACAACGTGGATATCAAGGCGGCGACCCAGGCCGGCGTGATGGTCGTCAACGCACCGACGTCGAACATCATCAGTGCGGCAGAGCTCACGGTCTCCCACATTCTCGGGCTCGCGCGCCACCTTCCCCGCGCGCACGCGTCACTCTCCGCGGGGGAGTGGAAGCGCTCCTCCTACACCGGTACCGAACTGTACGAGAAGACGATCGGCATCGTCGGGCTCGGCCGGATCGGCGCGCTCGTCGCCGAGCGCCTGCGCGGCTTCGGGGTCGAACTCATCGCCTACGACCCCTACGTGACCGCAGCCCGCGCCCAGCAGCTCGGCGTGCAGCTCGTTTCACTCGACGAGCTCGTCGAGCAGGCCGACTTCCTCACCATCCACATGCCGCGCACCCCCGAAACGCTCGGCATGATCGGCGCCGAACAGCTCGCCGCCATGAAACCGACCGCGTACGTCGTCAACGTTGCCCGCGGCGGACTCATCGACGAGGCCGCGCTCGCCGTGGCGCTCCAGGAAGGTCAGATCGCCGGCGCCGCGCTCGACGTCTTCATGCAGGAGCCGCCCGCAGACACGTCGCTCACCGGCCTGCCGAACGTCAACGTGACGCCGCATCTGGGGGCTTCGACCGAGGAAGCGCAGGAGAAGGCGGGCGTCGCCGTGGCGAAGTCCGTGCGCCTTGCACTCGCCGGCGACCTCGTGCCCGACGCCGTCAATCTCGCCGGCGCCGGCATCGACGAATACGTGCGCCCCGGCCTACCTCTGACCGAAAAGCTCGGCCAGATCTTCGCGGGGCTCGCCGAAGGCCCCCTCGCTTCACTCGACATCGAGGTGCACGGAGAACTCGCCGAGCACCGCGTCGAGGCGCTGCGACTTGCCGCGCTGAAGGGGCTGTTCTCCCGGATGGTGAGCGAGCCCGTCTCCTACGTCAACGCGCCGCTGCTCGCCGAGCAGCGCGACCTCGAAGTGCGATTCAGCGTGGACAGCGTCTCCGAAAGCTACCGCAACGTCATCACGCTGCGCGGATCCCTCACTGACGGCACGCAGATCTCCGTTTCGGGAACGCTGACCGGACCGAAGCAGGTCGAAAAGATCGTCGGCATCAACGGGTACGAGATCGAGCTGCCGATTCCCGAGCATCTGCTCGTCTTCAGCTACACCGACCGACCGGGCATCGTCGCGACGTACGGTGGGCTCCTCGGCGACGCCGAAGTGAACATCGCCGGTCTGCAGATCGCGCGCGATGAGAAGCGCGGAACCGCGCTCTCCGTGCTCTCGATCGACGCACCGATCTCGGACGAACTGGTCGAGGAGCTGCGCTCCGAGATCGGCGCCGAAACGTTGCGCCTCATCCACGTCGACGTGCTCTAAACGCGGGGCGACGCCGGGTGTTCGGGGTTCCGGGCACCCGGCGGCGGGTCGTGACTCCTAGTGTGTCGTGACTCCTAGTGAGCCTCGAGATCGGGCAGCTCGATCGGCCCGGTGATCGGCTCGAACCGGTCCACGCTGAGCGCGAGCCGACGCAGTAGATTCGCGAGACGATCGCGCTCCGACCGCGGCATGGTGCCGAGGAGCCGCTCCTCAGCATCGCTCAGCCGAGTCATCGCGGCATCCACGAGGGTCTGACCGAGCGGCATCATCTCGACGAGCACACCCCGGCCGTCATTCGGGTCGGTCAATCGCCGCACCAGCCCGCGCTGCGTCATGCGGTCGATGCGGTTCGTCATCGTTCCGCTCGACACCATGGTCTGCTGAACGAGCACCTTGGGGCTCTGCTGGTACGGCTCCCCGCCCCGACGCAGCACCGCGAGCACGTCGAACTCCCACGAGGTGAGCCCCGACCTCTCGAAGGCGTGCGCACGCACTCGATCGAGGTGCTTGGCGATGCGCGAGAGCCGTGAGAACACGGCGAGTGGCGCGAGGTCGAGATCTGGCCGAGCAGCATGCCACTCAGCAAGAATGCGGTCGACCTCGTCCTCGTGCTTCATGAGGACCATTATCGCGGGGTGACCGCGAGGTAACGAAACGAATCGCGCGGTTATCCACCATCGCCGACCAAGTTTTCGGCCGTGTGCGTGACAGGGCCAATGATCTGGCAGACTGGTACCCGTGCCGTTTCGGCATATTCCGCCTTGGTGTAATGGCAGCACGACAGCCTTTGGAGCTGTTAAGTCTAGGTTCGAATCCTAGGGGCGGAGCGACCAACGGCAGAGCGCGGCTCTGTCGGGTCGCTCCGGAAACGGCGCCCACGGCGCCGAGGAACGGGGATGCGGCCTCTTCCCGTTGTACGGGGAGCGGCTCTGGCCCCTCGAAATCGATCGGAAGGTAGACACATGGCAGGCCGATCCCTCGCAGTCGTGATTCTCGCCGCTGGTCAGGGCACGCGGATGAAATCTTCGCTCCCGAAGGTGCTGCACCGGATCGGGGGCCGACCGCTCATCTCGCACGTGCTCGACACCGCCGCCGGCCTGTCGCCTGAGCTCGTGCTCTCGGTCGTACGACATGACCGAGACCGCGTCGCCGCGGCGATCCTCGACCACGCACCCGACACGATCATCGTTGATCAGGACAACGTGCCGGGCACCGGACGGGCGGTCGAGCAGGCGCTCTCGGCGCTGCCCGGGAACTTCGAGGGATCCGTGGTCGTCCTCTCCGGAGATGTACCCCTGATCGACGTTGCGACGCTCGAACGCCTCGTGTCGGGCCATATCGAGCACGGTCGCGGCATGACGATGCTCTCCGCGATCTTCGAAAACCCCACCGGACTGGGCCGAATTCTGCGAGATTCAGAGGGGGCAGTCACAGGCATCGTCGAGGAGAAAGACGCCAGCGACACCCAGCGTCGCATCACCGAGATCAACGGTGGCGTCTACGTGTTCTCCCGCCGAGACCTCGAGCGGTCGCTGGCCGAAATCACCACCGACAATGCGCAGGGAGAGAAGTACCTCACCGACGCAGCGAGCCGAATGCTCGCGACCGGAGCGAAGGTCGAAGCGGTCGCCACCGATGATCCCTGGCTGATCGCCGGCGTGAACGATCGGGTGCAGCTTGCAGAAGCGGGCCGCGAACTCAACGCCCGAATCATCCGCCGGCACCAGCGGGCCGGCGTGACGATCCGGGACCCCCACTCAACGTGGATCGACCTCGACGTCTCCATCGACCCCGATGTCGAGATCCTGCCCGGCACATTCCTCCACGGCGCCACCTCCGTCGCGAGCGGCGCGGAAATCGGACCCGACACCACCCTCGTCGACTGCGAAGTGGGAGAGGGGGCGCGTATCCGGCGCAGCGAAGCGACACTCGCGGTGATTTCCGCGGGCGCCGAAGTCGGGCCATTCAGCTACATCAGGCCCGGCACCGAGCTTGGGGCGGCGGGCAAGATCGGTGCGTTTGTCGAAACTAAGAACGCGAAGATCGGCGACGGCAGCAAGATCCCTCACCTCAGCTACGTGGGTGACGCCGTGATCGGCACCGGTTCCAATATCGGCGCCGGGACGATCGTCGCGAACTACGACGGCGTGCAGAAGCATCAGGCCACGATCGGTGATGCCGTCAAGGTTGGGTCGCGGAACGTGCTCATTTCACCGGTTACGATTGAGGACGGCTCGTACACTGCAGCGGGCACAGTGGTGCGCAAGAATGTTCCCTCGGGATCCCTCGCACTGAACGTGACGCAGCAGCGCAATATTGAGGGCTGGGTGGTGGAGAATCGGCCGGGCACGCCCACGGCCGAGGCGGCCGAACGGGCCGAACGCGACGAGAAGACCCAGTAGGACCGAGACAGGGACGGATTGAGGGATCAGCACCGATGAGCAGCATCGAGATGGCCGGGCAGAAGAAGCTCGTCTTGATTACGGGCCGGGCCTACCCGGAACTCGCGGAACAGGTGGCGGCGGAGCTCGGCGCGGATCTCGTGCCGACCGAGGCGCGCACCTTCGCGAACGGTGAATTGTATGCGCGTTTCGGAGAGAGCGTTCGCGGTGCCGACGCCTTCGTCATCCAGTCGCACACCGAGCCCATCAACGAGTGGCTCATGGAGCAGCTCATCATGGTGGATGCGCTGAAGCGGGCCTCCGCGAAGCGAATCACCGTGGTCGCCCCGTTCTACCCGTACTCGCGTCAAGACAAGAAGGGCCGAGGGCGGGAACCCATCTCGGCACGACTGATCGCCGACCTCTTCAAAACAGCGGGTGCTGACCGGATCATGTCCGTCGACCTGCACGCCCCGCAGATCCAGGGATTCTTCGACGGCCCGCTCGACCATCTGTTCGCAATGCCGGTACTCGTCGAATACTTCGAGAAGAACTTGAAACGAGACGATCTCACGCTCGTTTCGCCCGACATGGGACGCGTGCGAGTCGCCGACGTGTGGAGCGACCGGCTGAACGCTCCGCTCGCGATCATTCACAAGCGCCGCGACCCCTCGGTCGCGAACGAGGCATCGGTGCACGGCATCGTCGGTGACGTGAAGGGGCGCTGGTGCCTCATGGTCGATGACATGATCGACACCGGAGGCACGATCTCGAAGGCGGCCCAGGCGCTCAAAGAGGCGGGGGCGAAGGGCGTCACGATCGCCTGCACCCACGCGATCTTCTCGGGCAGCGCGATCGAGCACCTGTCGCAGGAGTTCATCGACGAGGTTGTCGTCACCGACACGCTGCCGCTGCCGCCCGAGAAGCGGTTCGACAAGCTCACGGTGCTCTCAATCGCACCGCTCCTCGCCAAGGCCATTCACGAGGTGTTCGAGGACGGCTCCGTGACCAGCATGTTCGAGGGCGCGGCCTGAGCGAACGCGGCCTGATCAGCCGAATGCGGAGCATTTCGTCGGGCCGCAGTGCCGCCCACGGCGTCAGCCCCTCCTAACGGCGTACTTCATGAGATCCTGTGTGAGACATGACTCAGGAACAGGTGCGGATCACACGGCTTGATCCGTTGAAGTTTGCGGCGGCAGCGCTCACGGTGCTGGCTGCGCCGGTGTTGTTCGTCCTCGAACAGGCGGTTGCAGGGTTCGCGCTCCTGCTCGCGGGGCTCGCTGTCGCGTGGTGGTACGAGCGCCGTGCGACGAGGCGGCTCGAGGCCGTCGGTGCGGGTGCCGCTGGTGCCGGTTCAGGCGCTGGCGATGCGGGGAGCGCTTCGGGGCTGAGGGATCCCTCGCCCGCGCAGCGGACGCCCTCGCTGCTCCGGGATCTTTCTCTCGTCGCGATGGGACTCGCGATCGTGCGCACCATCAACCTCGAGGCGCAGCTCGACAACTGGTCGATGCTGCGGTTTACGCTCGCGCTCGGGGGAGCGGTCGCCGTGCCCTATCTTGTGTCGCGATTCTTGTATCGGGATCGCGCGATCGGCTTCCCCTGGCGGCACGACCACGACGGTCGCCCGAATCCGCGTTGGGGGCGGCTGCACTGGACCTGGCTGCTCGCCGTGCTTTTGCTCGGGTGGCTCATCCTGCCCTGGTATTTCATCTCGTCGGGCGTCTATCTCAACTGGCCGGTCGTCGACACACCGGACCTCATTGCACGACTCTTTGTCGGCGTGGGGGCCGTGGGTATCTGGGATGAGCTCTTCTTCATCTGCACGGTGTTTACGGTGCTGCTCCGGCATTTCCCCGTCTGGGCAGCGAATATGCTGCAGGCCACCGTGTTCGTGTCGTTTCTGTGGGAGCTCGGGTATCGGGCCTGGGGGCCGCTGCTGACGATCCCGTTCGCGCTCGTGCAGGGGTTCATCTTTCTGCGCACGCGGTCGCTGTCGTACGTGGTGACGGTGCACCTGCTGTTCGACGCGGTGGTCTTCGCGGTGCTAGTGCACGCGCACGATCCCTCGCTGTTCAACATTTTCCCGACCGCGCCCTAGCGCGCCCTCGGCGTGCCTGCGTGACCCCACACTTCTTTGCGTCGAGTGGCAGAAAAGTGCCCTGTTTTGCCCGGCAAGGGGCCATTATCCGCCACTCGCGAAGGTGGCCACCGGGCGCAAGGGGCGCGCTTACCCCGCGAGGAGCGACGCGATGCGGCGCACCGCCAGGTCGTAGCCCTGGACGCCGCAGCCGACGATGATGCAGTCGGCCACCGCCGAAACGTACGACTGGTGTCGGA
>Ga0265293_10000937_pt1 | contig 66820 bp, 69 predicted proteins | sample Munlanlewell138R_FD_192505 | JGI IMG/M metagenome (GOLD analysis project Ga0265293, IMG submission 192505) | Leachate microbial communities from a municipal landfill in Southern Ontario, Canada - Leachate well 138R | ecosystem: Engineered > Solid waste > Landfill > Unclassified | place: Canada... | reverse complement strand
TTTTGTTTCTGTAAATTTTTCTTCAATTGATGTTATACCGCTAGTTAGTTCTGAAACATTATCAGCAAAATTATCCATAATGCTTTTAGTATCATCAAGACCGCTATCATCTAAATCCATATCAGAGAGATTTATACCATCTCCAGTAGTGTTTAAAGTATCGTTTATATTGTCAAGACTTGATTTAATACCATTTAATTTAGAGTTTGAGTCTCCAATTTGATTACTTATATTTGAAAGCTTATCATTTGTATTAACTAAGTTTTGATTAACTGTATCAATTTTTGGACTTAGATTGTCTTTAATAGCCGACTCTATAGCTCTTAAATTTTCAACAGTTGATAAATTTGCTTGGGTAGGGTCTATAGCTGGAAGATTTGAGACATTTGTGTCAACAGTTTGTGAGGGATTGAGATTATCCATATCTATATGATTTGTTTCACTTTCATGTGGGATAGGATCACCGCAAGAAACTTCCATATATTTTTTAATTCTATAATCTTTAACACATTGATACTCTATATAAGCTTTATTACATTTCATTCCGCTTTCTTCGTGACCAAGAGGAGGAAACCACACGCCAACAGTACCAACACAATCCCCACAAAAGTCGTGAGTCCAACGCCTCGCCCAATTGTCATTTGGACAAATATCGCCACCACCTAATTTAGCATTGTCTGGAGGAATAATACATTTATTTGTATTATGATCTAAAACACGCCCTTGATTACATTTAAAAGCAACTACTTTACAAGTTTCAGTTTGATAATCCCAACCTAAAACCTCGACAATTCCGAGACTAGAGTTATAACGCTCCATTTCATTACAACCCTCTAAAGTTGTAGGAATGGAACCCGTAGTAGTTTTGCCGTTAGTTCCATCGTCATCATTAGGAAAATCTTCAGGAAACAAACTATCTAAAGGCACACACTCGTTATTTTCATTTAATAATTCATTTTCTGTACATTCAAGAGGTGGGACTTCACATTGATATGTATCTTCATTCCAAACTTCGGGAGCTTCACAAATTGGTTTAATATAAGGACATTTATAAATAGTATGCTGATCACGATGAGAGAGTTTCATCCCAAAGCTAGTACCATATTTCTCACAAATTCCAGTCGTTAAATATGAGGTACTTGTAGAGACAAAAGTACTATTAGCATAATTTAATTGATTATCATTATGTGTTAAGGGACATACATTGTCAATAGCATTACCAAGAAGAGTACCATAATAAGGAGCAGCTGTTTTAGAAGAATAGATAAATTTGCCGATATCACTATTGTATCTACATACTGTATAGTCATCGACATAAGTATCATCATAATAAGTAGTTTCATCTTTCTCAATATCTATATAATATAAATCATATGAAAAAAGAGAGCTATTTAAAACTAAAAGTAATAATATAAATGATTTTAGTTTCATATTATTAACCTCTTAGAAGCTTTGCAGAAGCAAAGATGACCATTAAGAAAAGAGTAAAATATATAAAAATTGAGAAGAAACAATCAAAACTAGTAATATTTAAAATAGGTAGACAATCCATTATTTAAACTCCTCACTTATTATAATTTGTATAAAACCGAACAAAAAAGTAAAACCAATTAAAGCACCAGTAAGACCATAAAGAAAATTAGTCTGATGTAGAGTCATTCCAAAATCATCCGTATAAACATTCCAATCTATCAAATGACTTTGTTTTTTTATTCTGTCTAAATCATAAGAGTCAAGAGAGTTGATATTTTGCATATCAGATAAAGAAGTATATATATTTACACGATTGTCTATAATTCTCTTTGATTGTCTATTTGATAGACCTAAATCTATAAATGCTTGAAGTGGATAATAATTGCATAGATATAAACTTGCTTTTTCTTCATAATCGTTAAAATATATACCTTGTATAGTTACAGAAGCGTTCATTAAAGTACTTAAAAATAAAAAAGAAGTAATTAATAATAATTTTTTCATTTTTAAACCCTTTTATAAGTCAAAGAGGAGGGGAAGACCACCTCTTTATATGTGATTTCTCTACTAAGAGAAAAATCTTTTAGCTTTCATAAGTAAGCCAACAGTGATAGCTATAGCAAAACCGATTGCAGCAGCTGCTTCGATATCTGTATAAGTTGGTTCAGGCATAGTTACAGCCGCTTGTGAAGCAGTTGCCATAATTGCAGTTCCAGCAGATACTACCGCTACTTTTGATTGACTGAATTTATCAGCAACTTTTTTAGAAATTTTTTGAAATCTTTCCATGATTTCCCCCTTACAAAAAATGGTGCTAGAGTCCGTAATAACTCTGCTTTAAGTCATATTACGACCACTTAGAGCAAAATTATTAAAAACTAAAATATTTTTTTTCTCTTATAGGGAGAAACTTCGTTCCTCAGACTAGTGCCAAACACAACCGATTAAAAAGAGTTTTAACAATTTCCAATAAGTAGCGTATTAGCACAACGAGCTAACGCTCTCTATCTGCGATGCTATTTAAAAAGCACAATCACTATAACTATCGTAATTAATTCCTAAATCATTTTCTATTTCTTCTATTTCTGTTAAAAGATTTTGCTTTGTTTCTTCTAATCTATCGTATCTTGTGTAATAATCAACGCCACTAAAATCAGAAGGAGAAACTTGACTAAGTTCCCAAAGAGACTCATTTATCTCTCTTAGTTTTTCTTTTAAATCTTCTAATTCTTCCATTTTCTTAACTCCTATATATTGAGATATCAAGCTTTTAACTCAACATCTCTAAACTAAATTAACTAGACTTTTTAACCTTTGTTCTGTCAAACTTTGAATAATCGAGAGGATTACTTGGTAGTTCTAGGACTGGCATTGCTTTGTCATAGTAATATTTTTGACCCCATTGATTAACGCTTAGGTTATAAGGTATTGCAACATAAGAGCCTTTTTTGTCTTTGAAAACATCATAATCCTCTTCATCTGCATATATACTCTCAACACTAGGCTTTAGATAACCATCTTCTGTTATTCCCTCAAACATTACAGTTAATTCTGTACTATATTTGATTTTGTCCGTTTTGTTGTCCTTAGTCTCAACTGGTCTAACTTCTAAAAGTCTTCCTATAAAATGTGCTGTCATGTGTCACTCCTTAGTGAGTTATTAAATTTACTTAATCACTATCAATAATTAAGTTTTTAAAACATAAAAGATATTTTTTGTTTCGCAGGATAAAAAAATAAACCTACTTTTCTTTTTTCTCTTTTATGCTTTAAGAACTTAACTAAATCACTTCTTATTATTAACCCTCTAAGAAGTGACTGATAGAGGGGGACAAGCTTTGTTAACGGAGTTCTCGCCATTGCTCCGTGACATCATCGACTTACATCAAACTTGACTAGCCATTATGTGAATGCGATTTATCTAACTCTTCTATTTTTAAATGTATTTCGTATTGTTTACCCTCAAGAAAAGCTATATTGTCTTCTAATTTTAAAGGACATTCGCCCTCACTTACAAATAAATCTCTTAGTGTCTCTAAATGTTCTATTTGTTTTGATACTATCTCAAATTTTTCTTTTAATTTCTTACTCATGCTTATCTTTCGTTTAATGGTGTACGCTTTTTAATAGCTTCAAATTTTGTCTCAAGCTCTTTCAACTTAGAGTCACTATTCAAAAACTCTTCTTGAGTAGTTGTTAAATAAGCCTCTCTCATATAGTCTTCTATCAGTTTAGCTCTTCGTTTAGCAATCAAGCTTCTTATCTCATTGATGTTCATCGTCTCAACCTTATTTTCTAAATTTTGGATTTTATTTTTCATTTTGTCACTTCCTTATGAGAGTTAACTCTCTTATTTAAATTTTTAATAAATCTAATCATGTTTTTTATACTTACTTTCATAGCTAAAATTTGTATATTGGCACGATTAAGAGATTTTTTGATATTATGAGTCGTAGACTTTGCAGTTTTGCAGAGACTAGAAGTGACATTATTAACAGTAGTTTGAATATATGTTAAATATTCATTACTCCAAATTAACTCTAAACCGAAGAAGTCAGAGAAGAGAGTAGATCTTTGAATGTTTTGGATATTTACTTGCATTTGTCACTCCTGATGTAATAGTTACACTTTATTTATACTTATATTGTAACAGTTACAAACTTAAACTATAATAAAATTGTGCTTATTATTGTAATAATTACATAAAATAAGAGGTCATTATGAAAGATTTACAAAATGAATAAAAATAAATTAGCAAAAACACTAGGAATATCACTAAAAACACTATACAACTGGGAAAAAGAAAAACCAGACTTAGTTAGATTGATAAATCAAGGTATGGCACTAGACCAAAGTATAGAAGAAACAAGAAAGCATTTAGAGAGATTGGAACAAATCAAAGATGATGCGAGTAATGGAAAATTTAACTTAAAATAAGGTATTGAAACATGAAAATAATAATAATGATATTAATAGCTTCAAATTTACTAGCAAAGTTCACAGACTACAATAACAATATATTAAAGTTAAAATCAGACTCAAAAATATATATGAATAAACATAATAAAAAATTAAAATCAAATAGTTCTATATATGGAGAATTTTATTTAAAAAGATATTTAATTGACAATGGTGTACTAAATGTAGTATGCGATAAATTTGAGAGAAGATATAAGATTGTGAATGAATGCAGATTGTCTATAATAGGGTTATCAAATGGAGTATACACAAAAAATAATAGAATAAATGATATAAAAAATATGAATGTAGATACACACATGTTAGAATGCAGATACAGTAAAGAGCATGGAATAATGCACGATTGCAGTGTGAAAATATATAAATATAAATTGAATTAAAGGGGTGTAGTTTTTCAAATCTCTCCGATCGCACCATAAACAGTCAATAACCCCCTAAAATAACCACTTTTACAACACTTTAGAAAATAAGCTTATAACTCTCTACAACCCTAATAAAGATTAAAATCAAATTTACCATCATTTATATATTTAGCATGTCCTACTATTTGAGTACATATAAATGTTCTACAATTCAAAAAGAATATGTAGCATTATAGATGCAACTTTAAAAAATAACTTATCTATTATTAATTGAGTGCTCTGAACAATTATTAAGTTAGATCCTGAATCAAGTTCAGGATGGCTTGTTTGTTCAGGATGACGTGTTTGTTTAGGTTGACGTGTTTGTTTGTTCGGAATGATGGTTTTGTTTTGTTCAGGATGACTTGCTTCCCGTCATTCCGTGCTTGACACGGAATCTAGTTTATAGATTAATCAGATGGTTCAATCAAGCTAGAAAGTAACTATAGTTTAAATTTGTAAAAATATAGAATGATAACTCTATTTGATATGAAATAATACTAATTTAAATTCTATATAGAAGGGATAGGAGAATTATAAAGCTTTAAACTTCTATATATTTCATCCTAGACTACTATTTTAAGTTTAAACTTTTCGAATTTACAAAGAATTTTTTAGACCATATTGCTTCTTTTAAGTCAAGTATAGAGTGAACTTCCTCGTTTACAAGACGATAATAAACCTTAACTTCAACACTTGAGGCATCTGCTTCTTTTTTTACTTTTAGTACTTTTTTTCCATCTGCTGGTATGCTTATGTCTTCTGACATCTCTTCTGCGAGATGTGGGATTGTTGGTTTACCTTTTCTTCTTGTGTAGTGTCTTGTTAAAGAGATAGATTTACTCTCAACTACCTGATCAAGCTTCATATATGTTATATCTATTATTAATTCTCTTGATCCAAAACCACTTGGAATGTTATGTGGCTGAGGATTTTTTAGAGCTATTAAAATCTCATCTTGTTCTTGCCAAAGTTCAAGCGTTAATGCATTTACCCACATCTCTTGAGTATGTGCACCAGGAAACGAGTGCTTTCTAACTTCTCTTTTTCTTGTATGACCTTTTTCCGTTCTAAGTGTAGAAGCTACACCTAAAGTTTGTGCGCCCATATGACAATCAACACAACCCTTTTCTTGCTTTTTATATTCATCTTGCATATTGGTAAAGACTATGCCATTTACAGATCTATCATTTGCATGACAAACAAAACAGAGTTCATCTGACTTTGTATCCATAAAATCCCTATGCTCATTCTTATGATAAGGTGATGTAGTATTATCAAATGGACCTACCATTAAACCTGATTTTGTCCAACTTACACGATCCATACCTCTAAAAGAATCATCCCTATCATGATGAATTTTGTCAATATTATGACAAACAACACAGTTAATACCTTCATTTATAACACTACTCTCTATAGCTTCATTTACTTTAGAATTTCCATCTAGATCCATTAGGACTTGGATCTCATAATCTAAGCCAGTATCTGTTACTGCAATACGTGGATTGTGACAAGTTGCACATTGTACTTTTACACTGTTTGGACTTTTTCTACTTTTTCTAGCTACATATTCTATACTTTTTGAAAAATATTCGTCTTTATCGTAGTGGCTTTTTGCATGCCAAGAATCTTCCCAATCTTTTACTATCTCTAAGTGACAAGCTTTGCATTTTTGTGAGCTTTGATACTCCTGTGCAACTTCAACCACCTTTGCACTATAAAGAGCAGACACTAGCAAAGTAAACAGTAAAAATAGTTTCATTATACACCTCTCTTTTTATCTAGCCAAACCATAAGTCCTTTTTGTGCATGAAGCCTATTTTCTGCTTCATTAAACACCATCTCTGAATGTTTTTCTAATACATCCTCGCTAACTTCCAATCCTCTATATGCTGGCAAACAGTGTAAAAATCTAGCATCTTTGTGAGCTAAAAGCATTAGTTTTTCGTCTACTATAAAGCCTTTAAATGTTTTGATTCTTTGATCTTTTTCTTCTTCTTGCCCCATAGATGTCCAAGTGTCTGTTGTGATAACATTAGCACCTGTTGCAGCTTCATTTGGATCATTCATGGTTTTTATAGTCGCCCCACTCTCTTTTGCTAACATAAGAGCTTCTTTGAGTATTGCATCATCAACTTCATAACCTTTTGGAGTAGCTATTCTTAACTCAAATCCAAGCTTTGCGGCTAGTATCATCCATGAGTGAGTCATATTGTTTCCATCTCCAATATAGGCACAAACTATATTTTCATGTGCCTCGTACTCCACTAAAGTCATGTAGTCTGCTAAGAGTTGAACTGGATGAAATGAGTCTGTCAATCCGTTAATCACAGGAACTTTTGAATAGCTTGCAAACTCTTCTATCATAGACTGCTCAAATGTTCTTATCATTACCATATCGCACATACTAGAGATCACCCTAGCTGTATCTTTAATAGGTTCACCTCTTCCTAGGTGGATATCACGGTTTGATAGAAAAAGTGCGTGACCACCAAGCTGAAACATTCCAGTTTCAAAACTAACTCTAGTTCTTGTTGAGCTCTTCTCAAAAATCATTGCTAGGGTTTGGTTCTCTAGCTCTTTTTTGTAGATCTTGGCTTTGAGATTTTTTTTGATCTGTAAACCTAAGTCAACAATTTCAAGTATCTCTTCTTTTGTAAAATCTTTTAATGTTAAAAAATGTCTCAATTTATTCCCCATATATTATCGATTGTTATTCTATACTATTTCTAGCATCTTTGCAACTTCTTTGGCATGGTAAGAGATAATAATATCCGCACCAGCTCTCTTAAAGCCTATCATAGTCTCCATCACAACTCTATCATAGTCTATCAGATCTCTTGCTCCAGCCGCTTTTAACATTGCATACTCGCCACTTACATTATATACGGCCAGTGGAAGTGAAGTGTTTTCTCTTATGTCTCTAACTATATCTAAATACGCAAGTGCAGGTTTTACCATCAATATATCGGCGCCTTGGATCTCATCTGATATAGATTCATTTATAGCCTCTCGTCTGTTTGCTGGATCCATCTGGTAGCTAGATCTATCTCCAAAAGATGGAGTTGACTCTGCTACATCACGAAACGGTCCATAGTACCCAGATGCAAATTTGGTCGAATATGCCATAATAGGAAGATTTTCATAGCCATTTTCATCTAGTGCTTCGCGAAGTGTTACTATGATCCCATCCATCATGCCAGAAGGAGCAATCATATCAGCTCCAGCTTTTGCGTGAATAATAGCTTGCTCTGCCGAGATCTCAAGCGTAGCATCGTTGTTTACGGTTTCATTAACCTCATCGATAATCCCACAATGCCCATGATCTGTATATTCGCAAAAGCATAGATCCGTTACAATAAACATCTCTGGGTGCTCTTGTTTTATAGCACGAATTGCAGTTGCAATAATACCATGCTCACAAAGCGAATCAGATCCAATGGAGTCTTTAACATCAGGAATACCAAAGAGAAGAATAGAATAAAGTCCAAGTTTTTTAAGCTCCACGCACTCTTTTAAGATCTCATCTAAACTCATCTGAAACACGCCTGGCATAGAAGAAACTTCTGTCTTTATTCCCTCGCCTGAGCGAACAAAAAGTGGATAGATAAAGTCATTTTTACTAAGCGTTGTCTCTCTTACTAATGAGCGAAGTTGCCCCTTTAAACGAGTTCTACGAAATCTTTGAAACATAATAAACCTTTTTTAGCTATAATTTTATAAAAATTTATTTTATCGTTTTAAAGTTTAAACTAGGGTACATGTATTGAATATAAAGATTTCAGAGGTCGCAAACTTACCTTCTAGGTTTGGAGATTTCAAAGTAAAAGCCTTTAAAGAGGGTCAAAAAGAGCATCTTGTTATATATAAAGATGACTTAGCAGAAGTACCAATAGTAAGAGTTCACTCTGAGTGTTTAACGGGTGATGCTATAGGAAGCTTGAAGTGTGACTGTCGTGACCAGCTAGAGTTTGCACTAAAGTTAGCTGAGGCTTCAAATGGTATGGTTATCTACCTAAGACAAGAGGGGCGAAATATCGGACTCTTAAACAAGATAAATGCCTACGCACTCCAAGATATGGGCTTAAACACTATAGAGGCAAATCATCAACTTGGCTTTCGTGCTGATGAGAGAACTTATGAAATAGTAACTAGAATTTTAGAACATTTCAACATAAAAAAGATAAAACTACTAACAAATAATCCAGACAAAATAAACTCTATAAGTAATATAGAAATTATAGAACGGATCCCAATTATTATGGACTCTAACATATATAATGAAGACTACTTAAATGTTAAAAAAGACAAGATGGGACATTTGATTTAAATCTCCATTTAAACTTATGCTAAAATGTCTCTTTTAAAGGATTTTTGTGGATTTGAAAGCTACTCTCTCTTACGATAACATCACGCTACCTGATAACTTTTTTTACAATGTACAAAAGTATAAAGAACTTCTTTTTAAGTGGAACAAGGTTCATAACTTAACAGGTGCAAAAGGTGAAAAAACTATAGATGAGTTTATCTATGATGCAGTTTTTCCTATCTCTTTTTTACCACCTGCTAAAACTCTCCTAGATATAGGAACGGGTGCTGGTTTTCCTGGTATGATTTTAGCTTTTGCCTTACCAAACACACAAGTAACTTTAGTTGAACCATTAGCAAAAAGAGCTAGTTTTTTACAGTTTGTAAAGGCTGATTTGAAGCTTCTTAATGTTAAAGTTGTTAAAAAAAGAGTCGAGCAGATGGATAGCGAGATCTTCGATATTGTAACTTCAAGAGCAGTTACAGATACAAAGATGCTATTAGATCTGAGTAAAAACTTTAGAGATGAAGATTCAAAACTACTCTTTTACAAAGGTGAGAGAGTTTACGATGAAGTAGATCCAAGCCTCAAACACAAGGTCATAAAGACTAAAAATAGACACTATTTACTCATAGGAGAAGACTAATGCAATGGATTTTAGTTATTGTACTTATCGCAGTTGTGTACTTTGTATTTATCAAAAAAAAGCCACAAGTAAAACATAATAAAAAAGACTCCCTAGCAAACGATATGGTGAGTTGCGAACAGTGTGGGATCTACTGTGAAGTAGATGATACGATTATCAGTAACAACAAATACTACTGCTCACAAGAGTGTTTAAAGAGGTCATAATGTTTATATTTGGTCATAGATTTATCGATAGTGTAAACTTTTATCATACACAAAATATAGATGCTATAGATAATACTCCGTCAAACTCTACTATCTATTTAGACTTTAGTGAAGACAATTTAGAGATCATAAACTACTGCAAAGCAAACGAGATAAGCTTAGCTGTAGGAGTAGAAGATATAAGAGAACTTATCTATGCATCTTCACTTGGAGCTTCTTTTATTTTAGTGCAAAAAGAGCTGGCTTCTACTGCCACGCGCATTGCAAATAACTATCTATTTGATGCAAAAATTTTAGTTCACATAGAGGATGAAGATGAGATCGAAGAGTTGGCAATTTTGGGCGTAGATGGAGTGATATTTTCAACTGCCATCATAAAAACTAACTCTTAAATGTCATGTTAAAGTGTCTCGTTTTTGTAGTCGTGTCTACTTTTTTACTTAGTGGGTGCTCTACAAGAGGGATAAGCAAAACTCCTAGCACAACTAGCGCCAACAAAGCCATAAAATTAACAAATACAAAAAAAGCATCCCCAGAGTATAAGCCAAGCCAACAAAACTGGATAACCATAGCTCTCTATGAAGAGTATAAAAAATGGTATAGAACACCTTATGAATATGGCGGTTTTGACACAAGCGGGCTTGACTGCTCATCACTTATACAAAACATCTACAAAGATGCTTTTAACATAGATCTACCACGAACTACAAAGTATCAAGCTAAAACAGGTTATCTTGTGAGTAGAGCTTCAGTAAGAGAGGGAGATTTGGTGTTTTTTAAGACTGGATTCAAACAGAGACATGCTGGAGTGATTATAGAAAAAGATAAGTTTATCCACACTTCAACAAAAAGGGGAGTTAGCATCTCAAGTCTAAATAACCCTTATTGGAAAGATAAATACTGGCAAGCAAGAAGAATCTTACCATAAAAGATCTCACGGAGTTGCAAATTTTACATCTATCTGGCTCCCATGCTCCGCGTGGGAGTCTATATATATACTATAATCCAGACATATATGAATTCCAACGCAGAGCATTTGAACTAGAGAATTCAAACGCAGAGCATTGGAACTAGAGAAGCTCAACTACTCCGTCATTTCACTCTTAAACACTCCGTCATTGCGGGCTTGACCCGCAATCTCATTAGGGTTTTAAACTATCCATCTTTTTATATAACTCTTTAGTGATGTTAAAATTTCATAGCTTATTGTATCAGCCTGTTTTGCTGCAACTCTTGCATCATCAAATATTAAGATCTCATCTTTATCAGTTAAAAATGAGCTGTTATCCATAGAGATAGTTCCAACCTGTCTTTCACCGTTTGGAGCTACAAACTTGTTAGATAAACATCTTAAAAATCCATCACCATAACCAAAATCATAGTTTGAGACTACTAAATCTTCTTGTGCCACAAATCTTCCACCATAACCTACTCTTTGGGATTTTTTAAGCTCTCTTGTAGATATCTTTTTAGCATATAGACTAAGGACTGGCTTTAGTTCGTCACTGCCCTCTAAACAGCCATAAGATACGATGCCAACTCTTGCCATATCCTCATCAAAACTCTCACTTCTAAAGAGAGATGCTGAGTTTGCTGAGTGAAACCTAAGCGGTTCTACCTTAAACTCCTCTGCTAAAGCTTTTGCCTCTTTTTTTACTCTTTTAAAATTGTCATTTTGCCAAAACCACTCACTTGTTAATTCATCAGCAGATCTGTGATGAGTAAAAACACCTTCTAAGATAAGTCCTGCTTTTTTTATCCTCAAAAATGCTTCACGAAGCTCACTTGAGAGAACTCCATTTCTATGCATTCCGCTATCTACTTTTAACTCAACTAAACTATTTTTTGGAAAATTCTCTATAGAGTCAAGAGAGTTTATGGTGTATCTTACTTTTTTACTTGCAGAGTTTGGAATCTCGCCTAACACCAAGATATATTCAAAAAAATCCTCAACTCTTTTAGCATCTTCGCAACTGCGAACTACTGCTTTTTTGATACCATACTCTTTTGACATTTCTGCCATCTCAAGAAGTCCGTGTCCATACGCGTTATCTTTTAAAACTATTGCTATTTTATCTTTGCTTTTGGTTCGTTTTGAGATAATGTCGAGGTTATGAAAAAAATTGTTTTTATTTAAAATTATATAAGCCATAAGGAAATTATACACTATGAAGAGCCTAATAGCAGAGTTTGAAGAACAAAGTTTTACACAAATTATATTTCCACATAAAAATAGCGACTGGTCTCTTTATCTAGATGAATCCGAGATCTGCTTTATAAATATCATAAACGCTATTAAAAAGTATCAAAATGTTCTTATAATTTGTCACGATATAGAAGAAGTTAAGAAGCATTTTATAGATCTAGAAAATCTATTTTTTCTAGAGTATGAGACAAACGACACTTGGGCTAGAGATTGCTCGGCTCTTACTATAAAAGATAACTATGAGATTAAACTTCTTGATTTTTCATTTAACGCTTGGGGAGGAAAGTTTGACTCTCAAAAAGACAATCTTATGAGTAGAAGCATCTCTAAGATCTACGGTGCAAAACTTCAAACTATTGACTTTGTTCTTGAGGGTGGTGCAGTTGAGAGCAATGGAGATGGCATCATTCTTACAACCTCAGCTTGCATGTTAAACAAAAACCGCAATCCACATCTAAGCAAAGAGCAGATCACACAAAAACTAAATGAATTTTTTGGATCACATAAGATCTTGTATCTAAATCACGGCTACTTAGCAGGTGACGACACGGACTCTCACATAGATACTCTAGCACGCTTTATAAGCAGAGATAGCATCATCTATGTTAAGTGCGAAGATGAGAGTGATGAGCACTTTAGTGAGTTAAAACTTATGGAAGATGAGTTAAAAGCTTTTGCAAAAGAGCACAACTTTAAGCTTATAGCTCTACCTATGAGTGATGCCATATACTTTGAAGAAGAGAGACTTCCAGCTACTTATGCAAACTTTTTGTTTGTAAATGGGGCAGTTATAGTTCCTACATATGGTGTTAAGCAAGATACTGAGGCTTTAGAGATTTTTAGAGATACCTTTAGAGACAGAGAGGTTGTAGGAGTTGACTGTCTAACTCTTATAAAGCAACACGGATCACTTCACTGTGTGACCATGAACTTCGCTCGTGGAGTTACTCTCACTAACTAAAGATGCTTTATCTTCTTGCTCTAACATCGCCATTCCACTCATGATAAGGTAAGTAGCAAGTCCAAAGCCCAAGGCTATTAAAACTACTCTTTTTATTTTTTCAATTTTATTCATGGCGAAATTTTAACAACAATTAATTAACAAATTAACACTCTTTTAACAATGTTTTTATATCATTTGCTAATTTAAACATTTAAGGAAAGTTTTATGAAGAAGATTATCCCTCTATCTCTAATAGCTATTGCATCTCTTGTGGCAAATGAAGTTCAACTTGCACCCATTAGTGTAGAGTCGACTGTTATCACAGAAGTTAGCCAAAATGCGCAGGTCTCAGCTGACTTAGCAGAGGCACTAAGTAATAGTGTACCTAGTATAGATATGAGTCGCCGTAGTGGCATTGCAAATGATGTTTTTATCCGCGGGCAAAAAAGAGACAACATCTCTGTAGATGTCGATGGAACTAAAGTTTTTGGAGCATGTCCAAATAGAATGGATCCACCAGTCTCACACATTATTACAAGCCAGATTGACTCTGTAGAAGTTATAGAAGGTCCTTATGATGTAGAGAACTTTGGAACTCTAAGCGGTGGCTTAAAGATCAAAACAAAAAAACCTACAAAAGATTTCAAAGGTCAAGTTGATTTAGGAGTTGGAAGCTGGAACTATAAAAAAATTGGAGCTACTTTTAGTGGAGGAAATGACATAGTTCGTGTTTTAGTAAGTGGTTCAAGTGAAACAAGTGACCAATACAGAGATGGAAATGGCGATACTATAGCTGGACAAGTGAAAAAGAATGCACCGGTACCTAACCAGTTTCAAACAAAATATGAAGATATTCCCGCATATAAAAAAAGAAGTATCATGGCTAAGGCATTTGTAAATGTCACAGAGGACCAAGAACTTCAGCTAAGTGCTACAAGAAACCAGAGCGATGATGTTCTTTATGGAAACTCAAAGATGGATGCAGCATATGATGATTCAAATATCTATAGCGTAGCTTATGATATAAAAAATATTAGTGATATCTATAAAGATGTAAACTTGCAGTATTACTACTCTAATGTGGATCATCCTATGGATACAAAGTACAGAAATAGTGGCACTATGATGTATATGACAAACCACTTAAAAACAACAATGAAAGGCTTGAAGCTTAAAAATAACTTTGATATAAATAGCTTTAAACTTTTAGTTGGACTTGATGGAAGTAAAAGAACCTGGGAAGGTGAAAAATATGGGACCAATGCAATGACTACTATTGAAGGTCCACACTCCATTAGCTTAACTCACACCGAGACAAAAAATAGTGCTATTTTTGCAAAACTAAATAAAGAGTATGGATCTTTTGGTTTTAGCCTTGGAGCAAGATATGATTCTACAGATATTGATCCTAGCGATATAGCTTTGAAATCAAATGATTACAGCGCTTTTAGTGCAAACCTAATGACTACTTATAACCTTAACAAAGAGAATAAAATCTTCTTAGGTGTTGGTCAAGCTTCTCGTGTTCCTGATGCTAGAGAGCTCTATATGCCAGGAAGTGGAAATGCTAACTTAGATCAAACAACAAACACAGAAGTTGATTTAGGATATGAAATTGACAATAGTTCATTTAAGTTCAAGATCAAAGGGTTTTACTCGATGTTAGACGACTATATTTATCTAAAAAAAGGAGCTACTTTTCAAAATATTGATGCAACAGTTTATGGTGGTGAGTTAAGTGCTTCTTACTATGCGACTGATGATATTACTATAGATGCTGGCGTCTCTTATAAAAAAGGTGAAAAAGACAAAGCTATAATTGGTCAAACTGATAAAGACTTAGCAGACATGGCACCTCTTAGAGGAACGCTTGCTCTTAACTATGAATATATGAGTAATAGCATCGCTAAAATTGAAGTACAAGCTTCTGATAAATGGAGTGATTATGATAAAGACAATGGCGAACAAAGACTTAGTGCTTGGACAGTTTTAAACTTAAAAGTAAAACACGCTGTAAGCAAAAACTTTGACTTTACTTTAGGAATAAATAATCTATTTGACAAAGCTTATGCAAAAAGTAACACATATACTGACTTAACACTTCTTACTGCCGGAGTAGACACTATGCTTTTAAACGAACCAGGAAGATATGTTTACACAAACTTATCATTTAAGTTTTAATACAAACCCATCATTGAGGACTTGATCTTTCCACCACTTCAGGCTTGATCTTTCCGTCATTGCAACTTGACTTCTCCGTCATTGCAACCTAACTTCTCCGTCATTGCGGGCTTGACCCGCAATCTCATCAGGATTTTATAATTTATGTACCTTTTCAAAACCCATGAGATCCTGAATCAAGTTCAGGATGACGATATTATATATTGCAACCTAACTTCTCCACCACTTCAGGCTTAACATCTCCTCCACTTCAGGCTTAACATCTCCGTCATTGCGGGCTTGACCCGCAATCTCATCATGGTTTTAAAAAAGCTACAACTACAAACAAAACATCTAAGCAAAATATTCTCACTCTCCTTTATAATGTTTTTATACCAAAGTGGCTAAAATCACTACATGATAAACAGAGTAAAAACTAAACAGATTTTCGTAGGAAATGTAGCAATTGGCGCGGATGCACCAATATCTACACAGTCTATGACATTTTCTAAAACTTCCGATGTAAAAAGCACGGTTGAACAGATAAAAAGACTTCATTTTGCAGGTTGCGATATAGTTCGTTGTGCCGTTCCAGATATTGAGGACGCTCTTGCACTTAGATCCATAAAAGAGCAGATCGAACTCCCTCTTGTTGCAGATATCCACTTCAACTATAAACTCGCTCTCATTGCCGCAGAAGTTGTAGACTGCATCCGCATAAACCCTGGTAATATTGGCTCAAAAACAAGGGTTGCTGAAGTTGTAAAAGCTTGTCAGGCTCGTGGTATTCCTATACGTATAGGTGTAAATGCAGGCTCACTAGAGAAAGAGTTTTTAAACAAGTATGGACAAACCGCTAAAGGGATGGTAGCATCTGCAGAGTACAACATCAAATACTTAGAAGATCTTGGTTTTTCAGATATTAAGATCTCCCTAAAAGCGAGCGATGTGCAAAGAACAGTAGAAGCATATAGAATGCTTCGACCAAAAAACAACTACCCTTTTCACTTAGGTGTAACAGAGGCTGGAACTCTATTTCACGCAACGGTAAAGAGTTCTATAGGCTTAGGTACTCTTTTGCTCGATGGCATTGGTGATACTATGCGAGTCTCTATTACAGGAGAGCTTGAAGAGGAGATAAATGTAGCTCGTGCAATACTCAAAGATAGCGGTGCAATGCCAGATGGACTAAATATTATCTCTTGTCCAACTTGTGGTCGTATAGAAGCAGATCTTGTCTCTGCAGTGGCTGAAATAGAAAAAAGAACAGCACATATAAAAGCTCCCCTAAATGTCTCTGTTATGGGTTGTGTGGTTAACGCCATAGGAGAAGCCGCTCACGCCGATGTAGCCATCGCTTATGGAAAAGGGAAAGGTCTAGTAATGGTAAAAGGTGAAGTTGTAGCAAACTTAGATGAGAGAGAACTTGTAGATAGATTTGTAGACGAAGTAGAGAAAATGGCAAAGGAGTCAAAGTAGTGCAAGACAACCTATACAACTTAGCATTTGAGAGAAGTATTTTAAGCTCTATTGTTTTTGAGCCACAACAGTTTGATGATTTAAGTGTTGCCCTTAAGAAAGAGGATTTTTACCTTCCTGCTCATCAAGATATCTTCTCATCAATGTTAAACTTGCTTCAAAAAGATCAACCCATAGATGAAGAGTTTCTCAAAAAAGAACTTATAAAGATAAAGAAGTTCGATGAACAAGTTATGCTTGAGATCCTCTCTGCAAACCCCATCTCAAACACAAAAGCCTATGTAGATGAGATAAAAGACAAGTCACTAAAACGCCATCTTTTAACACTTACAACTGAGATCAAAAGAGTAACAGTAGAAGAGGAACTCCCCTCTGCTGAAGTTATAGATATAGTAGAGAAAAAACTATATGAGATAACTCAAGACAACCAAACAAGCGACTTTAAAGATTCTCCCCAGATGACTCGCGAAACTATGGAGTACATCAACGAGATGAAAGCCCGCGGAGACACCGTACTAGTTGGTGTTGATACAGGTTTTCATGAACTAAACAAGATGACTACAGGTTTTGGTAAAGGTGACTTAGTTATCATCGCAGCAAGGCCTGCGATGGGCAAATGTTTGGGTAAAGGCACAAAAGTTCTAATGTACGATGCAACACTTAAAAATGTAGAAGATATAAAAGTGGGCGACCAACTCATGGGAGATGACTCAACTCCAAGAACCGTTCTCTCACTTGCCCGCGGTCGTGAGAAGATGTACTGGGTTCGCCAAAATAAGGGAATCGACTACCGTGTAAATGAATCTCATATACTCTCACTAAAGAGAAGTAGAAACGAGGGGAAACATAAGCATGGAGAAGTTTTAAACATAGAAGTCAGAGACTACAACAAAAAGTCTAAAAAATTTCACTCAAACTATAAAGGCTACAAGGTTGCAGTTGATTTTAAAAAGCAAAAGCTAGATATTGAGCCTTACTTTCTAGGTCTTTGGCTCGGCGATGGGCATAGTTCAAGCGTAAATATTACAACTACAGACAAAGAAGTCATAAATTACTTAAATCTCTATGCAAAAAAACTAGGACTGCAAGTCACAAAGCAGGTAGCAAAGGATAGATGCCCTGTTTATGGTATCACATCTGGAGAGAGGGGGATTTCTAAACATAAAGATATCTCACTGCAGAAAAAACTAAGAGCTTTGGGAGTTTTAAACGATAAACACATCCCTCATCGCTACCTCCAAAATTCTAAAACAAACAGGCTTGAGCTCTTGGCTGGGATCTTAGATAGCGATGGATATTATGATGAGAAGTTTAATGTTTTTGAGATTGTACAAAAAGATGAAAAGCTAACAAGAGAGATAAAGTTCTTAGCTGACTCTCTAGGCTTTAGAGTCTCACTAAAAATAAAACAAGCAACAATTAAAGAGATCAACTACTCTTGTGATGTTTACAGACTTAGAATTGTTGGTGATTTGGATAAAATTCCAACAAAGATAAAGAGAAAAAAAGCTAGAAAATTAGTTGCAAAGAGAGACTTTAAGCATACTGGCATAAAGGTTGAATATGACAAAATAGATGATTACTACGGTTTTACCATCGATAAAAATCATCTATTTTTACTAGAAGATATGACAGTCACACACAACACTTCTTTTATACTAAACACCGTAAATTCTCTTATTATGAAGTCAAAAGGTGTCGCTTTTTTCTCACTAGAGATGCCAGCTGAACAGTTAATGTTAAGACTTCTCTCTATTCAAACCTCCATTCCTCTTCAAAAACTCCGTGTTGGAGATATAACTCCAGATCAAGACAAGTCTTTGATGAGTGCCATAGCTAATATGGACTCAGCAAAACTCTTTGTAGATGATCAAGGAAGTATAAATATAAATCAACTTCGCTCAAAACTCAGAAAACTAAAAAACCAACATCCAGAGATTGAAATTGCAGTTATCGACTACCTTCAAATTATGCAAGGCGTTGGAAACCAAGATAGACACTTGCAAGTCTCTGAGATCTCGCGTGGACTTAAGATGCTAGCTCGTGAGTTAAACATGCCCATAGTCGCACTCTCTCAACTTAACCGTGGACTTGAAGCAAGAAACGATAAGCGACCAATGCTTAGTGACATTCGTGAGTCTGGATCTATAGAGCAAGATGCTGACATTATTTTGTTCGTTTATCGTGATGATGTTTACCTCTACAAAGAAGAAAAAGAGAGAGAGAAGGCTGCTAAAGCTGATGGTAAAGAGTTTATCTCTGAGTATGTAGAAAAAGAAGAAGAAGATGCTGAGATCATTATTGGTAAGCAGAGAAATGGTCCAACTGGTCATGTTAAACTTGTTTTTCAAAAAAAGCTTACTCGTTTTGTAGATGTTCAGCCAAAAGCCATCATTACAACTTACGAGCACATAGATACAAAGTCTGCTAATGTTGACTTTGGAGAGAACTCATCCATAGAGATGCCGACACTCTAAGATGGCACTAGAGAGAGTTGAGCTTTTTAAGTATAAAGAGTTTCTCTCCTTTTTGCTTATCTCTCTTTTTATACTTAGCTACTCACTTCTTATAGAGTACCAAAACTATAAAAAACTTACTCGTTTTAACTCTGCTATTGTAGAAGTAAAGGTTTTAAAGCAGTATGAAAAAACAAAAAACTCTCGAACATACCAAGTCTTAAAACTAAAAACTGATGATTCACTTATTTTTTATACGGGGGCTAGAAAGAGTTTTGAAGATGTTTTACATAAAAGACTCACACTTGAGATCTACGCTAAAGAAGTCTCCTTTTATAACTATTTAACTACTTTTTACGCTTACTCAAAAGTTCAAACTATCCACGAAGAAGTGACCTTAAAACAAAAGTTAAACTCCGCTGTTGCAGAACAACATCAAGATCCAGATATTGCAAACATCTATCAAGCTCTCTTTAGTGCTACTCCTCTTAACTACTCACTTATAAAGAGTTTCTCAAACCTTGGAGTCTCGCATCTTCTAGCCATTAGTGGTTTTCACTTAGGAGTTCTTAGTGCCATTTTATTTTTTTTAGTAAAGCCCCTATATAGTTTTGCACAAGATAGATACTTTCCCTACAGAAATGCTAAAGCAGACATCTTTGTCTTTGTAGCTTTTGTACTTCTACTTTACCTAAACTTTTTAGACTCTCCAGCCTCTTTACTTCGTGCCTTTGTAATGCTTGTTATAGGCTTTGCTCTTTACGACAGAGGTATTAAAATTGTCTCAATGCAGACACTTTTGCTTACCATTATTTTAATCTTGGTATTTTCTCCTAGACTCTTTTTCTCGCTTGGTTTTTGGCTCTCGGTATCTGGAGTATTTTTTATATTTTTATTTCTCATCCACTTTAAACATCTTCACAAAGTTTGGCAGTTTCTCCTAATCCCCATCTTTGTATACATCACAATGTTACCACTATCTTTAGTAATCTTTTCAAACTTTAGCATATATCATCCGCTTTCAATTCTTTGGACTTCGCTTTTTACTATCTTCTATCCGCTTAGTATTGTTCTGCATATTGTAGGGTTTGGAGGTTTGCTGGATCCTGCCTTAGTGAGTTTGATCTCACTTGGTAACTCTGAGCAGAGTGTAGAAATTGGCTATATTTGGTTAGTTTTTTACGCTCTCATCTCGCTCATTAGTGTTTTTTATAAGAACTTCATCTGGCTTACTTTTTTTGTTAGCATCTCTTTTTTTATATACGCGATCTATCATATAACATAGCTTTAACCCATATATAAAGATGATCCATGAGACATAGATCCATAAAAATAAAAACATCATAATTGCAAAAGATCCATACATAGTCGTGTAAGCTTTGTTGTAAAAAACATACTCTATAAAGACATTTTTAGAGATGCTAAAGACTCCAGCTATTATAAACGAACTAATGAGTGAAGCTTTTGGGTTTATCTTTGTATTTGCTCCGATCTGAAAGATGAGAAAAAATAGAGCCCAGATAATAACATATGGAATAAAAGGCATAATATTCATATGTGCAGTGTAAGTGTTTGAGGACATCATAATGGCAAGTTGAGCGGTGATATAAAAAGATGCACCAAGAGCTATAGGTGTGAGAGTAAGCATTGTCCAGTAGGTTGTGACTGACTCCCAAAGAGTTCTAGGTTTTGCATGAAAGATTTTGTTTGCGATGTATTCAAAGTTTTTGAAAAAAAGTAGTGAAGCAACTAAGATCATAACAAGACCAATAGTCCCCATTTTTGCAGAATTTTTCAAAAACCCATCAATGTGTCCCATGACAGCTTCAGAATTAACTGGCATAAGGTTTGAAAATATAAAAACTTTTATAGTCTCATAATGCTCCTCAAAACTAGGCAGTGAAGTCAAAAGTGTCAGCATAATAAGCAGAAGTGGAATAATGGTAAAGATAGTATAGTAACTTAGACTTGCGGCAAAAAGAGTTAACTCTTTATCAATAAATGTACTTATAAAAAATTTTATATGTCTATAGATATATTTAAGAGTTATCTTTTTGCCATCAAACATGAATAATCTTTAGTTTAAACCCATTTTAGCAGGGTTTAAAATATTGTTAGGATCAAACGCTTTTTTTATAGACTTAAAAAGATTCATCTCTTCATCACTAAAAGCCATCTTCATGTAAGGTGCTTTTGCAAGTCCAATTCCATGCTCTCCACTTAGAGTTCCACCTAGATCTATAGTCGCTTGAAAGACTTCTTCTATGGCTTTGTAAGCAATTTCAACTTGTGCAGGATCGCTTCCATCTACCATCACATTTGTATGTACATTTCCATCGCCCGTGTGACCAAAACATGGTATGTTTATTTGGTATTTGTCGGCTATGGCGTAAAATCTCTCAAGAAGTTCGGGTAGAGCAGATCTTGGTACTGTTACATCTTCATTTAGTTTCTTACTTCCATAAACACTAAGTGATGGAGATGCATTTCTTCTTGCAAACCAGATATCAGCCGCTTCTGCTTTATCTTTAGCAATTCTAAACTCACTACATCCATTCTCACGAAAAACTTTCTCAATTTGTGAAAGTTGAAAGTTTAGATCTTCTTCTAAATTTCCATCAACATCAGTCACTAAAAGTGCACCAGCATCAATTGGAAGTCCCTTTTTATAAGTTTGTTCAACCGCTCTTATGGTTAAGTTGTCTAAAAACTCCATAGCAACAGGTGTGATCCCGCTCGCCATTGTTTTATAAACTGCTTCCATTGCATCTTTTACAGTCGGAAATATCCCCATCGCTGTCTTAGTTAACTTTGGTTTTGGAATTAGTCGCAGAGTTATCTCACTTAAAACCGCTAAAGTTCCCTCAGATGCAATCAAGATGCCACTTATGTTATAACCCGCTACATCTTTTATGGTTCTTTTTCCAGCTTTAATGATATCGCCATTTGGTAAAACCGCGCGAGTTGCCATCACATAATCTTTTGTAATACCATACTTTGCAGCTCTCATGCCACCAGCATTTTCACTTACATTTCCACCAATACTAGAATAATCTTGAGATGCAGGATCTGGCGGATAAAAGAGTCCGACCTCTTCTACTGCTTTTTGTAGGTCCATATTTATCACACCAGGCTGAACAATGGCTACCATATTTTTCATATCTATCTCTAAGATCTTATTCATATGCTTCTCCATAGCTAAGACTATGCCACCGCTACTTGGAAGCGCCCCACCTGTAAAACCGCTTCCAGCCCCACGAGGAACTATGATAATTCTGTGCTCATTACAATATTTTAAAATTGCACTAATATCATCTTCATTTCTTGGAAATATTACAGCATCAGGCTCAAAATGCTCTCTTGTAGCATCATATGAGTAAGCGATAAGATGTGCTTTATCACTATAGATATTCTCTTGTGTGACAATACTCGCAAGATGTTCTAAGTGTTTTTTATCAATCATTGTCAACCTTTGTGTTATATTTTTTTATCAATCTCTCAAGCTCTTTGTTATCTGGATTTGCCTTGGATAAAAGCTCATAGTAGTGAGGCTCGTAAGATTTCAACTTACTACTCCCCTCTCCCCACCATGCTGCATCTATCTCCTCGACTCTAGTATAAAAAGGAAGCTGAGTCTCTTCTTGCTTAAGAGAAGCATCTGTGATGTTTAAAATTTTAAAACTCTTTGCATCTAGTGTAAAAAGTTTTTCATCTAAGTAGATAAAAACTAACCCCACTGAAGTTGCTATAGAGAACTTTGTAAAGTCTTCCCTTAGAGGAGTTGGATGACCATTAAAAGATAGTGTAGTTGCAAAAAGGTCAGTATGCACCCATTGCAATTTTTTTACACTTCTAGTTACCCTATGATATATATCTTCATTTGGTGCTATTAAAAGTCCTCTTGTGTAACCAAAAGCGAGTATTGCCTCATCTCCAGCACTCACACTCCACTTTCCACTTGGAAGAGCATTATTTCTTAGAGCATCGAAAGTCGACATATCTAGAGTTGCTATCTTAGAGTCTTTATCATAAGAACTAACAACAATGTTTTTAAGTATTATACTTTGTTCACTGCTAACTTTGTGAACTATAAACCCACTCATACCAACATCTATCTTATCTATCTTAATGGTTGCTTGCGAGTTTTGCTCATCAACACTTACAATAGGCGACTTTACAACCCCAGCAAAAGTTTGTAAAACTAAGAACATGACTAAAAATATATACTTCATAAACTCTCTTTTTTTTAAATAATAGTGGAGTGATTATATCTTAACTAAGCCAATTTTTGATAAGGTTACGAAATATTTTTTTATAGGTTATTACTAAATGATACGATTTTTTCTACTTCTAATACTTACTACTACACTCTTTAGCGCTCAAGTAGAGCGCTTTAGATGGATCAAAGATGAAACTTATCTTATTTTCTTAGAAAAGCACAATCTTCCAACTTTTAGGCTTTACTATGGACTTGACAAAGATGATCAGGAGTTAACAGAGGAGATGAGAGCAGGCGTTAACTGTCAAATTCTCAGAGATGATGAAGGAGCTATACAGCAGGCTCTTTTGCCTCTAAATGATGAACTACAAGTCCATATATATAAACACAATGATGAGTATAATTTTGAAGCCATTCCTATCATCAGTGAGACAAAAACAGAGTCTTTTACACTCACTATAAACAACTCTCCATACTACGACATCATCAAGGAAACAGGTTCAAAAAAGCTAGCTCAGATCTTTGTCTCAAACTTTAAAAACTCACTAAATTTCAAACGAGATCTAAGAAAAGGTGACACTCTTGTAATGATCTATGATCAAAAATATCGTCTTGGTCGTCCATTTTCTATGCCTACTCTAAAAGCTGCGATGATAGAGATGCGAAAGAAAAAGAACTTTATATATTTAAATGATGATGAGAGATATTATGACGCAAAAGGTCATGAAGTTGAGGGCTTTTTACTAGCTCGACCTGTCCAAGCTACAAGGATCTCTTCTTACTTTACAAAAAGAAGATATCATCCTATTTTAAAAAAGTGGAAGGCTCATTTAGGCATCGACTATGCGGCTAGACCTGGCACACCTATAATCGCTGCTGGAAGTGGAACTATAGCTCATGCAGCTAGACTTGGAAGTTATGGAAACCTTATAAAAATCCGCCACGCAGATGGATATGAGACTAGATATGCACATTTAAAATCTTTTCGTAGAGGCATTCATAGAGGAAAGTATGTAAAAAAAGGTCATACTATCGGCTATGTAGGAAGTACTGGTCGCTCTACTGGTCCTCATCTTCACTTTGAACTTAGAAAACACGGTGTTGCCATAAACCCTCTAAATGTAGTCCAAGTGACAACTAAAAAGCTAAAAGGCAAAGGGTATGATGCTTTTGTTAAGCTCAAAGAGAATTTCGATCAAAGTATAGAGCTACACCTAAGCAACCAAACAAAGTATACAAAACCTCCAAAAAAAGAGAGTGTTTGCTACTTTAAAAATGGTGGATCTTGTGTGGTTGAAGAGCTTTAAGAAAATTCTATAGGATCCATATCAACCTCAGCTAGTGCTACTTTACACGACTTTATAGCTCTTATGATATTTGTGCTTTTATCTGAGCGTAAAAGTATCTCAAACCTATATTTATCTACGACTCTCTCTAGGGCACACTTGCCAAAACCAACTATCTCAATATCTCTTATCTTAGAGAGACCTTCTAACATTTTATGCATCTCATCTTGTGCTTTTATCCCATTTTTATGTGAGAACAAAATGCGACAAAGTTTTTTGTATGGTGGGTAGAGTCCTTCTCTAAAACTTTTCTCTTCTTCTAAAAAAGCGTCATAATTGTCTATAAACTTACTAAAAAAATCTTCATTAAATGTTTGAACTAAAACCTTTGCATCTTTTGCCCGTCCACTTCGCCCAGAGACTTGAATGAGCGATGAAAGAGCATTTTGTCTAGCTCTATAGTCACTCATATTTAACATATTGTCAAGTCCTAAAACCACAGCTAATGTAACTCCGTGGTAGTCGTGTCCTTTACTTAGCATCTGAGTTCCAACAAGTATGCTTGTCTCTTGTGTGTTAAACCTCTCTAGTGCATCTTTGAGCTTTTTAGCGCTTGTTATTGCATCTCTGTCAAAGAGTTCTACTTTAACTTCACTAAACTTCTCTTGTATAACTCTTAGAGCTTCGGCAGTTCCTAGCCTTGAGTTTATTAAAGATCCACTCCCACACTTTGTGCAAACTTTGGGAATTGCTTGAGTAAAGTTACAATAGTGACACTTTAGAGCATTAGATTTTTCATGTATACTCATACCAACACTACAAAAAACACACTCACTACTAGCTCCACAACTCTGGCAAACCAAATACTTAAAATTTGCTCTAGTTGGTAGAAAAACTATAACTTGTTCTTTTGCTTGCAATGTTTTTTCAATCTGCTCAAAAACTAAGGGCGATAATTCCTCTTTTGATTTTTCATAAATAAACTCTTTTTTTGCACTAAAGTGAGTACCTTTTATTCTTGTATGAGGAAATTTTACAAATGAGTTAAGTGATGGAGTAGCACTTCCTAAAACGACACTAGAAGCAAAGAGTTTTCCCATGTAAATGGCAAGATCTCTTGCGTGGTAACGAGGTCTTGAAGAAGATTTATAGCTATCATCGTGTTCCTCATCTACAACTATAAGACCTAGATCTTTTATGGGTAGAAAAAGTGCAGATCTTGGTCCTGCTACTATTTTAGCACTTCCATCATATATCTTTGCAAGTGCTTTTTTCTTTTGAAGAGGGGTTAGTTTTGAGTGCCACATAACTGCGTCTTGCCCAAAGTGAGCTTCTAACCTTTTGTTCATTTGAGGAGTTAGTGAGATCTCAGGCATCAAAAAGATAGAGCGCCTTCCCTGTGCTATCATCTGCTGAAAATACTTCATATAGATCTCAGTTTTTCCACTTCCTGTATCTCCAAAGAGTAGAGAGGTTTTGTGTTGCTTTAAAAACTCTAGTGCATCTTCTTGTTTTTGTGAGAGGTTTATGGAGGATATTGGTTCCACCTCTTGTGAGGTGCAACGCTCTTGCAAGCTACTGTTAAACGGGATCATAATCCCCAAAGCCTCACCCAAAGAGCAGACATAGTAAGTAGAGATAAACTTTGCAAGATCTAACTGTTTTTGTGAGTAAAAAAACTCACTCACTTCCAAGATCTCCAAGGTTTTAAACTCAGGTTTTTCTTGCCTTTGTATAACCACACCACTAAGAGTTCTGTTTTGTAGTTTTACACTTACTTTTGTAGAAGTTACTATCTCTTGAAGTGAGTGGTATGTGAGTGGCTCAAGAGGAGAGCCGAGAAGTGAGATATTATAGTAGTGCAAAAAAATTTCTAGTCAACTAAGGCGTTACAGTTACCTGTACCTGTTGCACAATTAAAGATTCCAGTAGTTGAGTTATAGTCAAAAGTTGTAGGTGTCCCATCTACTGTGTATGTGTATTGTTTTCTATCAGTGTTAGCTACCACTGCCCAGTCTCCAGATCCAGTTCCACTCCTTATGCCATACATCAAAAGTGTTCTTCCATCACCATCGCCTGTAAAGAGAGTTATATCGTTAGCACTTAGTTTTGGTATCCAAGTGTTTATACCTCTTACAAGTTGAGTCTGTCTCTCGTTTACTATAGCAGATCTGATAGTAGCAACATCAGCACGACCAGATGCAATGTCCGCTTGTTCCTTTGTGCTCGCAAACCTAGGCAGAGCTACAGTAGCTAAAATCCCTAAGATTACGATAACAAATATCAACTCTATCATAGTAAAAGCATTTTTTGATTTTTGCATAAGGTATCCTTTAAAAAATATCAATTATTGTTAATAGATGATATTAGCATTTTTTAGTTTAAATTTTGGTTTTATGGGGTTTTGATTTGAGTATTATCTAGTTCCATCTCTCCTGAGGTGGAACTAGATAAGTCTATGTGTTGTTATGCATTCCATCTCGGGAGAGATGGAATGAGGGAAGAGAGTTTACTAGTTAGTTTTTACCCATTCCCAAGTAGGAGAAGATGTACGGTTACCATCAACAAAGTTTAAACTATAAGTACCTGCACCAAACCCAAATGTAGTTGCATTATTATCATTAAGATAAGCTGCACGAGTCTGATCCGCACTTGTAATAGCTTCCCCTAAACATTCTGGAGGAAAGTTTATTTGTCCTGCTACAGTTGTAGCTTTAGCAGCTGCATCAGCACCAGCAATCGCACCACCTGAACCATTTAGTAGTGAGTCTGACCAAAGTGCTGGTCCAACTGTACGATTTAGAGTCCCAACAAATGCTCCACACTTTCCAGCCTCAGCTTGCTCTGAGACACCGATAAATCTTGGAAGCGCTACCGCTGCCAAAATACCTAAAATAACGATAACGAAAATCAACTCTATCATTGTAAAACCAGCTCTTTTCATAAAGAACTCCTTAGCATAAAAAATGGGTTACACTAGTAACCGTAGAGAAGATTATGTGATAATAAGTATTAAATAATGCTTAAAAATAACAGTGACAATCTATATCTGTTTTTGTTGTTTATGATTCACATTGTAGAGACTTTTTTTGGAACTCTTTTTGCTTTATTTGCATTATATATAAAATATGAACTGCTAAGGAGTAAAAATGAGTATCCAAGTATCTCGCGCGCACGATATCGTAGATAAAGCACTTGATTATAGAGCTATTAGACAAGATATGATAGCTTCAAACATTGCAAATGCAGATACTCCTTTTTACAAACCTAGAGACATAAGTTTTCAAGATACACTTATGGCAAAAAAAGCAGAGATCTTTAACGATGAAAAAAACAAACTTGCCTTAGCTCAAACAAATGGATCACATATTCCACTCCACGAAGAGAGAGATACTAGTCGTGCTACAACATTTTATAGAGATGGACATATGGCTAGAAACGATGGAAACAGTGTAGATCTAGATGTTGAGACTACTGAGATGAGTAAAAACTCGGTCATGTTTAACGCGCTTGTTATGGCTAGAAAAAAGAGTTCTGGTATCTTTAACAGTGTTATAGAAGCATCTGCGAAAACAAGTTAATAATGCAAAGTATTAAATATCTCGCCAAAGGCGTAGCTTTAGTGACTGAAACTAACTTGGACTTGTTCAAGTTAGTTGAGAAAAAGGAGAATAAATGTCATTTTTAAATAGTTTTGATATCAGTGGTTATGGACTAAGTGCCCAAAGAGTTCGAGTAAATACTATCTCACAAAACATAGCAAATGCACAAACAACGAGAACCGAAGAGGGTGGACCATACAGAAGAAAAGAGGTTATCTTTAAAGCTATAGACTTTAATGAACACTTTAACAAAGCTCTAGGCGAGTCAACAAATAGTGCTAAATATGAAGATCCACTAGATGAGGGACATTTTGGCAAAAAGGTAAATCCTGCTATAATGAGCGTAGTTGTTGACAAGATCTCAAGAGATGACAGAGATCCAAAGATGAAATTTGATCCATCACATCCAGATGCAGATGCAAGTGGTTATGTTGCGTACCCAAATATTAATCCTGTTATCGAAATGGCCGATTTAGTAGAAGCGACTAGAAGTTATCAAGCAAATGTGGCTGCATTTGAGAGTTCAAAAGATATAGCAAACTCTGCTATATCTCTTCTGCAGTAGGCTTTAAATGAATAGTGCGTTAAGTAAGGATATAAAATGAGTGAATTTGGTAAAATAGAAGGACTATCAGGAACATCTACTGCTGAGCTTTTAAAACAAAAAGGCAAAGTAGATGGTGCTGGTGAAGCCTTTGCATCTCACTTAAAATCTGCTCTAAATGAAGTAAATGAGTATCAAGAAAAAGGTGAAGTGGCTCTTAGTGAAATGGCTACAGGTCAAGTAAAAGATCTTCATCAAGCTGCACTTGCTATTGGAAAAGCAGAAACTAGTATGAAACTTATGTTAGAGATCCGAAACAAAGCGTTAAGCGCTTACAAAGAGTTAGGAAGAACTCAACTATAAATATTTATTAAATTCTACTCTTTAGCACTACTTCAAAGTGCTATAATCTCTTAAAAAGAAATTCATGTGCAATCTATGAACAGTAAAACAAAAAGTAAAAAAATCTTTCTTCTTTACACACTTATTGCCATAGCTTTTTTGATCTTTTTAAGTGTTATGCTCCTGACAGTTCTAAAGCATCGTCACCTTCCATCTCTATATACAAAAGAGACATCAAAATCACAAAGAGGCTCTATCATAAGTGCAGATGGTTTTCACATAGCCACTACTCAAAAACTCTACAAAGCCGTTGTAAACACTCTCTACATAGATCCACAAAAGATGAATCTTTTTATAGAGCTATTTAGCATCTACTCAGGAATAGACTCTAAAGAGATTGAAAAAAAACTAAAAAATGCAAAAGGCTCAGTAGTTTTAAGCTACAACATTACAGAAAAAATGGCACAGTACCTAAAAAAACTCTCTTATGAACTTAGAAGATATGACGTTTTTGTTGAGAGAAAAAACCCTAAAACTGGATATGCAACACTTCACGGCTTAAATATAATCGAGAGTGGTGAGAGCAGAGAATATCCTTATGGCAATCTATTAACTCCAATCATCGGTTATCCGCATAAACAAGAAGAGGATGGATATACCTATATAAAAGGTGTAAAAGGGCTTGAGAAGAGATTTGAGCGAGCCTTAGCTCCAAGACAAGATGAGCTAAGACAAGGAAAAAGAGATGTAAATAGTTACATCATTTTAAACAAACAGAGCTTTTCAAAACCTCATATAAATGGACTAAATATTCAGTTAAATATACCAGTAGGTCTCCAGATCAGAGTTGAGCGAATGTTAGATGCCATGAAAATTCAGCTTGAAGCAAAAGAGATTATTTGTGCTGTGATGGATACAAAAAGCGCAAAAGTTATCACATTAGCTAGTTCAAACAGATACTTACCAAAGAGTATAAAAAGAAGTGATTATCCATCTCTAAATAGTGCAATGACTGAGTATAGTTTTGAGCCAGGAAGTGTTATAAAACCTATAACTTTTGCTCTACTTCTTGATAAAGGTTTAGTAAATCCTTACGACTTAGTAAATGGTCATAATGGTCGTTTTAAGATTGGTAGAAAAGTTATAACAGATGAGCATGATTTTGATTGGCTTAGTGCTGAGAATGTTATAGTTCACTCATCCAACATCGGTATAGCACAACTTGCACAAAAACTTAGTGGTGGCGAGTTTTATGAGGGTCTTCTTGATTTTGGATTTGCTAAAAAATCAACTCCTGACTTAGTTTATGAGAGACAAGGTTCCATTCCAAGTGCAAATCAATTAAATAACGAGATCTATAAAGCAACCTGCTCTTATGGATATGGAATGAATGCAAATCTAATGCAACTCATACGTGCATATAGTGCTTTTGACAACAATGGAAGAATAGTAACTCCAAAGATTGTAAGTAGTTTCGTAGATGCAAGAGGTCAGATAAAAAAGATTCCTAATGAAGAGCAGATCCAAGTTATAAAAAGTGCAACTGCCGATCGAGTTAAAAAAATACTTATAAAAACGGTAAATGAGGGAACTGGTAAAAAAACAAAAACTGAGGGGCTTATAGTTGGTGGAAAAACTGGAACTGCTCACATCGTTGAGGGTGGAGAATATGTTAACAGATACAACACCGCTTTTTTAGGATTTACTAATGATAGAGAGAAAAAATACACTATGGGCGTAATAGTAATAGAGCCAAAAAGTAGTCAGTTTGCCTCACAAACTTCCGTTTTGGTCTTTAAAAAAATCATAGATATTATGGTTGAAGAAGGCTATTTAACACCAAATCTTTAGCTTTTTCAAAAAAACCGTCATACCACTAAGTCTAACTCCTGAAATGTACCAACTCCTCCATTTTCTCTTAAGTAGATAGAACTCTCTCTTAATTGTGCTGTTGTTTTTGCATCAGATCCTATAAACTCAAAATCAGTTTTAGCACTTCCAAGATATAAAGCTCCAATACCTTTATCTTTTAGCGAATAAAGAGACTCTACACCATTTTCATCTTTAGTCCAAATAAGAAGTTTAGAGAAGATCTCATCACTCTCATCTATCCAACCATTTTTATCATCATCATAAGCTCTAAGTTCACTAAAACCATGACCACTTTTAGGACCAAAAAGTTCACTTCCATCGTTAATAATACCATCACTGTTTTTGTCTAATGCTAAAAACCCACTTCCAGATCCCACAAAAGAAAATTCATCACTCTTACCATCGAGATCTAAGTCAAAATTATGCTTAACACTACTGATGCTAACCATATCTGTGCCAAAATTTATAACAAGTGGATCTATAGCTGCATCGCCAGCTCTAAAGTTTATAGACTCATGTATAGTTATTTCACTCTTCATACTAAGCGCTACAGAGAAGTCTATTTTTCTTCCATCGGCAGTTTGTATATTTCCAGATGCACTAAAGCCTAGTTGCTCTTTTTTAGTCTCTGTTTTTTGGTATTGGTAATCTATGCCCCAACCTTGTAGTTCACTTGTAACCTCGCCATCTCCGCTTGGCAATATATCTTGTGGTTTTATAGCTTTTGCGAATGATACATCAAGTTTTTTTCCTGTTAACATCTCTATGGCTCGTACAATTGCCATAAGTTTTGGAGGAAGTTGCATCTCGCCTGACTCATCATCAATATTTAACTCTTTTGGCATAAAGTTTTTAAAATCTTTTGTTAATTCTAGTCTGTCTAATAGTTTAAATCTCTCTGGAGCATCTTCTTTTTTGTTCCACATTTCAAGTTTTTCATATTCTTGTATATCGTGACTCTTTTTATGACTACCAGAAAGAGATACATCTGAATGTAATATTTTCACAACTCATCCTTTAGTTTATGATACTTATATATCGACCAAAAAAATAAACAAGTAGCATCACTATCTTTACATTCATAGTCTCTTTTATGCACATATGAGATATAATCTCACAATTGAACCCTCTGATAATCTATCAAACTAGATTCCGTGTCAAGCACGGAATGACGGGACACGCGTCATCCTGAACAAGCAAACCGTCATCCTGAACTTGATTCAGGATCTAACTTAATAATTGTTCAGAGCATTCAATTTAAATTACCCTTTAGGATTTCTAATGTCAACAAGTAGCATTAAGCCCACAAATCACCGTGTTTACCCCTGTCCCAATGATAAAAAACCATCTCTTTTAAAACAAATAATCTCCCAAAATAAAGATAGTAAAATCATAATAGTAACTTCGCAAGATGCCTCTAGCATAAAAGAATCTCTAGCAGATGCAACTAACGCGCAAGTGCTAACTGATGATGCACTTTTTAAAGATGAATCCATAACATGTGATCTACTTATAAGCTTAGATCTACCTCAAAAAGCAATCCTTTACATAAAAAGACTCTCACATACAACTTCAAAAGCGATACTTATTTTAAATGAGAGCGAACAAAAGCTACTCTACCCTATAGAGACTCTTTTAGGTCGTGTTATAAAACAAGAGATAGTAGAAGGTTTTGAGTATGAGAAAATAGAAAAAAAAGAGACAAAACCAAAACAAAAACAGATGTCAAAACAAGATATAAAAGATGTGGCTAAAAAGAGATACGACGAGGGCACAAGAGATCCAAATGAGATAAAAAAAGAGTTTAAAAAACCCGAAGGCGATAAAAAATTTGACAAGCCAAGAAGAGATGATGACAAAGCTAAGCAGTGGGAAAAAAAGAAAAAATCACCAAACAAATTTTTAGGTAAAGATGAAAAAGGAAAAGCTCTTTTTTCAGGTAAAAGCGGAGAGAGAAACCATCGTCACGATGGATCTGCAAAAGAGAACTACGATGCACCTAAAAAAATAGGTAAAAAAATAAGCATAAAGTCACTCAAAAAACCTGAGGATAAAAAGCAAGAAGACAAAAAAGCTGATTAGAAGATAAGTTCTTCGTTAGCATCTGCTTTATTTTTTGCCCGTGGTGGTTTAGAGATATCACTAAAATACTCTTTTTTACCACCAATATCCACTTCAACTATCCCCTCTGGAGCTATAAACTTTCTCTGGATCTGAGGATATAGATCTAGCACACTTCTATAAAACTGAGCAAATGCAGGACCGGCAATCTTTCCACCTGTCTCCCATCTGTGCATTGGAGAATTATCATCATTTCCAAACCAAACAACAGTCTCTATAGTTGGCGAGTAACCTGCGAACCAGCCATCAACATTGTTGTTTGTCGTTCCTGTTTTTCCAGCTAGTTCTATACCACTTACTTTTGCTCTTCTACCTGTTCCACTTTGCACAACATCTCTTAAAATAGTAGTCATAATAAAGGCTTGTGTAGGTTCTGTTATAAACTTACTTTTTTGCTCTTTTTCATATATGGTGTTTGATTTTTGCTCTATTGAACTTATAAGATGAGGCTCTAATTGCATCCCACAATTTGCAAATGATGATAGATATTTTGCAAGCTCTAGCGGAGATAGAGAGATAGTTCCTAGTGAGATAGAAAGGTTTCTTGGAAGATTCTCAATACCAAACTTATCTAGTTCATCTAAGAGTTGATTGAGCCCTATCTCATTTACAAGGTTTATAGTCGCAAGATTATTTGAATGAACCAGAGCCTCTCTTAGGGAGATAAGTCCTTTATAGCTTTTGCCATAATTACTTGGACTCCATGTCAACTCTTCGCCATCTTTTTCATACTTATATGTTCTTGAGATATCTATTAGCTCGGTAGCCCCTGAGTATCCTAGGTCTATTGCCACTTGATATATAAAAGGTTTAAATGCAGATCCAGGTAGTCTCTTTCCTTGAGTAGCACGATTATATGATGATATCTTATAATCAACACTTCCAACAAGCGCCACAATATCCCCACTAGCAGAATCAAGAGAAACAATAGCACCATTAAGTACAGAGGTGTTTATATCATCAGATACTTCATACGATGGATTGGATTCCACGATCTTAGCTTCTCGTTCTTTATAGCCCTCTATCCTCTCTAAAGATTTATCATAAGCACTCTTTAGAGCCTCTCTTGCAGCTTCTTGGAGCCTTAAGTCTATAGTTGTATATATCTCATAACCGCCACTTTTCATATCATCAATACCTAGATCTGGCAATCGTCTTGCAACTTCATCAACTATAAAAGGCGCTTTGTTTTGTGTTAATGTATCATCATAAACTTTCGGGTTTTCTTCCATCGCATCTTTATAAGCACCTTCATCTATCCAACCCAAAGTGTGCATCCTCGATATTACACGATTGGCTCTACCCATTGAGATCTCATAATTTTTTGTAGGTGCATAAATGCTTGGTGCTTTTGGAAGTCCAACTAAAATAGCCATCTCTTTTAGTGTTAGATCACTTAGTTTCTTGTGAAAGTACCCATCAGCCGCTGTTTTTATACCATAATACCCATGTCCATAATAGATCTCATTTAGGTATCTCTCTAGTATCTCTTCTTTAGTTAAAACACGTTCTAATTTAAGTGCAAAAATCGCCTCTTTTATCTTTCTTGATAGTTTTTTCTCTCTCGTTAGAAGTACATTTTTAACAAGCTGTTGAGTAATAGTACTTGCACCCTCTACAGCCTTTCCAGCCTTTATAACTTTAATAGCTGCTCTGAAAATTGCATCTATATTTATACCAGGATGTTCAAAAAAAGTAGTATCTTCTATGGCGATAAGTGCTTCTATGGCTCTTGGTGGGATCTCTGCGAAGCTAGCATAATATCTATGTTTTTCATGAAAAATATTTGCGATTTTTTCACCATTTTTATCATAAATCCTAGTAGTAACATTTGGCTTATAATCAACTAACTCTGTTATGTCATAACTCTCTGCAGTTAAAAAATATCCTAAAACTATAAATGGAGATAAAAATCCAAGTAGCAAGATACTTAAAAAAATATTTCTAGCAATTCTCATCTTCTAAATTCCCTATTTGCAAAGTTTGCATCTATCAGTGTTTTTGTGTACTCTTGTTGTGGAGAAGCCAAAAGAGTTTTCATATCATTACTCTCTACAACTCTACCGTTTTTTATAACACAGATCTCATCACAAATAACTTTTGCTGAGTTCATATCGTGCGTCACAAAAAGCATCTTAAATCCATGCTTTTTTTGCAACTCTCTTAGTAGATCTAGGATCAAAACTCTAGTAGTAGGATCTAGTGCAGTTGTCGGCTCATCTAAGAGTATCAGCTTTGGATCTCTCTCTAGCGCCATAGCAATTACTACCCTTTGAAGCTGTCCACCTGAGAGTTCTGGAGCAAATCTCTCTAAGAGACTCTCTCCCAAATCAACCTGAGCAAAAAGCTCTTTTATCCTACTCTCATCCACAAAAAACTGTTTTTTTATCTTTGTTAGTGGAGAGAGTGCTGTAAAAGGATTTTGAGGCACAAAAGAGATATCTCTACCACCTTTTAACTCAAAATCTGCATCTGATTCTATAATGGATTCCATGGAAGATGGAAGCATCCCCAAGAGTGCTTTGAGTGTCAAACTCTTCCCACTGCCACTCTGTCCAACAAGTGCCAACGATGATGTGATGCTAAAGTTTATATCTACTAAGATCTTATCTTTGAGGCTAATATGCAGCTTGGATATTTTCATTGTGCTATTCTATCTTATTTCTTGTAATACTTCACTTACTCTGAGGGTAGTCGTGTATAAATCTCTCTCTCGCTCCCATGCTCTGCGTGGGAGTGTATATAAATTCTCCCTCGCTCCTATGCTCTGCGTGGGAGTGTATATAAATTCTAACTCAAATATATATGAGTTCCCACGCTGAGCCTGGAAACTAGCTGAAGTCTAGATCTCTCTCTTAGTGTTTAAAAGCATGCAAAGCTCTCTAAGCTCACTCTCACTAGTGCCAAGTCTTGCTATTAGTCTTATAATGGCACTTTTGACTGTAGGTTGTCTTATAGCACCTACTGCATAGCCAGACTCTTTTAGTTCCTCTTTTATCTTCATAACCTTTGCATTATCGCCTATATTTATAGGGACTATTAAACTTTGTGTTTTAATTCCTAGTTCTTGTTCTACTATCTCTTTATAAGACTCTATTTTTTCTTTTAAACTCTCTTTATTATCTCGGATATACCTTAGAGCGTTATGAGCTAAGAGTGTGTCATATAAAGAGAGTGATGTAGCGTAAATAATGGGCTTTGCACGATTTATAAGATACTCTACTATATGCTCAGAACCTAAAATATAAGCCCCAAAGCTTCCATATGCTTTACCTAGAGTTCCCATCTTTATATGGTTTGGTCTGATTTTTATGTTGTAGAGATCATAAACACCCATAAGATTCTCTCCAACCACTCCGCTACTGTGAGCTTCATCTACTATTAAAATTGCATCATATTTATCGCAAAGTTCAAAAACACTCTCTTTAACTAAGTCACCATCCATAGAGTAGATGCCCTCAACTGCTACGATCTTTCGCTTAGCTTGTGAGCCTAAAAGCATATTTTCTAGATCTTCTATGTCATTGTGTTTGAAAAACTTTACTTTTTTATTGTCTATTTGAGAAGCTAAGATCCCAGAAGCGTGGTAGAGTTCATCCATAAAAAGCTCATCGCCTTTTCTCACAAGTGCATCTATAAGTGCTATATTTGCATTAAAACCACTACCCAAGATCACTGCATCTTCAAAGCCATTGAACTCTTTTAGCGTCTCTTCAAAATCTCTGTGGATCTTATGATATCCATTTACTAAAAGTGAAGCTTTTGAGCTATTTTGTGAAAGTCGCGAGATCTCTTTGCAAGTTTTTTCATGCAAGGTTTTGTTGTGTGAGAGTCCTAAGTAGTCATTAGATGCAAAGTCTACTAATGAGTCATCTACTAACTCTCTTTGTCTATATCTTGCTCTCTTCTTTATAGCTTTTAGCTCTTTGTTGTAGTATAAACTCATCCAACTATAACCATGTTTCTGCCATTTCGCTTTGCACTATAAAGAGCATCGTCAACTCTCTTATAAATAGACTCAAAATCATCATCTTTTTCAAATTCAACCACACCAAAACTCATCGTAATAGAGATGATCTTTTTATGCGACTCTATTTTCGTTCTTAGTTTTTCTGCTATCTCTTTTGCATGATCTTTTTGAGTATAAGGAAGTATAACCATAAACTCCTCACCACCGACTCTACACAACAAATCAGCCTCACGCAGGTGAGAATCAACAAGCCTTGAGTACTCTTTTAAGACTTCATCACCAATAGCGTGACCATAATTATCATTTACGGCTTTAAAGTGATCAATATCAAACATCACTAAAGAAAATGGATAGTTATATCTACTAGCACGACTTATCTCTTCTTTTAGTTTTCTCTCAAAATATCTTCGGTTTCCTATATTGGTTAACTCATCTGTAGTACTTAAAAGTTCTAGCTCTTTTTTATAAATCTCTTGTTCAGTTATATCACTTAAAACTACTGCATAGTGGTTATTTGCACCTGAGAGTTTAGATGCACCAATACTAAAACAATATACTTTTCCAAAAATATCAAGTTTGACTTTATGAAGCTCTTTTGAGTTTTCAATCATATATAAAACCCAGCCAACTCCATTCATATCCACTTGCAGATAAGCTTCTTCTTTAACAAAAAACTCACTTATACTTTTATGATTTTGCTTGAACTCTTGGAGTGTTTTATATCTGCTAAAGTATTTAAAAAACATCTCATTTGCATAAATAATTGATCTAGTGTCACTCACTACTACTATGTTAGTTGATGAGTTTATGATATTGTAAAAATACTCTTTTTGTCTTCTATTTGCAAAAAAGAGCATTGTGCTTACAAGTATAGTTATGCTCATCACAAAAACTATGCCAAATGTAAGCCATTTAAACATAAAATATTCCAAATCTAAGCTTGAGATACTATCGATTTTTTTAAACATTACATAGTGACCAAATAAATTTCCATCAGCACCTTTTAATTCATAAGAACTTACTACCATATCATCAACTATTTTATGTTCTTTAGTAAAATAACTCTCAACTGAATCTCTTTGCATAATCTCCATAAGTTCTTTTGGTGCATCAAAGTTTGCAATATAATACTCACCTATAAAAAGCTTAGTAAAAGGCTCTTCTAGTTGTTTTGTATACTCTTTATTCAAAACTACAACCGAGTCTATATCTGACTTTTTAAGCTCTTTTGAGATGGAGTTAAAATGTGAGATGACTTCAACAATACCTATAAACTCATCTTTTATAAAGAGTGGAACCATCGCTTTTAAAGAGAGATTAAATTTTGCCGCACTTATAGAGTAGATAACTTTTTTATCTCTAGCAACTCTTCGTAAGTCAGCTCTCATATTTGAGAGGTTATCGCCATGTTTATGCGACCAACTTCTGTAAAGTGTGTTAATGTCTTCATCAAAAAGTTGTATCCATATATTTTTATAAAGTGTCTCTTGTGTGAGATTTTGTATGAGGTTTTTGTAGTAATCTTGTTCAATTTCTCTATTTTTTACTTTTAAAGATAGGTTTTTATCATTAGCAAGACTTAAAGCCATGGCAACAGTAGCTTTTTGTTTGAGTAGTATCAAGCTTGCCACTTGCTCACGCATATACAAAGCTTCTGCTCGGTGCTTAGACATTGTCAAAGAATTTTTTTTAGAATTCAAAAAATCCATGTACAACCATGACATACACAGGGTAATTAACACTAAAACCGATACAAATATATAGATTCTGTATTGTTTTAAAATAATTTGTCCTTTTCCTTTTCCTATTTTATCACTATATCTTATTAAACCTTCTAAAAATAGAGATTTTAATCACTTTTTTAATTAATTTAATGCTTTGAAGAGTTATAAAATGGATCCTGAATCAAGTTCAGGATGACGGTTCGTTTGTTCAGGATGACAGTTTGCTTGTTCAAAATAACAGTTTGCTTGCTCAAGATGACAGTTTTGTTTGTTCGGAATGATGGTTTGTTTGTTCGGGGTGATGGTTTGTTTGGGATGACGTGTGCTCCGTCATTCCGTGCTTGACACGGAATCTAGTTTATAAATCAAAGAGGGTTCAATTTTTCATAAAACGCTTTTAACACCTCTATATTTAAACCCATAGCAGTACTCTCAAAGCCTCTTACTTCTTCTATATAGTTTTTACAAAATCCCTCAACCATACAAGCTCCGGCTTTACCAACCCACTCACCACTTTTTAAGTAGTCTTCTAGATCTTGCCTGTCAAACTCTCTAAAACTATAGGTTGTTTGTGAAATATCTATGATTTTTTTGGCTTTGCTTTGGTAGATCATGCAGGTTATTATTGAGGTAAGACTTCCACTTTGAGAGAGTAGTATATCTCTAGCTTCTACTTCATCTTTAGCTTTTCTTAAAATCTTGCCTTGTGCTGTAACTACAGTATCAGCTACTAAAAGAGCAAGATCTTCACATCCAAAAGCTCTTAAATTTGTCTCATACTTTCCTAAAGTAGCAAGATAGACAAACTCTTTTGGAGTTTTTGCAATGATCTCATCTTCATTAAAGTCGTAAGATTCTTGAACAAACTCTATGCCAGCCTCGCGAAGTAGCATGGCACGAGTAGAGGAGTTAGATGCTAAGCGGATCAGCTTAGTATCTCTTTTATGTACTTTAGTGCTTCTTCTTTAGCTTCGGGAAGTTTTGTCTTGTCTTTTCCGCCAGCTTGTGCGAAGTCTGGTCTTCCACCGCCACCGCCACCTAAAATAGGAGCTATTTTCTTGATCCACTCACCAGCTTTTGCATCGGCATTTTTTACACCTGCAGCGATAAGAACTTTGTCATCTTTTACTTGAAAAAGCATCGCACATAGTTTCTCATTTTGGTTTTTCAGCTCATCAATTTTTTCTTTAATATCACCAGATACTAACTCTTCAACAACTACACTTACACCATTTACACTATCTACTTTTATTTCAACACTAGTGCTCTCTTGTGCAAGTTTTAGTTCTGCTTTTAACTCATTTATGTTTGACTTTAGTCTTGAGATCCCAGCTAATGCGTCAAGGTTTTTAACCTCAGCTTCTACCTGCTTTAACAGATCTCTTTGCCCACAAAAATACTTATATGCAGACTCGCCACAAAGAGCTTCTATTCGTCTAACCCCAGCACTCACACCACTCTCTTTTGTGATGATGAATGAGCCAATATTTGCAGTGTTACTAACATGAACTCCACCACAAAACTCAATGGAAGCGTCAGCAAAACTTACAACTCTAACCTCATCTCCATACTTCTCACCAAACTGTGCTTTTGCACCGCTTTTCTTAGCATCTTCTATACTTAAAAGCTCAGTTTTAGTCTCAATACTTCTTAAGATCTCGTTATTTACACGAAGTTCAATCTCTCTAATTTCCTCAGAGCTCAGTGCTTTTGGATGAGAGAAGTCGAACCTAAGTCTTTTAGCCTCAACAAGAGATCCAGCTTGTGAAATATGATCTCCCAAGACATCATAGAGTACAGCGTGAAGTAGATGAGTAGCCGAGTGGTGCTTAATGATCTCATTTCTTGAACTGTCAACCTTAGCCTCAACACTTTGTCCTACTTCTATCTTAGAACTAACTTTGATCTCTGAAAGGTTAAGCCCAAAAAAACCTCTTGTATCTTGCACATTAGCAACTCCTACAAGTTCTCCAAGATCTCCACATTGTCCACCACTTTCTGCATAAAATGGAGTTAGATCTAACATAGCCCAACCACTCTCATCTTTGCCTAAAGAGTTAACTCTTTTAAAATTCTCATCGAGTAGAGCTAAAACTTTTGAGCTATGATTCATTTGCTCATACCCCACAAACTCATTTTCTCCAAACTCTTCTAAAAGCTCTTTAAAATCTCCCTGAGTTGCACTATCTCCACTACCTTTCCAAGCAGCTTTTGCACGAGTTCTCTGTTCAAGCATAAGCTCTTCAAATCTTGCAAAGTCAAGTTTTATATCTTTACCCTTTAACATGTCTTCTGTAAGATCTAGTGGAAATCCAAAAGTATCGTAGAGTTTAAAAGCCACATCTCCACTAAAAGTATCTTTAGTATTTGAAAGTTCTTCTTCAAAAAGAGCGATACCAGACTCTATAGTCTTAAAAAATCTCTCTTCTTCAAGCTCTATCTGCTCTTTTACAGCTGTAGATCTTTGGCTTAAGTACTCATACTCTGTGCCCATAATTTCTACAACAACATCAACAAGTTTATACATAAAAGCTTCTCTAAACCCAAGCAAATAACCATGTCTTACAGCTCTTCGCAAGATGCGACGAAGCACATATCCACGCCCTTCATTTGAGAAGTTTATGCCCTGAGCTAGTAAAAACAGAGCTGTTCTAATGTGGTCAGCTATAACTCTGTATGAAGCTCCATTTTTGTAAACATACTCTTTACCTATAAGCTTCTCAACCTCTTTAATAATTGGCATAAAAAGAGATGATTCATAATTACTTTGAACGCCTTCACAAACAGCAGTAACTCTTTCAAGTCCCATGCCTGTGTCGATGGAAGGCTTTGGAAGTTCTGTCATTTTGCCATCAGCACTCTTTTCATACTGCATAAAAACAAGGTTCCAGATCTCTAAAAATCTATCGCCATCACCGCCTAAGTAGTCCTCTTTAGAGTTAAAGTTCTCAGCACCTTGATCGTAAAAGATCTCACTACAAGGTCCGCAAGGTCCAGTATCTCCCATTTGCCAAAAGTTATCATCATCGCCTAAACGAAGTATTCTATCTTTTGCAACATACTTTTGCCAAAGAAGTTCTGCTTCATCATCGCTATCGTGAACTGTAACCCAGAGCTTTTCTATAGGAAGATTTAAAACCTCAGTAATAAACTCCCATGAGTAAGCAATTGCTTCTTCTTTAAAATAATCTCCAAAGCTAAAGTTTCCTAGCATTTCAAAAAATGTATGGTGTCTTGCCGTGTGTCCAACATTTTCTAAGTCGTTGTGCTTTCCACCAGCTCTTAAACATGTTTGACATGAAGTAGCACGAGGGTTTTGTGGTCTTGGGATCTCACCTGTGAAGATTGATTTAAATGGAACCATACCAGCGTTGTTAAAAAGAAGCGTAGCATCTTCTGGGACTAAAGGTGCGGATGCAACTCTCTCATGGTTTTTTGATTCAAAAAATCTTAGGTACTCTTCTCTAATGTCCATATATATTCTCTTTTATAAAAATTGTGCGATTATATCCAAAAAGATAGGTAAAATCTCTTTAACATATCATTACGCTCTTGATCTCACTCATCTCTTCGATGGCAAACCGAGGACCTTCTCGTCCAACTCCGCTAAGTTTAACTCCGCCATAAGGCTGTATGTCAAACCTTAAAGTTGGAATATCGTTTATTACAACTCCACCAGCATCAAGCTCATCTATAGCTCTTTTTGTGATTTTTAAAGAGTTTGTAAAGACTGAAAACTGCAAGCCAAAAGGCGAAGAGTTCATTCGTGGAAGTGCATCATCAAAGCTCTCAACCTTAACAAGTGAGACTATGGGAGCAAAAACTTCCTCACAAACTATAGCCATATCATCTCTTACATCTGCCATTACACAAGGAGAAAAAACCCTTCCCTCACACTTTATTTCAAGCAAAGATCTAGCTCCCTCTTTTATGGCACTTTGTACCCAATCATATGCTCTTTTAGCCGACTCATCATCTATGAGTGGTCCTAAAAAAGTATCTTCATTATATGGAGATCCAACTTTTAACTTAGCTGTCTCCTCTGCCATCTTAGAAGCAAACTTATCATAGACTTTAGCATCTACATAAATGCGTTGAAGTGATATGCAAACCTGCCCTGAATTTACAAAAGCACCATAAGCACAACGAGTGGCTGCAAGATCTAGATCTGCACTCTCATCTATATAAGTAGCTGCATTTCCACCAAGCTCTAGTGAGATCTTTTTGATCCCAGCAGATCTTGTAATGATCTCGCCAACAGGAACTGATCCAGTAAAGCTAATTACACGAGGAATGTCACTACCTACAAGTGCAGATCCAACCTCAGCATCGCCATAAACTACACTTAGTGCATCTTTGATGGCAAACTCACTCTCTATAAAGAGCTTTGCAAACTTGTAAGCAGTAAGAGGAGCTTCTGGAGTTGGCTTTAATACAACTGCATTTCCTGCTACAAGAGCGGGAGCTAGTTTATGTGCAGCTAGATTTAGTGGAAAGTTAAAAGGAGTGATGGCAACGACCACACCAGCAGGCTCACGCGTAAAATAAGCGATGGTTTTTCTACCACTACTCATAGCATCTGTGTTAATAGTCTCTCCATGCATAGTTCGCATAGTCTCAGCACTTAACCTTAGAGTCTCAACACATCTATCTACTTCTATGCGGGAGAAGTAGATCGGCTTTGCCACTTCATCGGTTATGGTTTGTGCCATATCCTCTTTTGAATCTTCTAGTCTTTTTGCAACATCTAAGATCCAGTCACATCTCTGTGCAATAGTTGTTTTTTTTGCTACTTTTGCAGCCTCTTTTGCAATATTTAAAGCTTTTTTTGCATCACTCTCATTACAAATACTAGACTCAGAAACCACATCCCCACTATATGGACTTCTTCTTTGTTTATACTCTCTACTTCGGCTCTCTTGTGAGCCAAAAAATATATTTGCCCTCATTAAAATCCCTCTAGAAGTTTTATGAAAAATTATAACATATAAACTATAGAGTTAGATTTTCTACCATCTCAACATTTTGTGGAGTAACAATCACAGCATCATAAACAAAGTCAACATCAAGGTTGTTCTTTTTCAAAAATGTGTTACCAGTTCTTATGAGTTTTCTTAGTTTGCTTGGAGTTATATTTTGTATTGCCAACTCATAATCAAGTCCACTTTTGACCTCTATAAAGTGTAAAACACTATCTTTTGAAGCTATAACATCTATCTCGCCAAATCTTGAGTAGAAGTTTCTCTCTACTATCATAAAGCCATTCTCATCAAGAAACGAACAAGCTCTATCTTCTGCTAAATTACCTTTTGCTCTACTCAAGCGTTTACAACCTCAACCTTGACACTCTTAAATGCAGCGGTAAGTATTAGCTCGTCACACTCATCTCCAAAGAGAGCGTTGATCTTAGATCCAGCATGATGAAAGGTTGTAAAAAGAGTTTTTGGTTGTACTTTGTCTGTAAATTTTACAAGAAGTGGCGAGGTCTCTCCATACTTAGATCTCAAAATAACTCTTTCGCTCTTAAAATCATCCGCATCTCCATCATTTACTAGCAAAATATCTTCACTATATCTCTTATTTAGAGACTCACTTCTTTTTGTTTGTGAAGCGTTGTTGTAGTGAGCTAGTGCTCTTCCAGTTGTAAGATGGTAACCTTTTAGGCTTTTATTAATTATCTCTTCTACCATTCCACGAAGCTTGTACTGATGGTAACAAAACTTGCCTAAACCGTTGTCAGTTCTAAAGTCTAGTTGATGAAGTATAGGTGTGTCTTCAGTATGAACTGGCCATTGAAGTCCTCTTTTTCTATGTCTCTCTAAGCGAGTATAGTCAGCTCCGCTAAATCTTCTATATGCAACCTCACGAACCTCATCCCAAACTTCTTTAGAATCTTTAAAGTTGGAATTTCCACCCATTTTATTATCTATCATCTGCAGAATTTCCCAGTCATCTGGCAAGTCGCTCTTTACAAGAGGTTGAGAGAGATGCAGTCTTCTCATCGCATTTATATAGACACCAGTTTTCTCATAAGCCGACTTTACGCCTATAACTATGTCAGCCTTTTGTGCAATATCAGTCATAAAAAGCTCTTGAACTGCTATGAGTTCTAAATTCTCTAGTGCCATGTCTATTTTATTAATATTTGGATGTATATGAGTTATATCTTCGCCCATATTTAGTAGTGCTTTTATCTCGCCACCTAGCATCGCATCTACAAGCTGTGGAGTCATAAGTCCAACTTCTTTTGCATCTTGATAGTCTGGCTCATAGTATGGAAGCATCCCCATATCACAAGCTCCTTGAACATTGTTTTGTCCACGAAGTGGCATAAGTCCAACTCCACTTCCTCCAATATTGCCCGTCATTAAAGCTAAGTGAGTTATTGCCATAACAGCGTAAGATCCATCTATATGCTCAGTGATCCCAAGTCCCCAAAAGATCATAGATCTCTTCAGGGCATACTCACGAGCTACTTTTGGCACTAGTTTAGCCAAACTCTCATAGCCCTCAATTTCATTAAAATAGTTAGGATTTGCAAAAGGATCATTTAAAATCATCTCTTTAAACTCATCAAAGCCCTCAGTTCTGTCGGCTATAAACTCCTCAGAATAAAGCTCTTCGTCTATAATTACATAAGCAATCATGTTTAATATTAACAAGTTCGCTTCATGAGGCATAATGGCTTTATACTTTGCAAATCTATGAAGCTTGATCTCTCTAACATCAAAAACTGCCAAGTTATCACTCTCTCTTGCTACATCCAAGATGCGATTTGAGATGATAGGATGAGCTTCTGTTGTGTTTGAGCCGATAACTATCATAAACTCAGTGTTATATATATCGTTGTAAGGATTTGTTGCCGCACCCTCTCCGATGGTAGTTTTCATTCCCTTTAGAGATGGAGAGTGACAGACTCTAGCACAATTATCAACATGAGGAGATTTTAAAGTTTGGCGGGTAAATTTTTGAAAGATATATGAGCTCTCACAAGAGGTTCTAGCTCCGCCGATGGAACAAACACTCTTTCGTCCATATGTTTGTTGAACTTCTTTTAACTTCATAGCTATAGCAGTAGTTGCACTCTCTAGATCTGTCTCAAACCAAAGTTCATCAAGAGAAGTTAGAGATGAAAAAATAGCGTCTTTGATGTTTGGATTTTTCTCTAAGAAAGATTTTCTTATGCGTGGAACTCTTAATCTATCCTCAGCATCCACAAAGTCAAAACCGTATTTTCCCTTGATGCAAAGTTTTCCCTGTGAGACAACTCCATCAGGATGAGCGAAGATATTTTTTATCTTGTTCTCTTTTACATCTACATTGGCTGCGATATCACAGCCAACACCACAATAAGTGCAAACGCTATCTATTGTCTCTATATTTTCCATCAATTTTCCAGTTTTAAACTATCCTAATCATTACAGGTTTTGCATTTACAAAGTCTAGCTCTTTGATCTCTTTTATCATGTTTTGTATATCTCTCTCTAGGGCTATATGAGTAGATATTAACAAATTTGCCGAGTTTGTTGATGCTGGGCGTTGAAGCATAGTCTCTATTGAGATATTGTGTTGTTCAAATATTTTTGCTAGTTTTGCAAGTACACCAGTACGATCTGAGACATTTATACGAAGATAATATTTTGAGTTTATATCATCAGTCGCTTTTAGTGTAAGTTTACCCTCTAATGGCTTGTCAAACCCTAGCATTGGTGCAGATTTTCCGCTTCTTGCAATGTCTATAATATTTGCAATAACTGCACTAGCAGTCGCATCTCCACCAGCTCCAGGACCATAATATAGTGTTTCACCTACTTTATCGCCAACTACTGAAATAGCGTTCATCACACCATCTATCTTTGCTATCATCTCATCTTGTTTTATTAAACAAGCATGAACTCTAAGCTCTACTTCATTTGCATCTTTTTTCGCAATTCCAAGTAGTTTTATAACATATCCAAACTCTTTAGCAAAAGCGATATCCTCTTGAGAGATATTTTCTATCCCCTCTATTAAGATATCTTCAGGTTTAGCATCAATTCCATAAGCTATAGAAGCGAGTATTAGAAGTTTATGAGCAGCATCATATCCGCCTACATCAAAGGTAGGATCAGCCTCAGCGTAACCTAGATCTTGTGCCTCTTTGAGGATTGCATCGTATGAAACTCCCTCATCTCGCATCTCTGTAAGCATATAGTTTGAAGTTCCATTCATTATGCCCATAATAGACTCTATATGGTTTGCAGATAAGCCATCGCGAAGAGCGTTAATGATGGGGATCCCACCAGCTACAGAAGCTTCATACTCAAAAGCAATATCTTTAGCCATATCTTGAAGTTCATAACGATGGTAAGCCAAAAGAGCTTTGTTAGCAGTTACAACTGCTTTACCACTCTTTAGTGCCTTTTTTACTACTTCAAAAGCCTCATCAACTCCGCCCATAAGCTCAACTACAATATCGATCTCATCATCATCTAAGACATCATTAACATTGTCGCTTAACTTTATATCTAAGCCTCTGTCTTTACTTAGATCTTTTACAATCCCACACTTAACAACTATATCAACACCTGCTCTTGCAGAAATAACATCAGCATTATCTTTTAAGATCTGAGCTACGCTTGTTCCAACTGTCCCAACGCCTATTATTCCTACTTTTATCAAATTTATATCCTTTAATTTATTTCATAAATTTAAGGGAACCTTTTCCCTCATTTAACACGCAAATACCCCAAGGGTACTCCGTCGTGCGCGCTGAGTTTTCTTCGGCAGAAAGCCCATCACACTAGTGTGATTTATTTCATGTGTTTACTTTTTTTCGTCTTCAAACTGTTTTAAAAACTCTTTTATGTTTCTTGCAGCTTGACGGATTCTGTTGTCATTTTCAATAAGGGCTATACGAACATAGTTCTCACCATAAGCACCAAAACCGATCCCTGGAGCTACTGCAACCGCTGCTTCTTTAAGAAGTCTTTTTGAAAATTCTAAACTTCCCAAATGGCGAGCACACACAGGAATCTCCGCCCAAACAAACATACTTGCTCTATTTTTGCGGATCTTCCAACCAGCTCTCTCAAATGCACGAAGTAAAATATCTTGACGGTGATTATATTTGTCTGTTATATCTTGAACACATTGCTGATCGCCATTAAGAGCTACTGTAGCTGCAACTTGAATCGGCGTAAACATTCCATAATCAAGCCATGATTTAATCTTTTGAAGTGCACCTATGAGTTTTTTGTTTCCTACAAAGAAGCCAACTCTCCAGCCAGCCATATTGTAAGATTTTGAGAGTGTAAAACTCTCAACTGCCACATCTTTTGCGCCTGGCACACTCATGATAGATGGAGTTGTATATCCGCAGAAAGTTATGTCTCCATAAGCAATATCTGAGATAATATAAAATCTTTTCTCTTTTGCCATCTTTACAAGACGCACATAAAACTCTTGTGTAACTGTTGCTGTAGTTGGATTGTGGGGAAAGTTAACTAAAACATACTTTGGTTTTGGAGAACTCTCTTTAAAAACGCGATCTAGATCATGAAAAAACTTATCTTCATCTAGCTTATAATCTTCATCAAACTCTATACCAAACTTAACTACATTTCCACCTGCTAAGATAAAAGAGTACTCATGTATTGGGTATGTTGGATCTGGGATTACTGCTACATCACCAGGATTTGTTATTGCGTAAGTAAGGTGTGCATAACCCTCTTTTGATCCCATAGTAGCTACACACTCAGTCATCGGATCTAGATCACAATCATATCTTGTTTTATACCAATCAGATATTGCCAAAAGTAGTTTTGGGATACCTTTTGAAGTTGAGTAACCGTGAGTTCTAGTTTTATTGGCTGACTCTATTAGTTTTGCTCTTATATGTTCTGGAGTGTCACCATCAGGGTTTCCCATAGAGAAGTCTATAACATCAGAACCAGCTCTTCTTTGCGCCATCTTTAGCTCATTAACCTCAGCAAATACATACTTCGGTAGTCTCTTCATTCTGTCAAATTCTATTTCATCAAACATCAATTATTCCTGAGTAAATTATTGTCGTAATTCTAGCAAAATTATTTGCACTTTGCTAACAAATCTTTGCCTATCTAGAGCCTAATGGCATCAAAGTCAGATCATCTCTTATATTTTTAAGTGAGTAGATATCTGAAATTTTTATGTAGTGAGTGTTGTCATTAAGCTCAAGTATAAGATTTGTTTTTTTACTATCGTGTTTTTCAACCTTTAGTAGATGCAGGGAAGCATCATAGTGAGCGATGTAAGGATACCAACTATTTCTTCTTGATGAAGAAATTTTAAGTTTTTTTACCTTTGAGACATCTATCCACTTGGAGTACAAAGATCTCTTTAGACTAAGTTCAATTCCATCTTCAAGTGACTCTACATTTAGTCTTCCATCTCTCATATCAACCACATAAGTCCAGTCAGTCGCAGAGTCTCTTTTTATATCAACTATATGTGACCCACTTTTTCTAAGTTCTTGTTGAAGTATGAGTGGATCTGTTGCATATTCTGAGGTTAAGTTTATAGTCCAAGTAAACTCTGAGTTATTTAGATTTGACTCTTGTGTTACATATCTATAATAGCCTATATTTCTAAGTGTATCACCCATGATTTTAACAAAAAACAGTGGAGAGCCACTTGTTTTAAATCGCAAAGTAAGCTCGCTAGGTTTTTTAAAAAAAAGATTTAAAAGTCCATTATCTTTTAGCGTCTGTATAACTTTTACAGCATCAACTCTATCATTTACAAAATACTCAGACTTTGGAGAAAACAAGATATCTATATATGCTCTGTTTTGTTCATATATCTTAGGATTTATAAGAGTTTTTATTTTTTGTGTTAAAAGTTCACCATCTTGCAAAATATCTGCAAAAGATAGTGAGCTAAAGAGTAAAATAGCAAAAAGTACTTTTACCATTTTTGTCCTCTGTTTAACTCTTTAAACTTTGCAAAGTTTATCTTTGAGATATTAGAGTCTTTATAGTGAAGTCTAAGGTTAGATCTATCAGTAAACTCTCTTACTTCTCCATTTATCTCAATACTAACATATCCGTGACCGAGGGAGAATAACCACTCTTTATTTGGATCTAACTCTAACTCGCCTGAGAATAATTTTTGATATTTTTTATAGTTTGAGAGGTCAATATAACCTATCCAAAGTTCAGAATTAGGCTTAATTTTAAAAGACTTTACAACTTCAACTACTTCTGACTCTACTATTTTTTCTTTTTCTTTGGTGTCTTCTACTTCTGCTACTGTTGCGTTATCATCTTCTGCATCTTCTTTTGTTATAACTTCTAACTCTTCGCTCTTAGACATACTTTGTTGAGCATTTTGTATAGCACTATTATCTATAGAGTGATTATCTGTTTTTTCACTACTTAGAGCTAAATTTTCTAGTGTAAAAAACATAGCTACTACAAATATCGCTACGGCTATTAGAACATAAACAAAGGTATATTTTTTCTTTCTTGTTGGAGATACAAAAAATCGTGTCTCACTATCATCTTCTTCTGGGGTATTAAGAAGATAATATTCATCAACCTTAGCTTTAAAATCACTTAGATCTACACCATATTCTCTTTGCAAGATAGATATAAAACCTTGCATTTGAATCTTTGTCATATCTTCAAAAGATTCATGCAAAAGAGCTTGAACATGATGTCTTGCTATATGTGTTTTTTCATGAATCTTTTGTGCACCTATCTCTTTTAACTTATTAAGCCCGTCACTCATATTCTCATCCTATCCATTAAAATAGCTCCTGCCACACTAACATTTAAAGAGTCAAATTTATGTGACATTTTTATACTAACAACTTCATCTAACTTTGAGATTATTCTTTTACTTAAGCCCTCGCCCTCATTGCCAAGGACTAATGCTCTTTTTTGTTTTAACTTAACATCCCTAATGTCTGCTCCACCCATGTCAGCGCCATAAAGACAAAATCCAGATGTTTTTAAGTCATTCATAACATCAAGTATATTGTGTTCTAGCGCGAAAGGCATATCAAACAAAGCTCCAGTACTTGTTCTTACTATTGGTGCTAAGTTAAGATTTTTAACTCCACACGCGACAATAGCATCAACACCCATTGCATAAGCAGTTCTAACAATAGCACCGATATTTCCAACATCAGTTAAACCAGATAAAACCAAGACAAACTCTTTATCTAAAGTGGATTTAAAAGGCTGAAGCTCATACTCATCAACTTCAGCTAAGATGCCTTGATGATTTGCATTTTTACACATCGCTCCAGCTGCATCAGATGGAATGCGTTTTACTTCAAAATTCATCTTCATCAAACGAGCATACTCTTTTTTATCTACTTCTTTTGCTAAGTAGAGAGTTTTTATCTTATTTGGATAGTTTTGTATAAGGTATTGGATTGGTTGTTTAGCATAAATTAACATATGGACATTCTAGCAAAAAAAAGTGATAATGCAGTCATTTTGTTATATATTTATAGCTTTAGTAGTCTTTCATAACAAGATTTAGTGTTTTCTTGTGTGATTTTACATATGAGTTTTGCTTGTACTTTCTTTGGTAAGTCTAGTTCTAAAATGTCATTTTCACTTATAGCACTACTATTTTGTTTCTCGCTAGGGCTAATAACTACTACCCACTCACCTCGAAAATTGTCATTTATGGCTTTTTGTAACTCTGAAGCATTTCCACTAAAATATGTTTGAAATTTTTTACTTATCTCTTTTGCTAAAAAGAGTTTTCTAAGAGGTTGCTCTTTTTCTATCTCTTGGAGGAGTTTATTAAGCCTGCGAGGTGATTCATAAAGCACAGTTGCAAAACCACTAAAGAGAGCACCATTAAGTGATGCTGCTCTATCACTTCCCTTATGAGGCAAAAATCCCCAAAAAAGTAGTCTAGTCTCAACAAAGCCACTTGCTACAAAAGCAGTAAGTAAAGCATTTGAGCCAGGCAAAACATCATAGTCAATACCATTTTCTTGTGCATAGCGAACGAGAAGTTGCCCTGGATCACTAATGCCTGGCATTCCGGCATCGCTAACATAAACTACTTCTTTATCAAAAAAAGAAACATCAAGTTCTTCTAAAAAACTTTTTTCATTATGTGAGTGAAGTGATATAAAGCGTTGGTCTTCTTTAAATGAGGTGTTATATCGTTCTTTTAGGATGTGGATGAGTTTTTTTGTGACGCGTGTATCTTCACAAAGCAGGATGTCAGCTTCTCTTAGAACTTCGATAGCTCTAAGAGATATATCGCTTATATTTCCAATGGGAGTTGGAACAAGGCTCAACATTATTGAATCTCACACAATCTTAACAAATCTAGATTATGCTCAGTCACTAAAGCTACGCCTTTGGCGAGAAAAAGCATTAAGTTTTTAGTTTTGAGCGTAACGTTTTTTAAACTTCTCAATTCTACCAGCTGTATCTACCATTCTCTCAGAACCTGTAAAAAATGGATGACACTCGTTACAAATATCTATACGAAGTTCATCTTTTGCACTTTTTGTCTCAAAGCTGTTTCCACAAGCACAAGTTACTGTACATGTTACCAATTTAGGGTGAAGATCTTTTTTCATGTTTTGCCTTTTGATACTCGTTAATGTGCGAATATCTATATATTTTTTAAATCCGTATGGGGGCGGATTTTTAGAAACGCAATTATACCAAATTTTATCTTAACTTAGCATATATTAATTTTAGAGTGACGAAATGGCATCATTGCAGACTTCCCTCTCCATCATTGCAGGCTCGACCCGCAATCTCATCAAGGCTTTAAAACCTTTTGTACTTTTCAAACCCTCATGAGATCCTGAATCAAGTTCAGGATGACGGGTTGTGAGAGTTCAGGATGACGAAATGGCATCATTGCAGACTTCCCTCTCCGTCATTGCGGGCTTGACCCGCAATCTCATCAAGGCTTTAAAACCTTTTGTACTTTTCAAACCCTCATGAGATCCTGAATCAAGTTCAGGATGACGGGTTGTGAGAGTTCAGGATGACGAAATAGCATCATTGCGGACTTCCCTCTCCGTCATTGCGGGCTTGATCCGCAATCTCATCGGGCTTTACTAAAAATACCTTTACAACAATATTTTAGAGCAAATCGCCACAACTGCACTCTCTGAACGAAGTACCATCGGAGTCTCTAATCTAAAACTCTTTTTAGATCCAAGCATCTCCCTTTCACTTTTAGAAAAACCACCCTCGCAACCTACAAGAACTCTCTTAAAGTTTGCATCAGATCCAAGAGAGTGCTGACAAAAGTCAAAAACAACTACATCATCAAACTCATGCAAAAATTCTTTTATGCTTTTGCATTCATCTAGATCCATCATTGAGCTTCTGCCACATTGCTGCATAGAAGCTTCTAAAATCCTCTCAAACCTAGCAAAGTCTAGTTTTATATTTCTCTGACTTCTTTCACAGTAAACAAAGGTAACTCTACTAACTCCAAGTTCATTTAACATAGGAAGCACTTTTTCTATAGACTTAAGATCTATAACGCACCATGCCACATGAAGATACTTTTCGCTCTTTACTTCAAGCATCCTAGATGATAACAAAGAAAGTTCCAAACTCTTTGGATCTATACTTGAGATCTTATAGCTATGAAGCATAGAGAGATCATTTTTTGCTCTTAGATCTAGCTCATCACCGACATTATGTCTGCGAACTTTGACAAGGTACTTGTGAAGCTCTCCTTTGATATTGATCTTATCTTTTGAGGCTTCATCACAAAGTATGTACTTCAAATCCACATCCAAACAGAGATACTAAAAACCAAAAAAACTTCTAGCGCAAAGATTATATAAGCCTCTTTTTTGTGCAAAACAAGTGCCTCAGGAAGTTTTTTATCCACCTTTTGCAGTTTTTTAGATCTTATATTTTCTAAAACTATCACTATCACAGCAAAAAGTATCATCACAACATTCTCTACAGTAAAATCAAGATGCTTAGCAGCCATCATCACTACACCAGTAAAGATAACAGCACCGATTACTGTCATCCCAATAGGCATAAAAAGAGTTACAAATCTAGCATAAGCTCTTATTTCATCCGCTTTTGCAAGCATTAAAAAGTTAAGTAAAATCACCGCTAAAATCCCATAAACACTATAGTTGTGCATAACTATACTCATATCATACATTTCATTCATGGTGAAATTCTACTATAAATTCTATACAAATAGTTATCTCTCACATATTAGCAGTTTGAAAATCCATACTATGCTACAATACTAAAACATTTTAAAAGAGGCATTTATGAGCGTTACAATACTTCAAGCACTTGATTTTATCTACAAAAACACAAAAACAAAAGCACTTAAGATCTTGCCCTTAGAACAAGCTCTAGGCTTTATCTTAGCAGAAGATATTTATGCAACTCACAACCTTCCACCCTACGATAACTCAGCTATGGATGGTTACGCAGTAAAGACTTCAGATGCAAACAAATGTGTCAAAGTAGAGCATACTATCTTTGCAGGCGACAACTCTAGTGAGATCTTAGTAGATGGATACGCTATAAAAATTATGACAGGAGCTAGGATTCCAGAGGGTTGTGAGTGTATAGTTCCCCAAGAAGAGACATCTAAGTGCCAAGATGGTATCAAACTTCCACAAGATCTCTTAAGCGGCAAACACATCAGACTTTGCGGAGAAGATATCAAAAAAGAGAGTCTGCTTTTACAAAAAGGGCAAAAACTCCAAGCTCATCAAATAACCCTCTTAGCATCTCAAGGCATAAGCCATATAAAAGTACACAAAAAACCTCGATTAGCTCTTTTTGCATCAGGAAATGAGCTTAAGATGCACTTTGAACAAGTTGCATCTTACCAACTCTACAACACAAACACACCTACTCTTTTAGCTCGTGCAGAGGAACTAGGTTGCGAAGTTGAGTTTATCGGTACAGCTGAAGATACTATAGATGATTTGAAAAAACATATCAAAAGTGCACTAAACAGCGACTTGATTGTAACTTCTGGAGGAGTTAGTGTAGGTGATGCTGACTTTACACAAGAAGCGTTTGCTTCATTTGGTATGGAGACTTTTTTTGACAAAGTGGAGATAAAACCAGGAAAACCAACAGCTTTTGGTAAAATCGGCGACACTCTTATTTTAAATCTACCAGGAAATCCACTAGCTGCCGCATTAAACTTTGAACTATTTGGACAAAGTATTATCTTAGCACTAAGTGGAGCAAATGAGAAATACTTAAAAGGCATAGATACAAAAATGAAAAATGAGTACAAACTCAAAAAAAGTTCTATCTCCTTAGTTCCAGGAAAATTTGATGGAAGTAGTTTTACACCTTGCCAAAAGTTCGCACCTGGAATGGTATCTCCTCTTGCCATATCAAACTCTTATATTATGGTAGATGCAGGTGTTGGGGTGTTAAAAAAAGATGAAAAAGTAAAAGCTGTACCTATAAACTTTAGTTTTACAACAAGCAAAAAAGAGGACTTCTCATCCCTACTGAGTCCATCAATAACTTGACCTCATTCCCGTCATTGCCACTTTCTCTGGCTCCCACGCTCTGCGTGGGAGTCTATATATATACTACAACTCAGATATATATGCATTCCCACGCAGAACGAGAGAACGAGAGAACGAGAGAAGAGATCCTGAATCAAGTTCAGGATGACGGATTGTGGGAGTTCAGGATGACGAAATGGCGTCATTGCGGGCTTGACCCGCAATCTCATCAACCCACACCTCCGTCATTGCGGGCTTGACCCGCAATCTCATCAACCCACACCTCCGTCATTGCGGGCTTGACCCGCAATCTCATCACGGGTTTAAAATCAAACAATATTGATCCCTTTTCTATATACAGTACCTATAAAAGTTGCAATTGTGTTATCTTCTTCATCACTTATACGTACTTCATAAGTTGCAATTTTTTTACCATCACTTAGCTCTCTTGCTTTAGCAAAGAGTTTACCGCCAGATTTTGCTTTTTGAAAGTTTATATTTGCATTTATACCTAAAGAAAGGTTATTTTTTGAGTTTGAAGCAATGGCAAAAGCAAAATCAGCTAAGGAAAATAAAAATCCTCCATGAACTACATCTGCCCCATTGAGATGTTCTTCTTTTATAGTAGCGCTAACTGTTGCTGTTCCTTCTTCTATTTCTTCTATATGAAAACCTAAAAGTTTTGCAAATCTATCTTGTTTTTCAAAAAATTCTTTTAATTTTTTCATTTTACTCCTTCGTGTAAAAGTGTAATGAACTTTCTCGTTCCATCCTCTCCTGAGGTGGAACAAATATATACATCACACCTCAAGAGAGGTGTGACAAGGTTAGATTAAACCTTTGTTGGATTCGTAAAACTTTCGCCTTTTTTTACTCTCTCCCACAGATCTTTATCACTAAAGTCATCTACAACAGCCCGAGAAAAAACAATGCTCTCTAGATCTATATAGCCCATCTCTTTAGAGTATGCATCATAACTAAAAGCTTGTGCATAGCCTGTTGCAGTCTCGTGAACTATGATGCTATGGAGTTTTACCTCTCTCTCGCCATTTACTGTATTTGTGAGCTGTAAGAGTCTATCTATCATCACAAAAAAAACACGGCTAAACTGCTCACACGATGGAGAAACTGGAAGTTCTATCCATCTCTGTGAGTGTTTTTTCATATCTTCTATATACTCCGCTTCATCACCGCTCCAGATGCTAACTCCATGGTCAAAAGCGTCTATTAGCTCTTTCATGTTTTGCTTCATAAGTCCAAAGTCATAAACCATCTGACCATTATCTAAAAAGTTAGACTCAAAAAGAAGCTCAACTTTGTAAGAGTGTCCATGCAGAGAACTTCTACATTTTTGTGTTGAGCAACCTCTTACTATGTGAGCATTTTCAAACTTAAACATTTTTCTTATTATCATAGTTTAAACTCCTTTATTTGCATCCCAGATCCTTATATGAAGTCTATCTGAGAAGTTATAACCCTTTGCTTTGCAAAACTCCACAAGCATTGGAGTATTTGCCTCTACGGTTTTTTTATCACCGCCTAGTGGCATACAAAAAATATCAGCATTAGGTGCATGTGAAGTTATATCAAAGATCTCATCTTCTAAACCTAGATCTATAGACTCCGCATCTACACTAAATTTAAAAAAAGCATCTTTAGCATACGAGGCTATAGAGTTTATAACATCGTCTCTTACTCTTTTTTTATATGGCTCTTCTGAGTTTGAGAGCTTTACAGATAGAGCAAAAATACACTCTTTATATATCTCAAACCTCTCAAAGTCAACTGCAACAGTTCCATTTGTCTCAAAGCAGATCCTGTGACCTCTTGCGTGAAGTTCTTCTAAAAACTCCACAAAGATCTCATCATTTGCATACAAAAGTGGCTCTCCACCAGTGAGAACTATATCTACACTTTTTTGTGGAAGTTCATATAGATCTAGGACATTTAAAAGTTCTTGGGATCTTGTTATCTTGCTCCACATATGTGAAAAATGCTCTTTGTTTACCGCATAAACAGTGTCGCAACCTACAACTTCAACGCCATCAGGAGCGATCTCACTACAAGCAAAACCCTCACACTTTAAGTTACAAGTACCAAAGCGAAAAAAAAGCGATGGAGTCCCAGTATAACGCCCCTCACCTTGGATACTGTAAAAGTGTTCAACTAGGTATATCATCTATTTCCAATTTTAAAACTTATGTAATTTTTGAAACCCTCAAGAGATCCTGAATCAAGTTCAGGATGACGGGTTGTGGGAATTCATGATGACGAAGTAACGTCATTGAAGCCTCACACTTCCGTCATTGAGGGCTCACACTCCCGTCATTGCGGGCTTGACCCGCAATCTCATTAGGCTTCAAAGCCTCTCTCGTTCACCCACCAGTCTCATAAAAAGCTCTTGATGAGATTTCACCATCTTCTCCACCCCAGCGGTTTTTCTCTGGCTTAGTTCTTACTACTTCTCTTAAAACTTCCGCAGCTGCTTTTATATCTCCCGCTTTTATAGCCTTAGATATACTCATAGCTTCATCAAAGTAGAGACAGGGGATAAGATTTCCCTCAGCTGTTAATCTTATGCGGTTACACTGCTTACAGAAGTCGTCTCCATATGGCTCTATGATTCCAAACCTATAACCATCACTCATAGTATAGTAGTGAGATGGTGATGATCCATCAAAACCATCATCACTAAACTCATACTTAGATCTAAGTATTTCTAAAAGTTCGGCAGACTTTAAGCCCTCTATCTCTTTAGATGCAAAGGAGTTTTGCATATACTCTATAAACCTGATGCTAATCTTTCTCTCTTTACAATACTCCAAGACATCTATGATCTCATCAGCATTTAAACTCTTCATCGGCACCATATTAGCTTTTACTTTTAGCCCGACTTTTAGAGCCTCATCAACACCCTCAAGAACATTTTTGAGTACATCTTTTTGAGCTATCTTTTGAGCTATTTCTGGCTTAAGTGTGTCGATGCTAACATTTATACGTTTAAGTCCTGCATCTTTTAGTCTCTGTGCTGTACCTTTTAGCAAAAATGCATTTGTAGTCATCGCTAGATCTACCTTAGGTTCATAGTCATAGATCATCTTTATAAACTTATCTAGATCTTCTCTTAAAAGTGGTTCTCCGCCTGTTATACGGATCTTTTTTACACCTTCATCGATGGCTATCTTCATAAACAAAAACAGCTCTTCAAAGCTAAGCAAGTTCTCTTTTGGCACCCATGAAAAAGGTTTCTCTGGCATACAGTACTGACATCTAAAGTTACATCTCTCTGTTACAGAGACTCTTAAGTAGTCAACAACTCTGTCATAGCTATCTATTAGCATCTTTTTTACTTATTTAGTATATTTGTTTTTAGAGTTTTAAACTCTTCATCGCTTAGTATGCCTTTTTCTTTCATCTCATAAGCTTTCATGATCTCATCTGTTTTTGACATCGGTGCTGTTTGCATTGGTGTTTGTTTAGCCATTGGAACTTGTGTTGTTACAGGAACTACTACAGGTGCTACAACTTCCATAGATTCAGTTTTTTTAGGGTTTACAAACTCTGTTATGATGTTTTCTGGTGACTCTTCTGATGATCCTGCTAGTCCAGTTGAGGCTATCTCTGTTTTTGCTTCTGAGTTTTTAACTTTTACAAAATCAAAGGCACTTCCATCTTGGCTGTCAACTATTTTAAAATAGTAAGTCTCTCCTGCTTTTAAGTCAAGGTCAAGCACTACTTCTTGTATCTGAGCTTTTGTAGCTGAGAGTGTCATAGGCTGAGGCTTTAGATTAAAGACCATATATTCACCATCTCTTACTCTTTGCATAACTGGTTTATTATTTATACGAAGTGAGTATTCACCACGGTTTGAGCTCTCACTAGAGTCTAGTTTTACTTTTGCATATACATATACTAAAGCTGCATTTTCCAGTGGTTCTTGAAGTTTAAAAGCTGTTTTGTTTCCACATGCACTAAAGAGTAGTAAAGTGGCTGTTAGTAGGAGTGTTTTAACTATGTTCATATGATTTCTCTCTTAGTTTAAAGTAGAGAGATTATATCATAAAGTTTTTGATTGGGGGATTTATTTTGAAGAATTCCTACGCTTTAAAAGCGTAGGAAAGTTTTTAGTAGTTCGATTCTTTAAGCTAAGTGCTTATTAGAAGTTGTAACGACCCCAAACACGAAGTCTGTGGTCAGTGTCAGCAGCATTAATTCCATCTTTTTTATCCCATGAACGGTTGATGTATGCAGCGAAGTATTGAACACCTGCAGCTTTTACGCTATAGATTAGGTCAAACTCACCGTAATCATTTCCCTTATCAACGGCGCCTACACTGTAAGTGTTAAGATTTGAGTTTCCAGCTGAAGTAAAAGCATATTGAGCTGTAACTGTACCATAGTCACCAGTGTTGTAAGCAGCTTTAAGCATGAAAGTATCTGCATCTAAAGCGATAGCATCTTGGTTATATATCATTTGAGTATATAGTGGAGATTTGATACCTGTACCAAAGTTTTTAACAGCTATATTAGCTTTATTATCATCACCATCTACTGATGTAAATGCTACACATAGAGTAAGTGCATCAATTGGAGACATACCAATTTTACCACCAAATGCGTTTGTATCAGCTACAAGAGAAGAATCTGATGAAAGTTGACCACCTTGAAGTCCAAATTTAAGACCTAGTGGTAAATCTTTTCCGGCAACAGCTACATCAGCCCATAATGCATCAGCACCATCTAAAACTACAGTAGCTGGTAGACTAGTATTAGATATTTTAGCTACTCTATAGTAAGAAGCAGTAATTGTAGTCATTGGAATAGACTTGTTTTGAACAGTTGCCATATAAGCTGTTCCACCAACAGTTGTTGCACCATCAATATTAACTTTTGGAGTTAAATCACTAGTACTAGATAGATTCATACCTGTTCCACCTGAAACATAAGCACCAACTAAAGTAGTATCTGGAATATCAGTGTTTACCACTAAAACTGCATCAAAAGTGTTCTTGAAAACATTCCAACCCTCTGAGTAAGCAAAAGGAGAGAGTGATTTTGGAAGCTCTTGACGACCAATCTTAACTGTAGTATTACCTATCTTTTTAGCTATATAGATCTGAGTTAGAGCTAATTGACCAGTTGTGTCTTTTTTAGTACTTAAACCTAAATCTTGTTTAACATTAGAAACAAGATTCTTCTCTAAACCAGCTGTGCCTAAGTAAGAGATTTGTGAACCAAAAGTGAAGTTATTTTTAAGATCTGCATCAAGGTTTAGTTGAAGACCAACGTTAGCTTGTGAACTGTCTTGGTGAAATAGACTTGAACGATCTTTAAAGTCTCCAGCACCTGGAACACTTTCAGTTTTACCATTGTTATCACTTGTTTCATAGTAAAGAACCGCTTGACCAGTTGTTACGATATCGATACCTTTGTCAGCTGCCATTGCAGTTGTTGCGATTAGCGACGCTGCCGCTAAAGAAACCATTGTTTTTTTCATTCTAATTCTCCTGTTTTTTTTTAAAAGTTACCACTTTTAAGAAGTGATAGAAGAGTAACAGCAAGTGTTATTCCACTATCACTTCTCTCATGTGATACATTTTGAGACTACATATTGTACAAGGGTAATTTTTAAATTAAGTTTAAATCATAAGTTTTATTAGTTATTAGTTTACTTTTAGGCATATATAGCCGTTTTTTGGCACTTTTAACTAATTTTTTTGTTTAAAGTTTCATCTTTTTTGCTATAATTTGCCTTATGAGATTCAGAAAATTGAAAAAAAACCAAAAAAACACATCACAAAAACCTAAATATACCTACGCAAAGTATACAAGCAGGATAAAAGCATTTATAACAGATATGTTTATGATTTATGCTCCCATACTCTATATAAGTGCTTATGTCATAATGGATGGTAAAGATGACTTTCAAGCATCACAACTAGCTCCACTTTTAAGCACTGCTCTATATGGACTTATCTATGCACTTCTTATTAGTAGATTTGGACAAACCCCTGGGAAAAAAGCTTATGAGATGAAAGTGGTCGATAGCAGAAGCGGACAATACATAGGTTTTTTCAGAGCCCTTTTAAGATTTATCGCTTTTTTATTCACATCAGCGACATTTTTAGGACTTTTTCTACCTCTATACAGAAAAGACAAAAAAGCTTTGCATGATCTCTTAGTAAATACTCTTGTAGTTGTAGAGAAGAAGTAACATAAACTTTAAAAGCCTAATGAGATTGCGGGTCAAGCCCGCAATGACGGAAGTGTTGGGCTTCAATGACGGAAGTGTTGGGCTTCAATGACGCCACTCCGTCATCCTGAACTCCCGCAACCCGTCTTGAACTCCCGCAACCCGTCTTGAACTCCCGCACTCCGTCTTGAACTCCCGCACTCCGTCTTGAACTCCCGCACTCCGTCATCCTGAACTTGATTCAGGATCTCTTGAGGGTTTGAAAAGTACAAAAGGTTTTAAAGTACAAAAAGGTTTTAAAGCCTAATGAGATTGCGGGTCAAGCCCGCAATGACGGAAGTGTTGAGCCCGCAATGACGGAAGTATTGGGCTTCAGTGACGGAAGTGTGAGTTTAATTTATTTCAAATTTCTGTATTTTATAAACTATAAATATCAATAAAGCTAGCCCTGTTATGAGAGATAATACTAGTGGTATCATTACTTAATCTCCTTTAAACTTTTAATCTCTTTTAGTATTTTTGTAAAAAGCTTTGCAATACTAAAAGATATAATAATTATTAAAAATAGAACAATATACAACTTCCAATAAATTTCATTAAAATAATTTTTAAATATCCAAGCTATCAAAGATGTATCGATAACTATCAATGTTATAAAAATTGCTTTTAAAAAACCTATAAGTTCTTTTATCTCATCTATTTTTGCCATAAAACATTATACACTAATAAAGAAAAATATAAAATCAAGGTGGAGATGAAGCTAAATTGTTCTGCCTAAGGAGATCTACAACGAGAGAAATTTTAAAGCCTGATGAGATTGCGGGTCAAGCCCGCAATGACGGAAGTGTTGGGCTTCAATGACGCCACTCCGTCATCCTGAACTCCCGCACTCCGTCTTGAACTCCCGCACTCCGTCTTGAACTCCCGCAACCCGTCATCCTGAACTTGATTCAGGATCTCTTGAGGGTTTTTCTGACTCCCATGCTCTGCGTGGGAGTCTATATGTGTACTTGCAACTTAGATATATATGAGTTCCCACGCAGAGCATGGGAACTAGTGAAGAGTGTAGCCCGCAATGACGGGAGTGTGAGTTCGCAATGACATGGTTGTCATTGCGTGGAGGTTTTAACTTAGTGTAAGTCTCTCCAAACTTGTTTTTTCCATAGGAATGCAAAAATAGCAAATATAACTATGTATATCATTACCATTTTACCTATCTCTTCTCTTTCGTGACGCTTAGTATCACCTGAGTCTTTCATATACTCTAAAACTTTATCAGCAGCATCAGCAGTTACACCAACACGAGGCATAGCAGTCCCAGCTAAGTGATTTTGAGGATTTTCTATAAAAGTTCTTAAAAAGTCTTCACTACGAGAACGAATATATATACTCAAATCTGGAGGTAGTTTACCCATATACTTAGTAAGTGACTCTTCATACTCCATAACTTTTATATCAAACGCTAGTGAGTCTTTTTCATGTTTAAATGATGGTTTTGTACCTATCTGAGTCCAGTTTTCATAACCAACTGCGTGACATCTACCACAAGCATTTTCAAATGCCATAGCAGGAGTTACTTCATCTGGTGAAACAGCTAGATCTTGTAAGTAAGCTACCATATCAGCTACTTCTTGATCTATGTCTCCGCCCATTCCATAAAACGGAACCATCGGGTGCATCTCACCTTTTGACTCATCAAACTTATGTTCAACTTTTAGTGCGTGTGCTGGGTTTTTGATAAGCTCCGCTAAGAACTTAGCATCGTAAACAGCACCAGCTTCACTTAAGTCTGGTGGATTTACACCATAACTTTGAGCTGCCATTACTGGATCCATAGGAGCTGGCATACCAGCTTTTTCCATAGAGTGACAACCAACACAACCTGCATTTATTATCAACTCTTGACCATTTGCAACATTACCTGTCTTTGTAAGAGCGGGTAAGTCGTTGTACTGAAAGTTTTCACTATCTACATGCTTGTGCATTACACCATGAGCAAAAGGCTCAACTAGGTAGTAAGTTACAAGCGAAAAGAAGATGACGACTATTAAAATTATTGGTTCTTTATTTTTCATATCTTTATCCTTATACCTTTTTTTCCCTAGATGTTATAAATGGAAGTGCTAACCACTGTACAACAAACAATATAGCCGCAACAAGTCCAATAGTACTAAATATACCTTCTGGAGGTAGTTTACCCATGGCAGTCAGAACTATCATGTTTGAGAGCATCAACCAAAACCAAACTTTAAACATTGTTCCACGACGATTTGCTGGACATGTGTTTGGACTTCTATCTAGAAATGGTAAGAACACAAAGATAACTTGAGCAAAACCAAATAGTACAAGACCTAAGTCAATGTTAAACGGACGAAGAATTTCATACGACCACAAGAAATACCACTCTGGGTAGATATGTGCAGGTGTTTTAAGTCCATCTGCTGGATCAAAGTTTACGGGGTCAAGTGCGAAACTATAGTTCCAAAATACTAGGTAAAAGAAGAAGATTAAGAAAATTCCAACAACCATCATATCTTTAGACATAAAGTCATTTGCAAATCTCATAACTTTACTTTCAGCTTTGTTTCCATCAAGATATTTTTTTGACTCAACATCAAAATCTATCTCTTCTCCATCTTGATTGTTTACATGCGGGATACGAAGTGCTGCAAAGTGAAGACCGATAAGTCCTACAATAGCAAGTGGTAAAAGAAGTACATGTAACATAAAGAAACGACCCAAAAATGCTTGTGCAGGAACATAGTCTCCACGAATCCACTCAACAAGTCCATCTGCATGAAGTGAACCACCAGCAAACAGGTTAGTAATAACCATACCAGCCCAGTAACTCATTTGTCCCCATGGTAACATATACCCTGAAAATGCTTCAGCTGAAAAAGCGACAAAAAGAAGCATACCAGATATCCAAATCATTTCACGACCCTTCTTATAAGAACCGTAATAGATACCAGTAAACATATGAATGTAGATAACTAAAAAGACAACAGATGCAGCTACACCGTGAACATGTCTCCATAACCAACCAAAGTCAACTTCTCTCATTATCGTATAGTTTACACTATAAAATGCCTCATCAACAGTTGGTACATAGTACATAAGTAAAAATATACCTGAAACCAATAGTAGTACAAATGTAACTACTAAAACCATCCCCATTGCCCATAGAAAGTTAATGTTTTTCGGAATCCAATATTCCGACATCATCACCTTTTCTACCGTCTCAACTGCTAATCTTTGGTTTAACCAATCTTTAACACCAGTTGCCTTCGTAAAATGTGCCATTTATTTTCCCCCTAATTTATAGCGTAACGCCATTATCTTTCATCGATTGCCACTCAGGACCTACTTCACCTAAAATCAGATTTGTACCATCAATTTTAAACGGAGGAATATCAAAACCTCGTGGAGGTGGTACTTTTGTAACTAAACCAGATGCATCAAACATACCACCATGACAAGCACATAAAAAATCGTTTTCTGCTGGTCTAAATGCTGGAATACAGCCAAGATGTGTACAAAGTCCGATAGCAACCATAAAGTTGTCATCTCCGATTTTGATATTTCTTGCTTCTGCGGCTGGATTTCCCTTTTCATTCTCCATAACTTCTGCTGACTTTTTCAAAACGAAGATAGGCTTGCCTCTCCATTTTTCAGTTACCATAACACCCTCTTGATATGTTGTCATATCTAGAGTTGTAAATCCTGCTGCTTTTACACTTGGGAGTGGATCCCACGATTTCTTCATCGCGACTAATGAACCCACAGCACCAACTGCTGCAACAGCACCAAACGCTTTACCCATAAAACCTCTACGGCTATTATTTTCCATATTTGCTACTTTAGTGTGAATTTTAACTCTGATTATACACTAAATTAGTTTTAATTATTTATAAATTTAAGCTAACTTTTATAAAATCAATCAATTTTTCATTTTTATGTTCCACTTTGTAATACTCGTGTATTTCATGGGCTTTCAATATTGTCAAGAGCTGACTATTTTGGTAGTTTTGCACTATAGGGATGTTCATTTTCTTAAAAATTTCTAAAAAATTATCGGGATAATCTCTTCTTTGAATAAAGATAGGTTTTCCTCCAGATGCTAGGTTTTCTAAAACTGCTTGATGTGATGAACTGATAAGAATTTTTGACTTTTGGATGACATCATCATATTTTTCAAATTCATAATGTCTCTTAAATTTCTCTTTTAACATATCTTCATAATCAAAAAAATAGTAAAAACCTAAAAGTAAATCAGCATCTATTTCATCTAAAAGTGAAAGATTTTTTTCTAATTGTTTGTCATAATCATCATCACCGAAGAAAAAAGATATATCTATAGTTTTTTCTTTTTCTTGGAAGTATTTTTTATCAATGACTAAAGTATTTAAAATTTCATCCCCTTCTAAATAAGGCGATATCAAAAATTCTCCATCTTCTTTTTTGTCATTTTTCTCATCGCTTATTCGAATAAAGCCTGAGAAGTAGTTTCTCATATCTTGGAGCATTATAGGGTTAGCTTCTGCAGAGTCAAAGATAAGGTTGTCACCATGATTTGCGATCTGAGGAATATTTCTAACAACATCAACTCCCACACTCTTATCTACTCCAAACTCAGAAGCGATCTGAGCGATACGATAATCAGAACATAAAAGTGTAATATCAACATCTTTTAAAAGTCGAATGATTGTACAAGCTCTTCTAAATCTGTCTAAGCCAATACGATGGCCTGTATGAACATAGTAGTAAGTTTTAGGGTTTAACATATTTTTCCTTCTTTTTGGTGTTAGTGCTTTTTCCGTCATTGAAGCCCAACATTTCCGTCATTGCGGGCTTCCCTCTACGTCATTGAAGTCCAACATTTCCGTCATTGGAAGCTCAACATTTCCGTCATTGCGGGCTTGACCCGCAATCTCATCAGGGCTTTAAAGCCTTTTGTACTTTTCAAACCCTCAAGAGATCCTGAATCAAGTTCAGGATGACGGGTTGTGGAGTTCAGGATGACGAAGTCGCGTCATTGCGGGCTTGACCCGCAATCTCATCAGGCTTTAAAGCCTTTTATACTTTTCAAACCCTCAAGAGATCCTGAATCAAGTTCAGGATGACGGGTTGTGGAGTTCAGGATGACGAAGTCGCGTCATTGCGGGCTTGACCCGCAATCTCATCAGGCTTTAAAGCCTTTTATACT
>Ga0265293_10000936_pt1 | contig 67044 bp, 52 predicted proteins | sample Munlanlewell138R_FD_192505 | JGI IMG/M metagenome (GOLD analysis project Ga0265293, IMG submission 192505) | Leachate microbial communities from a municipal landfill in Southern Ontario, Canada - Leachate well 138R | ecosystem: Engineered > Solid waste > Landfill > Unclassified | place: Canada... | reverse complement strand
ACTCACTTGCGTGTAGAACAGCACGGACATTACTAAACTCTAAGGCATTTTAAACTTAGTTTTCCTAAGCTTTGCTGTAATTAGCCGTATTAGAGATGATTGTTCATTATCAGTTTTGCTAAGACCCCTGTGAACTGTTTCTGTTACAGTTCCCACCTATTGCTTTATGAACAACATATGTTATACTGCAATAAAGACAAGTTTCTTTGGCTACACGTATATTTTTTGATAATTTACTAAGAAATAGCAGTAAAAAAGCCCTTACCAGAAAGTAGCTATTTAAATTTGTGTTATAAATGATATAATTGTAATAAAGAATTAATCAATATGTAAAAATCGATTGGGAGCACTTGTTATATAATCATTTTTTGTGAGGTGGTTTGCGTTGAACGAAAAAATTCTTATTGTGGATGATGAAAAAAACATTGTCGATATTCTAAAGTTTAACCTAAAAAAAGAAGGCTTTGATACAATTGAAGCTTATGATGGCGAAGAGGCACTTCAAAAGGCTCATAGTGAAAATCCCGACCTTGTATTACTAGATATTATGCTCCCAAAGATGGATGGATTTACGGTATGCAGAAAAATCAGAGAGACAATGAGCACTCCAATTTTAATGCTTACTGCAAAAGAGGAAGAAGTGGATAAGGTATTAGGTCTTGAGCTTGGAGCTGATGACTATATTACGAAGCCGTTCAGCTCAAGAGAGTTAATGGCCAGAATAAAAGCAAATTTAAGAAGAACAGTTACTGAAAACATTCCCCCATCTGATGAAAATACCATAAAATGCAAGGATCTGTGCATTGAAGTTGACAGGTATCAGATAACTCGCGATGGTGAACCCATTGAGCTTACTTTAAGAGAGTTTGAACTGGTTAAGTTTTTGGCAAAACAGCCGGGTTATGTTTTTACAAGGGAGAATCTTTTGGAAAAAGTCTGGGGTTATGAGTACTATGGTGATGTACGTACTGTTGATGTTACCATAAGAAGACTTCGTGAAAAGCTTGAAAGGGAGCCCGCAAAACCAGAGTATGTGTTGACAAAACGAGGTGTAGGGTACTATTTTGACAAGTTATAAGCGTTTCTCTATTGCATAATGTGGATGATACCCGCTAGTTTCATAATAAGCGCTTCTTATATTGTCCTGCAAGAAATAACTTGAGGAAGCGCTTGTTGTTATTTATTATCTAGGAAAGTATACTTTCCTAGACAATGGGGATTGCAAAGGGAAGCCCCTTTGTTGCTTTAAGGAGGGTGCTCAAGGATGCGGAGTATCCGTCGAAGGGAACCATAAGGTTCCCTAGCGAAAAAAAGTGGCGAAGTCCACTTTTTTATGTAAGGCGCTAGAATGCTGAAAAAGATGGAATTACTGTTGTAGAGTGCTAGTAATACTTTTATTGAAGAGCATGCGCCAATATTGTTTCAGCGTTCTTGGCAAAGAGCCTATCGGAGACAGCTTTGCCTTTATATCCACATACAATTTTATAAGCTTTTGTATATTCAACATAGTCGCTGGTGCAGTGCGCGTCGGATGCGAAAAAGTCAATTAAATCATTTTTTAAAAGAAAGATTGAAAGCTGCTTTGCTCTTCTGCCGTTGCCGCCTGTGATGCTTTTTGCGTTAACCTGGATTGGTACATTGCACCGCATTATTTGCTGAAGATTTTTTCGGTTATGCTGAAAAGACAGATTTCTCTCAGGATGTGCAATAATTGGATCAGCACCCTGCAACTGAATATTGTATAATGTTTGCTCGCTGAAGATAGGAAATATGTCAAACGGAAGCTCAATCAGCATACTATTGGAGCCTTCTATAAAAAGTCCGGAGTCTTGCGAAATCATATTCGGCAGATATGGATCAATACGAACTTCTGCTCCATAGAGTATTTTGACGCCTAAATCTGAAATCCTTGTTCTTAATTCATTCAGGTTTTCATGCACCTTTGCAAGAAATTCCTTGTTATTTCTATAATGAGGAGTTGCAACAATAATTCTTATACCACTTTCACAAGCCTTATATGCCATTCTAATAGATTGGTCTATTGTTGAGGGACCATCGTCCACGCCGTGGATGATATGGCAATGAATATCTATCACATACATCAACCCCTATAAAAGGTTATAATCATATTATAAAAAAGGATGTAACCTTGGTGCGTTGTAATTATTCATACAATTGGTTTTACCAGTATATTTCATGCGAATAGCATGAAATATACTTCTAGCTGTGCTATAAGCGTTCGGTATAATTGGAGTAGTATTGATAGTAACGCCCATAATATTTTCGTTTAACCTTGTTAAGAGCTATACCTAGGATATTTGCATTTGCGTGTTCCAATTGTGTAATAACCTGTTTGGCAAGCTTATACTCTACGCCTCCCGAGCTTATAACAAGAACTGTACCATCGGTTTTTGAGGCAATAATTGCTGCATCTATAATTCCACTAAGGGGCGGAGTATCTGCAATTATTATATCATAAAACTCCTTCATGTTGCTTAAAAATGATGAGAACATCTTGGACGACAGCATCTCTGCAGGATTTGGGGGTATGGGACCACAGGAAATAATGCTGAGGTTTGGGATATGTGTTTCATTCACCACTCTATCTAGTGTTGCATGCCCTGTTATAAAATTGGTAAGTCCAAGAGGGTTTCTGATTCCCAAACGCCTCGCAATGACAGGCTTTCTTAGGTCACAGTCAACTAATAGTACATTGCTTCCTGCTTTAGCGCCAAACACAGCAAGATTTATGGCAGTTGTAGTTTTTCCCTCATTAGGAGTACAGCTTGTAACTGTAAGCGTTTTTACTCGTTTGTCAAAGCAGCAGAACTGTATATTGCTTCTAAGTGTTCTGTAGGCTTCCTCTACGCTGGGCGCATATGAGCTAAGACTGCTGATTTCAGAATTTTTCTTATTCACTTTCTTGTACCTCCCATTCCATAATATACTCAGGAACAGTTCCGAGTAGAGGTAAATTGAGTCTTTCAACATCCTCAGCTGTTCTGATTTTGTCATCAAAGTAATTTAAAAAAAGGACAACACCTGTTGCTGTAAGAATTCCCAGACAAAAAGCAATTGCTATATTTAGTTTGTGATTTGGCTTTATGGGTCTTTGGGGGACAAATGCCTTGTCGATAATTGTAATGTTCTCTATTTGAATTATGTCTGTAATTTTATCTTTAAAAACTTCAGCAAGCTTGTTTGCAATATTGCTTGCCAGCAATGGATTTGTATCCTGTACTTTTATCTCAATAAGCCTTGTGTCACTTACAGCATTTACCGTTATTTTTTCTGCAAGGCGAGACGAAGAAATATCTTGAAGTCCCAGCTCATTTATTACGACTTCGGTAAACTTCCGGCTTTTGATAAGTACCCTGTAGTCACTTACTAGTTGAGAACTCAAGGTAAGATCGCTATAGGCAATGGGCGCACCATTCTTTTTTTCATTTACATAAATAGTTGTGCTTGTTTCGTAAACGGGTTCGATAATGTAATAGCTAACTAGGCCGGTAATAATACTAAAAACTACAGGCAATATTAAAATTAGCCAGATCTTGCTTATCATTAAGTCTAAAATTTGCCTTAAGTCCAGTTCGTCAGTATTTAAAACGCTGGAACTAGTGTTGCCATTCATTTTTTTGCCCCCTTTTGCTTGCTTGCTTGCTTGCTTGCTTGCTTGCTTGCTTGCTTGCTTGCTTGCTTGCCTGCCTGCCTGCATGTAATTAACTAACTAACTAACTAACTAACTAACTAAGTGGAGTTAACAAGTTTAAACAATATTAGCTGTAAAAATGCTAATATGCTTATCCAATCTTCCACTGAAAGCTGATCGCAAGCCTTATTTGCTGCAGAAAGTTATAAAGTGACTTTCTGTATAATAATAATATTATTACAATTGGCAACTTTAGTCAACATCTGACAAATATTTTGCAATATTTCACATCTCTAAGCTGTATTTCGCTAATGTTTCCTAACATTGCGAAAGTTTATCTCTTTAGCTAACTGTGAACTGTAAGTAAATGATTGCTAGATTAATTATAGGGCAAATAATATTGTTTACAATTGGCATTATAACTACTATAATTTAAGTATTAGTGCAGAATCAAGGGGTAGCTATGCTTAAAAATTTCATGCGGAGTCTTCAGTGGAGACTGGTTTTCATATTTGTTTCTATATCGATGGTGCTCATGATAGTAATTTGGGTGTTTCTTGTGAAGTCTGTAGAAACATCTAATTACAAAAAATTTGTTATAGGAATTGATGATGGATTCAAAAGACATATGACTGAATGGAAAAATGCCGATATCCAAGGTGTTGTTTTTGATCTGAAATACAATAATGTTGCTAAAAATGACTTTTTATTGACTAACAAATATAAGACTTATACCATAATGGAAAAGGAAACACAGGAGATAGTAAAGGATGCTAGAAGCGGTGAGATTGTTTCTTCCGAAAAAGAAAATAATCAGCTTGTAAGCGGAATGTATAGGTCAGAAAATTTCATTTCTGTGCTTGCAGATGAAACAGATATAGGGGACAGTGCAGTTATTTATAGTGATGGGGACAGCCTATTTTTTGATTATGTGAGGGAACTTGAGCTTAAAGATGAAGCATATATCTTTTATTTTCGTTATTACAGGGAAGAATTTATAGAACAAATTTTGGAGTTTAATCGTATAATAGTAAATGGTTTGATAATTGCCATAGTAGCGTCTCTTGCTGTTGGGTATGCAATGTCCCGAACCATAACAGTCCCAATAGTGAGACTTATGCACAGAGCGCAGAGAATTGCATCTGGTGATTTTGATCAGGTACTAGAAGTTAAGTCACAGGATGAAATAGGTGCCCTTACAAATACATTCAACCATATGGCAAAAGAACTTAAAAGAACACTTAATGAAATATCACGTGAAAAAAACAAGGTTGAAACATTACTCAACTATATGACTGATGGCATTATTGCTTTTGATATGGATGGAGATGTTATCCATATTAACCCTGCTGCCAAAAGAATGCTGGATATCAAAGAAGAAGACTTTTGTTTTAGTGAATTTAGCAAAAAGTATAAGCTCAATATTAACCTTGAGGAAATAACATATCTGGGGAATATGAATATGAGAGAGCAAAGTATTGGTTTTTTAGATACATTTATAAGGGTATACTTTGTTCCGTTTGTTAATGAAAATAAAAATGCTGAAGGAATAATCACAGTTCTTCAGGATGTGACAGAGCAGCAAAATCTGGAAAACAGCAGAAGAGAATTTGTGGCGAATGTTTCTCATGAACTACGAACTCCTCTTACTTCAATAAAGAGTTATGCTGAAACACTCCTTGATGGTGCGCTAGAGGACACTGAAACCTTGAAAAAGTTTCTTGAGGTAATTAACTCTGAGGCTGACAGAATGACAAGGATAGTTAAGGATCTACTACAATTATCTAGGATGGATAATAAGTCGATGCAGCTCACAAAAACAAAGATTTCAGTTGTGGATCTTGTTAAGGGTTGTGTGGAGAAGGTTAGCTTAAGCGCTGATGATAAAAAGCAAAAACTGGAGAGCTTTTTAATAGGTGATATTCCCAAAATTGTTGCAGACAGAGATAGAATTGAGCAGGTTGTACTGAATGTATTAAGTAATTCTATAAACTATACTCCTGAAAACGGGAAAATAACTGTATATGTGGGTAAGGTATACAGCGATGTATATATTAAAGTGGCGGATACAGGGATAGGCATACCGGAGGAGGACATTTATAGAATTTTTGAAAGATTCTATCGGGTAGATAAAGCCCGCTCTAGAGAGATGGGCGGTACGGGTCTGGGGCTTTCAATTGTTAAGGATATTGTGGAATTGCATGGCGGCCATGTTTCAATTAAGAGTGACGAAAGTAAAGGCACTGAGGTGACAATAACTTTGCCTGTTGAAGCGTGTGAATCGGAAATCTGAGAGGCTCCAAAGGCTGGTTGTTTTATGGTTACAGTTCATAGATAGTTGAAGAGATATAACTTTCGCAATGTTAGGAAACATTAGCGAAATGCAGCTTAGAGATGTATAGTCAGGGTGAGGAAAAGCAAGCCGACTGTTCTACGCAAATATGCAACAAAGTTATATTTCAAAACGCATTTTTGCGAGTTTCGGCTTGCCCGAACTGAACTATACAGCTCTTGCAAATGAAGCGAAGTTTCCGTTATTGCGAAAGTTATATCTCTAGTTATAGAGGCTCCAAAGGCTGGTTGTTTGTTTTATGAGATGTGTAATTATAATTTAAGTGGCGTGTAATGTGTTTGTAACATTATTATTGTATAATATTAGTAACTAATTAATGTGATGGATGCAAAGACTTGTGTAACAGCATTTAAGCTGTTTTGATGTGGTTATTTTGTTCCATTACTTAGTAAACAAAGCAGTATTTTGAGGTGTAATATGTTTAAGAAAAGTTTGTTCTCAATAATAGTTGCAATAATGATTATATTTACTAGCTTTTCGTCTTATGCTTTTACCACCGTTCTAGATGTTCTAAAAAGTAAGGATGTAAAATCTACCAGTGAGTTCTTAGTGAGTATAATCAGACCAGAAGGTGACGAAACAATTAGCAAGAAGTCATATGTTATCTGTGGTAACGCTGCGGATGAGGCTGAGGATATCAGGGTAAATGTATTAATTGAAAACAGCGATGGTGAATGGGAAGAATTTAAAAACACTGATGGAGAGAGTTCTTGGGATATCGGAGCTTCGGGTATCTTTATGAAAGAAGTAGTGTTCCCTAATGAAGGCATCAATAGTATTAGAGTTGCAGCCTATAAAAAATCGGAAATTAAAGATCTTAAAGTCGGCGAAAATCTTCAGATAAATGACTTTAAAATTACTGTGCTACCCGAAGGTTTTTGGAATACAATAAGAAGCATTAATGTACTTAAGTATTTAAAATCTTTTGTGGGAGTAGAATAGAATTAAACAGTCTGTGGTTACTGGAGATAAACAATGTTTCATGTGTACAAAGAAAGATTGAAATTATATTTACTGGCTGTCCTTATGGCAGCCAGTATCGTTCAGGTAGGAATCCTGTGGAGTTATCAATATCATGGGTTTCCTATTAGTTTTTTACAAGGATTTTTGAGAATAAGAATAAATATGGATACATCCAGCAGCAAAGCACGTGAGAATTATCTCAAGCCTTATCAGATTTTTATTACTGACGGTGAAGGATATAATTTTCCTGACTATTATATTGTTGATGCAAAAAATAATAATTATGACAAGCTGTGGAAAGGTGCACAAGCGTGTCTTGAGTATGTTTTGCGGGAAAAGAAGGGGGAGCAGGTTGACACCGAAGAATGGTATGACCTTGTGGATCGAAAAGAGGATAGAAGCGAAAAGATATTTTCAAGAATGGGTTTAGCAGCTGTTTTTGCGTTTAGAGGGAATATAGATTCTAATCTTGTCACGTGGTTTTTAAATATTTCAAATACTTTGGCGCCAGACATAGGGGGTATCTATAAGTTTGCTATTGCTCCTGAGTTTGATGCAAACTATAATTCTGCGCTTTATATACTTGAAAAGGATTTTTCATCAGGTATAGAGAAAGTCTATAGGTTTATAATTGAACATGGAGAAACAAAGCTTATAAATAATCTTGATCTTAGAACAATTTATAAAAGTGTAAGTGTGGAAGGAAGCAAGAATAGTTTTTCAGCTGCTGGGTCACTTGGTAACTTAGGAGTTCCTAATGATCAACTGATTGTTATTCCTCAACGGCAGTTTAGAAGATTTGATACTCTTGTGTGTCAGGTACCAAAAACGCTTCAGATAGAAGGTATAAAAACCTTGACAGAAAGGAACAGGCTAGGCTCGAAAATACTCGGCCCTGATGCAGACACTTGTGATTCTATAGATATTATCAGTGGGATAAAATTTCAGAACGCTAATAATATATACCACATGTATGATAATGGTCTTTTTGCCTATGAGTATAAATCTCTGATGCCTGACAACGACAGAGGATACATAGATAATGCATTTGTTAATGCATTAGAGTTCATGCACCTAAGAATTGATATTTTGACTGAGCCGGTAGATGTTTATTTATCTGGAGTTGAAATATTGCCAGGGTTTTACCGGTTTATGTTTGACTATAAAGTTGACGGTATTCCTGTGATTTTTAACTATGAGGAGGAAGGAAAAGAACCTGTAAATAATGCAATTATTATTGAAGCTGATGAGAAAAGGGTTTTGAAGGCAAGCTGGATATTTAAAGATTTTGAGGTTGCTACAGGAGAAAAATTTTATAATGTTAGCTTCACTGATAATCAGGACAGGCTGCACTCGGCATACAGTCAGCTTGCTGATGCTGTTATAGGGGATTTATTAATTGCATATGAAGTTAGGGAGAACTCGGATAACCAGGAATTACATCCCTCATGGATCGTGATAAATCAAGACAGGGATTATTATATGGTACCTCTGGTGAAAAAATAATAGGGTCTAAAGTAAGTAAAATGCTTTAAAAACTTATGGAGAGTCAAGTAATATATTGAATTAGGAGAAAATATGGACTGGTCTAAGGTAAAAAATATTTTAATTATCCTTTTCATAGCTTTAAATATATTTTTGCTGGTTAACATTATTGATATCAGCACAAATGATGTTGTGTCAAAGAAGACTCTTAACAATACCGTAAAAATACTCAATAATAACGGAGTAACCGTAGAGTGCAAAATTCCTACATACAGCCAGCCTACAGGAACTCCTGAATATACAGAAAATGTATTGAACAGGGGGGTTATTCTGGGTAAGTTACTTGGGAATATCTCCCTACCGTCACTAGATGTGACACAAGATGGAAACACCATTGAAAGCAGCAGTAAATGGATAAGGTTTGATGGAAACAGTTTTGAGTATGGGAACTCCAACCCCACTGAAAGTATTGATATAAACTCATTGGATGATATTTTGCAATGTGTCCGGAATTTACTAAAGGATACAGGAATCCCGTTTGAGAGATTTGTACCCGACTATCCTAAGCTCATGCCTTCTTCTGATTCTGATGTATTAGTGGCATTAAGGGAACGGAGCGATAACTATATTCTTTTTGACAATAGCATAAAGATAATCGCTTCTAAAGACGGTATAGTTTCATTAGTTCTAAGCTACAGAAAGCTTATTGACATTACTCAGCCAAGAAGTATTACACCTGTCTATCAGATACTGATCAAAAATTTTCACAACAGAAGCGGAACTGTAATAACAAGCATTGATTTTGGGTTTAAAATGATCAAGCTGGATAATGAAACAAATAGCTTTGTTGATGTACCGGTATGGAGAATCATGAGTTCAGAGGGAATTACCGAGTTTTATAGAGCCGATAATGGTGAGCCGATTGATTAGGAAATCCGGTGGGAATTATGCTACACTATATCATGTAATTTCTTCGAAATTCATGATATAATAACCTCGTTGTTATCCACGTTGGATTGACACGAATACGAATGACAAGGCAGGTGGTTTTCACTTGGAAAAACTTATCATACAAGGACAGGTTCCTTTAGAAGGTGAAGTTGTCATAAGCGGTTCTAAAAACGCTTCGGTGGCAGTTCTTCCTGCAGCGGTACTTTTAGATGGTCCTTGTACAATTGAAAATATACCCGAAATTGATGATGTAAAGACACTTGAATGCATTCTATCCAAGCTTGGTGCTACTGTTAAGAAAATAGATATGAATTCACTTTATCTGGATTGCACCGGTATCAAAAGTTATTCTGCGTCTTATGAAATGATAAAAAGGTTGCGCGCGTCGTATTACCTTCTTGGAGCATTGGTTGGTAAGTTTGGAAAGGCAGAGGTGGCTTTTCCGGGCGGATGTGACTTTGGATTTCGTCCCATGGATCAGCATATTAAAGGCTTTGAAGCTCTTGGAGCAAAAATCGAAATTGAGCATGGTATTATAAAAGTAAGGGCCAACAAGTTAATAGGCGCGCAAATTTATCTTGATGTGGTAAGTGTAGGTGCTACAATAAATATAATGCTTGCTGCAGTAAGAGCAAGTGGAACGACGACTATTGAGAATCCAGCAAAAGAACCACATGTGGTTGACGTAGCCAATTTTTTAAATGCAATGGGTGCTGATATAAAAGGAGCAGGTACTGATGTCATAAAGATAAACGGAGTTGAAAGCTTACCGGGTAGAGGTACTTATTCAATAATACCCGACCAGATTGAAGCAGGGACATTTATGATAGCTGCCGCTGCAACTAAAGGAGATGTTACGGTAAAGGACATAATTCCAAAACACATGGAGTCATTAAGCGCAAAGCTAACTGAAGTTGGAGCTCTACTGGAACGTGGTGAGGATTATATAAGGGTAATCGGAAGGAATAAAATAAAAAGAGCAAACATAAAAACATTGCCATACCCCGGATTCCCAACCGATCTACAGCCTCAAGCAGTTGTCATGCTGTGCACTGCCCAAGGGACAAGCACAGTGACAGAAGGAATATGGGATATGCGGTTTGCGTACATAGATGAACTTAAAAGAATGGGTGCAAAGATAAGGCTTGAGGGGCGGATGGCTGTGATTGAAGGAACGCCAGAGCTTTCGGGTGCACCTGTATCAGCATCAGACCTTCGGGCTGGAGCTGCTTTGGTAATTGCCGGACTTATAGCAGAAGGCAAAACCGAGGTGCACGGAGTAAAATATATAGACAGAGGATACCAGCATTTTTGTGAAAAATTAAAAAACCTTGGAGCACGAATACAAAAGATTACTTAATGGGGAGCTTAATGCATGACAAAGTTTTGTAGCTTATATAGTGGAAGCAGTGGAAATTCAATATTTATTGGAAATAAAAAAACCAAGATACTTATAGATGCAGGGATGAGTTTTAAGAAGATTTCTGAAGCACTTTTAAGCATTGGAGAAAATGTCCATGATTTAAATGCAGTTTTAATAACACATGAGCATAGTGACCATGCTAAAGGAATAAGGGTATTATATAAGAAGTTGGGTATCCCTATCTATGCAAATGAAAAAACGTGGGATTCATTGCAGCCTGAGGCATTAAAGATTGGTACAAATGATATCTGTTATTTTAACACTGAAGAAGGCTTTGAAATAGGAGATATGTGGATTAAACCATTTTTAATACCTCATGATGCGGCAGAGCCGGTTGGTTTTTGCATACATATTGGAGATAAAAAAGTGACAACAGCAACCGATATTGGACATATGACAAGAAAGCTTTTGGACAACTTTTTAAAAAGTGATTTATTGTTTTTAGAATCCAATCATGATGTAGAAATGCTAAAGGTGGGAAGATATCCATGGTTTTTAAAGCAGAGGATATTGGGTGAAAATGGGCACCTGTCCAATGAGATGGCGGGTAAAGTAATAGCATGGATGGCAGAACAGGGAACAAAACGCTTTTACCTGGGGCACTTAAGCAGTGAAAATAACTTTCCAGAGCTCGCTTATCAGACAGTCTGCAATGCATTAGGTGAAAAGAGTATATGTGCCGGTGCTGATGTATTGCTAGATGTAGCGTTAAGAGATAGGGTGGGAAAGGTAGTGGAGCTGTAGTCCTTCACTTACTCATTAAACTTAATAGTAAAACTCACTGAAGCTTTTAAGTTCTCCAGTTCCTTACCAGAGCTTTTATCCATTATAAGAGTATAACTAAGGTCGATAAATTCATCTTTTTTTATACTCAGTTCATCTTTGTCTTCGAGTGTTATTCCTTTGTACATATTGTCATCTTCTTTATAGAGCAATGACTTGAGTGCTTCGTTTTCTAAAATAGAATAGGGAAGTATGAGAAGCTTCCTTGAATTAATAGTTATCCGCATGTTGCTTAAAAAGGAATCTAAAACAATACCAGCATCCCAACCGGGTTGCGAGCTTAAAAGCTCAGCATTCACACCGAGATTAAATATACGTACTCTATTATTGCTGTTGTTATATATTCTGATTATTCCTGTTTCTTCTTTCCCAGGATACCACAAATCATTGCCAAACAGATTTCCGCTGCAGTCGATACTAGGGGTGTCATCTCCATTTTGATGTTCAATATTAATAATATAGGATGGTTCTTCGCTGACTGATGTGGCAAAAGTCATGTTTATAATTCCATAGATTAAAAATATACCTGTTAGCGCTATAAAAGCAAGTATGAAAAATTTCTTATTAACCGTTTTTATTTTCATAACATAGATTCTCCAAATACTAGAAATTATATATAAATACTAACATAGTAAGAATTATTAGAAAATAAACATAAGGGCTAATTCTTATAGTACAAAAGTAGAGTTTATATTATACTGCAAAAAAAGCGCTTTGACGTTAATAATTACACGCAAAGCCACGATTGTATATGTATATAACTCTGCAATATGAATTTTAAATATACAAGGATTCCAGCAGGTTTTCAAAGCTATATTATTCACAACTATCACATTCTGTAGAATATGCTTTTTAGGAATTAATCATTATATTGCCACCTACGTTATTTGAAAATGAAGAAATTGATTCCTGCAGGTTGAATATATACATCACTGGACCATCAAGTATGAAAAAAAGTTGAATATCATCTTGATTTCCTGTGTAGTTGTACAGAATAGGCTTCTCCAGCTCATCTGAAATTTTTACTAAATCCTCTATAGAATGGACTTTTATATAATCACCATATTCCTTTATGATTTCACTTTCTAAGGCTACAAAACGACTCCCGTGTTCCCTGAAAATTTTGCTGAGGCACTTTTCCAATTCGCTTTTATCGGGTAGATTTATTGTGAAAAGGAACAGAAAAATGAGTGTGGTAATAGACAGAACAATTAAAACAGAATAAAATATTATCTTGTTTAAGTCGGCAGGAATCCTGAACTTTTCAGTACTCTCTATGGTACCGGGTTTTTCAGTAGGTATATCCTTACTAATAACAAAATAATTAGTATTTAAGGGGATAACAATCATAGGTTGAAATTGCTCTTCGATAACTTTTCCATTATCAGTTTTTGTTTTCATTTCGACATACATAACAATAGATAGATTGGATTGAGAGCTTACCTTTGATGTTTCTGCCACCATTTTTGAAAAATCATTATATGTAGCCAACCTGACAGGCAGATCCTTTGCAATGGATAAACTTTTATCCTGTATATTGGTTTTTGTTTCGGCTACAATGGGAAATTCTTTTTGCCATATGACTTGGGTATTATCTAAGGCACCTGTATAACCTTTAACTAGTGCGCTTATTTTATAGACAGCTTCAATATTGGCGGAATTGCTTCCTGAAAATTCATATTGAAACGCTATATTAATATAGTCAGTATATTCGGTAAAATATATCTGGTCTTCTACAAGACGATTAGTATCAAAAAGGATGTTTGGTTTTAGAAAAACTTCATAACTCACATTTGATTTATTATTGTAACTGTAAAGTATATTTGTTTTTTCCTGATATTCATGAATAGCCACTTCGCTATAAACTTGGTATATTAAGGTGCATATAACAATGGAACACAAGATCATAAAGCCAAATCTTAATTGTTTATTTAGTTTTATTTTCATATTTCACACTCCATTTGCTGAAATCGTAGTGTCAAAAATTCTAAATGAATTTTGATGTAAACCATTACTATATATTTCTACCTCAATTTATTTCCCCCTTCAAAGAGGTATGTTTAATAGAGGGAAACTGAATTTATTGCAAAGAGTACGTAAACCAGCCGCTTTCCACACGTGGGTTCTTTTTTTATTTCCCAAAAAATTTGCAAAAAGATATATGATAGGAGTGCAGCTTAACGGTGATAATTTTCGCAAAATAAAAAACAGGGTTAATTAACCCTGTTTTTAAATGAGCAAAAAAGTTAACTTATACAACTTAATCAACTTTATTAAACTGAGCCCAGTTAAATTTAAGTTCAAATCCAATATCTTGGTTTTCTGTATCTTCTCCCGCAGATCTGTCAAGCCAAAATCTTATAGAGCTTTCATCTTCAGTGTTTCCACCAAACCAAATCGCCTCGCCTGGGTATAATACAGTAGTTGCTAATTCACTATTCATAAGTAATGCATCAAGATCTTTCAAATACTTAGCGTTAGTTTCGGTATGGCTTCCAATTGGGTTTACACCCGTAAGAGATCTTGAGTTACCTAAAGATAAGCCTTTTCCTGAGGATGGAGTACCTTGATGAATGTGTATTACGGTTTTTACCAATTCCCACGCAGGTGATTCTGGATTAATCAGGTTATACTCAATACTGTCTAATTTTACTGGGACTGTACCGTTATTCACTACTGAGAAGTGAATTCTTGCAAAAGTTTCTCTTGCATCATCGCCATTATTTTTATATTTTGTTGGATATAAATTGCTTATATTGACTACTATTTTTTTGTTATCTCCGTCTGCATCATTTATTCCTCCTGAAATAGTACCACCTGTATAGCTAGGGTGAGTAATATTAGCCCACTGAACATCAACATTCAACTCACCTGTACTTACAGTTGTATCAATTTCGGTCAGATCTGTCCACCATGCATATCCAGCGCCTACCATCATAACTGCCACAACAAGGGCTAAAGCTAAAAATCTTGCTTTTTTCATAAAAACATCTCCTCTTTAAAATATTAATTTTGTATTTTTTGTAAAGTTAAATCAAAGCAGATTTATCGTTTACTATAGATAATTATAGAGGTAACTGTTTTTTACTACGACCCTAGAAAGTATAGATTAAGTGCCTTTATTGTGTAAAAATAAATGATAAAAAAGAGCAATGCAACTACTACTAAAGTAGTATAAAATGTTGGTTTATAAAAGGGGTGGTCATAGAATTAAACACCAATTGATATGGATTATTGCTTTTCATTTTTAAATGGTATCAAATTAAAATTCGACTTCTTCAGGGGATATAACATCTTTGCTTTTGATAAGCAAAGATGGCCATCCAAGTTTCGGAACAACGTATATAATTTCACCTTTTATGTATGCAGGTTCTACCAATTCTGTATCTGGTACAGAATTATTATCACCTTTTGTGCGATACTGTTTTCCGCTTTTTTCATCTTCCAATATTTCAATAATACGGTGGGATATCAGTATTCTATCTCTTCTGAATTGTATTACATCATTAGTCTGAATCGTGTTTATATCATTAACTTTTTTAACAAGGATTATATCGCCTGGTTTTATCATAGGTTCCATACTTCCTGTAGCGATAACTGAGGGATAAATGGGAAAGACACCAACAGAGAACCAAATAATAAGAATCGAAATCAAGCTAGTTAATATCCAACCTAAAAAGCCATCCTCTTTACTATTTTGATGCTTAAGCACTTTTACTTCTTTTAAATACATGCTTTGTATTCCCATTAGACAGAAAGCTGGGCATAGTATGCCAATAAACGCTGTTGTAATCCATTTTAAGTTAGGTAGTATAGGTGATAACCAGTGAAAGATCTGTAAAAGTCCTAAATAAATTATACCGGGTAGTGCACCGGCATAAAAAACCATATAAGTTACTAGCAGGTTTTTTGAAAACTCTGGAGCAAAATATTGGGCTAAAAAAATCATGAGTCCCTTATAATCATTAATAACAAGAAACCTATTCATAGGGAAAGATATTATTGTCATGAAAAAAGAGATGACTATAAAAATGGTGTAGCTTTCTTTTTTTAAGAAAGTATTAATGAAGTAGTTCCTTATAAATTCTTTAGCAATTATAAGAGGTACAATATAAAACAAATTAAGTAATATACCTTTTGAGGAAAGGTCATAAGGGCTTCTTCCAAAGCCATCAAAGATTCCTCCAACAACAAAGGCAGCTATATATATGAGCACAAAATTGAATGCCCACCAATGAAACAGACTGTGCTTACTCAATTTTGCTTTCGATCGGACACGAGGTATGTAAAAAAACAGGAGGCATATTACAATCCATATAATAGATTTTAGGATTCTGTTATTATAGATAATAGACGTCTTTGGAGTATCTGTAAGATAATATATAATAAGAAATGCGGCTGTTAGTAGACATATTAGTTTAGAGTTTGCTTTTTGCAGGAGCATCCTAGGTTTTTTTATTTCTTTCATTGTATCCCCCTAGATTTTCTTTATTAATCTTTAGTAACTGTAAAAGTGACAATTCTTACTAACTAATAGATTTATGGTTGCAGTGTTGACTCTTTAATACCAATACTTTCAACTACTGCCGTATCTTCTCCATATACTGCATCTATAACAGACGTATCCTCTGTGTAAACAGCATCATAGACTGTCATATCATTGGAACTGTTTAGAACTAGAGTAGGTGTAGGCTCTGGAAGGATCTCTATAGAACCCTTTATTGTTAGAGTTCTTTCCCAGAGACTATATCCGCCAGACATTAAAACTGATGCTATTATAATACTCATTAGGACAATTAACCTTTTTTTCACTTTTGTTACCTCCATCTATTAAGGACAAGCTACTATTTAATCCGCTGTTCAAAAAGCATCTCAATTTCAAATTCATAGATCCCGGGATGTTTTGGGAAAATGTAAAGCACAGGATTACCTGTTTCATCGAAATATTCGTTTTTTAAGTAAAGCATATCCTCATGATGCATGTTTTGCACTGGTATACTATCAACTTTACTTCTCTGATCCTTAAAAACTACAGGAAGACTACCGTGATCTAAAATGAAATACTGTAAAAATCCTTCGAAGTCGTGGCTGACATTGCCATTGATATTCATAACAGTAAAGCCATCGTTGTAATTTACTGTAAGCTCATTAGTGCCATTAACCGACTCAATATAATTGTAGTTGCCAAAAGACACACCTATATTGCCTGTAGTTATCCTTGTATTAATTTCCAAGCTATCGTTCCAATAGGCATAACTTATACCCATAAAATTGAGTAGAATTATAAAAACTCCCAGTATAATTTGTATTCCTAAAAATTTATCTTTCCTTTTTAACTTAGCCAGGGCAACCCCGCCTCTCTATCTCTATGTTTGCCTTTGATTTTAGTTAATATGCTGTTTTATAGCTGGTTAGCTATATATTCTTGCTTACATACAGTGCAGCCTCAGTTCTATGACTAAAGTTAAGTTTTGACAATATGCTGCTAACATGTTTTTTAACAGTATGCTCAGATATATAAAGCTTTTCTGCAATTTGAATATTGCTAAGACCATTACCCAGTTCAGCAAGTACATCCTTTTCTCTTGGTGATAGCTCATCGAGTAACCGATCTTTTGACTGGGTTACACAATGGTGCATAATGTCAGGGTCATAAAATTTTCTGCCACGTTCAACTACATGTATTGCATAAATTATATCCTCAGTAAATGCTTCCTTTAGTATATATCCATCTACATCCAATTTTTGCGCCTTTACAAAATCTTCTTTTTTTGATGAGGAAGTAAGAACTATAAACTTTGTAGCAACATTCTTTTCCTGTGCGGCTTTAATTGTTTCCAGACCATCCTCCAGACCAAGATTAATATCTACAAGGGTAATGTCAGGATTTCGGCTGGTCAGAATCAGTAAAGCTTCTGACATACACGAGGCCTCCCAGACCTCGCTTATATTATCTTCCATAGATAATATTGATTTAACACCTTTCCTAACCAAGGGATGATCATCCACAACCAGTACATTCATACTACAGCCTCCTTGCAAACATTAACATAGTTTGGCAAAGTGATTGATATAGTTGACCCTCTGCCTATTTCACTTGTATAATCTATTTTTCCACCTAGATAATGAACCAAGTTATGTATGTTTTCTACACCAAGACCCAATGTGGATTTGTCATTAAAGATATGTGTATCAAATCCAGCTCCGTCATCTTTAACAATCAGCTTAGTATCATTACAATCAATGGCAAGTAAAATATCTATCTCAGCAGCCTTGCCATGTCGGATAGCGTTGCCGCAGCTTTCGCATATTATTCTATAAAGTGCATTTTTTTGTCCAGAAGGCAAATGATCATGACTTCCTTCAACTTTAAAGTTAATATTAATATTATTAAGCACCTTTGTTTCGTTAATATACTTATTGATATCATTTATAAAATTAATGTTTCTATTTTTTCCAAAGCTATATCCGTAAATGGTAGAACGTAGATCTTTCATAACTTCATTTATGGTATTTCTAATAAGATTTAATTCACTTATTTGATTATTAGTATTAATTATACCGCTTTTCCTTATAACCCCGAAAATACCACATGATACACTAAAAAGACGCTGCAGAACGCTGTCATGGATTTCGTTTGCAATTCTATTACGTTCTTCATTCACTAATAGCTTATTATTAATCTGTTCAAGGTCAAACTTCTCAAGGACAATAGCACTTAATGAGCAGAGAAATTGTATATGGTCGATTAATTCTTTGCGGCAAATGGAGTATTCTGGGATATCCGGCTTGATCCCCAGAACACCATAAGTCTTATAACTACACTTAACCGGGGCAATTATCCATGTTTGGTTTTGCAGGACTATTTCGGTAGGATAATCATTTTGAGATACCGAAGATAAAAGATCCTTTTTCCAAGTTATTTCATCATTTAAGTCTGAGGGTAGGTGTTTAGCGTGAATCTTCAGCTTTTCATCTAAGTTGTGTATAAATAATACTGAACTGCTTTTAGTTACTTTTTCGGTGCAGTTTATTATCAATTCAACAAGATCCTTTTGGTTTTGCTGAGAAGTAAATAAATGAACAGCCTGATATAGTTCCATAGAGTAGTCCATAAGCTGTTTGATTTTTGCATTGGCAATTGTAAGCTGATTATTTGCATCCGAAAGTTTCGTGCTTTTAAGTTCTAGACTTTTTGAATATAGTGAAAGAATTTCAATCACAACTGTTATTAGAATAAAACTTAATACTAGGTTTGACTGTTCTTTTAAAATTAAAAGCACAGAGGAATTATGTTCTATTAAAACCTGCAGCATGAATGTTGAATCAAAAAGATAAATAAACACATTCAGCCAGCAATATTTCCAATCAAGGAGCAAAGAGGAAATAAGAATGGTGTTTAAAGAATACCAAACAAATGGACTGCCCAAGCCACCAGAAGGTATTAGTATTATTGAATTTCCTACGGTTTCGATAAAAAGTAAAAGCATGATTTTTGATTTGCTTTTTCGGTTCATAATGTAAAGGTGATTCACTATTACTGCTGATATGCCAATACAAGCTACTATAAAAATCTTTCTATCTACTGTAAGCTCTATGCTCCCAATAAAGAAAAAAAGCGAAACAACAGCCAATGATATGTACCTGAAACAAAATATCATTCGTGTTATACGTTTCTCCTCTTTTTCATAAAGTACATCATTTATTATCTGTGAAAAAATCAACTACAACCCTCCTAGAAATCTTTTCTTTAGCACTTTTCAATATATTCAGCCATCGACAAATTAATGCATATAAGCTGTGTTAAAATTATTTCCAATTAATACTAGTATTAATCGGTCGGAAACTATATTTACTAAAAAATAAAACCAGCCTATATTATTTAAGGCCGGTTGCACTACTAGCTCCATATATTCCAAGTGCCCAAGTTGCGGAATATATTTCAAAGCTCCCTTGTTATACGTGTTAAACAAAGTCTACACCTAAAAAGCAAATGGAACAAAAGTGCCACAAGCTTTATATGAATTTATAATTCTTACCATCTATTTTAATAATTTCCCAAAGAAAATGATGTTAAAATCTGTTGTCGGATTGTTGAAGTCGTTTTGCATAAAATGTAGAAAAGTAGCTAGAAATGAGCTAAAATTATTACAAGTAAAAAAAGGACAGGTTTTTATGGTAGAATAATTTATAATAGACTAGTTGCCAGTTATGATTTTATAAGCAAAAGGCTAAGGAGATATACTGTGTTGCGGGGTTAAATAATCGAAAGGGATGCATGATTTAGTTGTCTACTAGATCGTAAAAGTTTGAAATGAAAATTACAGTGATTGCAGTCGGAAAGATAAAGGAAAAATATTTGAAAGAAGGAATCAGGGAGTATTCAAAGAGGTTGTCTAGGTTTTGTAAGCTGGAAATTGAAGAGGTTAATGATGAATCAGCCCCGGAGAACCTGAGCTATGCACAAGAGCGTCAGGTAAAGGATAAAGAGGCTCAGAATATACTAGGCAAGATAAAGTATGGTTCGATAGTTATTGCCTTGGATATTAAAGGAAATAAGATGAGTTCGGAAAAACTGGCGTCAATGATTAATACATATATGATATCAGGGAAATCAGATATAACATTTGTTATTGGCGGATCTTTGGGTTTGGGAGAAGAGGTTCTAAAAAGGGCAGATGTGAAGCTCTCCTTATCAGATATGACGTTTTTGCATCAGCTCACACGTCTGATACTGCTTGAGCAGATTTACAGGGCATTCAAGATTATACGAGGTGAAGTCTATCATAAGTAACTATTAAACCACTCATTGTATCTACAAAAACCAGTGTTTTTGCAAAATGTACATATATATGTTATTATAACCATGGATTTTATGCGATATTGGAGGATTTTTAATGCAGATACCAAAGTATATTAAAAGGATAGACAATGAGTGGTGGTTCACTGAAGATGACAGGGACAACCTTAAAATAAGCTACAGGATAAAGGACATAGTCTTTTCACAGATGTCGGATATCCAGCATGTAATGATACTTGATTCGTATGATTTTGGAAGGATGCTTGTGCTAGATGGGGTTGTTCAAACAACCTCGATTGATGGATATATTTATAATGAAATGATAGCCCATGTACCTCTTGCACTTCATAAAGACCCCAAAAAAGTATTAATTATTGGCGGAGGGGATTGTGGAGCTGCAAAAGAAGCAGTTAAGTACCCACAGGTTAAGCGTATTGATATGATTGAAATAGATGAATTGGTTGTGAAGGTGTGCAAGGAACATTTACAGGAGGTTTCAGGAAATCTGTCCGATTCACGTGTTAATTTCATTTATGCTGATGGTGTAAAGTATGCAGCCAAATCCAAAGAAAAGTACGATGTTATCATAGTTGACTCGTCAGATCCTGTTGGACCAGCTGTACAATTAATTGAGCTTCCATTTTACAAAAACCTTTATAAATTGCTTGCGGATGATGGTATAATCGTTTGCCAGAGCCAATCTCCCATATTTCACTTTGACATTATGAGTCAGATATACCAAAGAATGCATAGCTTGTTCAATCAGACTGAAATTTTTATCGCAACTGTGCCAACCTACCCTGGTGGGTTGTGGAGTTTTACACTAGGAGCTAAGGAACCTATTGATTTTAAAATTGATGAATTTAATAAGGCCACCAAATATATAACTGGAGCGCTAATTGAAAGGTGCTTTATTCTGCCAAGGTTTATGAAGTATTTCAATGAATAATTGATACTTTGCAGTTTAACAGTTAAATTACTTTGCTAGTTTGATAAAGCCGTCTGTAGCGCGTGTGCAAAAAATAATAGAGGATGTGTTATTGCTCGTACATTAGCAGATAATTTTTTGTAAGAAGTAATTGTTGAATTACTTACTTCTAAGGCGCAGAAAGAACCTGTTGTTTTCCTTTTCTATTATAACTGGTGTCTCGAAAAAATCACTTAAGTTTTCTTCTGTTAATATTGATTTTGTTTTGCCTAAAGAGTGGACCTGCCCCCTTCTTAGCAATAGAGTGTGGCTGAAGGTTGGAAGTATTTCCTCTGCAAGATGGGTAACAAAAATTATTGTGGGAGAATCCGGGGCTTTGGCTATGCTCTCTATGGTATTTAATAACTTTGCTTTTGCAAATATATCTAATCCTGTGCACGGCTCATCCAAAATGAGTAAGCGAGGAGAAGACATAAGACCTCTGGCAATTAGGACGCGTTGTTTTTCACCTTGTGATAGTATCTTATAGGTTTGCTCTGATAGTTTGAGTATGTCAAGGCGTTCCAATAGACTTTTGGCTAATTCCATATCGCTTTGATTATGTTGGTTAAATAATCCAATTGTTGCAAACTTGCCGCTTAAAACAATATCTACTGCTGTTTCGTTTTTGTATAGCTTTTCCTGAAGAGCAGTGCTGACCCAACCAATAGACTTTCTTAACTCTCTTAAATCATATCTTCCAAACATTTTTCCAAGCACCCTAAGTTCACCATCAGAAGGAAAAATATACCCGTTAACCATATCCAAAAGGGTTGTTTTTCCTGAGCCGTTCAACCCCATAATCACCCAGTGTTCACCATTTTTAATTGTCCAATTTATATCCTTTAGAATATATTTTGAACCTCTAATAACATTAACATGCTTTGCATTGATTATAAGTTCATCAGTGATTTTTGTGATACTATTTTCATTCTCATATGCTTGCTGACTCAAAAATAAATCCTCCGGTCGTGAAAGTAAAATACTACCCAATTTTAAAGCTTATTTATAAAATATGCAAGTCCATGATGTAAACGTCAACTAATACTTCACCTTTGAAGCGCTATGAAAGTTTTTTTTGGCATTGACACGGAGCAAATAATTCTGTAATATAATATATGTTGTAAAAAAACCACCTAGATAATCTTTTAGCTGCATACTGTGTTGTTATGGTGGTTTGATATATGGTAGTGTGGAGAGTTGTCCGAGCTGGTCGAAGGGGCATGACTGGAAATCATGTGTACTCGTAAGGGTACCTAGGGTTCGAATCCCTAACTCTCCGCCATGTTAAAAGCTACATTTTCTTGTCGAAATAGATTAGGAAATGTAGCTTTTTTACAATTAGAAAGAAATACAAATAACCTTATAATATACCATATATTAAGGACGTATTAAGTGTTTTCTCCAATATTTGTCCGGTTTCTGGAATTTACTGCAAAAAGACCATCCCATTTCCAGATGATCTTTTTCAGTACATATCAATCTTTATAATGCCCTTTTCATGAGATAATCCACAAGTTATTGTTATCATCAAAATTATAAACTAACCTGTGCTCATGATTGATTCGTCTGCTCCACGCCTTATGGTATCTTAGAAGCTCAGGTTTTCCGATGCCTTTTGCTAAGCCATTTCTTTCAATATCTTTTATAAGCTCATTAATACGTTTGAGTATCTTTTTGTCCTGAACCTGCCACGATAAATAATCATCCCATGATTTGTCTGACCATATTTTATTCATCGTCCACCTCAATCAGCTCATGAATAGTTCCTTTCCCTGATGCAAGCTGTTCTATTGATCTATCAATCATTGCAAGGTATTCTGCATTTCTTGCGGCTTTCATTATTGTGTTGTATTCCTCAAGGCTTATAATAACGACATTCTTTTCATCTTTCCGGGTAACTATTACTGTTTCCTGGTCATCTGTAACACGATCACAATATTCTTTTAGTTTGTTTCGTATTGTCGAATAATTAACTGCCAACATATAATATCCCTCCCTTCAGATATGCGCAACAACATATTATTGACAATATTCTGTACAATTTATTGTACCGTTATATTATATGCCTGTAAAGCGGTTTTAATACTATTTAGGTGCGTGTAAATTGTAACTTTAAGTGCCATACATTTTCTGCTTCCGATTGCATCACCTGTAGATAGTCCGCTTTCATCCAGCACATCAGATACCATTATCTTTGAAAGCACAAGCTTTGGAAGAGACTTCTGGTCTGCAGGCAATACTATCTAAATCAAAAATTATATATTCACCTTCAAACAAACCGGAATTATATCGTTTATCGGCAGCACAAAATAGATTGTAAAGATTTTTTTTCATTTGATCTTCATCAATTATTGTTTCCTTCAAATTGTGATATAGAGGTAAATTTCTATCCTCACATATCCTTAAAAATACAATTTGGTTGATAAATTGTTGCACAACATCATTTATCACTTCAATAGAATCATAATTTAATGATAATACAAAAATCAGTGTGTAGTTTTAATGCCAAATCTGTTGAGAAAAATTCAGTTAAAGTGAGGATTATATTTATAGTCTCAAGTTCATTGGCTAATTATAGAAGCTCGCAATCTTTCATTATTTTTTCCATTGCTTCCCAAATTGTAAGAGATGGATTTTCTCTATAATATTTGTAGCCTTTATATTGCTGCAATACTAATCCATTTTCTATATTTATTTTCATTATTGCTTTTGACCTATTAATTGCATCTTTTACATCAGGTAAGTTTATTTTTCTTAACACTCTCTTGAAATTTGTTTCATGTTTGTACTGGGTAAGACTTTCAAAATTTTCATCAAAAGCTTTATTAATTGAGTCAAGATACTGTTTCCTATGCATGAACATAGAATTACAATTTGCTTTATGTAGAACCATCCATAATTCAAAAGTAAAATTGCTATATCCCAGATTGTACTTAATTTGTTTGCCCAATTTTTTTGTTTCTTTCAGCAAATCTAATGTTTCTTTGAACTGAGTGGTATGTATGTCTTCATTACTTTCATAATCACATATATGTGTAACCTCAGTTTTTGCTAATACAGTCATTGACTTAGCTCGCTTTAAAGGATTTTTTTGAACACTGCTATCGATTGAAACATTATATTTTGCTGCTGGTTCGTTATTAATTTTATCTTCCAGCCATTTTAAATACCAGTCTTCAGTTTCTCCCTCAACAGAAAAATAATATTTCTGCGTAGTTTTTAAAACAGGCATGTATTACACCTCTTTTCTGTTATTATTACTCATAATATTTTCAAAAATTGGGGTGAAATCAACGTCCTTTATTGCTCCATACTTACTTATAAAGTAGTGTTTTAAATAATCTTCATGCTTTCGTACTCCATTATCACCAGAAGTACCAAAGTCAGATAAAGAATAATGAGTACTACAATGCGTCCCATCATCTCGTTCCACAAATTTGATTTCATCTCTTCTAAATAAATTAGAATTTAAAAAAATTGGATTATGAGTATTGAAAATCAACTGAGCATTTTTTGTATTGATGTCATCATTATGAAATATATTAATAATACTCATCACTGCCATAGGATGAAGCGAAGCATCAAATTCATCAACAACCAAGGTTCCGCCATTAATCAAAGCGGTTATAACCAGTGGAAACATATTTACAAACCGTATTGTCCCATACGACTCAAAGAGTTCTGCAGCTATTGCAGTATTAGTATCTTTCCCATCAAAAATAGAGCAAAGCTTAGCATCATTTTCATCTTCTGCTACGATATATCCAAGAGCATTTGAATTGATACCAAATGCCCTGGCTGCATCATTTGTTGTTTTCTCAATGTACACAGTTTGTTTTTTTGAGTCAGAGAACTTTTTAATTAAACTAAGTGAATCTGCTCTATAGATAACCATAAATCTATTTTCCAGCCAACTGCTAATAATGTTGACTAGTTTTGAACTAAACATTGCTTTAAAACCGTTCATTAAGAATAATTCTTCATTATTCAGGTTACTTTTAGCAAGAGTAGTTGCTCCTGTGGCATTTTCCTCAAATTCATTAACCAAATAGCTTTTAATAACTTTAAAGTCACCAAATTCCAATGTATTGCTCCTTGAAAAGATGAGATTTTCATTTATATATAAAGATTCAGATATTATTCTACGATTATAATCAGCTTCTAAAAATCCACCAATATCAAGCGATAGATTATATTCAAATACTAAACCTTTCTCAATAAATTTTATTGCAAAATCAATCGGAAGCTTTTCTTTGTTTTTACTATTGGGGATCAATTCCAATGTATTAGCTGCAGCATTAGGTATATTTCGTCTATCGCTATTACGAATATTTCCACGTAAAATAATTGTTTTAAGGACTTCCATTGCACCTATAATATTTGATTTACCTGAAGCATTAGGTCCGTATATTACAGCAGAACTTAAGCCCTTATACATTTCAGAACCTATTTTTTCATTTAAGACACTATAATTAAGACCTGTTTGCTTTGGAGCCGGCATCATCGAAAAAACTAATTCATTCTTAAAGGACTTAAAATTTTTAGTTCTAAATTCTAGTAACATATTATTACCTCCATTTTGCAAATATTTTGCAAATACATATTTATATTATATGTATTATACTACCCAATTGTCAATTATAATATAACATTTTGCAAGTAATGTGCAAAATGAAGATTGGTAAGCATACCTCTATTTATAAATATATAGAATGTAACAAGTGAAATCACTAATTTCAATCATATTAGTTCTTTATTCTCCAACATGATCACTCATAAATTGCTGCACACAATCTTCCATGTCCAGCAGGAATGAGAACAGAAAGTATTGCCTTGCCTCAGGGTGTTCTGCTAGCAGTTGAATATCTTCCGGAAACTGCAGCCCAGAAACATCATATAAGATACGCAATACGGCCATCATTTCAACTTCTTAATTATTATAATATAAATGGTATAAGGTATCTGAAATTCTTTCCATAGCTTCAGCGTCATTTTCAGTAAAAGTCCATATAGCTTCAACAAGTATGGCAGTCATTGCTCCGGATATCAGGTTGATTTTATTCTTGCATATTTCCCCGGATGAAAGTAAAATACCTTTATCATACAGAAGACTCAGATCAGTTGATGTTTTCATATTATACTTTGTAAAACCTCCTTCAAATTTTCATGGTGCCATGGGTGACAAGATGGTGCCATACCATGCAAATTAAGCATTTAACATTACAACTTACCAAATGGTTTCCAGCATCAAAAAGAATTGACAAATAGAACGAATTAGTTATATTATAATATTGAGAGGTAAAGAATATATGTATGAGATTGAAATTTACGAAGATAAAAATGGCAATTCACCTATTGCTGATTTACTTGAAAAGCTCAATGCTGAAGCAAGAAGCAGTAAACAGCATCTCGGATAAGGCTTAAAAAAATAGCTGAGTATTTGCAGCTTTTAAAAGCTTATGGTACTAGGATCGGATTGCCGGCAACAAAACACATTAAAGATGATATTTGGGAACTACGTCCAACACAGGACCGAATATTATTCGCATACTGGAAGGATGATAAATTTATATTACTTCACCATTTTGCGAAGAAAACGCAGAAAACGCCACAACGAGAAGTAGACCAGGCAAAACGGAATTTAAAAGATTTTCTGGAAAGGAGTAATTAATATGGCTGTAAAGACAAAAAGATGGAAAGATATTTATAATAATCTGGATGCATTAACACAGGAAGACCGTGATGAAATAGAACTTAAGGTTAAAATCATAGGGCAGATACTTGAAGCCCGTAAAGAAAAAGGACTTACCCAAGCTGAACTGGAGGCCATAAGCGGAGTAAAGCAAACCTTTATCGCTAGACTTGAGAATAACCGGATGGACCCACAGCTCACTACGATTTTAAAGCTTTTGCATCCATTAGGAATGACACTGGCCGTTGTTCCTATTCAAGAGCAGAATGGCGATGATTTATAATAGCTGCACTACAGCCATTTTACTTACGCCTTCAGACCTTGCAATTTCTGTCTTACTCATACCGATAAAAAAATGAGCGTAAAATACGTTTTGCCTGTTTTTTCAGCAAGCTGTTAATTGCTGCATACAGCTCTTTATAACTCATCTTTCGCTGATAGATTTCCTCTGGAGACATAGCCATAAGAGTAAAATCTCTTAACAATAATTTGCCATATAGTCAAACAACTATGCCATTTATCTGGTGGTAGCAGATTATACCGAGGAATAAGATCTACCTTTCGGAATTGCGATGCTAAACTACCAGAAGTTGAAGGACAGGAACAGGGGGATAATATTTTTATCTACCTTATTATCAAATTTTGAGTGTGTTTCATGTTGAAATTTGTAGTATAATAATCCTAAAGATTGTGGGGCTAGAAAGAGGTAAAGCAGCAAAATAGTACAAATGACAATGAAAGGACATTTAAAAAAATGTCAAAGTAAAATACCAAAGTGTTGCCTTGCATAGTGGCTGCGAGGGAGAAATCAACAAGGAGGATAAAAATGGATATAGAAGAGCTTAAAAAACTTGCTTTGGACGAAGGGTTTTCTGCATCAGGGGAATTGAATATGGACGCGCTTGTATTCATGCCTGAGGTGCGTGATATGTGTAGAGCCGACAGGTGCCATGCGTATGGGACCAATTGGATGTGCCCTCCTGGCGTTGGCACAATAGAGGAATCATTTGAAAAAGCATCTAAATATAAGAGTGGAGTTCTTGTGCTGACTATCGGGCAAATGGACGATGAATTTGACTATGATACCATAAAAGCAACTTCGGAAAAGCATCAAAAGAACTTCGTTTCGCTAATGAAGAAGGTTCGTGCCAAGTTTGGAGATGTTCTGGGAATGGGTGCAGGTGCTTGCACCATTTGCAAAAAATGCACCTATCCAGATGCGCCGTGCCGCTTTCCGGATGATGCATATTCTTCAATGGAAGGGTATGGACTGTGGGTTAGCAAGGTTTGCGAACTTTCAGATATGAAATACTATAACGGTAAGAACACCATCACTTACATTAGTTGTGTTCTTTTAAAAGAGTAATTTTACTGCAAAGTGCTATTGTTCACAACTTCAACCGAATTTTTGTGCACGAACCATGCTGTGTGGTAACCTTTTACTACAGCAAATTACTTTAAAAAGCGGATTGATGATGCTTAAAAAACATCCCTGATTTCCTATACAAAAAACATCTCCTTTGATGGAAACACTGGATCGCACGTAAGATTGATTCCAAGTTTTTTTAGTACTATGTTATCAGCATGACTGACAAGGTGTGTAGAATGTGCTTCACAGCCTTTAAGATGCGGGAGTTTTTCTAGAGCAAGTTGAGCAGTAGGATTAGTTGCGGCGCTTATACTAAGGGCTATAAGAATTTCTCTTAAGCTCAGTATGGGGTTGCTGTCCCCAAGAGAATTCTGTTTGAGGTTTATTATTAACTCAAGAATATTAGGAGATAACAGGTGAATTTCATCTGCAATGTTTCCAAGTGTTTTAATAGCGTTAAGAAGAAGGCTAGATGCTGCATTCATTAGTTTGGAACCTTTTCCTGTAACGATGGAACCTGTTTTGAGCATAATTGCCATGCCTGAACCATTATCAGCATTGCCTGATTTTTGACGAGCTTTTTCAGCAGCTTCTCTTGCAGGAGCTACAACTACTCTATCTTCAGGACCTAAGTTTAACTCTTCCATTAATAGTTCCACTCTTTGTGCTGTATCCAAATCAACCAATCCCTTTTTATATTCGCACTGACTATTGAAATATCTCCTTATGATTTCTTGACAGGCTGCTTCTCTAACAATTTTATCATCCTTGATACAAAATCCTATTCTGTTTACACCCATATCGGTTGGCGAACAGTAAAAAGACTCGGATCCGGCAATCTTTCCCATTATTCTGGATAACACAGGGAAAATTTCCACATCGCGATTATAGTTGACAGATGTTATTCCATAGCGTTCCAGATGATAAGGATCTATCATATTAACATCCTTTAAATCAGCTGTTGCAGCTTCGTAAGCAGAATTAACGGGATGTTTTAGGGGTAGATTCCATATGGGAAAGGTTTCAAATTTGGAATACCCAGCTTTGATACCTCTGCGATGCTCATGGTAAAGCTGGGAGAGGCACGTGGCCAGCTTACCGCTGGCGGGTCCAGGACCTGTGACAACTACCAGTGGTTTAGTAGTTTCAATAAATGCATTTGTGCCATAGCCTTTATCACTTACTATTAAATCTATGTCAGTTGGATATCCTTTGGTCAATTGGTGTGTATATGTTTTGATTCCTCTTCTTTCAAGCTTTTTCTTAAAAATGGCTGTCGCAGGTTGTTCTTGATAGCGAGTAAAAACCACGCTGTTTACATCAAGATTCCACTCCCGTAGATCATCAATGAGCATCATTACATCCATATCATAAGTAATATCAAAGTCAGCGCGAACTTTGTTTCTTTCAATATCGCCAGCGTAAACACAGATGATAATCTCAGTTTTATCCCGAAGCTTGCTCAAAAGCTTTACTTTGGCATTGGGATCAAAACCGGGAAGTACCCTTGCAGCATGAAGATCATGGAATAGCTTACCGCCAAACTCCAGATACAGCTTGTTGAATTTGTTTATACGTTCTAGGATGTATTCCGATTGTTCCTCTAAATATTTTTCATGGTCAAAGCCTGTTAACATGTTATGTAAGTCTCCTTTAATAGAGTAAGTAAAATCAAACAAAAACAAACGAAAATAAACAAGAGTAAAGGACAAGGAATAAACCCTGTCCTGTTTAATCACTCTATCTAATGAACTATTAGCGTTTCACGCGTGCATTACCCTGCCACACGCTCCATACCTGCTCTTCATCTGCTGGCTGTACATAGTCGGTTAAGAATGTAGTTGCCATAGCTCCGGTGGCCCATGCAAACTGAAGCCATTTTTCCGGTTCCCATCCTCTGAGAATAGAATAGAGTAAACCACCTACGAAACCATCTCCACCGCCAATACGATCTAAAACAGTTATTTCTCTGGGGTCAGCTACGTGCCAGTTTTCGCCTTCTAGCATAATTGCGCCCCAATAATGGGTATTCGTACTGACAACTTCACGTAAAGTTGTAGCAAAAACAGAGGCGTTGGGGTATGTTTCCCTAACTCGTTTAATCATTCCTTTAAAGTTTTCTATTTTAGAAGTAAGATCTTTGCCCCCTGATTCGGGACCTTTAATGCCGAGGCATAGTTGAAAATCTTCTTCATTTCCAAGAAGAATATCAGAAATGCTTGCGATTTCTGTAAATATTTGATGTAATTCCTCTTCACGATTTTCCCAGAAAGATGCTCTATGGTTTAAATCAAAGGAAATACGTGTACCGTATTTCTTTGCAGCTCGCGCAAGCTCCAGACAGAAAATACCAGTATCATGGGACAATGCGCCAACCAAACCGGATATGTGTAATATTTGCACACCCTCTTTACCAAAAATTCTGTCAAGGTCAAAGTCTTTAACATTAAGAGTAAGCCCTACTTCTCCTGCTCTGTCATTATGAACTCTTGGACCACGCACACCAAAGCCACTGTCTGCAATATTGAACTGATGACGATATCCCCATGGACCGCCCTGCGGAACATCCTTGCCTTCGTAATCCATATGGCGTCCAGCAAGGTCACTTTTAATCATCTTTGCAATTGGGCTATCCTTTACAAATGTAGTTAATACTTTAACCGGAAGACCAAGATATGAAGAAATGCTGGCAACATTAGTTTCAGCACTTGTAACTTGCATTGTGAAAGTATTACTTGAATGCACAGGCTGACCATTGGAAGGAGTTATGCGCACTCCAATACTTGTAGGGACCACTAGCGAATAAGCACAATCTTTCCTAAGTTCGATTTTCATTATAAACCTCCTGTTTTAAATTAGTATATTGGTATTATTTACTTTAACATTGTATATTATAATGTTAAAACGTAAAGTTGTAAACAGAGTACCGGCTCTGAAGCGGTAAATATATACATTTATCAAGTTTATTTTAGCTAATTCAACATATGATATAATAACCTCGTTACCGAGGTTATTATATTGCCTCCGGCGGAATCTATGCGCGTGCGATATTTTTTGCCAAGGCAAAAAACGCACATGCACAATTATATCATATGTTACATCAAATTTCTAATAAGAAAAATGAGCTACATGTAAAGTCATGTGACTATTCAGGAACTGCTTTACATGAACAACATCACTAATACTGCAATAAAGCTTCTGCATTTTGTAACTGAAGTGTAATATTTTTCACCCCAAATTTATCCTGCCGTATTCGAAACATATAATAGAACGAGGCTGGTGCAGTATAAAAAAATTCATGAATGAATGAGACAAAAAACGCTGAAAGGAAGGATAGTATGAAAAAAATAGTATCAATTATTTTGACATTTGTTTTGGTAGTAACACTCGGAGCTGGTACGGTTTTTGCTGATTCCCGTAAAAATAACAGCGGTAAAACGATGCCTCCGGGACTTGCAAAACAGGGGAAAATACCTTATGGAATTGCTAAAAAGCTTTTTGATGATTCAAATATTTTTGAGTGGGCTGAAAAAGCAATTGAAAAATTAGGTTCAAAAGGTCTTGTAAAAGGATGGGGAGGCAAATTTTATCCCAAGCAATCGGTGACTAAGTTAGAATCAGTTGTAATGGCTCTAAGGATTATGGGGTGGGAAGAAAAAGCATGTTCAATTTACAATCTTCCAAAGGAATATAAAGGTAAAAAGGTTCAGGACTGGGCAGTAGGATATGTGACACTGGCTTATGAAAAGGGAATACTTGATGACGTAGACATGATGTACTGGAATCCTACAGAGCCTGTGAAAAGGTTCGAGGTGGGAAAATATGTCATCAGAGCACTTGGTTATGAAGACGAAGCTTTGGATCATATGAATGCGAAACTAAATTATAAGGACGCAGCTTTTATTCCGCAAGGTGCAGTTGGTTATGTATATCTGCTAAAGGAACTAGGGCTTATGCAAGGAGACGGAACATCCTTCAATCCGTTGGGGACACTCACAAGAGCTGAAATGGCAGTTTTATTCAACAGCCTTGATGAAAAGGTAGAAGGTGGTATAATTGGTGACAAAATAATTGACACTTACGTTGGTCAAATCACTGATATTGATAATAAAGACATGTCAATAACCGTACAAGTGCAGAATCAAAAGATCGAATTTAAGGTACTTGATGGTGTAGAAGTGTATTTCATCGAAAAGGAAGGCGAATTTGAAGAGATTAAAGCAAATGACATTGTAAAGATCACTGTAGATAAGAGAAACAGGGTTAAAAGTATATATGTTTACAGGGAGAAGGAAGAAGTTAAAGAAGATAAAGTCGTAGGTTATATAACTAATCTTGATCTTGTAGGCACATTTCATATTTCTATAAACAACGTAAGATATGGTCTTTCTGAGGACGCTGTTGTAAAGATAGGAAATGTAAAGTCTAAACTTAGTGACCTTGAACTTGGCATGAAAGTAAGTGTTATGATAAAAGATAATGTTGTTGGGTCTATAGAAGCTGAGCAAATTCTTACTGATATTAAAGGTATTATTGAAACAGCTAACAGTAATTTAATAAGAATAACATCAGATGATCAGACAAAAGAATATGCGTTTGCAGATGCAGTCATAATAGATATAAAAGGTTATACTGGTAAGATCAGCAGCTTAAAAAGAGGTATGAGGGCTGAGCTTAAGTTATCAAATGGTAAAGTGACATATATTTATGCTGAGGATAACAAATATACAATAGAAGCTGAAATTAAGACAATTATAAACACATCAGATGGGACTATGCTCAATCTACTTTCGGGGAGCAAGCCTTATGTACTTAGTGTAAGCAGCTCGGTGAAGGTAGCCGTAGATGGTATTGCTAATCCTGATATTGATGACCTTCGGGTAGGTCAGACTGGAGAATTTGATATAATAAATGCAACCATCATAGAGATAGTTATTGATGATTAATATTATAGCGGCACACTCATTGACTTAAACCTATCCTCAAAAGCTAAAAAGCAAGATATAAAATATAAAATGTTACCCCCCTAAAGTAAAATAGTAATTTCGAAAACTCAAACCTATTGCTATCAGCAGCTTTCAGGAGTTGCGTTTTTTGTTTCACCCCCGAAAAACTGCTAAGAATTTAAACTTTATTTCCAATTCACCAAGGATTTAAAACCCAAGGCTAGCAGACAAGTCGGCAAACCGACAAAATTTTTAACTCATAACTTCCAATAAACTACATATATGGTTGTATCCTCTCTTGACAAACGCACATTCGCACCATAATTGAAGTGGATGGTAATATTTACCATTGCTTTCAATCAGAGAGGTGTTTTTATGCTGGGATTTTGGCGTAAACATGAAGAATACCAAAGCTATCTTTTGGAAAAAATCTTACCGTATTTTGAATCTGACAAGGAAAATGTATTGCAATACAGTGATGCCTTGTCAAAGCTTTATATCCTTGACCTAGATCCATTGGAATCGCTACTTTCCACTTATTATTCCAATACAGGTGCTCCTGCCAAGAACCAACCGGAGCTTATCCGTTCCTTCATCCTGATGTCCGAGTTAAAAATCCACAGTATTTCTAGGTGGGTAGAAAAGCTTCGGGCGAATGAAATTCTCTGCTTCATAATTGGACTTCCACGCTCTGAAATTCATCAAGTTGGGTCATACTATGACCTTATCAACCGGGTATGGCTGTCAAATCCAGATGTCGATTATGAATTTGAGCATTCCCTTCATACCTTTAAGCGTAAACCTGCTAAAAAGCTTGAAAAGAATAAAAAACAGCCACCCCGGCATCCAGGTATTATACAGAAATTTGTTGATTTAGCTCTGGAGGGTAAGACTTTCGAATCAAGACCCGAACTACTCATGCAACAAATCTTTGCCAAAATTGGGGTAGAGCCCTCAGCAAAAGAAGGTTTATACGGAGATACTAAAAAGCTTGATGTTTCAGGGGATGGAACTTGTATAAATACCGGTGCAAGTAACTTTGGCAATAAGATTTGCGATTGTATTAAAAACGGTATTTACAATTGCAATTGTGCCCGTAAGTTCTCCGACCCATATGCCCGTTGGGGTTGGGACAGTTACCATGGACAGTGGTTTTATGGCTATACTGAGTATATCCTTTCTGTTTATAACAAGAACCTCAAAAGTGACCTGCCACTGTACCTGAGATTGGTCCAAGCTCAAAGATTTGACGGTATTTCCGCTGTTATCGCCCTTGCTGAAGCCAGAAAACTTTACCCTGAATTCACTTTTGGCTGTTTCCATGGGGATAGTGCCCACGATAACTATGCTACATATCATCTTCTGCATGAATGGGACATGAATGCCTTCATACCTTTGAACGAAAAGAACAAAGGTAATTTCACTTATCCACCTCATATCAAGGTGGATGAAAATGGTGTCCCATACTGTATAGCCGGCCATGTGATGATTAATTGGGGCTACAATCAAGACCGTTGCAGGATCAAGTACCGCTGCCCTTTGGCTTTGGGCAGGATTGAATCCTGTGAATGCAAAGAACAGTGTTCTCCTTCTGCATATGGCAGATGCGTTTATATCAAACCTGCCTGGGATCTTCGCTTATTTACAGTTGTTCCGCGCGGTTCTGATGAGTGGAAGGAACAAATGAAAATCCGCACCACTTCAGAGCGGGTAAACAAGCGTATCCTCAATGATTATGGCTTAGAACTTTCCCATACCCGAGGCAAAAAACGTACTTTCTGGTGGAGTTTAGTCCATTCCTTGAATGTACTTTTGGATGCAAGGCTCAAGAAGTCTGGGTTCAGCTTTGTAGATTTACTTGCTGAAAAGCTACTACAAGCTGCGTAGGATATAATCGCACCTACTCATCCCCTTTTAAAAACCTTTTTCATGTAAGGTTAGCTTTGCTATTCTCTTTTCAAGGTTCAGCTGCTCAGTGTTACTGTATTTGAGCTCATTTATATCAATTTTTATTGATACCTTACCATTTTCTATCCAGAAAATGTTCCCATATTTTTACTGGGAGTTAGTTTTCGAAATTACTCTAAAAAAGGTGGCTTTGCCACTTTTTTCGCTAGGGAACCTTATGGCTCCCTTCTTCGGATGCTCCGCTTCCTTGAGCACCCTCCTTAAAGCAGCAAAGGGGCTTCCCCTTTGCAATCCCCTGTGCGGTAGAAAAGCTTTCAAGAAAAAAACACCCACTTTAGGTGGGCGTTTTTGCAGTTGTAATTAACTATTATTTTTTATGTCATTATCCTTCTTATCCGGGAAAAACTTCATTAGAGCTTTTATTATAAAGTAAAAAAGAATAAGTACTGTAAATACTCCTATAATTCCAAAGCCCATTAACTGTATACCTAGATTCATTTCATTCATAGAACAAACCCTCTCTTTCAAAATACGCTAGCTTAAGGTTAAAACTTACATTCCATAAAGTATTATCTTAAAGTGATAATAGCCATGGTACTACAGCAAGTACGATACCACCTGCCACAATAGATCCAAGCTGACCTGATACATTTGCGCTTACTGCTTGCATAAGTATAAAGTTTTCTGGGTCATCTTCTTTTGCCATTCTCTGAACTATTCTAGAAGACATCGGGAAAGCAGAAATTCCAGCAGCGCCGATCATTGGGTTGATTTTTTCTTTTGAAAATAGGTTCATAATCTTTGCAAACATAACGCCACCTGCAGTATCAAATACGAAGGCGAACAATCCCAAAGCTAAAATTATAAGTGTTTCCTTTTTCAAAAACTTATCATAGTACATGGTTGAGCCAATTGTAATACCAAGTAATAATGTTACGAGGTTAGCCAGCTCATTCTGTGCTGACTTGGAAAGCCTCTCAAGTACACCACATTCCCTTATAAGATTACCGAACATTAATAAGCCTACCAGTGGAACACTAATAGGTGCTAAAATACCCGCAACAATTGTAATCAGAATAGGGAAAAGAATAAGAGTGGTTTTAGAAACCGTGGTATCTTTGTACTCCATTCTAATCATGCGTTCTTTCTTTGTTGTCAGCGCCCTTATAACCGGAGGCTGGATAATCGGAACCAGAGACATATAAGAATATGCTGCCACCGATATTGGTCCTATGAGATCCTTAGCAAATTTTGAAGCGACAAATATAGAAGTTGGACCGTCTGCAGCTCCAATGATTCCGATAGCTGATGCTGTTTTAAGATCAAAATTAAGTGCAGGAAACAGCTTGTTCAAGAATAATGCCGCTAAGACAGTAAAGAAAATTCCAAACTGAGCGGCGGCTCCAAAGAAAATCATCCTTGGACTCTTAAATAGAGGAGTAAAGTCGATCATTGCTCCAACTGCTACAAATATTAGTACCGGGAATAATTCGGTAAGTATACCTGAATTAAATAATATTTGTAGAATTCCCGGCTCAACCTTAAAAGCTTGACCGTTCTCGAATACATAACTAAAATTTTCAGCAAGAAAATCTTTAAATTCAGGAAACTTATTTATAAGTGATGTAGCAGTTACATCAAGTTCCTTAGTATACTCCCATACTGATTTTAATGGCAAGTTGACAATAATTGCCCCAAAGCCAATCGGAAGCAATAACATAGGCTCATATTCCTTCTTTATTGCTAGATAAATCAATACACCACCGATAAGATACATAACTAGGTATTGCCAGTGAAATCCCAGAACACCCTCTAATAATTGTTCCATACAGAACCTCCTTGGTTGTTATAAAACTTTTGTAAAAATTGTAATTAAGTAAATACATAGAGCAAGTTCCTTGCGTCATAGAGGCATTATAGCGCAAAATTCGACAAAGTGCAATCCTTTTTGAGAAGCTTATTGATTTGGTAAAATGAGGTAAAATGAAAAGTTAAAGTCTATCTTCGGTAAGGTCTCGCCTGACATATTACAGTTCACACCCAACTGTTTTGCGAACAACATTACCATACTGCAATGCAGCTTCACTACGTAAAAGATAGATCATAGGTTGACGAAATATGCTGAAAACAGATAAAATATAAAAAGTGATGCAACAAAAATTCTGAGGACTTTGGAGGAAACTTGTAAAAAATGAAATGTAGAGTATTGAGGGTTATCACAATAATTTGTATTATTTTTATTCTTTGTGCTTGCTCGGAAGATATAAATCAAAATAGTACGCATAAAATCATTCAAAATGAGGATGGGAGACTAAGTTTAGAAGTCCCTGAATATTGGAAGATAAGCACTTATCCACTTAATGCAGAGGCACAGATATCTGTTTCAATGGAGAGTGAAGAAAAATATGTTATTCTGATAAACGAAAACAAAAGAGCGTTTGAAGATGATATAAAGTTAAAGGATTACTATAATGTAGTTATGAAAAATATTTGTGCAGGTATGGAAAGCTGTGAATTTGGAGACCCAATAGATACTAATATAAACGGTAATGAAGCTATCTTGGTAGAGATAAATGGTACTGTGACCGATATTGATGTTGTATACTGGCTAATGGTTGTTGATTCAAAAAACAGCTTTACCCAAGTTGTTGGATGGACAGTGTTTGGTAGGTATGAGCAGAACAAACAGGAGATTTTGAGTGTCTTAAAGAGCTTTAAAAATGAGCAGACTGAAAGTATATTGACAAATAGAAAAGTGGAACAAACTCGTTCTAAAAAGACAGTTAATGTAACTAGTAAAGACAGAAGGATGACAATCACATTGCCTGTCGATTGGAATAAATCCGATATAGAATTGAATGAAAAAGCAGACATTGCGGTATCTTTACGCGAAAACGATATGTTTGTTGTAGTAGCTAGTAATAAAAAGGATGCTTTTAATGATGACATTACTCTTACAAATTATTATAATGCTATTGTTGCAAATGTTTTAAAATCAATGCAGGCTTATGAATTCTGCGAGCCTATTGATACAGAGTTGAATGGAAAAAAAGCCATATTAGTTGGAATTAAAGGAACTATTGACAAGGTGGAAATAGCCTACTGGATTTATGCTGTTGAATCAGAAGATAGTTATATTAATATTTCAGGCTGGACATTGTACACAAAGGTGGAGGAAAACAGGGATTTAGTTTTAAGTATTATGGAGAGTTTTGTTCTAGATGAGTAAAAGTAAAGCTACTTCTACGCTTTTTTATTGTCTAGGAAAGTATACTTTCTTAGACAATGGGGATTGCAAAGGGAAAGCCCCTTTGCTGCTTTAAGGAGGTTTTTTTTGGATGCGGAGCATCCGTCGAAGGGAACTATAAGGTTCCCTGACGAAAAAAAGTGGCGAAGCCACCTTTTTAAAAACAGTGAACTATATCGCTATTTAAAGTTCAGAGGATTCCCGACAGATTTCCCCAAATAATTATATGTGTGTAGTATAAAGATATTGTGGTTACTCATAAGATAAGTAACTTTGTGATGTATTAATCATAATATGCTATAGAACTGATGCTAGCATGTATGTATGTATGTATGTATGTATGTATGTACGTATGTATATATATAAAGGATATGGAGTGTGGATATAGCATTAACGAAAATTCTATTTAGTTGACAATTCCTCTTTAGCTTCTTTATTTTTTAGAATATTAAGTGCTTCCGAAGCAACTTTTCTGACATTTTCGTCATTGTCATTGTTAACAAGGTACCTAACAAACTCTGTTGACCTGTTATTGCCTACATTTCTAAGGGATTCAATTGCTGCAACACGAATTTCTGGATCGACATCCCTTAAAAGACCAACAAGCCCATTAACTGAGTCTTCATTCTCAATAGTACCCAATGCCTTTGCAAGCGCAAGGCGAATATCTTTTTCCTCAGAACTCATAGCTTTTAAAAGCTTTGCAGTTTTTTTTCTTTTAGTCCATTTCTCGATTTTCTTAACAGTTATACCCATACATTACGTCTCCTTTCATATGCAAAGATTTGTAATGCTTAACAGTACATACTATTTAATTGACAAGATATGTACTATACTATTCATTTTAGTTTATCCACACTCCACCTAAAAAACATATTTATGATTGCTAAATCTTTATTAGCCAAATATTTCACTTACATATTTAGTTAAATTTTTAAACCCTAATGAAATAGCCTTAACCGGTTCTTCCAATCCTTCAAACTCAATTGAAAGAACACCGTTATACCCAACCTTTTTCATTATTTTCAGACATTGCATTATAGGAACGTCTCCGTGACCGATAATTGAGCCACGAATGTAGTTGCCTCCTCGTGTAAATATCCAGCCTTTACCGGGATCGGGCATCATTCCTGATTTGATGTGAAAGTCTTTTGCATGCACGTGGAAGGCATATGGCATTAAAAGACCTACTGCCTTTCCCGGATCCTCATCGGCACAAAGAAAGTTTCCTACGTCAACAAGAACACCAAAGTTAGGATGATTCACACCGCTCACTATTTTTTCAACGCGTGCACTGTCTTGGGCAAAGAAACCATGGTTTTCAATCATTGTTTTTATACCTAGGCTTGCAGCATATTCTGTGACTGTCCTACAGCCTTTTATTAATGTGGGTAGTGCGTCATCAAAACTCCTTGCACGTTTTACATCATCACCAAAACCGCTAGTTGTATCATGACGCATTCCAGGTGCTCCAAGAATTTGAGCTACCTTTAATTCATCTTTAAGTCTTGTGGCTTCTTTTTCCCAATCGCCGTTTGAGCCTGTTAAAAAATCTGCCCCTATTGTATAATTTGCAATTTTAATGCCTGCTTTATCACAGGCTTCCCTGACTTTGGGAGCATAAGATAATGGTGTTTCACCTTCAGGAAGTAAAAATTTCGAAAACTCAACTACGTCGAAACCAATTTCCTTCGCCTTAAATGGTATATCAAGGAAATCCATGCTAGCATTTTTTACGGCGTTGTTAAAACTATATGAACTAACGCCTATTTGCATATTAACATCACTCCTCTTATGAATAGTGTTTGTGAGGTTTTACGTTATAAATTTTAATTCGCTAAACCTAACGTTATTATACAAGTGTTTTACATTTATTTCAACAACAGAATTATATTTATTAGCCACCTGTGAATAGCAGTTACTATTCAGAGGGTCTTAGCAAACTAATAAATGAACAATCATCTCTAATACGGCTAATTACAGCAAAGCTTAGGAAAACTAAGTTTAAAATGCCTTAGAGTTTAGTAATGTCCGTGCTGTTTGAACGCAAGTGAGTTCACGGAATTACTTAACGAAAAGGCATTTTAAACTGTGTTTTCCTTGCTGAAGCTGTATAGCAGTGTTAGAGATGATTGTTCATAGGATATAATACCCGAGTGAACAGAAACAACTGTACCAAAGGGCGGAAAGCAAAATATAAAAAATCAGCAAAGTTGTTGTATTGAATAACCATAATATGCTAAACTATTATTACTTGAAATAAATGGGGTGAAAATATTTGCAGATTTTTCAAATATTATTTATTGTGTTATTTCCCATTGTAGTTTTAAAAGCAGCGAATTACAGTAAAAAATTTGGATTTGTAAGTCCCATTATTTTATGCTATGCAATTGGGATTTTCATTTCAAATATTAGAGTCATACCGCTTGACACATCCTTATCTATGACAATAAGTGAAGCTTCCATACCTCTTGCCATACCACTTGTTCTATTTTCAACAGATTTTATGGGCTGGCTGAGGCTGGCAAAAAAAACCATACTTTCATTTTGTTTGCTTATATTATGCGCACTTGCAAGTGCTGTTCTGGCAGCATTTTTGTTTTCTCATTTAATAGATGAATACTGGAAAATAGCAGGTATGCTTGTAGGTGTGTATATTGGTGGTACACCAAACCTTATGGCAGTAGGAATGGGGCTTAATGTAAGGGAATCTACACTTATACTTGTTAATGCTTCTGATACAATACTAGGTGGTATTTATCTAGTTTTCCTTTTTACAATTGCTAAGTGGTTGCTTGGAAAGTTTCTTCCGGCATATGAAAGTCAGAAAGAGAGTGCAATTATGGATGTACCTGAGGAAACCATATGGGCTGCAATTAAAGAAATGAAGCTAAATGAAAAGATCGGTCGTCTAGCTGAAATAGTTTTTGCATTTTTCTTATCTGTACTTTTTTTTGCTGCAGCTATTGGAATTTCGATACTTTTCACAGATGGGATAAATGTTGCACCAATTATGTTGATTATAACTTCTTTTGGGATAGGAGCATCTTTTGTTCCGAGGTTGCGTAATATAAAAGGGACCTACAGACTTGGACAGTACATAATACTTGTGTTTTCTCTTGCTATTGGTTCTACTGTAAATTTAGTAGACTTGGTTAGCAATAGCTCGGTAATTTTCTGGTATACAGCGTTTATAATGTTTGTGGCTATAATACTTCACTTTATATTAGCAGCAATTTTCAGGATAGATACCGATACTACAATTATTACTTCGGTAGCAGGAATTTTTGGACCCGCTTTTATAGCTCCTGTTGCAGGTGCAATAAAGAACAGGGAGGTTGTTGTTCCGGGACTTATTTGTGGTCTTGTTGGTTATGCAGTTGGGAACTTTTTTGGATTTTTACTTGCTTATTTAGTTATGCCCAAATAGAATTTTGATTTTTGGACAGATGTCCTTACTTTGTGTAAAAAAACACATAATAACTTGCTGCTGTAATACTAAGACAAAGATTTTTAGGAGAAATAATGATTAATGTATATGAGTTAACCCAAAAAAGAGATTTGTCAGAGTTTATAAATTTTGCATGGGATATCTATAAAGAGGACAATAACTGGGTTCCTCCATTAAAGTATGACCTTTTAAATACTCTTTTGGGAAAGAACAATCCTCTTTTTTCGAATGGACCACATGCTTTTTTTATTGTGAAAAGAGAAGGCAAAATAGTGGGGAGAATAATAGTAGGAATAAATGAAAGGCTAAACGCTAAAAAAGGTAAAAAGGAAGGGTATCTAAGTCTTTTTGAGGCCTATAATGATAAAGAGGCTGTTTTTATGCTGCTGGACTATGCCTTAAAATGGCTTCATATTAGGGGAGCCAAAACTGTGACAGGACCTGTTTCACCTACAGGAGGTGACGATTACCGGGGGTTTTTGATTAAAGGGTTTGATGGATCCCCTGTGCTAATGAATTCATATAATCCGGAATATTACCCAGAATTGTTTGAATCGTATGGCTTTAAAAAGGATATGGATCTTTATGCATTCTATCTTGATCCGCCTTCGATGGCCGAAAAAAGGTATAGCAGAGTTATTGAATATGCTATGAAAAAATTCAAATTTCAAATACACAAGTTTGATAGACGTAGTTTAGACAGAGAAATAAAAGATATAAAATTTATACTCGATCACGCAATGCCTGAATCATGGCAACACCTCACTCCTCCGTCTTATGAGGAAATTCAAAAGGAAATAAATCAGTTGATAAAATTTATGGATGCAGACTTCGTTTATATTGCCCGGGCAAATGATGGAAAGCCTATAGCTTTTATCGCTGCCCTGCCAGATTTCAACCAGGTCCTAAAACAAATGAATGGACGAATTCTACCTTTTGGATTTGTTAAATATCTTTGGTATAAAAGAAAAATAAATGGTGTTAGAATTTTTACTCAGTTTGTAATACCTGAATACAGAAATAAAGGTGTTAACAATGCTATTTACTATAAACTGATGAAAGAAGGGCGACAAAAAGGAATTAAGTATGGAGAAGGTTCATGCATAGCAGAGATGAATAAAGAATCCATACGTAATGTAGAAAAAGTCGGAGGAAGACTTTACCGTATCTACAGGATTTACAGAAAAGATATATAATTTCGTATGGTTTTTAAAATGACTATAATTTTTTGTTGCATGTGCTAATAGAATAGTAAAGAAACATAATACATAGTCTTTTTGTGTATTTTGACCTAAAGTTAATCAAGATAGTTGTGGAAAAATATTTGTACGAAGTTTGCACTTAAACTTGAAGCAAATTAAAGTTTGTGGCATAATTAAAAGGGACAGGAAAACTTTTGAAAAAAGTTGGAATACTTTAGTTCATATTTATGCTTGATTATTAGGGGGGATAAGTAATGAATAACACTTCTTAAGCATTTGCATCGTAGTAAGAACACTCATTAGGGTTGCAATTGTGGGTGTATAGAAGTACTTCAGCCTTAATACATGAGGCTGAATATGGGCAAATATCTTTTTTTGTTTTGCAATTGCATATTACTTTTTAAAAATGTGCAATAAAGTTTATGTTAGGGGTGAAATTTGTGAATAAAAAGTGGTTGATCGCAATTATTGCAGCTGTAGTCGTGTTGCTTATAGCTATACCTTTAGGAATTATTTTAAGCATACATAACTCGGAATATGATGGCAGTTTTGAATATCAGAAAATTGCTGAAGACGACATTATATACGAAATAGCTCGAAAGAACACATATTATGATGCTGCAAATAAAACTTTAGAAGTTAGCTTAAATCAGGACATGGTAAATTCACTGATAAAGGATGTAATAGGTTCAATGGATCTAGGACTGCCTGATAATATTGAAATTAAGGACGTTATCTTAAACACAAAGGACCAGAGAGTATACATCAATGCAAAATATGGTGCGTTGAATACTCCTCTAAGTGCAAAGCTTAATGTTGCACTGTTAGATGACGGTATTACAGTTAAGGCAGATGATCTTAAACTGGGCAAGATGAATGCTCCGGGATTTGTTAAAAAACAAATTCCATCAGAAGTTTTGACCTACAATATTAAGTATGCTGACTTTGGATTGCCTCCTGTATTTAGTGTTAAGGAAGTAAAGTTTGGTACAGGAAATCTAGTGGCATATATTGAGCTTAATGAAGACGAGATTGCTAATTTGGCAGTCAGCTACAGAGACGATATTTTGAAAGAAATTGATAAAGTTAAAGCTGATCAGTCTGGAGCTGTTGCAACATTTTTGGATAAACTAGCTGCCTCAGAGGCTCTTTCTGAAAACAAAATTAAAGAGTATGTAAATACTTTCTTAGGCGATGAGGAACTTGTCAACAGTGCAATTTATTTTGCTACTGCAGATGACATTAGTAAGTATTCCGCAAGCTTGGAAAAAGGTCAGCAAAAAGTAGTTGAATGGTTTAGACCTATTACATCTTTAAAGTTTGAAGGTAGCATTGAGCAGATAGTCGATAACCTAGTAAGCGATGAAGAACTCATTGAGTTAGCAACTTGGTTTGTTGAGCGTGAAGAGCTGGACGGATATACTAACACCGCAAAGGAATATACAACAAAGTATAGTACTGCAATGGCATCACTTAATCTGGTAACTTCGAAGATAACAAGCGGTGATATTGACGGTGCAGTTAATGAATTAACCCGCAAGGATGATATTAAAAACTTCCTTACTTTGTTCCTTGACGAGAATGAAGTTGAGAAATATGCATCTGATATAGAAGATTATTATATCACGTACAATAATGGGATTTACGCTTTGAACAGGTTTAGTTCAAATATCAACAGTGGTGACATTGACGCAGCTGTTAGCAGCCTTCTTAATGACCAGGGTTTAAGAGAGTTGCTAGGTCTGTTTATAGACGATGCTGCAGTTGATGAATATGCGGATCAAATTGGTGGCTATTATGATAAGTACACAAGTGCTATGACTGCTTTAGATGCAGTTAGTGAGTCTATTGGCAGTGGCGATATTGATAGCATAATCAGCACTCTGACCGACAATGAAGCCATTAACGAATTCCTCGCTATGTTTATAGAGAAGGAAGTTATAGATGGATATGTAAGTGAGATAGATAAGTATTATGGAGCATACAACAGAGCGATGGGGTCTTTGGATAAAATAACTGCTGCTATTAACAAAGGTGATATAGATGCAGTTGTTACAAACCTTGTTGATAACAAAGATCTTGAAGAATTCCTGGGATTGTTCCTAGATAAGGAATCTTTAGGAGGCTATACTGCAGAGATCGAAAAATATTATGATATGTATCAAGATTATTTAGCACAAATTAATGAAGCGATTTCAACTTTTGAAGAATCTGTAGCAGCAATTGACACTAAAGCTATTGAACAAAACGCAGAAGCATTTAAAACTGCATTTTTGGGCTTGAAGGATACAAAACAACTCATGCTTGCTCAGGTAGAACTTATTGATCCAGAAGGCATTCAAGAGCTTGCAGCGCTATGGGACAGCGATGATGGTGTTATTGGTGCAACTTTAGACTACTTCAATCCTACATGGGAAGAAACACTGAAGTTTGTTGAAGGTGCAGACGAAACAAAAGAAAATCTAACAAGAACCATCGAACAGATGGATTTTGAAGCAGTAGATGAAATTGTTACTTTGGTTGACGACTGGAGCAGCTTTGCAGTAAAATTTGTAACTATGCTTCAGGATAAAGAGTATCAGGAAGTTGCTGATATGCTGGTTAATAACAAATATAGTGACCCAGAAATGAAAGCATTTGCAGACAAATATGGTGATGGCAAAATCGAATTAACTGCAGTTGTCAAATTTGCAGAAGATTTCAACGGCTGGTGGGCAGATGCATCTGAACTTATTGATAAGCTTGCAAAAATGGAATATGAAGAAGCCTATGAAGTGTTCAGTGACAATTTCGTAGCTGGGACAAGAGAAAAACCAGTACACAATTTTATCCATTAAGATTCACAATGTGGTAAATGTCCAATAATAAACTGCCGCAGTCATGATTTCATCCCTGACTGCGGCAGTTTCATTATACTGTTATATCAGTTGTAATGTAGTGACGGTTTAGCAAAAAAAGCAGAGTAAAGTATCAAGGAGGAAAAGTTTTGGGTTTCAAATTCATACATATGGCAGATGTGCATCTGGACACGCCTTTTGCTGGTAAAGAAAAAACCCTGCGTTCAAAGTTTATTTCATGGACAACGAATGCATTTTCAAATGCTGTGGATTTTGCCATTTGCAAAAAAGTAAATGCAGTTCTTATTGCAGGTGATCTTTTTGATAGTGGAACTTTTAGTTTTGCTTCGGAAATATTTATGATGGAGCAGATGAAGAGGCTGGATGATGCTGGCGTTGATGTATTTTATGCCCCAGGCAATCATGATCCATACACACAAATAGCTAAGCTAAACTGGCCGCAAAATGTGACAATTTTCAATAGCGAAGAACCAGTAACAGTAGAGGTAGAAGACAAGCTCGGAAATATTTTGACTCGAATTACTGGTGCTGGACATAAGACCAGTTCTGTGTCTGAAAACCTTGTGCAAAAATTTGAGCCGTGTACTGATTCTAAAGTTCCACATATAGGTTTGATTCACACCATGGTTGCAGGTTCTGGCGGAGCTGAACATGGTAGATATGCCCCCTCAAGGCTTGATAACTTAATGGAGAAGAATTATACTTATTGGGCTTTGGGGCACATTCACAAGCGGGAAATACTTTCTGACATGCCGTATGCCTTATACCCTGGAAATTTGATTGGAAGAAATCCGAAAGAATCAGGGCAAAAGGGTATTGTATTAGTTGAAATAAATGATGACAAAAAAGTAGATTTAAAGTTTATTCCGATATCACCAATTGTATGGCTAAACGTGAATATTGAAGGGTTGGATAACATAGAAAGACTTGAAGAATTGCTTAGTTTTTTAAAAGAACAAATTAGTGGCAAGATTGTTTCCTATAGTGAAAGTATGCTTTTGAGAGTCAATTTAAAAGGGCCAGCATTGCTCTACAGTGATTTAAAAGATGAAGAAAATATAAATGCATTGGAAGATGAGCTTTTAGCGTTGGCAAATATTGAATATTTGGAGATAGATAACAGCCAGATAAATCAACCCGTTATTCCTGCTCATTTTCGAGGGCAACCGCATATTTTGGGTGCAGCTCTTAATATTCTTGAAAAGTTATATGAAGATGATGAACTCCTTCTAAAGCTAAAGCCGGAAAAGCTTGCGGGACTTCTAAATATAGGAGACGACCAAGTAATTGGCTACCTTCGCTCGCTGCTTAATAACATGGAGTATGACTTAATAGCCAAACTTTTAAAGGAGGCGAAGCATTGAGGATTAAAAGAATCAGAGCTGACGCTTTTGGAGTGCTTAACAACTGTGAATACAGTATGGAAGATAACGATATTGTTGTTGTATTTGGAAGAAATGAAGCTGGGAAATCTACGCTTTTCAACTTGATATATACAATTTTATATGGTTTTAAGCCTTCATCAAGAGACAATAACCGCTATGTGCCTTGGGGCGAATCTATGGCTTTGTGCGAAGCTGAAATCGATTTATCGGATGGAAGCGCGATTACTGTGTCACGAAAGCTTATGAGCAGCGCTATGGGAAAGATTGTGAGGGAAGGTAATGTAATAGAGATTGGGAACCGCCCTGTGCCTGAGCTTGAACATTTGCCCTTTGAAGTTTTTTCAGAAGTGTTTGCGCTATGCATTGATGATATGTATTTTTTAGGCAACTCCTCATGGAAGATGGTACAGGATAGGCTTTTAGGAGGGCAATATACTGGTTTTTTAAATTCTGTGTCATCAGTTATTGAAGGTGTTGAGCAAAATGCATCGCAGCTATGGAGAACAGACAGACGAGGTAAACCTAAATCCAGAGAAATTGATGACAAAATTCATGAGCTTTTAGGTGAACTAAAAACAGCTAGAGAAAATGAGGCTGAAATAAGAAAGCAACAACAAATACTTATTGATAAGGAAAAAGAGCTTTTGTCGGTGAGAGACGAAAAAGTGCAGCTTAGAGCAGCCATCCAAAAGTATGAATATATATATCCATTAAAAAAACAAGTTCATAGAGCTAATCAACTTAAAGAAATAGCTGGCCAAGTATCTTGCTTTGATAGCTTGCCCAAAGACCCCGAAGAAAGGGTAAAAGAAATAGAAGTTGACATGAACATGCTAAAACAGGAAAAGGATAAGTTAAATGAACGTAAAAATATATTAAAGGATAAAATATTGCGGTATTCAATAAAAGAGGAACGAGTAGTAAAAAGCAGTAATGAAATAAAGACTTTAATAAAAGCAAGTGAGCGTATCAAATCTGATACAATAGAGCGTCGTTCTCTTTTTGAGAATCTTTTTTCAAATGAACAAAAACTTCATTTTTACTGGAACGAGATAATGGATGAGGAAATTAATAAAAACTTTGAAAAAAAAGTAGAATCACTTAATCTATCATTAATTCGTGATAAAATGGACAAATTCAAAATAGTTGATTTGGAATTCCAAAATGGTCGCATAACACAGTCCAACTTAAAAGAGCATATGAAAAAAACAATGTTGCCACCTTTTACGCCTGCTATCTCGGCAGCTGTTTTTCTGCTTGGGATTATAGGAGTTCTTAAGGCGGGAAACATTTATCCAAGCTTTATTGCCGGGCTTTTTGGGGCTATTCTCATTATTTTGTGGTGGTACCTTAATAAGAGTGACAGGTATAATATTAGGGATTATGAAGAGAAAAATGCAAAACTAAATAAGGAAAGAGATACTATTGTAGGAGCGATTCGGGAAGAATTGACCATGCTACCATTTCCCCAAAAGCGTATTGAATTACCTGATGAAAGACTAATTTCTGATATTACTAGGCTGAAGGAAATGATTTTTGAAATTAGTGAAATTAAAAATAAAATTTTTAACCTTGACAAAAGACTTGAAAAAGATAAAACAAATATTGACGCAGTTTTTAACATGACTGGAGAACATAGTTTTAGCGGAAGTTTGATTGACAAGATTAACTATCTAGAGATACGTCTTGATGAATGTGCTGCATTATGCCGTGAAAAAGAAGAAGCTTCTTTTGAACTTAAGCTTATTGAAATGGAGCTTTTTAAAACCGTCGATGCATACAACCAATTCAAAATACAAAAGAATCAAATACTAAGCACGATTGAACAAATAGCGGGAAATACTCTTAACGAAAAAGGTGAAGAGCTTAAAAGACAGCGGAGCTATAGAAACAGTTTTGAGGTTATTATGGAGAATATACACAGGGAATATCCTAACGTTGAAGATATTATAAATGAATCAGGCTGTTTTAAAGACCCTTCTATGGAGGGAATAACAGAAGAAGAAATTTATCGTATGAAAGAAGAAACCCAGATTTTGGAGGATAGGACCAACTGCCTTATGGAGGAGATAGGAACATTAAAAAAAGACATTGAACTTCGTATAAAAAGGTCTTTACCTTCAGAAATTGAAGGTGAGCTTTCATACCTTAGAGATAGAAGGCTTAGTGTCGTACAAGAAAGAGACAGGCTCATTCTTTTGAAAAATGTGTTGCTAGAAGCAGATCGTGTTTACCGTGAAGAGCACCAGCCTGACGTATTAAAAAGAGCAGGAGAATATCTTAATACTATAACACAAAGTCGGTATGATCGACTGATCATGGATGAAGAAGGAAGCAAGCTGGTAGAAGTGAGAGAATATGCTTCAGGAAAGACAAGAGAAATTGACTTTTTAAGTAGAGGAACCAGGGAACAGGTCTACCTAGCTCTTAGACTTGCACTGGCTGAACATCTTGACCCTCATGGGCACAGCTTACCGCTCATTATGGACGAGGTGCTTATCAACTGGGATGAAACAAGACTTGAACAAGGTTTGAATATTATAAAAAATATATCCCAAAAAAGACAAGTATTCATATTTACCTGCCATGACTGGCTGGTAGAACGAATAAAGTCACTTGACCATGTTAAAGTAGTGGTTTTGTGAATTTCAAGCAGCTATTTTAGATTGTGAAGAACGATAAAGTGTAGCAAAAAGAACAATTGGCTTTATTTTGCAAGAAAACCCGGTGAGCAGAATATAAAAATGCGTGAAAAAAACAGGATGTTTTTTTAGCTTTATGCGCCACGGATGGCGCATATAAAGCGGTAGTATTTTTGTATTCTGAGAACCGTCGGTTTTCTGAAAAATAATTAGCCTGTTCTGTTGCTACACTTTATCGTTATAATTTTTTCTAAAAAAGCGGATTGTAGTTTGTAAATTGCCGTATAAACTTTCCTATACAAAGCCTATAAAACAATATATGTGAAATCCTTGTATTAAAATCGTGCTTTTTGATAACTATATTTAATATAGTTTTTTTTGTGCAATTTTATCAAATGTTTCTTTTGGGAGCGTCTGATAAAGCGCTCGCAGGCGACGTTGCACACAAAACGTGTGAATAAGAAGCAGTACGCCAACGTTTTGGTGCGTAATTCGCAAAAAAAGCGGTCATTGAATTTAAAACAGAGGAAGGTCACATAATATGCAAGATTATTATAGTTTGATCGGCTTGATTGGAATACTGGCTCTTACTGTAATCTTTGTGCGTTTATTTTTAACGCAAACTAGAGACAGAAGAATATTAGATATTAAAATACAAGATGCGTCGTTGACTAATGAAGAACTTGAAGAGCATGTAAGGCAAATGGCTTTTGACCAGGGCAGTGTCAAAAAAGGTATTACCATTAATTGGCCTATTCTCAGAATGAATGAAAACTACAAATATATTATCTATGTCTATAAAAGTCTAAACCTAGATGTTCAGAACATGCATAAGACTTCGCCTGCAGCTGAATGGCTTCTTGATAACTTTTATATAATTGAGGAGCAGGTTAAAAGCATCAGAAAGGATCTTACAAAAAAGGAATACTCCAGACTGCCTTCGTTGGAAAAAGGACCTATGAGAGGATATGCACGTATATACAATCTTGCGCTAGAGTTAGTTTCACATACTAACGGTAGAGTGGATGACCGGGCACTTGTAAAGTATATAAAGGCTTATCAAACCCATAGCGTTTTGACTAATCAGGAGCTATGGGTATTGTCCTTAATGATCCGATTGGCAATAATTGAAAAACTAAGATTTATATGCGAAAAAATAATGCAGTATAGGATCCAAAAGAGAAAGGCAGACAGGCTTTTAGATAGTCTTGCGACTGATGAGGGGCAGGATTCTGTTAAAACGTTGAAAGCGCTTGAAAACCAGATAAAAAGCCTCAATGAAATTAATCCGGCCTTTCTTGAGCATATTTCGTACAGAATTAGAAAATTAGGGCGTTCTTGTTCACCTATATTGCACTTTATTGAAGAAAAACTAGCTCGGCTTGGTACTACGCTCGAGGCAGTAACCCAGAAGGAGCATAATGATGAAGCTATTATTAAATATTCAATTGAAAATTGTATAGTAAGCTTAAAGTTCATATCTTCTCTAGATTGGATTGAAGTTTTTGAATCTTTAAGTTTAACTGAGAAATGCTTTAATGATGACCCGGATGGGACATACTCATTAATGGATCTGCCTTCAAGAAATTATTACAGAAATAAGCTTGAGCAGCTTGCAAGAAAATATAAAGTTTCAGAAACTCATGTTGCAAGAAAAATTCTCGATCTTGCTAAAGATGCGAAAGAACAAGAGACAGACCGCAGAATGACACATGTAGGCTATTATCTGGTAGATAAGGGTGTATCAGAGCTTGATCAAAAAATGGGCTATAAACCTGATGTCTTTTTTGGTTTGTATGAAGTATTAAAAAAGTATCCTAGTGTTTTGTATCTAGGATCAATTTTCCTGCTTACAATACTGTTCACATATTTTGTGAGCAGATATTCATTCATAGCTTCTGGATATAACCTTATTGCTGGAATTGCAACAGCTTTGATTGTTTTAGTACCTGCTTCGGATATCGCAATTAATTTAAATAATTGGGTACTTAGCCATATTTGTAAACCCGCTTTTATTCCAAAACTTGATTTTGAAAAAGGTATTGGAGAAGAAAATGCCTCAATGGTTGTAATGCCTGTTCTTATTATTGACAAGAAGTGTGTTCATGAGCTTTTTGAAAACCTTGAAGTGCACTTTCTGGCAAATAAAGACGACAATCTTTATTTTGCTTTACTTGGTGATTTTAAAGATTCAGATAATGAGAAAATGCCCGGTGATGATGAAATTATTCAGACCGCTATAGAAAGCATAGAAAAGTTGAATAAAAAATATGGTAGGAGTGATAATCCGCAATTTTTCTTTCTATTAAGGCATAGGCAGTATAATGAAAGACAAAATAAATGGATGGGATGGGAAAGAAAAAGGGGAGCTCTTATGGAATTCAACGCCATGCTCCTAGGTGATACAAATACATCTTATTCGATTAAATCAAAAGGAATTGAGGAGCTTCCCAAAATTAAATACGTAATAACACTGGATTCTGATACAATATTGCCCATTGATGGTGCGCAAAGGCTTATCGGAGCAATGTCACATACTTTAAATCTTCCGGTAGTTGATGAAAACAGGGGAATAGTAGTTGATGGGTACGGTCTATTGCAGCCGCGAATTGGTGTAAATCTGGAAAGCGCAAACAAATCATTTTTCTCCAGAATATTTGCCGGGGAATATGGAATAGATCCATATTCCAATGCGGTATCAGACATATACCAAGACATATTTGGAGAAGGGATCTTTACAGGAAAGGGCATATATGACCTTGAAGTATTTCACAACTTGTTAAAAGAGTCAATTCCTGAAAATACTGTTTTAAGCCATGACCTTTTGGAAGGGTCTTATGTAAGAACTGGCTTAGTAACAGATATTGAACTAATAGACAGCTATCCGTCCAGATACAACTCTTTCTCCAACCGAACACATCGTTGGGTAAGGGGAGACTGGCAGCTTTTAAGATGGCTGAGGCCTACTGTGTCAAACAGCAGCGGTGAAAGAGTAGCAAATCCTCTTTCAACAATTTCACGCTGGAAAATACTTGATAATATAAGACGAAGCCTTGTTTCGCCTTTTCTGATGCTGATTATAATACTGGGATTTGGTATCTTTCCGGGTAAAGTCTTTTTCTGGTTGACTATTTCTGTATCGGTACAGGCATTTCCGCTTGTAACAGGAATTATTGACCACACTTTATCAAAAAGATTCAGAACCCGAGGTCAAAAAAGGCACATTCCGGTTATTACCGGTCTAAAGGCTACACTAGTTCGTGTTTTATTGCTATTTATTTTTCTGCCATATCAAGCATATTTGGTGACTGACGCAGTATTTAAAACTTTATACAGACTGGTTATTACAAGGAAGAATATGCTTGAATGGGTTACAGCTGCAGCAGCTGAAAAGCAGCTAGGAAACAGTGTTTCTTCCTTTTGGATTAAAATGCGTCCGTCAGTTATTGTATCGCTGATGGTTGTTATTACTTCGCTTTTAGTAAAGCCCACAGCTTTGTTTATATCTATTCCATTGTTTATTGTTTGGAGTTTTGCGCCTTTAGTAGCTTGGCATATTAGCCAAAGTGATGATGAAGAAAATGTAAGACTTCAAAGTGCCGATGTTTTTGAATTAAGAAAGCTTGCAAGGAAAACCTGGAGATATTTTGAGGAATTTATGAACCACAGGAATCATTATCTTCCTCCTGACAACTATCAGGAAGATCCACCAAATGGAATAGCTTACAGAACATCCCCAACCAATATTGGACTGGGGCTGCTTTCAGCTGTTACAGCCAGAGATTTTGGGTATATAGGCACCTATGAGCTATACAAAACTATTAATGACACAATAACAACTGTAGAAAAGATGAACATGTGGAATGGTCATCTTTACAATTGGTATGATACCAGAAACCTTTATCCACTGCGACCAAGGTATGTATCTACAGTGGACAGCGGTAATTTTGTTGGATATTTAATAGTTTTGAGCCAAAGCATGCAGGAATATCTGCATAAGCCTGTTGCAGACAGGGAGTTTATAAAAGGATTGGAAGATACAATAGGTCTTGTTGAACCTGCATCAGTTCGTGAAAAATTTGGATCTGGTATACTAAAAAAGTTTAAAGCTGACCAAAACCCCGATCTTTCAATGTGGGCAATGGCAATAGAAGAGATTTTATCAAACAGTAAGAAAATCAGTGCAAAAAAGTCTTATTGGAAAGCAAAAGTGGAGCATATGCTTAATGCTTTTAAAAGAGAAATTTCGGAGTTTTCTCGTTATATATACGTCTTAGATAGTTTTCATAATATCATGAACGACAGCACGCTTTTACAAAAGGAAGCTTATGAAAAACTTCAAAAGGTATATGAAAAATTAAAAAGAAATGCAACACTATCAGAAATTTCAGGATACCACGAAATAGAATCCGAGCTTAACGAAATTATAAAGGAACTGAAGGAAAACGAAAATAATCTAAGTGAAAGCCAGCTTGCATGGCTGGAAGAGTTAAAAAAGGCTGTTTCAAAATCTGCCGAACATGCTGGTAAATTTATTGATAAGTATACTGATCTTATACAAAGAATAGACAAGCTTGCAAACGGAATGGAATTTAAACATTTATATGATGAAAGAAAAAAGCTATTTACAGTTGGATTTAATATAGAAGAAAATGAAATTACAAACTCCTACTATGATCTGCTTGCATCTGAAGCGCGTCAGGCAAGTTTTATAGCTATTGCCAGAGGTGAAGTGAGCCTTAAGCACTGGTTTAGGCTGGGCAGAACACTAACAGTAATTGATTACTATAAAGGACTTGTTTCATGGAGTGGAACCATGTTTGAATACCTTATGCCACTTCTAATAATGAAAAGGTATAAAAACACATTGCTTGATGAGACTTATTCGTTTGTTGTAAGAAGTCAAAAGAAGTATGGCCGACAAAGGCGTGTGCCTTGGGGAACGAGTGAGTCTGGGTTTTACTCATTAGATATAAATTTGGATTATCAATATAAAGCATTTGGAGTGCCATGGCTTGGACTTAAAAGAGGACTGATTGAGGATATGGTTGTTGCTCCGTATGCAACCGTGCTAGCTTTACCAATAGACCCGCAGGGTGCTATGGAAAACATTTACAAGCTCTATAAGGAAGGACTAAACGGTTCTTATGGTCTTTATGAAGCGGTTGATTATACTCCTGAAAGGCTACCTTTTGGAAACAACAAAGGTATTGTCAAAAGTTATATGGCACATCATCAGGGTATGAGCCTTATTGCAATAAATAATTATCTTAATAAAAATTTGATGCAGGAGCGTTTTCATAAGGATCCGGTAATAAAAGCTGCACAGCTCTTACTTCAGGAGAAGGTTCCGACCAATATTGTGTTTACAAAGGAAAATAAAGAGAAAATAACTCCGTTCAAGGATGTTGTCTACAATGAAGGAGATTCGGTAAGAACCTACAGTGCACCCGATCCAGTGATACCTAGGGTTCATATTTTGTCTAACGGAAGTTATTCTGCTATGGTAACAGAAAGAGGGACTGGTTATAGTAGAAGCAATCTCATTGATATTAGCAGATGGCGCGAGGATTCCACTTGTGATAAATATGGAATGTTCTTTTATATTCGTAATGTAGACAAGAATCATGTATGGAGCGCATTTTATCAACCAATAGGAGTAATTCCTGAAGATTATAATGTCACCTTTACGTCAGATAAAGCATTGTTTTCAAGGACCGATGGCGATATAACAACACAAACAGAGATAATTGTTGCATCTGGAGATAATGCAGAAATCAGGCAGCTGACCTTCACAAATCACGGTAATGAAGCTTGTGTATTGGAAGTTACAAGCTACATGGAGGTAGTGCTTGCATCACACGGAGCAGATGTGGCCCATCCTGCATTTAGCAATCTATTTATTGAGACCGAATATGTGCCTGACTCCCACAGTTTATTAGCAAAAAGGCGACCAAGAATTGATACTGACAGACCTATGTGGATGGTAAATACCATGGTGGTTGAGGGAGAAACTGTTGGAGATGTTCAGTATGAAACAGACAGAGCTCAATTTATCGGAAGGGGACACAATGTTTCGAATCCTGTGGTTATGAAAAAAAGCAAACCGCTCTCAAATTCAACAGGGGCAGTGCTTGACCCAATTATGAGCCAGCGACAGATGGTTAGAATTGAGCCTTTAAAATCTGCAAAGATAACCTTTATTACTGCCATTAGTGATAGCAGGGATAATGTACTAGAGCTTGCTGAAAAATATATGGAAACTGAAGCAACAGAGGCAGCTTTTAAGCTTGCTCTGACGCGAAGTAGGGTAGAAGCACGATATCTTAATATAAAGGCATTTGAGATGGAGCTATATCAGAATATGATGAGTCTTATCCTGTTTATAAATCCGCTCCTTCGTACAAAAGAAAGCTATATCCGAAAAAATACCCGAGGGCAGTCATCCTTGTGGACATATGGAATTTCAGGAGATTTACCAATAGTATTAGTTGTGATGAATAAAATGGACGAGGTGGATATTGTTAACGAGGTTCTCAAAGCCCATGAATACTGGAGGGTAAAGGACCTTAAAGTAGACCTTGTAATTTTGAATGAAGAGAAATCAAGTTACACAAATCCTATGCAAAACCTGATTACTGAAGTAGTATGTTCAAGTCATGGACAGGATTTGATTAATAAGCCCGGAGGCGTGTTCGTTATTAAAAGCAGTGATGTATCTGAGGACGATATAAACCTTCTTTATACAATGGCAAGAATTAGTCTAAGAAGTGATGGGGGATATGTCAATGAACAAGTTGAAGTTGCTTATGAAAGCAAGCTTCCACCATATAAAAAACTCATTTCGAGGACGAAAGAGTATTTGGACAGTAAATCCTACGAAGAAAAGCTATCATTCTTTAATGGAATAGGAGGCTTTAAAGAAGATGGAAGAGAGTATGTAATTAAATTGACCGAATCGCAAAATACTCCACTTCCATGGTCCAATGTAATAGCGAATGAAAGGTTTGGGTTTTTGGTTACAGAATCCGGAGGAGGGTATACTTGGTTTGAAAACAGCCGTGAGAATAAAATTACACCGTGGTCTAACGATCCTGTTTCTGATGCTCAAGGAGAGGTAGTATACATTGGAGATAGTGATACTGATGAGCTTTGGACTATTACTCCGCTTCCTATACGAGAAAATACTCCTTATGTGATCAGATATGGATTTGGTTATACAGTGTTTGAGCATGTAAGCCATGGGGTTGAGCATAGTATGATTCAGTTTGTACCGCGTTCTGATTCTGTAAAAATTTCATTAATCAGTTTGAAAAACATGACAGAGGAGGAACGAAATCTCACCATAACCTATTATATAAGACCAGTGTTAGGTGTTAGTGACCAGGTTACATCAAGATATTTGGTGACAGACAAAACAGAAGATAATGCAGTGTTTGTGGAAAACCACTATAATGAGGAATTTACAGGTACAGTAGCGTTTGTGGATATACCAGGAAATAAAAAGACTGTGACTTGTGACCGTAAAGAGTTTTTTGGCGAAGGCTGCATAAGAAGTCCTGAAGGTTTAAGAAGAGTCAAGCTTTCAGGTGCAGCAGGGGCAGGATATGATCCTTGCGTGGCAATTCAAACTCAAATAAAAATTGAACCTGGACAGACTTATGAAATTATTTTGCAGCTTGGAATGGAGAAAAACAGAGAACTTGCAAATAAAACACATAATAAATATAAAAATATAGATACTGTAAAGAAATCGTTGGAGGAAATCCAGTATTTCTGGAGAGAAAAACTGGGAGCTATTAAGGTTAGTACTCCAGATAAATCAATGGATATTTTACTCAATGGATGGCTTGTATATCAGGTAATTGCATGCAGGATTTGGGCGAGGTCTGGTTTTTACCAAGCAGGCGGAGCGTTCGGGTACAGAGATCAGTTGCAGGATGTAATCGCGGTTGTAGATATTTGGCCTGATATAGCAAGAAATCAGATACTTTTGCATGCAGCTCATCAGTTTGTTGAGGGTGATGTGCTTCATTGGTGGCACGAACAGGGCAACAAAGGAACAAGAACTCGTTACTCAGATGACTATATGTGGCTGCCATTTGTAACGTCAAAATATATAAAAGTGACTGGAGATACAGGTATACTAAAAGAAACTGTTCCATTCCTGGAAGCACCTCTTTTGCACGAGTATGAGCATGAGATCTATATAAAACCAAAAGTCTCGTCAAATACAGGTACTATATATGATCATTGCATCAGATCTTTGGAGTATGGCTTTAAATTTGGAGATAACGGACTACCGTTAATGGGCTCGGGCGACTGGAATGACGGTATGAATACTGTAGGTAATGAAGGACGTGGTGAGAGTGTTTGGCTTGGATGGTTCTTATATACCAACATCAAAAATTTTATACCTATTTGTGAAGTGATGGGAGATTATGATAGAGTTCAAAAGTACACTGAACTAGCAGAAACGCTCATTAAAAACATTGAAGATAGTGCATGGGATGGCAGCTGGTACAGAAGAGCTTACTTTGACGATGGCACACCCTTGGGCTCGATTCAGAACAGTGAGTGCAAAATTGACTCCATATCCCAGTCTTGGGCAGTTATATCGGGAGCAGCTGATAAAGACAGAGTTGTTGAAGCAATGAATTCATTAGAAAATTATCTTGTTAGAAGAGACGAAGGTCTTATCAAGCTGCTAACTCCTCCCTTTGATAAAAGTGAACCGAATCCCGGATATATACGGGGTTATGTTCCAGGTGTAAGAGAAAACGGTGGTCAATATACCCATGCTGCTTGTTGGGTCATTCAGGCATTTGCCCTTATGGGACAGGGCGATAAAGCATGGGGGCTTTTTGAACTTATTAATCCGATAAATCATTCTAGAACGCATATAGAGTATTCAAAATATAAGGTGGAGCCTTATGTAATGCCAGCAGATGTTTATTCAGTTCCCCCACATACCGGTAGGGGTGGCTGGACATGGTATACAGGCTCTGCTGGGTGGTTTTATAGGGTAGGAATTGAGGATATCCTGGGCTTTAAGAAAAGTGGCAATCAGCTGGAGATAGACCCATGTATACCTGTGCATTGGGCAGAATACAAGATTGAGTACAGGTATGGCAATTCAGTATATGCTATAACTGTAAAGAATCCTGATAGAGTGAGCAAAGGTGTCAGACAGGTTTTGATAGATGGAACTGCTTTGGATACAGGTATGATCAGCCTTGCGGATGATGGTAAAGTGCATAATGTGGAGGTGGTAATGGGGAGAAAGTGAGAAAGGATATCTATAACATGTCTTGCCCCCATGTAAATAGTGATGTATGATGTAATAGCAAAAATATTTACATCGGGTTTGCATGGAGGTTTTTTATGAATGTTTCGGTTATTGGTTGTGGTCGTTGGGGTACATTTCTTGCGTGGTATTTATCCCATATTGGTCACAATGTTACAATATACGGAAGAAAAGATTCCGGTACGTATATAAAACTGCTCAATGAGAGGAAAAATGAATACCTAAAGCTTCAGGATAATGTGGAACTTACCAGCTCTATTTCACATATAATCACCTATGCGGATTTTATCATAATTGCGATTGGAGCCCAGCAACTTAGAAGCCTAGCAAGGGAGATTTCTTCTCTTAATATTTCTAGCAAAACCTTCATATTATGCATGAAAGGTCTTGAAGATGATACAGGAAAAAGGCTGTCGCAGGTCATGTCCGAGGAGCTGGGACCTTCAACAAAAACTGTAATATGGGTAGGACCAGGACATGTTCAGCAGTTCATAAAGGGCGTACCAAGTTGCATGGTTGTGGGCTCTGAAAGTATTGAGCTTACAAAAAAAATAGTAGACAAATTTGGAAGTGACCTGATACGTTTTTATTATGGCCAGGACATGATAGGAAATGAAGTGGGAGCAGCTACCAAAAACGTTATTGGAATTGCAGCAGGTATGCTTGATGGACTTGGAATAAGCGGTCTCAAAGGGGCTCTTATGGCCCGGGGAGCAAGGGAGGTTTCCCGTCTAATACGTGCTATGGGAGGTAACGAGCTTACAGCATATGGGTTATGCCATCTTGGTGATTATGAAGCAACCTTGTTCTCGGCTTATAGTCATAACCGTAGATTCGGCGAGCTGCTTGTTAAGGGTGAAAGCTTCGACAAGCTGGCTGAAGGTGTTTCAACAGCAGAGGCACTTGTAAAGCTTTCTCGTCTTTATGAAGTAGAAATGCCTATTTGCAAAGCTGTATACAATATTGTAAAAGAAGGAAGCGATCCTAAAGAGGTTCTGACTGAACTATTTTTAAGACGCACTAAATTTGAGTTTTGATGTTTGCAGCCATTGTGAGGATATAGTTTTCGTTTTCCCATTAAAAAGCAGAGGATTCCCGTTAGATTCCACAAACTTGAAAGACCCCAAGAAGGTCTGCTTTGAAATTTATGCAAAAACATCCTTCAGTATCACTTTAAGCCCTCCAAAACAAGCTGATTCTACAAATTCATTTGCACCTTTTACATAAGCTTTACTGTCTGCGATATCATTTTTATTAAAAAAATAAACTGTAATCTGCTCATTTTGCGTATCAATAATCCAGTACTCCTTAACCCCGCTTTGTTTGTACAAATCGAGTTTTTTAAGCATATCCTTGCCTCTAGTAGAAGGTGATAAAACTTCAACTAACAAGGATGGCACACCTTTATAATTGCCTTTTTTATTAATTTTTTCCTTGTCGCATATAACAATTATATCAGGCTGGACAACACAAATATTATCTTCACTTTTTTGAAAAGTAATATCAAAAGGAGATGTGAGTGGAGTACATGTTTTGCCTTTAAAAAAATTGTAGAACACACCAAATATTTCATGTACTGCGTACTGGTGTTTGTAGGAGGGTGAAGCCATGTTGTAGACAACACCGTCAATCAATTCAAACCTCTGCTCCGAATTTTCAACCAACTCCATAAATTCGTCATAAGTCACCCAGTCTCCGTTTGTCATGTATTCGGCAACACCTTCCATGACGCCTTTGTTAGCGGAACCCTCACAGGGTAAAATTCTTGCAACATCCTTACCGTTTTTGGTAACAGTTATCTCTTCGTTTACCTGGACGTACTTTAGATATCTTCCAAAGTTATTTTGCACTTTAGTTGAAGGAACTCTCATATCCCACACCTCACATTAGCTAATATAAGAATATTTTAGCGCATATTAGGCATTATGTCAAATTTGATTATACTTATTAGCTAAACTTTGCAAAAAAAGGGAGAAGGCTTCTCCCTTTTAAGTAGATCTTTTGAACAAGCAAGGAGTAAATTCCTTGCAATCTTATTTAATTACTGACCACTCAATTGTGACTTAACTTGTTGAATTTCATTCATATTAGCTGGCTTAGCAGGCATATAATAGCCTTTTTGTTCAGCTATTTTGAAAAGCTCATACTGGAATGTTTCATCACCATTTCTGATCTGCTGTATAGCCTGCCTTAGTTGAGGATTGCAAGCTTGAGTCAGAACATTTGAATATCCAGTTATACTGCTGTTTACCATAGATAGTACATCATTTACCATATCTTTTTCCTGCATAGTTTCCCCTCCTAACTTAAAAACTGCATTAATTTTTGTTTGGTATTTTGTGCATCCTGTGCAGATTTTTGAAACATCTGCTTGATTTGTGGATCTGTCACCTGCTGTGAGTAAGTCTGCAGCTTTTGAAAAGCTGTTTCATGGGATCCGATTAGATGCCTTAAGTTTTGAAGTTCTAACTCGTTCAATTGAGGCATTAAAGCAACTCCTTTCCAATGTCTACTGAATTTTAGCCTTATTACAGCGAAAATATTAATCTTGATAGGAATTTTGGTAAGTCTTTAGCCCGAACCCTATCAGATGCATTACAGCACCAAGCTAATGATTGATTCGCTGCAGCATTACTATTAGTATCTATAAATAAAAAATTATTATTCAAATATTGACATGATATTTCTTGTATTAGTATCTTCGTTTTACTTTTTACCAACTTATAATAGATATGGTGAAGTAATAGAACAGGCTAATTATTTTTCGGAGAACCAATTGCTGTTTTTACTATACTATATTGTGATTAATACCCAAAAAGTATATTAGTTGAACTCCACATACAATATATAGTGTCTGTACGATTTAATCGGCAGTATATATTGTATGCAAAGCTGGTTCAACTTACTTTTCGGGGAATAATTATATCATAATTTTTGTGTGATAATTTTTAAAATAGCTTTGTGAATAGTAAATAATGTGATATGTTTAAAGTAAACTACCGATTGTTGGAGGGGAGTAGAGTCGCATCTACCTGCTTGGAAACTGTCTTAAAAAGTTTTATTGAATGGAATAACTCAGATATATTTTAATGTTTATAAGGGGATGTTGCTGTGATATCAATATTTAAAGAAAGGCAGCCGTCAATTTTCATAAAAATTCTGTTTGTCTTTTTAATCGTTTTTATTCCATTATACATAATCAGTGCAGGAATAAATATTATGGGTGCTGATAAAATAAAAAAGGAAATATCTAAGTCGATGATGTACCAGGCCAAGCATTACCTTGATAATTTTGAAAAAGAAGTATTTGATATTTCAGATATGCAGGGGTTGTATTTTAACGATTTCGATTTTTTAAGTCTGGCTACATTGCACAAAATAATGGGTGTTCATGAAAGAGTTCAAACATATAGGAGTGTTTGGGATGAGCTTAACCTCATAAAAAATTACAGCAGCAAGATCCATGAGATTAAAATCTATATACCGGGCAGTGAAATAATACTAAGCAGTATAGGCAGTCAATATCATGCGGGTATAGATGGGGATGAAGTTGATGCAGTGACGGGTGCCAAAACATTTCCGTTTTCATTTTGGAATGGAAGACTTTTTTTAAACCAGCACAGTACAATGCTTTATGGCAGTGACAGAATGCCTAGAGCCACCATTTCTGTTGAGCTGTCAGTGAGCAAAATTGCAAATTCATTGCATGAATTTGCGCAGTACGAGGGCGGCGGAGCAGTTTTGGTTAATAAGGAGCAAAGATGGATGATATTTGATAACATCAGTTTGGATACGGATACCTCAAACTATGCTGAAAATCGTAATGTTGAAGGCTGGACGGTTTTTGATAAGCTCAAGGAAAATAATAAAAACCGTATAGACGTTGAAAAACATATAAGAGAAAAATTTGACAGTGGATATTTTTCCAAAATTGATGAAACTATATACACAATGGAAATAGGCAACGAGAAGTTTCTTACTTTATATAACAAATCTGATTATCTTGATTCGGCACTTTTTGTTTATATTCCTGAAAGCAAAATATTAGGACCTATAGAGTTACATCAAAAATGGATGTGGGTGGTATCTATACTGGCTTTGCTGGAGATTTTCATATTCTCATACTTGATATATAACTTGATAAAAAAACCCCTTTCAAAACTTTTGTTAGCCTTTAAAAAAGTAGATGAAGGCGTACTGGATATTTCGATAGGGCATAAAAGTAATGATGAATTCCGATATATTTATGGTAAATTCAATAATATGATTGAAAAGCTGAAAGGGCTAATAAAGCAAATGTATGAGCAAAGCCTGCTAACAAAAAGCGCCGAGCTTAAGCAGCTTCAAAATCAGATTAACTCTCACTTTTTATACAACAGCTTTTTTATTATATCACGTCTGGTTGAAATGCAGGATACCGAAAATGCAGCACGGCTTACGCATCACCTGGCTCTTTATTATCAATTTATTACTCGTAGTTCGACAGATGATATAGAGCTTTTAAAGGAAGTAAACCATGCAAGAAGTTACATTGAGATTCAGGATTTCCGGTTTTCTAAACAGATATCAAGCAAGTTTGAAGAACTTTGCGAAGAGTTGATGAATATTCGGGTTCCTAGGCTTATTTTACAGCCTCTAATTGAAAATTGTTACAAGCATGGTCTGAAAAATAAGAATAGTGGAGGATTAATCCATGTAAGTATTAAACATGATACCGATTATATTTACATAACTGTGGAGGATAATGGAGAAGAGCTTTCTGAGGAGCTACTTGAAAAACTTAGAAGAATGACTATTAAAAAAGAAGAAAAGGATGAAGATAATACAGGTCTTTTGAATATTCACAGGCGGATTCAGATGAAATATGGTGAAGACTGTGGACTGTTTTTTTCAAGAAGTGAATATGGAGGACTGTGTGCAACGATAAGAATATATGCAAAATTATAATTTTTCGTAATATTTCCTAAAAAGCCCATTGGAAGCGTTGGGTGTTTTAAAAGGTCATATTACAAGAATTAAAGACAATGAATACAAGATTCAAAGTGGGCTACGCCCACAACCCAAATAGCGGATCCTTACATTTTCCAAAACTTAAATTCTTGTTTTTTATTGATGTTTTGCAAATGTAAGTTACTAAAGGAAAGGTGAATATTATGTACAGACTTTTGATTGTTGATGATGAAGAAATTATTGTTGACGGACTGCTTGAGATATTTGACAATAGCGGAATGCAGGATATTGATATCTACAAGGCATATTCAGTCTTTGAAGCACTCGAGATAATGAACCGAATAAAAATAAATATTGTAATAACCGATATTTCAATGCCTGGTATGAGTGGTATCGAATTTCATGACCGTATACGTGAAAAGTATCCCTTTTGCAGGGTTATCTATCTAACTGGATATGACCGCTTTGAATATGCTCAATCGGCTATCCGCAATGATGGGACAGACTTTATTTTAAAAACAGAGGGTAAAGAGCGTATAATTGAAGCTGTTAACAAAGCAGCTGCATCAATAGAAAAAGAACTGCGCGATTTAGAGTACATTGAAAATGCAAAGCAGCAAATGAAAAATGCTATACCTCTTTTGCAAAAGGATTTTCTGATTGAACTCATTAAGGGTATGGATTGCTCTAACGAGGAAAGAAAAAGACAGTTTATTGAACTTGATATTCCACTTAATCCTCAGGTCGGCATTCTTTTGCTTATGTGCAGAGCAGACATGTGGCCGTTGGATATAGGTTTTACCGAGAAAATGAAAATGATTTATGAAATACAAAATATTGTTAACCTCCAATTAGAGAAGATAGTGAGGATTTTTCCGGTTATATTTGAAGAGACCAGCCTTTTGTGGATTATGCAACCACTAGATTTGATTATAAGCGGAGATAATTTTAGAGCAGACAGGAATGTATGGCAAAGAGTTGTATCGATTGTACAGGGTACTGTAGATTCAATGCAAAAAGCAATACGCGAAATGGTTGGAATTCCAGTATCAATCATTGTAAGCAGGTACCCCTCTGCATGGGAAATGCTTGCCGCAACATTTGATTCAATGAGATTGTCTCTTAGTAAAGCGGCAGGAGTTAGTTCGGAAGCACTCCTGGTAGTAGACAATGGTTTTTATGAAAATAGTGCCAGGCAAGAGATGGATTCAAAAAATAAATATGAATTGAGCTACCAGCTGAGAAAAAAGGACTTGCTTGAAAAATATCTATATGACGGTCAACGAGAAGAATTTAAAAGAACTCTTTCGGAAATTTTTACGGCTATTGAAAATTTGACAGATATAAAAGATAGTATGGCAGGAGCGGCGTATTATTCGGTGGCGGCTGTTTTTCTTTCGTACCTTTACAAGGAGAGGCTTTTTGATAACCCGGTTTTTCAGTCTGCTATAGACCTTGAAAAACTGGTTAATCTGAATAGTCATTCTGCCTGGGATGGGGTTAAATTATATTTTGCACAGCTGGCGGAGCTGATATTTGATAACAAGGCAGATGAATATTTGGTCAGCACAGGCAGGATTATAGAAAAAGTCAATGCGTATATTGAGAATAACATTGATAAAGCCCCTTCATTAGCTGAGTTAGCCGAGTTCTCCAATTTTAACCCGTCCTACCTGTCACGGCTTTATAAGCAATTTATGAATAAAAGTGTATCTGAATACATAACCGAGGTTAGGGTTAAAAAAGCCAAGGAACTACTAAGTCATAGCAATTTAAAGATTAACGAGATAGCAGCTTCAATAGGAATCAATACACCTTCGTATTTTACTTGCTTTTTTAGAAAAAATACAGGTACAACACCCCAGGAATACAGGAAAATGAATGAATAAAACGTGTCCATTCAGTTAGCCACAAGCATATTAAATGCAAACCATCTCTAATACAGCTAATTACAGCAAAGCTTAGTAAAACCAAGTTTTACTTGTTGAAGCTGTATAGCAGTATTAGAGATGGTTTGCATGAGATACGATTAACTGAATAGACAGTGAACAAGTAATAAAACAATAACAAAAGTAAAAAGTAAGATATTGTTATAAAAACTTGCTTGGGTTATTATATAAATGATTCATTTAAGTTTGTATTAATGTTTTCTATAATGATTATCAAAAAACTATTACTGGGGGAGAAGTTTTGAAAACAACATCAGATTTTTACTTGAAGTCTCCATACAAAGAAGCGAACAATCTCAATCAATATAAGGGGATGTGGCACTCACACATGGCCTCTTCTTTTCCCAATCCTAAAGAAGCGCAATACATTTGCAGGGAAGGAGGATATAGCTTTGTAGGGGTTACTGAACATGACAATAAGTTTATTAAGCTCCCTTGGACTGAAAAGGACTGGACAGAAGGTAATTCTGATGACTTTGTAATGATCAGGGGATTTGAGGCTACTCATCCGATTGGACATATTACATGCTTAGGACTTCTGCCAGATCAAGTTGGAGTTAATTCAGTAGCAGCTCACAGACGAAGGTTTGAAAAAATAGACATTGATGCTGGGTATGAGAGGTTCATTGAAAAAGCTGTGAGCCAAGGAGCTTTTTTATGTTTGAATCATCCCTCAAAATGGCTGAATAATGTCGATGAACTAGTGTCTTGGCCAGGATTTGCCTCTATACATGCTCTGGAGATATATAACGGCAACC
>Ga0265293_10000935_pt1 | contig 67080 bp, 57 predicted proteins | sample Munlanlewell138R_FD_192505 | JGI IMG/M metagenome (GOLD analysis project Ga0265293, IMG submission 192505) | Leachate microbial communities from a municipal landfill in Southern Ontario, Canada - Leachate well 138R | ecosystem: Engineered > Solid waste > Landfill > Unclassified | place: Canada... | reverse complement strand
TAGCTGATGAAGTAGAACATGAAGAGGACCTACAAGCTCTCTATGATGACATAGGTGATTTTATTGCCGAGATAAAGAAAAATTTAAATTAAAAAAGCGTTAGCTGAGTGTGGTAGGGCGTCTTTTTTTCTAAGATGCTTTTATCCACTCCAACAATAAGAGCAAAATGAAAATTATTTTGTTTTAAAATTTCAAATATCTCTTTTTCTTGTTTATACTTAAAAATACTCTCATCTTGTGATATGTTAAGAAAGTCTGGGATAATGATAATTATTTTTGCCCAAGGTGCACTCGAGTGTAAAAATTTCACTTCACTTTCTATAATGCTAGTATTTTGCTCAAATATAAGTACTTTATCACTAGTTCCAAACTCTTTAATCTCAAAATTTTTGTTTGTAAAAACTGCTTCAAAATGTTCAATTGGCGTAAATTTTCTAAGTCTAAAGTCTATTTTTAAACTTTTATATAGATGCAAAAGCTCTTCAAGATAGGGAATGAAAAAAGGCGATATAAGCTGTCTCTCATAAAAAACATTATCATAGATAAAGGAAGTCTCAAAAAGAGTTTGCTCCATTATTTGGATCGATGCTCTTGTGTTTTTTGCTAAAGTTCTTACGCTGGTAAATATATCTTTAGAATTTAAGGTAGGGCAAAAAAGTATAGTTGCTCTCTCTTCTACTAGCCAAAGAGATTTAAAAACACTTCTCATATCTCCAAAAACAACTAAAAAACTGTTTTGTGTTATGACTTGAAGCGCAAGTTTTAAAACTATTTCATTACATTCATATGCAACAATCTCTTTTTCAATCAGCCTAAAGCGAAGAAGTCTTTTTATAGCCTCATCAAGGTTATCAACTTTTATCCAAGCTATTTCGCTATCACTTACCTCTGCTAGTTTGTCAAAAACAATCCCGTAGGCACCATTTTTTACAGCAACTTCTATATCATCTGCGTTGTAAGCAAAAAAAAGATCACCTCTTTTTACTCTGTGAACATCAAAAATAGTGTTTTCAAAACTACTTACACATGGCTCATTGACAAGCACTCCATGTGTAAGTGCGAGGAGGTTTTCAAGTCTCATCCAATCGGTGTTCCTGCTTTTTTAGGTTTTTCAGGTCTTACTAAACATAGACCATCTTCATCCTTAGCAGCAAGAAGCATTCCCTCTGAGATCATACCCATAAGTTTGGCAGGTTTTAAGTTTGCAACCACGCAAACTTGTGTGCCCACTAGACTCTCGGCTGAGTAAAATTCTTTTATACCAGCTACAACTTGACGAGGTTTACTCTCACCTAAATCTACTTGAAGTTTTAGAAGTTTTTTACTCTTTGGCACTTCTTCAGCTTCGATGATATGCCCAACTTTTAGAGAAGTTTCAAAAAATTGACCTATCTCTATAAGATTGTCTTGGACTATCTCTTCTTTTGTATCTTGTTCTGGTTTATTTGGCTGAGCTTCTGGAGCTTCTGGCAATAGTGGCTCTTCTATGCGTGGAAATAGAGGCGGAACCTTTTTAATATTAAATAATTTCAATAATTTTTTATCAATAACAAGTTCATTGTAACTTGCATTGTCTATAGTAAAGTTTAGTGCATCTGCTATTATTGCAGTTGTTTTTGGCATTATAGGACTAAGCATGATGGATGCTTTAGCTAAGATATTTGCAACTAAAGCTATCGTAGCTAGCGCTTCATCTTTTTTTCCTTCTTTCATTCTAACCCATGGAGCATGTTCTTCTATAGCTTTATTTCCTATAGAGAAGAGTTTCCATAGCTCTTCTAGGTATCTATGAGTTTGCATGTTTTCTATAAACCCATCAAGACCCATCAGCACCTCGTTCATTGCATCAAGTTCTTTACTATGATACATTTGAACATCTTTGCTATCTATCTCATACTCAGAATACTTTTCACTCATACCAATGATGCGGTTTAAAAGATTTCCGAGGTCATTACTTAAATCAGAGTTTATTCTATCTATAAATGCTCTTTGAGAGAAATCTCCATCTTGACCAAAAGGAACTTCTCTAAGCATAAAATACCTTAGATTTTCAACTCCATAAGCATCTGAGACCTCTTTTGGAGAGATAACATTACCTTTTGACTTACTCATCTTTTCTCCATCTCTAGTCCACCAACCATGAGCACCAATGTGTTTAGGAAGAGGCAGATCAAGACTCATTAGAAAAGCTGGCCAGTAAATAGCATGAAAACGCAAAATATCTTTACCTACGAGTTGCATTGATGCAGGCCAAAATTCCATCTTTGCATCATCTTTACCATAACCAAGTGCAGTTACATAGTTCATAAGAGCATCCAGCCAAACATACATAACATGTTCTTTGTCGTTCATAGACTCTGGCAGAGGAACTCCCCAAGTAAAAGAAGTACGAGTAACAGATAGGTCTCTTAGACCACCTTTTACAAAGTTTTTGACCTCATTTACACGAGAGCGAGGTAGTATAAAATCAGGATTTTGCTCATAATACTCTAGTAGTGCATTTTCATACTTAGCGAGTCTAAAGAAGTAGCTCTCTTCTTTTACGATATTTGTGGGTTTACCACAGTCAGGGCAAAACTCTCCATCAACGAGCTGAGTTTCTGGAAAAAAAGTCTCACAGCTCACACAGTAGTGACCCTCATAAAAGTCTTTATAGATATCGCCTTTTGCCATCATAACTTCAAAGGCTTTTTGCACACCAATCATATGTTCTTTATCTGTAGTTCTGATAAATTTATCATAACCTATCTCAAATTCATCCCAAAGATTTTTAAAAGATGCACTTATCTCATCCGCAAACTCTTGCGTTGGTTTACCACTTTTTTGAGCTGACTCTTCTATCTTTTGACCATGTTCATCTGTTCCTGTTAAAAAGTAAGTCTTGTTACCTTTTAGTTTCTCATATCTAGCAACAGTATCAGCTATAAAAGTTGTATATGCATGACCAATGTGTGCTTCGCCGTTAACATAGTAGATAGGTGTAGTTATATACTTATTCAAAATCTCTCTTCCTTAATTTTAATTCTTAAAATGACTCTTATTAGAACTCAAAACCGCCAGTTTCACCTTTTGACATACTGTTGTAAACAGCATTTATATACTCGCTTCTTAACTCACAAGCTAAGTATTTCTCACACAAGCTACAAGATTCTAAAGTTTTCTCTTTTTGACAAGTTTGGACTTTTTGTATCATCTCATCAAGATAAATTTCGAACTTATCAGCTTGCTTGTTATCTGTTACTTGCATATACTTCTTTTACTCTTTTGATTTCATCTTTTGAGCCGAAAAAACATTGAGATGTCTCGTGTATACCAGAACACTCTAACGCCATCAGGTCGAATTCTCCATCAGTTGCTTCTCCGCCAGCTCTCTTAAACACAAAAGCAAAAGGGAAGACTTCAAAAAGTTTACGTAACTTTCCATCAGGTCTGTCACTTGTATTTGGATATGAAAATAGTCCTCCACCTTTTAGAAGTATCTGATGTAAGTCTGGAACCATTCCGCCAGAATATCTAAGTCTGTAGCCATCAGCAAAAAAACTATCCACCATCTCTTTATGATAAGGCTCCCAGTTTTGTTGAGTTCCTCCAGGTGCGTTGATATTGCCTCTGTCTTTTAAACGAATCTCTTTTACAAAAACGAACTCCTCACCTTGAAGTAAGTGTAGCTTTGTTTTGTTATGAGCAAAAACCATCTCAACTCTAGGACCAAAGACAACATAGCAAGATGCTACCATTTTTTTAGCTTCAAATGCACCTTCGTAGATGCCAAAGATAGAGCCAACGCTTAAGTTTACATCAACTAAAGATGAACCATCAAGAGGGTCGTATGCTATAAAATACTTTCCATCTTTGTTGAGAAGGACTTCTTTTTCTTTCTCTTCACTAGCTATTGTGTGGATTGACGGAACCTGCGAGAACTCCTCTTCAATAATCATATCACACTGGATATCAAGTTGAAGTTGAGTCTCTCCAGAGCTGTTAGCTTGTTGTGAATAGCCAATATCTTTTACATCTATGGCTTTTTTGATTCTTTTTGCAGTTTTTTGAATCGCTTCAAATATATCTGTCATCTATACTTCCTTTGCATTTTTTAGTATCCAAGATATTATATCTTCGCACTCATTCAAGTCTAAAATATCAACACCTTTTGGTATATCGTACTCATCAGTATCTATGCTAGAGTCGATAGCTAGAGCATTCATATAAGCAAAATAATCGCTATCTAGTGAGTCTCTAAATATACTGATACGTGGAAGAGGTAGGTTTTTTAAGCCCTCTACAAGTAAGATGTCAAAATCATCAAACAATCTAATCATCTCATCTAAATCTTTGTGTTCTTTTGAGAAGTATGTAGTTCTCGTTGGTGAAGTTACTATAACTTCTGCGCCAGTATCTGAGAACTTATAGCTATCTTTTCCCTCAACATCAAAACGAGCCTTATCACTTGGATCATGCTTTATGATGGCTACTTTTTTGCCTCGTTCATGAATAAGTTTTCTGGCTACTTTTAAAATAAGTGTAGTTTTTCCACTGTTTGATGGACCTGTAAATGCAACTGCTAATCTTTTTTTCAAGTTATATCTTTATATTTAAAATTTTATAGTGATTATACAAAATAGTCTTTAAAAGCTTGTTTAATAAGCTATAATTCTTTGAAAAAGAAGAGAGAAAGATATGAAAAAAACAGTAAATTTTTTAGGTATTTTTATTATTTTGACGCTTTTTGTAGCTTGTGCTGATAAAAATGCATTTGTAAAGTTTAATATGCAAGAAGACCAAGAGTTAGGCGCTGCAAATTTGCAAAGCTCAAAGATAAAAATGTTAGACAATGTAGAGGGGATAGTCTCTGTCGTATATCTTAATAAAGTCTATCCAAAGGTCTACACAAATGATGAATATTTCTATGTATATCTCTACTTAAAAGAAAAAAAAGAGATGTTTGATCCTAAAAAATTAGATGATATAAAACTTACAATGAAGCTAAATTCTAAGCTCCCGATAAAGATAAAAAAACTAGATGCCAAAAATAAATTTTCGCACCTTACATTAGCTGAAAATGATTGGACTTTATACTATCTCGTAGCATTTAAGCAAGATACTAATGATAAAATCAGCCTTGTACTCGAAACCGATCAGTCTCGCTCGGATGTTTTAGTCTATCAAAAAGATGAAGAATAGAGACATCTTCTCCTAAAACTTTTTTATACATCACGTAGTTTGCTAATACTTTTTTACCATACTCTCTGCTCTCATTGTTTGCCATAAGCTCCATGCTAAGATATGGCTCATACTCTGAGTTGCCAAATGTTCCACCCTCAAGATGTCTTCTTAAAAATCCCATTCCACCATTATAAGCATAAGCCATAAAAAGAGGGTGATACAGAGATTTTTTCATCCAGGCTAAGTGTTTTAGAGCGTAGTTGATATTGTTTTTTGGTATAAACATATCTTCATAACTCTCTACTGGTTCTTTGATTCTCTTTGAAATATCATCCGTTAAAAATGGCATAATCTGCATTAAACCTAAAGCGTATGAGGTAGAAAGGGCTGATGGTATAAAGTTGCTCTCTTGACGCATTATCGCATAGATGAGAGCTTTATCATCATTTTCTACATCTCTTAAATAGTTGCTATATGGCATAACAAACCCATGCATTTTATAGCTATAGGCTCTCTCAAGTATCATAGTTTGAACTGGTATCATCTCTTGATGCATATACTGTTGTGACAATTCATAAAGCTTGTCTTTTGGAGATTGTCTTATCTCTTGTAAGATATTATTCCACTCAAAAGGGTTGTTTATATCTTTTGAGGCCTTTTTATCATTTGTTTCGACTGCACTAAAGTAATTATCTACCTCTTTATTTTGCATCTCATGCGCAAAAAGAGTATATATATTTATATCACTACTCTTTAGTAGTTCATCTAAGTGCTTATTATCTTTACTTACTTTATATATCCAAAAATAGTTTTTATCTATATCTATTCTATGTTTAGCTTTTTTTAGTGAGAGTTCAAAAAAAGATATGGCCTCATCCTTGTTTTGATGCAAAAGATGATTAAGAGCAAGTTGGAAGTTGGTTTTAGAGTCGAGATTATCACCTCTTAGCTTTAAAAGCGATAGCTTTAGTTTATCTAGTTGGTCATCATGTAAAATAATTTCTACAAATTGAGATATTTTCCATGAACTATCTAGAGAATTTATAAAAGCCTCATCTAATATGATATTTAAGTTTTCTCTTCTATGTTTTTTTGTTGTACTTATAAAGTTAGTAAGAATTGTAGTTGCGTTATATTTTTCATAAGAGTTTTGTGTATATGGTTCGCTTTGTATCTTTAAAAGCTCTTTTTTAGACTCATCATTTACTTTTAAAGCCAATAATTCTCTTTGCTTTTTTGTCATAGCTAGTGTTTTATAAAGAGAAAAGGCAAGCTTTAGACATTCTTCATCCTTGATCGAGAGGAGATTTTTTTCGTTTTGGCAAGAGATTTTTTTCTTTATATCTTTATTGTCAGTCTTTTTAATGTACTCCGCATATATTTTATAACTATTTCCCTCAACTAATGAGTATGCTTTGTCAGCTTCTTTAGGAGTTATATCCTGCTTTAGAAACTGCCAAATCATAAAATTTTTCATCCGACTAGTAGGCTTTGATTCTATATCTTGAAGTGTTATATCAGCAGCAAGAGATGCTGATACAAAAAGTAACAAAGTGAACTTAAGCATTGCTTAAAAGGAGCGGAGCAGGGCAGAAAGTAAAACTATTAGAACCTGCAAAGCTATGACTATAATAAGTGGAGCTAAGTCGATACCATTAAAAGTAGTTCTAATAAACTTTCTTACAAATCTATATGCTGGCTGCGTTACTCTGTTTAAAAACTGAACTATTGGGTTATAAGGATCTGGATTTACAAAACTCATAAGTGCAGTTATGATGATAACCCAAATATAGACAGTGATAAGACTTATAACAATAGAGCCTAAACCCTGAATGATTTCTACTAAGACACTCATTTAACAATCTCTCCTATATAGTTTTTCAAATATTTGTAAATCATAGCAAGATCTGGACCATTTTCTTTGCCAGTTAGTAAAATCCTAAGTGGTTTAAAAAAGTCTTTACCCTTGAGTCCTGAGGTTTTCATAACATAGTTCTTAAACTCGTCATACTCCTCAAAATAGGGCGCATCTTTAATGGTTTGAGTTATGATTTTTGCAGCTTCACTAAACTCTTGTGGCATCTCTTTTGGGGCAAAAATAGTAGTTATTTTAGATTTTAACTCTTTTGTAGTAGATGCTTCTTCTAGGTAGATTTTTGCAAGCTCTCCAATGTTAGCATCTGCAAAACCAACATATCTTGAAAGCTCAGTTGCATCCATCTTCTTTAAATGTTCTTTGTTTACATGTCTAAGTAGATCCATACTAAAGCGAGCAGGGGACTTTGAAATACTCTCTAAGTTAAACCACTCTATAGCATCTTCCATATCAAATATTTCACAAGGAGGCTTGTTTCCTATTAATATTAAATAATTTGCAATAGCACTTGGAATAAAACCCTCTTCTAAAAGCCACTTTACGCTAGAAGCATCATCTCTTTTACTCATTTTTTTACCCATATCATTTAGTATGATAGGTAAATGTGCATATTGTACATTTTTATCATAGCCTAAAGACTTCCTAATATGGTCTTGTTTTGGAGTGTTACTCATATGGTCTTCACCACGGATAATTAAAGAGATGTCGCTGAGCATATCATCTACAGCACAAGCAAAGTTATACATTGGAGTCTTGTCTTGACGCATAATGATAAAACTATCCACAGCATCAGGTTCAAAGCTTACTTTACCTTTTATCAAGTCATCTATGATGATGGTGTCTGCTGGTCTTGCAAGTCTTATGGTAAAAGGGTTAAGGTTATCTATAACTAGCTCATCAGGTAGGTTTCTGCAAGCATCATCATATCTATAAGGTTCTTTCTTTTCTTTTGCTTCTTCTCTTTTTTTCTCAAGCCATTCAGGTGAGCAAAAACAGCTAAAAGCTTTTTTTTCATGTATAAGTTGCAAAGCCATAGCAGAGTGGAAGCGAAAATTTTCACTCTGATACATAACTTGAGAATATGTGATGCCAAAAAGAGCTAAAATTTCTAAAATTTCTTGATCTTTTCCCTCAATATTTCTCTCTTTGTCTGTATCTTCGATACGAATTATCAAATCTTCTTTTTTTTGCTTTGACACAATAAAGTTAAATAGGGCGACTCTTAAGTTCCCTATATGCATATCACCAGTAGGACTAGGCGCAAATCTTAACATGAAATTTCCTAAAAATAATTTTTATGATATTAACAAATCTTAGGTTAAAGGCTAATTTGTTAATCTATCTTTTTCTACTTGAAGCTTCTTTTGATTTAGTTCTGCTCTGAGCTGCTTTATTACTAGGCCTGCTTCTAGAATTTCCTCCGCGACCTCTTCCTCCTCCACCTTGGTTGATGGGTTCTGCTTTTATGGTTGGATCTGGCTTAAAGCCTTTTAGCCATACTTTAGGGATATCTTTTTTTATAAGTTTTTCTATATTTGCTAAGTATTCATCTTCATCGATGCAAACAAGAGAGATTGCCTCGCCATAGTTACCAGCTCGACCTGTTCTACCGATACGGTGTACATAGTCTTCACTTACATTTGGAAGTTCATAGTTTACTACATGAGGAAGATGGTCTATGTCGATTCCACGGGCTGCGATGTCAGTAGCAACAAGAACTCTTACTTCACCTTTTTTAAAGTCAGCGAGGGCTTTTGTTCTAGCATTTTGACTTTTGTTTCCATGGATGGCAACTGCTGTGATGCCATCTGATTCTAGCTGACCAGCTAAACGGTTTGCACCGTGTTTAGTTCGGCTAAAAACTAAAACTTGCTTCCAGTCGCCTTCTTTTATAAGATGCGTAAGAAGCTCACGCTTTCGTCCTTTGTCTACTGGATAAACAGCTTGTTTTACAATTTCAGATGCAGTGTTTCTTTGTGCAACTTCTATAAGTGTTGGAGAGTTTAAAAGTCTATCTGAGAGTTTTTTTATCTCATCTGAGTAAGTAGCTGAAAAGAGTAGGTTCTGTCTCTGCTTAGGTAAAACTTCTAAAATCTTTCTAATATCGTTTATGAAACCCATATCCAACATTCTGTCCGCTTCATCTAAGACAAGAAAGTCTACTTTTGAGAGATCAATAGTTTTTTGGCTTAAATGATCTAAAAGTCGACCTGGAGTTGCTATGACAATATCCATACCTTTGCGAAGTTGTGAAATTTGTGGGTTGATTTTAACACCACCAAAAATTACACATGACTTAAATGGTAAAAACTTTCCATAAAGCGCTACGCTCTCTGCGACTTGCGCAGCTAACTCTCTTGTTGGAGTTAGTATCAATGCTTTTACATGATATGGCTTATCTTTTGGCTTTGCACGGCTTAGAAGTTCTAATATCGGTAGAGTAAATCCTGCAGTTTTACCTGTTCCAGTCTGTGCTCCAGCGAGTATATCTTTTCTATCTAGTATTACGGGGATAGATTGTTTTTGAATTGGAGTAGGCTCAGTATAACCTTGCTCCTTAATAGCTTTTAATAGTGGAGCTGATAGTCCAAGTGTGTTAAATGACATAAATTTCCTAGTTTTAAATATTGGTGCATAATAGCACAATTTACGCTAATGTGAGATGTATATTAACCAAATAAATTTTACCAGTATTTGAGTCCTAGATGTAGAACAAAAAAATGTACAAAAATAGTAAGATTTTAAATATAATTTATGAAAGTACTTAAAATAGGGGAGTTTGAAGAAAAAGTGGTGACCCCAAGGAGAATTGAACTCCTGTAACATGGATGAAAACCATGGATCCTAACCGCTAGACGATGGGGCCACTTTTAGAGACGATTTTAAAACCGAGCCGAAATTATATAGAGTGATTCGTTAAAAAAACCTTAAACTTAATCGGCTCGATGAAAAAGATATCTTTTACTCGTAAAACCCTCTTAAAGCTCTAATGATAACAGCATTTTTAGAGATACTTTCTGCTTTTGCATTATCATTTACTAGGTCGTAAAGATCTAGTGGAAGAGAGATAGAGAATGTTTTAGTTTCGATCTTTCTTTTTTTAGTAATCATAGCAACAACACTAGTTAAAAGCTCGATAATTTTTTTAGTATCTATTGGTTTTTGGATAAAACTATTTACTCCAACTTCTATAGATTCAGAGATTTTCTCTATATCATTGCTTGCTGAGATTACTATAATGATTTGAGTAGAGTTTATTTGACGGATTTTTCTTGAGAGTTCGATACCATCCATTCCAGCCATTACTATATCTACAAAAACAACATCCGGTTTTAATTTGTTGTATGTTTTTAGCGCTTCTTCTCCATCAAAGCAAGAATATACATCAGAAAAGAAATTTTTAAAAGTAGAACTTAGTAACTCATTTGTTACTTTTTCATCTTCAACTATCATTGCTGTGAGCTTTTTTGTCTGCCCAGTTAACTGAACTAAGTCAATATTTGCCATATTGTGTCCCTTATTGTTTAAAATTGATAATATTATACATACTTTTTAGTAACAAATGAAGAACAATTGACATTTAAAAAAACATAAAAAGATGCTAAAGCCTATAAAGCCACGAGAGAAGAGGGCTAGTAAAATGTTTTAAAATATTTAATTAATTAATTTGTGTTAAATGTTTTATAAACTAATTATCATATTTTTTAAACTTCTCAAGCCATTGCGCATCAGCTAGTGCATGACTTTCTTTTTGTGTTAAAAGAGAATCAATAATACTTATAAGAGTGTTTTCATCCATAAATTCCAATAGACTATGGTTGATGGAAGTTGTTTTGTCTGCATCGTAAGAATTTAAAAGGTTCTGTATATCTGTTATTAGTTGTTGTTTTCTTTCATCCATATTTTTTCCTGTTTAGCATATAGGTAATTGCATATACATAAAGTAGTTGTATACCTCTAATTTATGTATTGGTTAACATAATGTAAATTCTCTTGAATATTGATATTGCTTAATATGCTTAGATTTAAAGGTATTAGGTACAGCATAAGCCGAGTTTTGTTTTGATAGCATTAATCTACTTTGCTATTTACATAGCACTTCTAGCGAAACAGTAGCAATATAAGACGCTGACCATCTGTTTCTTGCTGCCATGTTGGGTTTACAAGCTCTCTATGTCGCCATAAAGACTGGTGGTCTCTTACACCGCCCTTTCACCGTAACTTATATTGTTTCGCCCTATTCACTATAAAGCAGCTAAAGCGCTGTATGGTCAATAATATAAACATAGTATTGACAACCAGCGAAAATGCACAAAGCACTTTTATGCTTTAGTGCCATAGCGGCTAGCGAAAGTATATCTGGACTATGTTCAGATATACGACAAAATAATATAAGCTGTCTACTCTCTGTTGCACTTTCCCTCGTATTACTACGGCCATTAGTTAAATGGAACACTGTCTTATAGCAGCTCGGACTTTCCTCTTGCATATCTAGTATACAAGTCACTATCTGCTGTACCTGTGAAATACTACAAAAAACTTCCTTTAAATCAGTTTTTATATCATAAGAACAAGTGTTCACTATGCTCATTTAATACATGAACAACTGTTCTTTTATCTATAAGCTAATATTAACGAGTGTTCATATATAATTTCAGTTACGTTAACACTCGTTCATTAAATACAAGAAAGGTCTATAAATGCCCAATAATACGACAGTTATTAAGAAGAATTCCACTAAAGACAAGATACTTAAAGTATCAACTACCCTATTCTCAGAATCAGGATATAGAGCTACAAGTGTGAGAAAAATAGCCAAAGAAGTTGGTATTAGAGAGAGTGCAATTTATAATCACTATAAAAATAAAGAGGAAATTTTTCTCGAGGTAGCCAAAGGTATATTTAGCTCCCCTTTTACAAAAGAAGAGCTAGATATAAAAGAGTCAGCCTTAAAAGGTAAGGTTTTTTTACAAAACTTTGTGATGCAGTACAAGCTACTAACCTTTGATAAAAACAACGAAAACATGTTCAGGCTACTCATGATTGAGTTATTTCAAAACAAAGAGCTTAGAGAGCAGTTTATGAGCGAATTTCATGATAAGAATGTAAAGATGCTTTCAGAAGCTTTCTTTGTAATGATGCAAAACTCACTTATTCGCTCTCAAGATCCTATGATGATATCTTATGAGTTTTTATCCACCCTATTCTATATAAGACTCCAGGTTACGTTAATGAGATTTGATAACAACTCTGCTAATCTATTATCAACCCAATTTGAAAAGCATGTTGAGTTTTTTTGGGAAAGTATAAAGATATGATACTTTATAATATCAATGAAGAGATTTTTTAAAATCGTAAATCTAATATTTATTAATATTAGATTTATAGCTTAAAGAAACTACCATTCTAATACTATATAGTATTAGAATGGTAGTTAAAAAAAAGACAACCCTACTTCTAGAGTTATCTTTTTTACAATGAACTAGATATTTCAACCAAGTTGAAATATCATATTAAAACTACTATTTGCTCATAGCCTCTCTAGCATACTTTTCACCAAGCTCATATGCTTTTTTATTTACATCATGAACTTTTGCTGGAACTTTTGATAGCATCGTCTCTATAAGTACATCTTTATCAAGAGCGTTTGTCATAGTATTTGCAATTGCTAGTGCTACAACAGATTGGGTAATAACATTACCTACTTCTTCTTTAGCAATAGTAATAATTGGAATTTCATAAATTTTCCATTTTTTTCTATCTTCATCAGTTGGATAAACAAGATTTGGGTCAATTACTATTGTTCCACCTAGCTCAACACCATCTTTAAAAAGAATATAGCTCTTTTGTGCAACCGATAACATAAAGCCTATCTCTCCATCATTTGCATATGGATAGTAAATTTCTTCATCATCAAGTTGGATATCAACAACAGTAGGTCCACCACGAACTTGCGATGTATATGTTGCAGTTTTTAATCCATGACCACCAGTTTTAATTTTTGCAGCAGCAAAAATTTCACCAGCAAGAAGAACACCTTGTCCACCAACACCTGTAAATCTCATTAATGTTTTACTCATTGTGTTCTCCTTATATTTTTTTAGCGAAGTCATCTTGAGTGATTACTTTTCTCACACCCTGATGCACTTTTTGAATCTCAGCGTACATATCGCAGTACTCATCAGCTTCTGTATCTTCATGTAAAATTCCAGTAGGAAGAAGATTTAACCTCTCTTCTGGAGTCATTGCATCATATTTTTTCTTAGGAGTAGTAATACTATCAATCCATTCAAGATTTTCCATAGCCGAGACCATTTTATTTTTTCTACCAAGGTTAATATGACAGTTAGAAAGTACTTCCATCATTGAAAAGCCCTTGTGCTGCATCGCTTTAATCATTGATTTTTCAAGTTTTTTAGGATCTAGCATGCTTTCACGAGCAACAAACGAAGCTCCAGCGGCGATTGCAAGTTTACAAGTATCAAAAGTTGGATCGATATTACCAGCTTTTTGAGAAACTGTCCACATACCTTTTGGTGTAGTTGGAGAAGTTTGTGAGTTAGTAAGTCCATAAATAAAGTTGTTAATAATAATCATAGTTAAGTCAATATTTCTTCTACAGCCATGAATAGTATGATTACCACCAATAGCAAGTGCGTCACCATCACCAGCAACACAAACAACCATTTTATCAGGACGTGCAAGTTTTATACCAGTTGCATAAGCAATAGTTCTACCGTGGGTTGTATGAACTGTGTTAAAATCAACATAAGAAGAAAATCTTCCAGAGCACCCTATCCCTGACACAACACATACATCATCTTGAGACACACCCATTTTTTCTATCGCTCTAACGAATGCCTTAAGGATAACGCCATCTCCACAACCCCAACACCATAATGTTGGCATCTTCTCAAGTCTTAAATATTTATCATAATTAAACGCCATTTTATAACTCCTTTACTTTGCTAACAATTTCATGTGGAGATATTGGTCTACCATTAACTTTAAATAGCCCCTCAATATCAAGTCTTGCAGCTGCTCTTTGAATCTCACTATGGTACTGACCAATATTTAACTCAACAACTAAAACCTTTTTAATTTTGTCAGTATGCTCTTTGATTTTTTTAGCAGGTGAAGGCCAAATTGTAATTGGTCTAAATAAACCAGCTTTTATTCCTTCTTTTCTCAGGTGTCTAATTGACTCTTTAGCCGCAAGTGATACAGAACCATAAGCAACAATCATAACTTCAGCATCATCCATCATAAACTCTTCGAAAGACTCCACTTCATCTTCATGTAGTGCAACTTTATCTTCTAATCTTTGTATTAGTTTTCTACAAGTTTCAATCTCTTCAGTTGGAAAACCATTTTTATCATGGTGAAGACCAGTAAAATGATATCTATAACCTTCATACATAGGATTAAGAACTGCTGGTTCGTCAAAACCTACACCATATGGGAAGTACTCTTCTGCTGGACCATCAAACCTTTTTCTAGGAACAATCCCAGCTTCAACATCTTCAGCAGTTGGAATATCAGCTTTTCCATGCATATGGCCAATAGTCTCATCTAGTAAAACAATAACTGGTTGCATAAATCTATCTGCTAAATTAAAAGCTCTTACAACTTCAGTATAGCACTCAGCTAATGAACCTGCACACAATGTGATTGATTTATAGTCACCATGTGAAGGGTTTTTAGCTTGAAGTATATCACCTTGAGATACACGAGTTGGAAGACCAGTTGATGGACCACCACGCATAACATTTACACAAACTAAAGGTACTTCTGTCATTTGAGCAAGACCCAATTGTTCAGCTTTAAGACTCATACCTGGACCTGAAGTCGCTGTTAATGCACGTTGACCAACCATGGCTGCGCCAATTACTGCACAAATACCACCTATTTCATCTTCCATTTGGATGGCCACCCCACCTTTTTTTGGTAAAAGGTCAGAGATGACATGCATTACTTCACTTGAAGGTGTTAAAGGATAACCACCAAAAAACATACAACCTGCATCAACAGCTGCCAATGCAGCTAACTCATTTCCTGTAGATATTACTTCTCTAGTAGCCATTATTTAACTCCTTGTTCACTAAGTGACATATAATTGTTCGCGACAATAGCAGCTTGACGCTCTTTAGCTTCATCAGTTATCTTAGCAAAACTAAAACCAGCCGCTTTATACTCTTGTCTGTCTGCTACATATATAGCAAAATCAGGACAACTAAGTTCACACTCAACACATCCAATACAAGATTCTGGATTATTAACAGAGATCATAGCACCTAGTGTAGAAGTAGATTCATATTTCATCCCAAGTACGCCTGTTGGACAAACAGATACACATATATCGCATGCTTTACAGTTACTCGTATTTACCCATACTGGTTGGTTACCTGGGTTTTTTGTCTTAAAAGTTCCCATTTATTCTCCTCATTTTTAGTGTAACTTTAGCTACACATTGCTCTTTATAGATTATCTAAGTTTTGATAACTTTAAACTAAATTATGTTCATAGTATTTAAAAAATATAACTTTTTATTACACAATAAAGCTAATACAAAGTTAAAGTTATTTAGATAAAACCTCTGCAACTGCTTTTCCGATTTCTGCAGGTGAAACAACTACTCTAACGCCAGCAGCTTCGAGTGCTTCCATCTTTTCTTTTGCAGTACCAGCACCACCGCTTATAATAGCACCAGCATGACCCATTCTTTTTCCAGCAGGTGCAGTTTGCCCAGCTATAAAAGCAACTACAGGCTTGGTTATATGCTCTTTGATATATGCTGCAGCTTGTATCTCCAAGTCTCCACCAATTTCTCCAATCATTACAATTGCTTCAGTTTCTGGATCTGCTTCAAACATAGGAAGCAGGTCTTTATACGAAAGTCCAATAATAGGATCCCCACCAATACCAACAGCAGTTGAAATTCCAAAACCTTCATTACAAACTTGGTTAGCTCCCTCGTATGTTAGAGTTCCAGACTTTGAGATTAGTCCTATGCTTCCTTTTTTGAAAATCATGCCAGGCATAATCCCAATCTTACACTCCTCAGCCGTGATAATACCAGGGCAGTTTGGCCCTATTGTCATCATACCATGCTTAATTGCATAAGCCTTCGCTTTTTGCATATCACGAACTGGTGCACCTTCTGTAATGATAACAGCAAGTTTAATTCCAGCCTCAGCAGCTTCCATAACAGCATCTGCAACAAATACAGGTGGAACAAATATCATAGAAACTGTAGCTCCAGTTGATTCTATTGCTTCTGCAACAGTATTAAAAACTGGCTTACCTAAATGCTCTTGTCCACCTTTATTTGGTGTAACGCCACCTACAATTTTTGAACCATAATCAATACACTGCTGTGCATGAAAAGTTCCCTCTTTACCAGTGAAACCTTGAACTATTATCTTTGTATCTTTATTTACTAAAATTGACATATACTATCCTCCCTGCTATGCTTGTTTTGCAGCGGCAACTGCTTTGGCAGCACCATCACCTAAATCACTGGCTACGATGATATTGGAAATATTTGCAGCCTTTAGAATCTCTGCAGCTTCAATAGCATTAGTACCATCAAGGCGAACAATTACTGGAACATTTACATCAGTAAGTTTTGTAGCTTCTAAAATACCGTTTGCAATGCGATCACAACGAACAATTCCACCAAAAATATTTACAAATATAGCTTTAACTTTTGGGTTTTTAAGAATAATCTCAAACCCTTTAGCAACAGTTTGAGCATTAGCGCTGCCACCAACATCTAAAAAGTTAGCAGGAGTTCCACCCATGTAGTTGATTGTATCCATAGTCCCCATAGCAAGACCGGCACCATTAACCATACAACCGATTTCTCCATCAAGTGAAACATAAGAAAGACCATATTGGGATGCTTCTCTTTCATCTGCATCTTCTTCACTAATATCTCTCATATCTTCTATGTCTTGGTGACGACCAAGAGCTGAGTCATCAAAACTCATCTTTCCATCAAGTGCTAAAAAGTCACCAGTTGCTGTCTTAATTAGAGGATTTATTTCTATCATTTCTGCATCATTCTCTAGATAAAGAGTATAGAGCGCAGATGCAAGTTTTATAAACTTTGCTTGTTCTTTTTTATCAGTAATGCCTAAGCCAAAGACTAATTCTCGTCCATGAAATCCTTGAAAACCAATAGCAGGATCTACCGCTACTTTGATAATCTTCTCAGGAGAATCCTCAGCTACTTTTTCAATCTCCATACCGCCCTCTGTTGAAGCCATGATAACGGGCATCTCTTTAGCACGATCAAGAACAATCCCTAAATACAGCTCATCAACAATATCAGCGCCCTCTTCTATATATACTTTTTGAACAAGTTTACCCTCTGGTCCTGTTTGGTGAGTAACAAGAGTCATCCCCAATATCTCATTTGCAAGCTGTTTTACTTCATCTTTGCTTCTTGCAAGTTTAACTCCCCCACCTAAACCACGGCCACCAGCATGAATCTGAGCTTTTACTACCCATATCTCACCACCAAGCTCTTCTGCGTTACGAGCAGCTTGTTCTGGTGTGTTTGCGATAATACCACGAGGCGTAGCAACCCCATATTTAGCAAAAATTTGTTTTGCTTGATATTCATGTATATTCATTTATTCTCCTTATTTTAAAATTAAAACTATTTGACTTCGTATTGTGAGCGACCAATTTTATACAAGTCTTCACCATAAGTATCATTGATTACAGTTACAGGAAAGTCAACTACTTCTAGTTTTCTTACCGCTTCAGGTCCTAATTCTTCGTAAGCAATAACCTCTGCACTTTTTATCTTCTTACCTAAAAGTGCCCCAGCTCCGCCAGTAGCACCAAAGTAGATAGCTTTGTGTTTTTGACATGCATCTGTTACATCTTCATTTCTTTTACCCTTACCTATCATGCCCTTTAAACCCTCAGCTATAAGCCTTGGAGAATATGAGTCCATTCTGTAAGATGTAGTAGGCCCAGCGCTTCCTATAGGATCACCAGGTTTTGGTGGCGTTGGCCCAACGAAGTAGATAACTGCACCTTTTATATCAAAAGGAAGCTCTTTACCTTCTTCTAGCAGGTCAACAAGCCTCTTATGTGCAGCATCTCTGGCTGTATATATTGTGCCACTTAGATATACGATATCACCACTGTGAAGCTTTGATGTTATTTCATCGTTTAGTGGAGTTGTTAAATGATATGTTTTACTCATTTTTACCCTTTATATAGTGATATGTGTATGTCGTGAACTATGGCACTGAACATTAACAGAGACTGGAAGTGATGCTATATGACAAGGGTTTGCTTCTATATGAACAGCTAAAACCGTCTCGGTTCCACCCATTCCCATAGTTCCAATACCGAGTTTATTTAATTCTTTTTTTATCACATCTTCAAGCTCTGCCATCTCTGGGTCTTCATTTGTAGAACCTATGTTACGAAATAGCGCATGTTTAGAACTAATTACTGCTTTTTCAAAAGTTCCACCAATACCAACTCCCACTGTTAAAGGAGGACAAGGGTTTGGTCCAGCATCTGAGATACACTCTCTTACATAGTCTATGACACCTTGCTTTCCAGCAGCTGGAGGGAAAACTCTTGCACGTGATACATTTTCACTTCCACCACCTTTTGCAGCGTACTCTATATCTATCTTATCACCTTCAACTATATCAAGGTGAATGATTGCAGGTAAGTTGTAACCAACACTATCTTTGTTGTTTGCGCGAGTAAATGGGTGACAAGTAGAGGCTCTTAGATAACCTTCTATATAGCCTTTTTCTGTCCCTTCATTTATTGCATCTTTTAAAAGGCCGCCAACAACTCTTACATCAGCACCAAGTCTTATGAAAAACACTGCTAATCCAGTGTCTTGACAAAGTGGACGAGCTTCACTACTTGCAATATCTGCATTGTCTAGGAGTTGCTTTAAAACTTCTTTACTTACTGGGCTTTTTTCATTTTTATAGGCTTCTTGCATAGCTATAAGAGCATCTTGGGGTAGGTTTGAAGCAGAATATATTATAATATCTCTGACATTTTTCACTATTTCTTCATATGCAATTTCACGCATTTTTTTGATTCCCCTTTTTTGTCTTTTTAAGACTAAAATATATATGAAGCATAGTTTAGCACTCTTTTTATAATAGAGGCTATTATCAATATAATTTTTAAAACATATGGAAAAATGTGTAAAATCTACACACTAAAAACTATGAATTAGTATCAAAAGGTGTAGTTTCTACACAAAAAAATTGTTCTTTTCTAAAATTTCTATACCCTCTTTTATAGAGTCAACTGAGATTTTAAACTTTGCTTTTGTTTCATCATCTAACTCTAACTCAATGATTTTTTCTACTCCTTTGCTACCAAGAACAACAGGAACACCAACACAAACGTCACTATATCCATATTCTCCATCAAGAAGTACAGAAGATGGCATCACAATTTTAGAATCATCAAGTATAGCTTCAACCATAACTGCTACAGCACGACCCGGTGCGTAGTAGGCTGAAGTGCCAAGATGTTTAACTATTTGAGCGCCGCCATCTTTTGTTCTCGCAATAATATCTTGCATGTCTCGTTTCGTAACAATTTGATCTAGTGGAACACCACCTATTGAAGATATTTCAGGCATTGGAACCATATTTTGCCCGTGATCACCAATTAACATTCCTTTTACTTGCCCAGAGCCAAACCCAATTTTTTTATATATCTCATAGGCCATTCTAGCACCGTCTAGTGCTCCAGCCATACCTATAATTCTATTTTTACCCCAGTTTGTCATCCTATGAATAACGTAAGTCATTATATCTAGAGGGTTTGATACACATAAAATGATGGCATTTGGAGAGTATTTCATAACATTAGCAACGACATCTTTCATAATTTTTGCGTTTACCATTAGTAAATCTGCTCTAGTCATATCACCTTTTCTTGGAACACCAGCAGTTATAACTACAATATCACAATCCTTCATTTCACTTGGATGAAGCGCTGGAGTTACTATTGTTCCCCTAGGAGAGTAGCTTGTAGACTGGCCAATATCCATAGACTTTCCAATAGTTAAATTACTATCTATATCATAAAGTATAACCTCGTGACATCTTCCAGTCATGGTTAAGCTATAAGCTGCTGTAGCTCCAACTGAGCCAGCTCCGACTATACCTACTCTTCTACCTACCATTCTATTTTCCTTTTATTTATAATTTATTTGTTTATACAATAACTTTTGTTCTAATATTATAATTTTTATAATATCACGATTTAGCTTTGAAAAAAATCCATTAAATATATTTACAACTTACGATAGAGTAGATAAGAGAAGAAGTATTATAAGGAGAAAGAGTCATATTCATGACTCTAATATTATCTAGTATAAAATTTGTTAGTATAAAGAGCGTCGATGAGCTCTTTTACGCTTCCTACAGACTTTGCGAACTTTCTATCTTGATCATCGTTAAGGTTAGCCTCTATAACTTTTTCAACTCCCTTTGCTCCAATCATTACGGGAACTCCGCTGACTACGTCACTATACCCATACTCACCTTTTAACATTACAGCACATGGATATATCTGCTTTGTATCAGATAAAACCGCTTCAACCATTAAAGCTGTTGATTTTGCTGGTGCATAGTAAGCACTTCCATCTTGAAGAAGCTCAACTATTTCAGCACCACCTTTCTTGGTTTTTTCAACTATCTCGTTAATCTCATCCCAAGTTAAAAGGTCAGTTAGCGGAACTCCAGCTACAGTAGAAAATCTAGGAAGAGGAACCATGTCATCACCATGACCACCCATAACAGAACATCTAATCTGCCCTGCTCCATAGCCCAATTTAGCATATACAAAGTGAGCCATTCTAGCGCTGTCTAAGATTCCAGCCATCCCTAAAACTCTACTTCTATCCCAACCAGTCTCTTTTAGAGCAACATAAACCATTGCATCTAGTGGGTTTGACACAGGGATAATAACTGCATTTGGAGATGAAACTTTTATAACATTTACAATATCTTTCATCACTTGAGCATTTTTTAGTAACAAATCATCTCTACTCATTCCAGGAAGCCTAGGGCTACCTGCTGTAATTACAACAACATCGCAATCTTTCACATCTTCTAGTGTCTCAGCCACAGAAATAACAGTATGTTTTCTAGCAGCCTGAGCAGCTTGAGAGAGGTCTAATGCTTTTCCTCTTGCCTTGTTAACATCATTAGCTCTTATTATTACTTCATGGCAAGAACCAGTCATTGCCAAAGAATAAGCTACAGATGAGCCGACATTTCCAACGCCTACAATTGCTACTCTTTTACCTCTCATAGTACTCCTTTTGATATTTAAAATAGTAAAAAATTAAAGATTAGGTTAAATTAATCTTTAAATCTTCGCTATTGCATCAAACAAGCTTTTGCTTCTTTGATGCATGTAGTTTTGCTCTTTTTGTATTATATCGAATTTATAATAGTATTTAGAGTCTCTGATGGTCTCATCGCAGCTTCGGCTTTTGCATCATCAGGATGGTAGTATCCGCCAATATCTTGAGCCTTACCCTCAACTGAGAGTAACTCTTTTATAATCTTAGCTTCATTCTCTTTTAGTGCTTGTGCTATTGGAGCAAACTTAGCCGCTAACTCTGCATCATCACTTTGAGATGCAAGCGCATCAGCCCAGTATTGTGCTACAAAGAAGTGAGAAGCTTTGTTATCTGGCTCTCCACATTTTCTTGATGGTGATTTGTCATTATCAAGGTAAGCGTTGTTAGCAACATCAAGAGCCGCAGTTACAACTGCTAGTTTTTTAGAGTCATTTTTTTGAGCAATAAATCTTAAAGATTCAGCAAGTGCCAAAAACTCTCCTAGTGAGTCCCATCTTAAGTGTCCCTCTTCTAAAAATTGATCAACATGCTTAGGAGCAGATCCGCCAGCACCAGTTTCAAAAAGGCCTCCACCAGCGATAAGTGGAACTATAGATAACATTTTAGCAGAAGTTCCAAGTTCTAAGATTGGATACATATCTGTTAAATAGTCTCTTAAAACGTTACCAGTTACAGAGATAGTATCTAGTCCCTTGCGAACTCTCTCATTTGTGTATTTTGTAGCATCTGTTACGTTCATAATAGGAAGCTCTAAACCTTTTGTATCATGATCTTTTAAATACTCATTTACTTTTTTAATCATATTTGCATCGTGTGCACGATTTTCATCTAACCAAAACACAGCTGGAGAACCTGTAAGCTTTGCTCTCTCAACCGCCAATCTTACCCAGTCTTTGATTGGGATGTCTTTAGCACGAGACATTCTGTAGATATCTCCAGCTTCGCATTTATGACTCATCAAAACATTTCCTGATGCGTCTTTTACCTCTACAGTTCCAGCTTCAGCCAGTTCTATAGTAGTTGGATGAGAGCCATACTCTTCTGCTTTTTGTGCCATAAGTCCAACATTTGCAACATTACCCATAGTTGAGACATCATACTGACCATTTGCAACACAATCATCAACCATAGCCTTGAAAAAGACTGCGTATGATGCATCTGGAATAACCGATACGCACTCTTGTGTTTTACCATCTTTATTCCACATCTTACCGCCATCACGAATCACAACAGGCATTGAAGCATCTATAATAATATCATTTGAAGCGTGTAAATTTGTGATCCCTTTATCAGAGTCAACCATAGCTAGAGCTGGTTGAGTGCTATAAGTAGCTTTTAATGCAGCTATGATTCCATCTTTTTTAGGTGAGTTTTCTAACTTCTTATATAAGTCACCTAGACCCATGTTTGCATTGTAACCGATAGCTTTTAACTCTGAGCCATATTTTGCAAAAACATCTTTGAAGAAAACTTTTACAGCGTGACCAAACATGATAGGATCACTAACTTTCATCATAGTAGCTTTTAGGTGAAGTGACCATAAGTTACCATTCGCCTTTGCATCATCCAAAGTTTTTTGGTAAAAAGATGCAAGTGCTGATGCTGACATAAAGGTAGCATCAAGTATCTCTTTATCCTGTGCATCTATCTCTCTTAGAACTTTTCCATTTTGTTCTATCGTTACTTTACCGCTACCTGACATGATGATAGACTGCTCATTTGAGTAAAAATCTCCACCATCCATGTGTGCTACACAAGCTTTTGAGTCTTTCTCAAATGGACGAAGCTTATGAGGATTTTTCTTTGCAAAGTTTTTAACAGCCGCTGCCGCTCTTCTATCTGAATTACCCTCACGAAGAACAGGATTAACTGCTGAGCCTAAACAAGTTGAAAAAAGCGTTTGAAGATTTTTTTCTTCATCAGATTTTGGCTCTTCTGGATAGTTAGGAATATCATAACCTTGAGATTGAAGCTCTGCTATACACTCCATTAGCTGAGGCACAGAAGCTGAAATATTTGGAAGCTTTATAATGTTAGCATCTGAGAGTTGAACAATATTTCCAAGCTCTGCTAAGTCATCAGCAATTCTTTGGTCTTCTTTTAATCTCTGTGGAAACTTAGAGATAACTCTACCTGCGAGTGAGATATCACTAGTGACAACATCCACACCTGCAGATTTTGTGAAAGCACTTACGATTGGTAAAAGTGAGTAAGTTGCTAAAGCTGGGGCTTCATCAATTTTTGACCAAATAATTTTTGACATTTTTTGTCCTTGGTTTAATATTTTTTGTTAATGTAATAATCACAAAAGTGACCCCACAAAAACTTACAGGACAATCATAACACTAAGATAAATAATTTGCTCATAGCAGGTCTAAAGATTTAATTATATTTCTATTTTGTTTCATTTAGTAACACGCTTTATATTGCTTAAATGTGTAGAATAGTTACGTGAGAAATCATGAGTACCAGCTTTATTTTTCATAAAATACAAGTAAGACGTCTTAGCAGGAAAGACTGCAGACTTGATAGCATCAAAGCTTACATTACAGACAGGAATGCTCGGCACACCCCCATATTTGTAGGTATTATAGATACTCTCATCTTCTCTGATTCTTTGTGGAGTTATCTTGATATGAGAGTATTTGCCATAATTTAGAGTTCCATCCATCTGTAGCTTCATGCCTTTTTTTATACGATTATGTATTACTGAACTAACAAGTGGCATCTCTTTTATATTGGCTGATTCTTTTTCTATTACAGATGCAAGTGCTACAATTTGAAACCATTTCTTCTCATTATAAGTTCCAAAAAGCTTTTTAGATAATTTTTGCATCTGTTGATTTGATTCATATAGAAGAATTCTAATGAGTTCTTTTTCAGTTATACCAAGCGGCAATCTATATGTGTTTGGAACAAAAGCACCCTCTTCTATCTTACTTTGTGATAAAAACTCACTTTCAAGCTTATCTCTATCTAGGTTCAACTTCAACGCCAAATCATCTAAAAATATATATGTAGTCTCACCTGGTATAAGTGTTACATTTTGGAGTGCTGCTTTTGCAGTTGTTAGTTTATATAAAAAATCACCTCTTGTATTATAAGTACTTTTCATATCAATCCAACCGCTTTGAGGAGAGCCAATTAGCCTTAACAGAAGCGAATCTAATTTAGATACATTGTAGTTATTATGACTCAGTTGTGTTATAATCTGATTTATAGAGCCTTGTGGTATAAAGACCACTTTAGGGCTACGCACAGGTTGATTTAGGTAATACATGAACGATAAAATAATAATTAATACTATCTCAAAAATCCACTTTATAATCGTTAGTGTTTTATCATTCATATTTTTGACGCTCAGCCTTTTATTTATACTACTACAAAATGGCATCCATATCAAAAATATATCTCTGCCAAATATTGAAATCGAGAGATTATACATTAAATGGAATGAAAAACTAAATATAAGTATAGAAGAGCTCAAAATCACCAGTAATTCAGAACAAAACAATACAGAACTACGCGCTGATGGACTTAATGAGCTTTTAAAAATAATCCTTCTTTTTGACAACTGGTTTGAGAAATTTGAAGTAAAAAAAATTAGCTTTAATGATATAGATGCTTCTTTTTTATATATAAATGGTTCAAATGGGTATTTTATAGCATCATCAAAGGAGTTCTCGCTAAAGAGTAACATTTTTTATGAGTCTAATTATTTAAATGCTGAGATTGAAAAATTTTCTCACTTTAAAAGTAAGGTCAATATTGATGGAAATATAATCTTTGGTGGGCATAATAAAGAGTTGCTCTCTAATTTAAATATCAATATAAATGATGATATTTTTTTAAAAACATATGCAATAGCAAATACCAAAAAACTTTTTTATAAAGTTCAAGCAAAAGAGAAGATAAAAAATCTTATGCACACTATGCAAATTATAGATATGCCAAAAGAAGTTAAGTATTGGGCTTATGATGCTATTACATTTGATGATTTAGAACTAAAGGGTGCATCTGGATGGATTGATTATGAAAGACTGCAAGATGCATATAAAAACATCATAGTCAAAGCTAGTGCATCCAATCTAACTTATACTTACAATAAAGAACTTGAACCTGTTATTACGCAAAAAACTGAACTAGAATTTATAGATGGAGTTTTGTATATAAGGCCACAAGAAACTTATCAGTATGGATTTAATCTACAAAATAGCTGGCTTAAAATAGATTTTTCTAAAAAAGAAGAGCTACTTAGTCTCTTTTTAAACTTCGATGGCAAGGTAACTAAAGACCTATTATACCTTTTAAATACATACAAGATTAAGCTTCCAATCCTGCAAAACAGTGGTAGTGTTGCAACTGACTTGAAAATCACCGTAGGACTTCGTAGGATAAATGTAGATGCTAAAGGTGTATTTTACACAAAAGAAGCAAATTTCAACTACTTAGGTCTAGATATTGATGTAACTGATACTAAGGTCTATCTGGATAACTACGATGTTCACATACCAAAGATGCATGCAAAATACAAAGACATTATTACTGCTATAGTTGATGTTGTGTATGATGCTAAGAAGAGTGAAGGAAAATTAGATTTTAATATACAAGATATTTCTTTTAATGACATGGTACTTCAGCAAAAGAGACTACAAGCAACTTATACTATCTCAAATAAACAAGATACTATCGCAATAGAAAAATCAAAGTGGAATTATAAAAATAATACCATTGAGCTTGATGCTTTAAGTGTTTTATTTGACTTGAAGACTCTTAAGGCCAAAATTCCAACTGCATACATCAAAATGCAAAATATTTTAACTGCTTTTGCCTCTGGAGAGTTAGTATTAAATCCAATACGCGCAAATTTTGATATTGATTTGCTTACGTTTAAATTAGATGATATTAAAATGAATCAATCGAGTGCTTCGCTAAAATTAGAGTATGATAAAAACCTTATCTTAGACTCAGATGAAGATATAAGATTTACTGCAAAAGGTTTACACTACACACTTGGTGGCACTATAATAGAATTAAATGAATACAATTTTAGAGTAATGTCTTCCAAATTAAATATTAAAAATTTAGCAGATGTAAAATTTAATGCATTTTATAATTTAAATAAAAATGAAGGAGTAATAAATCTTAAAGAACTTCATTTTGAGGATAATGACATAGGTGAAGTATTTAACTCGAACGACATTCTAAAGTTAGATATAAAACACCATGATAAACAAACAACCATCAAGACAAATGCTTTTGATGCTAATCTTAATTTAGATGATAATGGATGGATGCTAGAGTTAAATTCACTTCACAAGTTGTCACAAAATTCAAAACTTCTTCAAGACTACAATCTAACAAATGGTGACATTAGCATCTATAAAAAACAATCAGATAAAAATATAGGCTTTTTTGCAAATATCAAATATCCATATAAATTTCTTACTTTTAATAATAAACCAGTAGAAGACTATGTATTAAGAGGATATATAGATGAAATTTCAAAAGATACCATCATAAATATAAACAATAATATAGACCTTAGAGTGAACAAAGATATAAAAATATGGGCAAACAATATAGGTATAAATATAAATGCCATACTTAGTTTCATAAAACAAAGAAATTCAAAATCAAAAAGTGAGACTAATATTATCTTTGACTCAAAAGATTGTTACTTTTATATAGATGAAAATAGACATGTAATCTCTCAAACCATGCAACTACAGTACTTTAACAATATTATTAACGCTCAACTAAAGCATAGAACTGGAAGTGCTGGTTTTGAGTTAAAAGATGGAGAATTTTATCTATATGGCGCTGGCTTTGGAGATGACTTTATGGATAAACTCTTCTATCTATCTGATTTTAAAGGCGGTGTATTGTCTTTTTCTATGCAAGGTAATCTTGATGAATATAAGGGGCTTATCCAAATAAAAGATACTACAATAGTTGATTATAAAATTTTAAATAATATACTTGCGTTTGTAAATACTATACCTTCTCTTGTAACATTTTCTCTCCCTGGATATAGCAAAAATGGACTTGAAGTAAAAAATGCTTATGTAAATTTTCACGCAAAAGATGATATCTTAGACTTTAGCGATATATCATTAAACTCAAAAGAGATAGATATAGTTGGTTATGGAACAGCTAGTTATGTTAAAAACAGCATAGATCTTACGCTAAATCTAAAAACAGACTTAGGTAGTAGTTTTTCAAAGGTCCCAGTAGTTGGTTATATACTTTTAGGGGATGATAGCATCTCAACATCTATGAAGATAAGTGGAAAACTTAATGATCCAGAAGTTAGCAGCCTTATAGCCAAAGACATAATAGTAGCTCCTCTTAATATTATTAAGAGAACTCTCTTTCTACCATTTGAGATGTTTAAAGATAAAAAAGAGAAATAGAAACTATTCGTTTCTTAAAACTCTAAGGATATCTACCTCGCTAGCTTTTTTAGCAGGATAATAAGAAGATGCGATTACAATAACAAATGCACCAATAACTATAAGAGAGAAGTCTTTAAGACTCAAATCTAGTGGAAGTGTAGTTGTAGGATATACATCTTTTGGCAAAGATACAATATCAAAAGTGCTTAGTATCCACAAACCACTCATTCCAAAAGCTATACCAGCTAGGATTCCACTTACCCCGATAACTATACCAAGATATAAAAAAATTTTCTTAATCTCTATTGTTGTAGCCCCTAGTGAGAGAAGTAGAGCTATCTCGCTTCTTCTGTTCATCACAGTCATAAGCAAAGAAGAGATTATGTTTATAGCTGCTATTAAAATGATTAGCATTAACACTATAAAAAGAGAAGCTTTCTCAAGTTCTAGGGCTGCAAAAAAGTTTACATTATCCTCCCACCAACCTTTAACGCTCACACTAACTGGCAAAGATTCTTTGATTTTTAATATATCTTTATGAGGATCGTTTGAGTATATATGAATTCCATCATACTGATTAGATGCAAGTCCTAACATCGATTGCATTGAAGAGAGTGTCGTATAGCTATAAGCCTTGTCATAAGCACTAAGTCCTGAATCGAAGATGCCTTTTACCTTAAAGCGTTTTATTTTTGGTGTAACAGATAGCCCACCTGGTTCTACATGAGTAAAAATATACATAAGTTTATCATCAACATATAAGTTAAACTCATCTTTTAAACTCTTCCCAACAAGTACATCAAACTTTGAAAAGTGTTCATTTTTTATAGCCTTTGCCAAAACACTATTCACCTTTGCTTCATCTTCAAAGTTTACGCCAAAAATATATCCACCCTCTAACTTTGAGCCACTTCTAGCCATAATAGCAGATTGAACATATGGGCTAAACTCAAGATTTGGAAATTTTGTTTGTAGATTTAGGAGTAGTTCTTCATTTACCGCACCATAAAATTTTGGAATAACTGTAAGTGGATAGTTCATAATGGTAAGTTTTTTCTTAAATTCTTTGTCAAAACCATTCATAAGTGCCATAGCTACAATAAGAACCATCACACCTAATGTTATACCTAAAAAAGCTAGTAGTGCAGATAAGAAGATAAATGGCTGGTCTTTGTCAAAGCGAAGGAATCGCTTGACAAGATAAGGTACGAGGGATGCTCTCAAGAGGCAAGTGTACCGTTTTTGGCAAATACCCCCTTTTTGGGACCACTTTTACCGCAGCATAGTTTGTACTTTTTACCACTTCCACAAGGACAAGGTTCATTTCTAGCTACTTTTTTCTCAGATGATTCTGACTCTTTATTTTGTGAGTGATTAAATATCATAGCAGCTTCATCAAATTTTCTTTGAATTTCCATCTGCTGTGCTACATTTGCAGCTTCTTCCTCAGCAGAATCCATTCTAAATTGAATGATCTGAAGAGTTTTTATAGCATTAAATTTCATATCTGCTATGAGCTCACCAAATAGATTGAAACTCTCTTTTTTGTACTCAACTAATGGATCTTTTTGATTATATGCACGAAGTCTGATTCCAGTTTTCATGTTATCCATAGCATAGAGATGCTCTCTCCAAGCACTATCTAACTCTTTTAGGTAGAGTTCTCTTACAATATCTGAACGAATGTCTTCTTCTAAAATACTCATTTTATCATCATAAGATTTTTTAACAACTTCAACTAATTTCTCAAGAAGTTCTTCAAACTCTAAAGATGAAAATTCTTCAACCTTCAAGTCAAAGTTTAACTCCTCTTTTAAAATTTCAGAAACTCTTTTTATATTAAAGTCTTCTCCCCCATCAAAGATGCCACAAATATTGAGTAAGTTACTGATGTAGTCAACTCTAATTGTGTCTATCCTAGAGTCGATATCATACTCTTTATCTAAGAGTTGATTTCTAAATTTATAAACGATCTTTCTCTGCTCATTTGCAACATCATCATACTCAACTATCTGCTTTCTACCTTCGTAGTGCATGTTTTCAACTTTCATTTGAGCTTTTTCTACCGCACGAGTAACCATTTTTGACTCTATATACTCTCCATCTTCAACTCCGAGTCTCTCCATGATAGACTTTATCTTATCAGAGCCAAATATACGAAGAAGGTTATCTTCTAGTGATAGGTAAAACTGGGTAGTTCCAGCATCTCCTTGGCGACCACTACGACCGCGAAGTTGGTTGTCTATTCGTCGGTTTTCATGTCTCTCTGTTCCTATGATATAAAGACCTCCAAGAGCTCTTACTTCATCGCTAACTTTAATATCGACACCACGGCCAGCCATGTTTGTAGCAATGGTTACTGCACCCTTAGCCCCAGCGTGTTTAATGATCTCACCCTCTTGTGCGTGATTTTTAGCATTTAACACAGTGTGTGCTATTTTTTCTTTTTTTAGTACTTCATGTAGAGCTTCTGACTTCTCTATAGATGCAGTACCAATAAGAACAGGTTGACCTGTTTTTGAAAGTTTTTTTATAGTCTCTACAACTGCACCAAACTTCTCTTTTTCTGTTTTATAAATAAGGTCATTTAAATCCTTTCTAGTAATAGGAATATTTGTAGGAATTGAAACAACATCTATTGAATAAATTTGGGAAAATTCAGTAGCTTCAGTCTCTGCAGTTCCAGTCATTCCTGCTAGCTTATCATACATTCTAAAGTAGTTTTGAAATGTTATATCTGCTAGAGTTTGAGTTTCTTCTTTTATCTCTACATTTTCTTTAGCTTCAAGTGCTTGATGGAGCCCCTCGCTAAAGCGACGACCTTCACTAAGTCTTCCTGTAAATTCATCAACGATGACAACTTCTCCATCATTTACAACATAATCAACATCTTTTTCAAAAAGATAATTTGCTTTTAAAGCTTGGTCTAGTGCATGTGGAAGAGATGAGTTTTCTACACTATAAAGGTTTTCAACGCCAAAAAGCTCTTCAGCTTTTGTGATGCCCTCTTCTGTGATAAGTACAACCTTATCTTTTTCATCAACAGTAAAGTGCTCATCTCTTTTTAGTTTCATAGCTATGCCATCGGCTATTTTATAATCTTCTAATGCCCTGTTTGTTGGACCTGAGATTATGAGTGGAGTTCTTGCCTCATCTATAAGAATACTATCGACTTCATCGACTATCACAAAGTTATGGTTTCTTTGAGCCATATGTTCAGAAGAGTAACTCATGTTATCTCTTAGATAATCAAAGCCAAACTCATTATTTGTACCATATGTAATATCACATCTATAAGCTTCTCTTTTTTTCTCTGGTTCAGAGTTACTCTCTAAGACCATACCAACTGAAAAACCTAGAAAGTTATACAATTGTCCCATTTCAGTAGCATCTCTAGATGCAAGATAATCATTGACTGTAACTAAATGCACGCCACGGCCTGTCATTGCATTTAAAACTATAGGGAGAGTTGCAACAAGTGTCTTACCCTCTCCTGTTTTCATCTCAGCAATTCTACCTTCATGAAGAACCATGCCACCAATAAGCTGAACATCAAAATGCCTCATATTTAAGACTCTTTTGCCAACTTCTCTAGTGATTGCAAATGAGTCTTCTAGGACATCATCTAAACTCTTAGCATCTTCTAAAACACTACTTCTTAGCTCGTTAAATGCACTCTTTAACTCATCATCACTTAGCGCTTCGTACTTACTCTCTAGAGCATTTATATTTTCTACTCTTTTAGCGTATTTCTTTAGTTCACGATCATTTGAAGTTCCAAAGATCTTACCCATTAATGCCTGTAGCATTCTCAACCTTAATACAGATTGGTACACAACAAGTGCATAGCAATCATCGAAATTGCCGACATTTTAACACACTAATAATTATAATAAGCATAAATCCTAAAATGAGTTATTTTAAAGCTTATACTAAATAATATGTAAACAGCCCCTTAGATATAATTTTAAAAAAAGGAACTTTATGAAACATGTATATCTACTGCTCTTTAGCTTCTCTCTTAGCTTTGCATCCTTTGACACCCTGCGCTCTTTTGATGCCGCATTTACTCAAAGTGTGACTGATGATAAAAATAAAACGCTAACCTATAAGGGCCATATAACTGCTTCAAAACCACAAAATGCTTTGTGGAAATACAAAGAACCAATTCAAAAAGATGTCTATATAAATAGCCATCAAGTAACAATTGTTGAACCTGAAATAGAGCAAGTTATCATAAGAAGTATAGATTCTAGTTTAGATTTTTTCAAAATGATAAAAAACGCTAGAGAGATAAAAAAAGATATGTATGAAGCTAGTTTTGAAAAAAAAATGTTTATAATAACTACAAAAGAAGATTTTATTGAATCTATTTCATATATAGATGAGTTTGAAAATAAAGTTAAGATAGAGTTTTTTAATCAAGTGCAAAACAAAGAGATTAAGAAAGAGATTTTTACGCCAAATTACCCGTTAGATTTTGATGTGATTAGAGACTAAGAGATGAAGATTTAACTCCATCTCTGTATAAACTTAAGCTAGTTTGTAGTCTTTTATAAGGTTAAAATTCAGATATTTATAAATCTCTCCCTCTTTTCCAACAATCTTTTTAGTTTTTTCTATATACTCTGCAGCAGTTGGAAGACGACCTAGTATCGCACAAACAGCCGCTAGTTCTGCTGAGCCTAGATATACTTGAGCGCCCTTACCCAAACGGTTATCAAAGTTACGAGTTGAAGTTGAGAAGACTATAGCGTTATCCTCAACTCTCGCTTGATTACCCATACATAACGAACACCCTGGTATCTCAGTTCTAGCACCAGCCGCACCAAAGATAGCGTAGTAACCATCCTCAGTTAGCTGTTTTTCATCCATCTTAGTTGGAGGGCAAACCCAAAGTCTAGTAGGAACAGGGCCCTCGCCTTTTAGTACTTCGCCTAAAGCACGATAGTGACCGATATTTGTCATACATGAACCAACAAAAACTTCGTCTATCTTGTGAGGTCTGTTAGATGCTAGTACTTCACTTAGAGTTGCAACATCATCTGGATCGTTTGGACAAGCGATAATTGGCTCTTTAATCTCATTTAAGTTGATCTCTAAAACAGCTGCATACTCTGCATCTGCATCTGGCTTCATAAGAGTAGGATTTGCTAACCATTCCTTCATCTTATCTATTCGTCTTTGAATCGTTCTTTTGTCTTCATAACCAGCTTCAATCATAGACTCTAGTAGAGTTACATTTGATTTTAGGTACTCTATAACTGGCTCGTTATCTAGTAGAACTGTACAAGCCGCTGCACTTCTCTCAGCCGAAGCATCTGAGAGCTCAAACGCTTGCTCAGCTTTTAGAGTTGGTAAGCCCTCAATCTCTAAGATGCGACCTGCAAAGATGTTTTTCTTACCCTTTTTCTCAACTGTTAAAAGCCCCTCTTTTATAGCTTGATGCGGTATAGCATTTACAAGGTCACGAAGTGTGATACCTGGTTGCATCTCTCCACTAAAACGCACTAAAACAGACTCTGGCATCGTAAGTGGCATAGAGCCAGTTACACCTGCAAAAGCAACTATTCCAGAGCCTCCAGGAAAGGAGATTCCTATTGGAAAACGAGTATGACTATCTGCTCCAGTTCCTACACTATCTGGTAGAACCATTCTGTTTAACCATGAGTGGATAACTCCATCACCTGGGCGAAGTGCTACACCAGAACGGTTTGACATAAAGTCAGGCAGAGTATGATGCATAGTTATATCTGATGGCTTTGGATAAGCTGCCGTATGGCAAAAAGATTGCATAACGAGATCTGCATTAAAGCCAAGAGCTGCGAGTTCTTTTATCTCATCACGAGTCATTGGTCCAGTTGTATCTTGAGAACCAACAGTTGACATCTCAGGTTCTACGTACATACCTGGGCGAACTCCAGCTAGTCCAGATGCACGACCTACCATCTTTTGAGCTAGAGTATATCCTTTGCCGCTATCAGCTGGTTGCTCTGCTGTTAGAAATATATCACTTTGAGGCATTTTTAAAACGCTGCGAGCTTTAGAAGTTAATCCTCTGCCGATAATAAGCGGGATACGCCCCCCAGCTCTAACTTCATCTGTTATAGTGTTAGGATTTAGTTTAAAAGTAGCAATGCACTTGCCGTTTTTGTGAGCTTCACCTTTATATGGATAGAGCTCTATAACATCGCCCATCTCCATCTCTGATACATCAAGTTCAAGTGGCAAAGCACCAGAATCCTCAGCAGTTGCAAAAAAGATTGGAGCAATTGTGCTACCTAAAACCACACCGCCAGTTTTTTTGTTTGGAACACCTTTTATGCTCTCTCCCATATGCCACTGAACCGAGTTTATACCTGATTTTCTTGAGCTTCCTGTTCCAACAACATCGCCTACATAAGCTACAGTGTTACCTTTTTTCTTAAGCTCAGCTATAATGCCCATAGGATCATCCATCTTAGCAGTTAACATTGAGTTAGCATGGACTGGAATATCTGAACGAGTAAAAGCTTCTGATGCAGGAGATAAATCATCAGTATTTGTCTCGCCATCTACTTTAAAAACTGTTACAGTGATTTTATCTGCTAGCTTTGGCTTTGAGGTAAACCACTCAGCATTCGCCCATGAAGTCATAACTTCAGTTGCAGCCTTGTTACCAGCTTTGTGTAACTCTTCTACATCATTAAATGCATCATAAACAAGAAGAGTGTGAGATAGCGCTTCTGTAGCTGCACTGACTACATCTTTGTTTGAAGATTTCAATGCATCTATCATAGGTTTAACATTGTAGCCACCTAGCATCATGCCTAGCATTTCAACTGCTCTTTGAGGAGATATTGCTTCTATTTTAACATTCTCGTTGGCAATATCATTTAAAAATGCCGCCTTAACATAAGCTGCATCATCAACTCCAGGCGATACACGATTTGTCAGTAAATCAAGTAATTCATCTGTGCAATCACTCTTTATAAGCTCAATAACTTCTGCTGTTTGCTCTGCACTTAGAGGTAATGGAGGAACACCTAGTGCTTCTCTCTCATTTACATGTGCTTTATAATCTTGCATAAATGCCATAGTTAATCCTGTATATTTAATTTGAATGATTATAACCTAATAAGTAAACTCAAAATAAAGAGTGTTACTAATATACTCATATTTTAAGTATATTCACCTTTATATGTGTATATTAGTAACAGCACAAAATTCTCCAATATTATTTTTTATGCTAATATTTACTTTATATATTAGTAATGGAGCATATTATGAACTTATTTAGAGAAGAGAGTGATTCATTTGGTAGGCTTGAAGTACCCTCAGATATGTACTACGGTGCGCAATCTGCAAGGTCACTTATAAACTTTCCCATAGGAGTAGAAACTATGCCAAAGCCTCTTATAAGGGCATTAGCAATAGTAAAACAATCATGTGCTAAGGTCAATATGGATTTAGGTCTTCTAGAAGCTAAGATAGCAAAAGCAATTATTGAGGCAGCCGGTGAAGTTATGGAGGGTAAGTTTGATGAACACTTTCCTCTCTCAGTGTGGCAAACAGGTTCTGGTACTCAAAGTAACATGAATGCAAATGAAGTAATATCTAATCGAGCAATTGAGATTTTAGGTGGTGTTATTGGTTCAAAAGATCCAGTCCATCCAAATGACCACTGCAATATGGGTCAATCCTCAAACGATGTGTTTCCAACAGCTATGCATATAGCGGCAGTTGAAGAGATTACAAACAAACTGCTACCCGCTTTAAAATATATGCACGCAGAGCTAGATAAAAAATCTAAGTCATTCGAGCATATTGTTAAAATTGGCCGTACGCATACTCAAGATGCCACACCTTTAACTTTAGGACAAGAGTTTTCAGGCTACAGTGCACAAGTAGCCAACTCTATCCGTAGAGTTAAAGCTATACTTCCTGCTCTGCTTCAGTTAGCACAAGGAGGAACTGCTGTTGGTACTGGAATGAACTCAGTAAAAGGCTTCGATAAAGCATTTGCCGCGCAAGTTGCTAAAACTATAAACATTCCCTTTGTCACAGCCCAAAATAAATTTGAAGCACTAGCTGCTCATGATGCTATCGTTGAAGCAAGTGGAGCTTTAAATACCATAGCTGTAAGTATGATGAAAATTGCCAATGATATTCGGTTTTTGGCATCTGGACCTAGATGCGGTATTGGGGAGATAAGTCTGGCTGAGAATGAACCTGGTTCCTCCATCATGCCTGGAAAAGTAAACCCTACACAAAGCGAAGCTCTGACAATGATATCAGCACAAGTGATGGGAAATCATACAACTATCTCCATAGCAGGCTCGAACGGACATTTTGAGTTAAATGTATTTAAGCCAGTCATGATTTACAATCTGCTTCAATCGATCCGCCTACTTAGTGATGGATGCCAAAGTTTTACTGCTAGATGTATAGAAGGTATAACGGCTAATGAAGAGCGTATAGCAAAACTAAGAGATGAGTCACTTATGCTCGTAACTGCACTAAATCCTCATATAGGATACGATAACGCTACAAAAATAGCTAAAAAAGCCCATAAAGATGGTTCAACTCTGCTTGAGGCTGCACTAGCACTTGGACTTGTAACAGAAGAACAATTTAAGGAGTGGGTAGTTCCAAAAAACATGATAAGCCCTAAAGAGCTATAAATTTCTTTTTTAACTCGACTTCTATAAGCTTTAACCTCGTCCTATAAGGCTTTAAAGTATCTCCGTGAGGTTTTAGCCTCACTTGGCGTGATAAACTAATTTCGTTCCCAAGTTCTAAGAGTGAGGATTATTTCACAATCTCTCACTATAATATCTCACGAATCCCTTTACTGTTTGGTGAAGATAATACACCCTCGCCTTCTAGTTGTTCTACTATCCTAGCTGAGCGATTGTAACCTACTTGGAGTCTTCTTTGTAAGTAAGAGATAGAAGTCTTTCTATCCATAACCACTATGCTTTTTGCCTCATCATAGAGTGGATCTAACTCTTCGTATGTCTCGCCTCTTTGGCTTCCATCAGAGTCATCATCTTCAACTAAAAAGCTCTTATCATAGTTAGGGCCTCTTTGTGACTTTATAAAATCTACAATTTTTTCTATCTCACTCTCTGAACTCCACGGAGCATGAAGTCTTACAAGTCCAGTGGATCCTGGAGGAGTAAAGAGCATATCTCCACGACCTAGGAGCGACTCTGCTCCCATCTGATCTAAGATGATTTTACTATCTACTTTTTGTCCAACTCTATATGATATACGAGACGGTAAGTTTGCTTTTATAAGTCCTGTGACAACATCTACAGATGGTCTTTGAGTTGCAACGATCAGGTGGATGCCCGATGCTCTTGCCATTTGAGCAAGTCTTGCTATTGAGTGCTCAACATCTTTTCCACTTGTCATCATTAAGTCTGCTAGCTCATCTATGATAACTACTATATAAGGAAGATGCTCGCCACCCTCTTTCTTAACTTTGTCATTGTAGTTTTCAATATTTTTAGTTCTTGTCTCACTCATAAGTTCATAACGGCGTTCCATTTCTGAGACCATATTGTTTAGCGCTACTATGGCTTGTTTTGCCTTTGTTATGACTGGAGTTAAAAGGTGTGGAATGCCATTGTAGATGGAGAACTCTAGCATCTTAGGGTCTATCATAAGAAGTCTTAGCTGATCTGGAGAGTTTTTATATAAAAGTGAGAGTATCATAGCGTTTATACCAACACTTTTCCCACTTCCTGTAGTTCCAGCAATTAGTAGATGCGGTAGCTTTTTAAGATCAGTTATAAAAGGTTTCCCAACTATATCTTTACCCAAAGCGATAGTTAGCGGAGATGCTGACTCTTTAAAGAGTTTAGAATCAAGTAGTTCACGAATATAAATAGTCTCAACTGTTTCATTTGGTATCTCGATGCCAACTACATCTTTTCCAGGTATGGGAGCTTGGATGCGGATAGTCTCCGCTGAGAGTGCCATAGCTAGGTCATCTTGAAGATTTAAAATCTTACTTACTTTAACATTTGCCGCTGGTTTAAACTCAAAAGTTGAGACAACAGGACCGGCATAAGTCCTTACAACATCACCATCAATTTTAAAGTGCGCAAGCTTTTCTATAAGATAGCGAATTTTATCATCTATCTCATTTTCATCTACAGAGTGAGTCTTTGTTTCTACCTTTTTTAGAAAATCTACTGATGGAAGGATGAAATTTTTAGGTTTTTCGACTTCTCCTTTTTCCATAGCTTCTAAAAGTTTTTTATTTTCTTCCAATTCATCTATAACTAAAGCATTTTTTTTCTCTTTAATCTTTGCGGCAACTTCTAGTATAGTTTGTGTAGTATTCTCTAGCTCTTTTTCTTCTGGTTTATTATAAAGTTCTTGAACTATCTCTTCTGTCTCATAGTTTTGAAGTTCTTCTATCTTACTCTCTTTTACTTCATCTGTTTTTTTATTAAAACTCTCTCTTGTATAGCTTGGTGCATCATAGATGTTGTTGTTTTCTTCTTCATAGCCACTATCTGGCAACTCTTGATAAACTATTTTCTCTCTTTTTTTTAATTTGTTCTTAGAGAGTTGTCTGATGGTTGATGCTATGTCATGCATGCTTTTATCTAAAAACATAAGAGTAGATACACAAGTAATGATAAACCAAAATACCCAAAGTCCAAAAAGCCCAATAAAAGGTGCTAAAAAGTCAACAAACTCTCCACCTGCAATACCTCTTAACTTGTCATTTATCAGCATAGCTTGAGCTAAAAGAAGTGATGAAAATATTAAAAAAGAAGCTAAAACTAACTCTAATTTTCTAAGACTATAAGAAGTGTCTCTGTAGAGATAGTAAAGAGGAAAAAGTAGAGCCAATATATAGATATAAGATACATAGCCAAAATATTTTTGATTGTAAGATGCAAAGATAGAACCATAACTACCTATAAACCCACTCTCTCCAAAAATAGTTGCAAAACCTAGATAGATTAAAATTCCAAATGTGATAATAAATAGAGTCTCTTTCAATACGAGTTGCCTTTAAGATGTGGATGATTGTTTTATAGATGAAGTATAGCCAAAATCGTTCCAGTAAGGAACTTTTTTGGCAATATGCAATAAAAATTAATGCTATGAAAAACCTACAAGTAGTTTACAAGGCTTAACTTTGAAACTTTTCCTACAGTTGAGAGCATAGCCTCATAGTTTAGCGAGAGTTGTGTTAAAGTGAGCGATGCCTCAGCTAAATCTGTATCTATAACAGATGAACGAAGAGTCATAGTGCTTATCTCTAAGAGTTCTACTCTCTCTTTAGAGAGCGTTAGTGCATTTGATTGTGATCCTACCATTGAATGTGCTCTAAAAATATGATCTTGTAAATCATCCATCATCGCGATGGCATTTTCTATACCGATGTTTCTAAGATCTCCACTTGAGCTATCTGGATATAACTTGTAGTTTTCAACTGACGTAACCATAGCATCTAAAGTTTTGAAAAAGTCTGTTTTTGGGTCTCGAATAGCTATACCATTGTTAGCATTAAATGTCATTACAGATGCAGGAGCAGAAAAATCTCCACTATTTATATCATGAATGGACATAGAAGCTTGAGTATCAGAAGTTCCTATTTCTTGAAACTGTATTTTTCCATCATAGCTTAAAAATGTACGCCCAACAAGATCAGATGAAGCTATTGCAGTATCATATTCACCGGCAGTACCAGCAGGAAAAGCGTTTGCTGGTATGTTTCCTGTAGTAACCATGTTTATAACATCCATAAATTGTTTATATGTCATATCATCAGCATTTATCGCTGACCTTGGCGTGTCCATATTAAAAATTTCATAGTTAGTAGCACCGCCATCTAGTGAGAAGGTAGAGCCACCACCTAGAGTATTTTTAAGGTCTATCTGTACATCAAATGCGGCACCAGTTACATTTGTACCAGTAAGTTTAAATGTAGTTCCAGCGAGTGAACCAACATTAGGCGCTTGTGTCAAATCTGCAACTTCAGATAGCTTTGTAGAGTTTTGAGCAAAAGCATTGTTCCCTTTTAGTATTTGCGGAACTGTTGATGATAATTTAGAACCATTTTTTTCAAAATTTGTTCTATCATAAACTATACCTTCTATATTCGTAGCCGTATTAGCAGCAGATGTGTAACCAGATTTAATAAATTCTTTTACGTATAGATCTGGATTTGCTGCTGTACTCGTCCCTGTCATAATTTTATTAAAATCATTCTCTCCATCATCTAGAAGATTGATATCAGTTATATTTGCAGCGCCTCCGCCACTAAAATCAACTGCTCCGACCATATGAAAGTCAAGTTTACTAGAACCTTTTATCTTATCTTCAACTACTATTTGCCCTGAACTATTTAATGTTACATTTACAATCTTTAAGTTAGGTGTGTTGCCAAAAGCATTTCCAATTTGAGTTAAAAGTTCATCAATTTTTTGGTCATCTGTCATTGCTATCTTTTGTTTGAATGCCACTCCATCACTTTTAGCGCCACTTATATAAAAATAGTGATCATTTGAAGGGGTTGAAGTATTGTCTGTATCACCCATTAGATTACGAATAGTACTGTTTGGAGTAAGAGCAGAAGGAACTCCAACATCTGTAGGACCTTGAAGAGCTGGATATTTTGAAATTAAATTTGAATTTACCACATTACTTGTAATTGTTCTCTTTGTTAAGCTCTCTTCTCCTAAAAAAAGATCTGCACCAGAAATATTGTATCGCTGCTGTGCATTTGAGCCTAAAAAAGAATTTAATGAGCCATTATTTCCATTGTATGTTCCATCATCAGATATTGGTTTTATATCTACCGCGGTTCCAGAGAAGAGAAACTGGCCGTTTATAGATGTGTTTGATAGATTTTTAAGATGGTCCTCTATGACTCTAAGTTCCTGTGCAACAGCATCTAATGATGTTGCACTATTAGTTGCGTTGGCTGCTTGGAGCAATAGTGTTCTCATGCGGTTCATTGTTGTCTCAAACTCATTTAAAACAACATCTGTTTGGTTTGCTATTTTATAACCACTCTGAGTACTTTTTTTAATCTGTCCAATAGTTGAGAGTTCATTATCAAGCCTCATTGTCTCAGCAAATGTTCTAACATCATCTTTTGCATACTGGATTTTCAACCCTGAAGCTATCTGCTTGTTGACATCAAAAAGTTTTTTATTAATCTTGGAATTGTTTGCTCCATAGAGACTTTCATAGTACATACTAGATGTAACTCTCATAACGAACCTCCGTTTACTTTTATTCTATATAAATCTTTTTATTGTTTAAATCTAAGCAATAAAAGTTCCATAGGCTATAATCGACCAAATGTTATTTACTTTTAAGGATTATACCACTATCATTCCTTCTTCTTTTTTATCAGCCGATGTGGAGAAATGGTAAACTCAGTTGATTCAAAATCAACCGCTTCACGGCTTGCCGGTTCAAGTCCGGCCATCGGTACCACTGCTTTATAAAAAAGAAAAACTACCTTGCATAAGCTTTATTTTTATGCCCATTTTCATCATAATCTAGTATGGCTAATATACTTTTTTTGTTCATCTTTCTAGCAAAGTCTATAGAAGAAAAACCCTTTTCATCTGTCGCATTTTGATCTGCACCGTGTTTTAAAAGTAGCTTTACAATTTCTATACGACCATAAGATACAGCTGCCATAAGTGGAGTAAATCTACTTCTTCTGTTTGTACAGTTGACATCAACACCTTTTTCAAGTATAAAATTTACCATATCAATGTTGTTGTACGTCACTGACATGTCAAAAACACTAACACCTTCATCATCAAAATCATAAATATCAGCACCACTCTCAACTAAAAGAAAAAGTAAATCCATATCACATCTGTTTCTGATGGCATAAGCTAAAACTGACTCTCCAGTGTCATTGGCATCATTCACATTACCACCACTTTTTATGTATTTTTTAACACCAATAAAATCATTTTTTTTTAAAATTTCTATCCATTTTTGCACAATATTCTCTTTTTTGTATTTTAACTTTAAAATTATTATAACCAGAAATATATGATACTTAAATTTTGGCAATAGTTTTTTTAGTATAATAATCATAATAAACTATAAAGAGGAAAATCTTGGAAATTATAGAAACAAAAAAAGCTTTTAAGACACTAATACAGAAGATAAAAGTAAACATTTTAAGCTATCAAGATCCTTTGGCTTTTGGTATTTGTAAAATAGATTTACTAGAGAAAAATAGACAAAAGACACCTCAGGCAGCATATCTTGTAGCTAATTCTAATGAAAATTTTGCAAGTGCAGCTATTTTTATACAAGCACTAAAAGAGCAAGAAGTAGAAGTGAATTTCAATAAAAATGAGGTTGTATGTGATATAAATGAAGCTTTTTTAAAGAGTTGTTTAAATGCTTTTACTCCATATATTGATGAAGCACATGGAGATTCACATAAAAATATTCAAACTATTTTAGCATTATATGAGCAAGTATTAAATAACACTTTTTTAGATGGCAGATATAAAGTAACATTTATTTTTAAAGATGATTCAATAAGAAGTCTTGAAGCCACTTCTTTAAATCTATCTATATTAAATACACTTAACTAATACTACTTTTTACTTATAATCTTCATTTTATAAATATAAGATTATAATAGTGACCAAATAGTCTTTACATATAAAAATAAAACTAGGAGTTTTCATGAATATTTCAAACAATATCTCATCAATAGCTGCTCATCAAAGTATGATGAATACAAATGCAAATAACATAGCAAATGTAAATACAGATCGATTTACTCCATCAGACACAAGAATGTCAAGCAACAATGGTTCAGTCACAGCCAATGCAAGAATGTCTGACGATTCTGGATCTATGAGAAGTCAAACAGATTTAGCTAAAGAAATTCCAGACCAAATGATAGTCCAAGGTGCGACTGCGGCAAATGTAACTTCTATAAAAACACAAGATGAGATGCTAGGCTCACTCTTAGATATAAAGGCTTAAAAGCTTTTATATCTAACGCGTTAAAATATTCATACTCTTTAAGTTTCTTAGTATGCTGGAGTTTTCGTCATAGTTTGGTAAGTCATTTCCAAATTCAAGCGTGCTAAAGATAGTTTTTCCGACAACCGCTCTGCCTCTAACTCCATTTTCTATAGTTTTAACACCCCAAGTATTATGAAAAATGATTATCTCTTCACCCAAAAATCCTACATAAAGGACTATATGGCCCTTGATATACAGAAGTGTCTCAAAAGGTATTGCTTTTTCTTTTATGACAGATATCTTTTCATCATCACTAAGGTTTTCTAAACTGATAATTTCACCTACTCTAGCTTGTTGACTTGAATTTCTAGGAAGCCAAATGCCAAAAGGAGCGTACATATCCCTAAGCATTGATGAACAATCTCTTTGTCCATACATTCCGCCCCATCCATAATTATCTTTAAAAACTTCCTTCATTACAACATTTAATGAGTCACCATCAAGAGTTAAAACCTCTTTCTTTGCTATATTTTTAGAGATTTTAACTCTCTCAAAAAGTGGCTTAGAGTTTTTATATGAAGATATAGCTAGTGCCATATAACTCTCTTCATCTTCAGATATAAGAGCTAAAAGAGTTCCTAGTTTTGAAGTAAAAAGAAAATTACCATTTGAGTCGTATATAGCTTGATTGTCTTTTATAAAAAATATTTGCTGTGCGTTTTGCCAAGCATCTGTATGTTCTTTTTGCAAAAAAACAACTTCACTAGACTTTATCCAGCCAGATGCAAAGCTGCTAAAAGCATAAAGCCACTCTCTATCTTTTGAGTAGTGAGATACCAAAATAGGTTTGTTTGCCCCAAGAGTTGAGTTTTGCAGATAGTCAAAAGGAAAACCTTCCCCAGCTATATTTGGATCTCTTAGCAGTGGCTTAGTAGTAGGGAAAACTCTCATATCTACATGCCTCAAGGTTATAGCTCTTGTACTTAGAGAGCCATAGTCATCAAAGTTTGAGTTTGTTTGCATCTTAGTAAAAAATTCTTGGTCTATTGGATGAAAATTTTCTGCATAACTGTTTTTTGCTCCATAAGCTCTAAATGGCCACATAACACTCTCTAGAGACTCTCTAGGCTTTTCATTGTTCCACACACTAAAGTAGTGCTTTTCATATTTGCTCTGAATTTTTTCTTTTTCTCTCTTTTTTGGTGCATTTCTTGTAAAAAATTCCACATCTTGAGGTATATTTGTTACTTCATATATCTCTATATTTTTTTTCTCAAGCTTTTTGATAGCACTCTCTTTTGTTGCACAAGAAATAAAAAACATACTAACTATAACTAAAACAATATATCTCAAACTTTTATCCTAATCGACATCCCCAAATCTACTAACAACTCTACCTAGAACCTCTATTTCATTGAGGTTTAGTGTTTGTGTTGAGTAGACTGGATTGTCAGAAATTATATCTATCTTTCCATCTATACGCTTTTGAACTCTTTTTATAAAAAGTCCAGCATCAGTTCTTATAATAAAGATGCCACCTCTTTGCAAATCGGTCTTTGTTCTGTTTATAAAAATAATGTCATTATAACTAAAAGTTGGTTCCATAGAATCACCTGTAACATTTAGAGCCTCTATGTTTTTAAGTTCACTCTCTCCACCTAAGAGAGCTACAAAACTCTCAGGTAGTTCTAGCTCTTCTATATTTTCATACTGCTCATCAGCTCCACCACCAGCAGATGCATTTACTTCACTTAGGTATCTAACCATATAGAACTTGTTAGTTGCTTCCACTAGACTCTCAGGCGATTGACCATAGAGCATCCAGTTTATAGAGATTCTTCTCGCTGCACAAAAGTCCATCAGTTCACCAAAAGGGACTTTATTTCTTTTTTTCATAGTTGCGAAGTTCATCTGTGAAACTCCTAAAACATCAGCTACATCTTTATCAAAAATCTTTTTTGAACCAAACTCTGCTGATATGATGCTCTTTATCTCTTCAACGATATCTAAAAAGTTTTTCATGTCATTTCTCCTAGATTTTCTAACACTATACTAGGTTTTTGCCATTATGTCAAAATATATTTGACATTTTGTCATATTTCTACAAATAACTTGTAGAAATGTATATAATTTAGTAATTAATTTGAAGGATGTGTTATGAAAATTGAGATTGCACAAGATCTATTTGAGAGATTTGAGAGTTATATAGGATTTTTAGCGAGTAAAATTTTCTAAATTACTTTTTACTCTCTTTTATATCTTGTTTATTATTATCTTCTTGTCTTTTGAACTCTGCTTCTCTTTGAGCAGATTTGTTTTTATGGTAACCGCCAAAGACAAATATCATAAAGATAACAAAAAGTATAACCATTATAGTATCTATAACTGGGTGCATTATGATTCCTTAAAGCTAGAGTAGTTTTGCCTGATGGCATCGTATAGAACTATACCAGTGCTTATGGCTAGATTTAGACTTCGTCCATCTTTTGTCATGGGTATAGTTATGTTTTGGCTCTTATATTTATTTAGTATTTTTTCATCTATCCCTGCTGTTTCACTTCCAAAAAAGATAAAATCACCTTTTTTAAATTCAGCTTCAAAGTAAGGTCTGTCAGTTTTTGTCGTAGCAAAGTGAGCATTGTTTGTTATTTCGTTATTAAGAAAAAACTCATCTATACTTTCCCAAACATGCAGATCAAGCTTACTCCAGTAGTCAAGTCCTGCTCGTCTGACTGCTTTTTCATCCATATCAAAAGCTATAGGTTTTATAATATGCAAAGCCACTCCAGCATTTACGCAAAGTCGCCCTATTGCGCCCGTATTGTTTGGAATTTGAGGATTTACTAAAACTAAATTGAACATTTAAAAAATTACTGTTTTGTTGGCATAAACAAAGATTCTATCTTCAAGTGCTAACTTTAGAGCACGGGAGAGGACTACTTTTTCAACATCTCTTCCTGAACTTTGCATATCTCTCCAACTATATGCATGGTCTACGTGGATAACTTCTTGAGCTATGATTGGACCCTCGTCAAGGTTGTTATTTACAAAGTGTGCAGTTGCACCAATGATCTTAACACCTCTGTTATAAGCTTGTTTATAAGGGTTTGCACCTATGAAAGCTGGTAAAAAAGAGTGGTGAATATTGATGATTTTATCTTGATATGCTTCTACAAACCTAGGAGTAAGTATGCGCATATATTTTGCTAATACTATATAATCAATATCGCTAAAACTATCGATGCATTTCATGATTTTTTGTTCGTGTTCTAACCTCTCATAGCCCTCATGTGAAACAGTGATATATGGAATGTTAAATCTGCCTACAAAAGATTCTAAATCATCATAGTTTGAGATAACTGCTAAGATATTTGCATCTAGCTCCCCTGCTTCATATCTTATAAGAATATCGCCTAAGGCATGAAGCTCTTTCGTCGCCATAATAATGATGTTTTTCTTTTTTGGGTCTATTAGTTTTATATTTGCATCACTTGGGAGTGTTTTCATGAGGTCAGCTCTTAGATTTTTAAAATCTATCTCTCCATCAACTACACTTCTCATAAAAAATTTATTGTTTTCTTTATCCACAAACTCACTGTTTGATAGCATATTTAGGTTGTGGTTACAAAAAACAGTAGATATCTTATGAACTAATCCCATCTCGTCATTTGCATCTATCAAGACTCTATATTGACTCACTTTTGTTTTCCTTTTTTCAACTCTTCTTTTCTTAATTCTATATTTGCTAAAACATACTCTAAAAAGTTTAGAGTCATATCTACTTTAGCATCAATGCCCGTGTTATTTGGTGCTTGAAAACCTTCAAAAAGGACTAACATTCTCTCTTTTAGAGAATTTAAAAAAGACTCTTCACTCTCCATTGATGCTAAATCATTTTCTTCGTTTTCTTCTATCTCTTCACAGGCTTCCTCAACCTCTTTTTCCTCTTTTATCATTGAGGATGCTAAGAGAGAATGTCTTTTTGGCATATCTTCACTTTGGACTTTTTTAACTTCTATGGAGCTGTTTAGGACTTTTTTTGTAGTCTCATTATCTTCCATCTCTGCTAAAGTTGATAGTATTACATCTTTTAATTCCATGATTTTAATAACCACCTTTCAAACTCTTTAAACTCAACATCAGCTTCCATTTTTACAAAAAAATCTCTCATCTGAGTATTTAAGTTTGAGAATTTTTTTCTCTCACCTTGAAGTCTTTTTATAGCGATTTTGGCTTCACTATTTGTAGGATCTTTTTGCAAAATCTTTTTATAAATCTCCAAGGCATCTTCTTTTAAACCTTGGAGTTCATAGATATTTGCTAGCGTGAGAGTCTGCATCTAAATTTTTATCTTACTATATAGTTAGCGATGATAGAACCCATCTCGCTAGTTGAGCAGACCTCTTTAGCATCAAACTGTGCTAAATCCTGAGTTCTATAACCCTCGCTTAGTGCTCTTTTGATTGCATCATCTATCTTATTTGCTGATGCTATCTCATTAAGCCCATATCTTAACATCATAGATGCAGATGCGATAGTTGCTATTGGGTTTGCGATGCCTTGACCTGCGATATCTGGTGCTGAACCGTGGATAGGCTCATAAACACCTATTTTTGCTCCAACAGATGCTGATGGAAGAAGACCGATAGAGCCTGATAACATACTAGCCTCATCACTTAGTATATCTCCAAAAATATTTCCAGTTAACATTACATCAAACTGTCTTGGATCTCTTATAAGTTGCATTGCAGCGTTGTCAACATACATGTGGCTGAGTTCTACTTCTGGGTACTCTTTTGCAACTTCTATAACCGTATCTCTCCAAAGTTGAGAGACATCTAGAACATTTGCTTTATCAACTGAGCAAACTCTTTTAGATCTCTGCATTGCTATCTTAAAAGCTTGATGTGCTATGCGTACTATCTCATCACGAGTGTAAACCATAGTGTTCCAACCCTTATCAGCAGTTCTGCCCTTTGGTTCTCCAAAGTAGATGCCACCAATCAGCTCACGAACAACCATCAAATCAACACCTTTTACAACTGATGCCTTAAGCGATGATGCATTTATAAGTTCATCATAAACAACGGCTGGACGCAAGTTTGCATACACACCTAGTTCTTTACGGAATCTAAGAAGTCCACTCTCTGGTCGCATCTCACGAGGAAGCGCATCCCATTTTTCTCCACCTATAGCACCAAAAAGGACTGCATCTGAACTTAGTGCAATATTTATAGTCTCTTGTGGTAGTGGATTTCCTGTGATATCATAAGCACATCCGCCCATAAGAGCCTCTTCATAACTAAAACTAAAATCACTACAAGATGCTACTGCATCTAAGACTTTAACAGCTTCATCTATAATCTCAGGACCAATTCCATCGCCTTTTATAAGTGCTATTTTATATTTTTTCATTATTTACCTTTTACTTCATTTTGAGCATAACTCATAAGACCACCAGCATCTATAAGCTCTTGCATAAATTCAGGGATCGGAGTGAATTTATATGTCTTGTTTGTAGTTTTATTTGTGATAGTTCCATTGTTCATATCAATACTTATGCTATCTCCTTGTGAAATCTCTGCACTCTCTTTGAGTTCAAAGATAGGAAGTCCCATATTAAAAGAGTTTCTATAAAAAATTCTTGCAAAAGTTGGAGCTATAACCGCTGCGACACCTGCTGCTTTTAGCGCTATTGGTGCGTGTTCGCGTGAGCTTCCACAACCAAAATTCTCACCTGCTACTATAACATCGCCTACGCTCATATTTTTTACAAAATCAGGATCTGCATCTTCCATTACATGTTTTGCAAGCTCTTCTGGAACCGACGTACTAAGATATCTCGCAGCGATTATCAAATCGGTGTCAATATCCCCTCCAAAAGTCCAAACTTTTCCCTCAATATTTGCTTTTTGCATACCAAATCCTACTTATATTTTTAAAATATTTTCGTGATTGTATCTAAAGTGAGTTTTGTATTAGTTTAAAAAATCTTCTCAAAACTATTGGGGCTAACAGATTGTGACCGAAATAAGCAAGATTAACTTTACTTTAGATACAATAACTACTACTTAAAAAAAGGATAATTATAACAGTGCTAACAGAAGAGACTTTAAAAAAAGATCCATTATTAAAATGCGTTAAGCAGGTATTAGATTTTTATTTTGGAGATGTTAGCTTTAAAAGCATAAGCGCTTTTTTTATCAAAAGTGATGTCTTTGATATACCTCATGCTAAAGAGATCTTAAAAAGTTTTAAACTAAACGTGCTCCAAAGAGAAATTTCAGCCGACACAATTCAGATGAGTTTTCTACCTTGCATCATCTTTGATGCTAATGACAATCCACTGCTCTACCTCAAAAAAACAAAAGACAAAGCTACCATAATAAACCCCACTGACAACAAAGAGCTTGAAATTAGCCTTGATGGGTTAAAGTTATATAAAAAAGCACTTCTTGTCTTTAGAGATACAAATCATATAAAGCAGTTAGATTCAGATAAAGAAAAATCTTGGTTTTATGAGCCTCTTCGTGCTAACTGGAGAGTATATATAGAGATAGCGGTACTTACACTGTTTATAAATATCTTCGCTCTTGCAATTCCTCTTTTTGTTATGAATATCTATAACAGAGTTGTGCCAAATCAAGCATATGAGACGCTTTTTGTCTTAGCTAGCGGGACTCTAATCATTCTTATCTTTGACATTATATTAAAGTATGCAAGAAGTCATATTATAGAAAAAGTCTCAAAAGATTTAGGACTTTTTTGGGAAGAGGAGCTTATGCGAAAGATGATGCTCATCGATACTCAGCATGACAAATATATGTCAGGAAGCAAAGCAAATCTTTTTAAAGAACTCCAGCAGGTTCGTGACTTTTTTACAAATAGATCCATGGTTCAAATCATAGACTTTCCATTTTTTATAATTGCCATTTTAGTTATCTATCTTATCTCACCTATTATCGCCGTTGTACCTTTTATTTTTGCCGTTCTTATCATTCTTTTTAATCTTTTAATGCAAAAACCTATCTCAAAACTAAGTAAAAATAGTTCTGAAAATCTCCAACTAAAATATAGCTTCATATATGAGTCAATTCAAGGCTCACAGAGTATAAAACTAAGTAATGCAACTCCATCAAGAATGCATCTATGGAGAAATATTGTAGCTTTTGCTGATGGCATTGGGATGAGGATACAGACTCTTCACACTCTCTCTATGAATATCTCTCAGTTTTTACTACAGCTTGTAGTTATTCTAGTAGTTATTTTAGGAGTTTTTGAGATCTCGGAGAAAAACTTAAGCGTCGGAGCACTTATAGCTATCACTATGCTCGCAAGCCGTGCAATGATGCCCATAGTGAACCTCTCTTCGATTGTTATTAGAACAAAAGAGATGGGTGAATCCATAGACCGCATCGATGAGTTTATGTCAAAACCAACTGAAGATAAGCAGAGCGCTGAGTCTGGGATTGGAGATCTAAAAGGAAAGATTGAGTTTAAGGATGTCACATTTGCTTTTGATGGAAGTAATCATCCTGCCATTGATAATGTCTCTTTTATGATAGAAGCTGGCGAGAGAGTTGGAATCATAGGTCAAACTGGAGCTGGTAAAAGTACGCTGCTAAACCTTCTGATGGGACTCTATAAACCTAGTTCTGGTTCTATCTATCTTGATAATCACGATATCTCAACTATTCATCCCGTAGAAATAAGACAAAACATAGGCATCATGCCTCAAGAGCCATTTTTATTTAACGCTACTATAAAAGAAAATATAGAGCTTTTTCGTCCCATCAGCAAAGAGAGAATGCTAGAGATTATCACCTTTGTGGGACTCGATGATTTGATAAAAAAGTCTGGCAAAGGCGATGCATTTCAAGTTGGAGAGAGAGGTGCAAATCTCTCAGTTGGACAGAGACACTTAGTCTCACTAGCTCGTGCAATAGCCACACAACCATCGATGCTTATACTTGATGAACCTACTTCAGGTCTTGATATTGGGCTAGAAAAAAGACTCATAGATAAATTAAAGAGTGGATTGGGCGCAGATAAGACCCTTATCGTTATCACACATAGACTAGCAGCCTTAGAGTTAGTAGATAGGATTTTAGTTATAAGCGATGGTAGAGTTGTAGCTGATGGACCAAGAGATAAGGTTTTAGAAACACTCAGAACTCCATCAAAAGGTAAACAATGAGTTATAGATATCTAGAAGAGAGAAGTTGGAACTACCGTTTTTTTGTACTTCCTATCATTGTTTTTATAACTGTTTTTTTAGTCTGGGCCTATTTTGCCCAGATTGATGAGAGTGTTAAGGGAGTTGGGAAGGTTATACCATCAGGTCAGACTAGACTTTTGCAGCACTTAGAGGGTGGGATTATCAGTGATATCTTAGTTGCCGAGGGAGATGTGATTGAAAAGGGTCAGGTATTGTTTAGAATCAAAAATCAGTACTTTATATCTGAGCAGAGAGAAAACATCATAAAACTTACAGCTTATCAAGCCAAACTAAAGAGAATAACCGCCCTACTTCAAGAGGAAAAAGAGTTAATTTTTGATAAAGATACTTATCAAAGTATCCCAATTATTATAGAGAATGAGATTGCTTTATTTGAGTCTCAAAAGAGAAGAGATAGCTCTGAACTCTCAATATTACAAGAGCAACTTAACCAAAAAAAAGCTAGGTTAAAAGAGCTTGAAGTAAGACTTGAAAATCTAACTATAGAATATAACTTATCAGAACAAAATATGAAAATCCAAGAAGAACTTAGTAAAAAAGGTGCAATATCCAAAGAAAAATATCTACAAAATCTATCTGTAAAACAAAAATTATACACTCAACTGCAAGAAACAAGATATACGATGCCTGTTTTAAAGACCGAAATACAAGAATTTTTCAACAAGATAGATTCTAAAAAATTAGACATCAGATCTAACCTACTTCAAGAAAATAGTGAAGTGCAAATTGAGATAAAAAAACTACAAGAGCTTATGCAGACAGATGTTGATAGAGATGCGAGGATAGCAGTTACAAGTCCCGCAAAAGGAATAGTAAATAAAATCAATTATAACACCATCGGTGGTATCGTAAAATCTGGCGATACTATCGCTGAGATATCTCCTCTTGATGATGAACTAATGATAGAAGCTAAGATAAACACTGCTGATAGAGCGTATATTTATCCTGGCCAAGATGTTTTTATTGAGATTACTGCTTATGAATCTTCTAAATATGGCCTCGTAAAAGGGAAACTCATAGGAATATCACCAGATAGTTCAACTGATGATAAGGGCGGTAGTTACTACACTATAAAAGTAAGAGCAAATAACTATAAATTTGATGACAATTCTCCAATACTAATAGGAATGACTGCAAATGTGAATATATTAACAGGAAAAAGGACTATACTGCACTACTTACTAAAACCTATGAAAGATATTAAATATAAGGCTTTAACTGAACATTAAAGTTTCCCATTATTGTATATATTTAAATATAAGAACATTTTGGGTACAATATTGACTATTTTTAAAGACATTATTTAAAAAACATGGTAAGTATTTTTTGTAAATAGAAAATACACATTTCAAGGAAACTACATGAAGAGTGCTAAATCAACAACTTCTACAAAGGATTAAAATAGTGTTTAGTTTTATAAAGATGATTAACGGCTTAATGACTAAATTGAAACAAAACAAAAGATTGTGGTTTACAACTATTTTTATAGTAGCTTGTACAGGAATAGGCTTGGCTCTATTTATGCTAATAAGAACAACAGACAACATCTCAAAAGAGGTCTATATCAGCCAAACTAATGAGTTTAATAATACGTTTAAAGATTTAGTAAAACTTCAAGAGACAAAGCTTCATGATGTTTCAATACTTGCTTCCTACGATACTACGCTTATTCAAGCTATCCAAGACAAAGATATAGAAACTATTACAAAGATAAAAGAAAATATTAACACAAAGCTAAATCAAAAAAATCAAAATACTCTTAGTATTGAAATTTATTCAACACAAAATAATGCAGAAAAATTCCGTAACTCTGTAGTATCTACTATACAGACCAAAAACAATATTTTCGGCGTAGAAGTTCTTTTTGATGGTGTTTTTTATGTCTATCTATTGCCTATTATAGAAGATGAAGTTGTTGTTGGAGTTATCCAAGCAAAAGAGAGTATTTACTCCCTCAAGGATAGTTTTGACAGAAGAGTAAAAGAGTTTACTTTCTTGCTAGATAAAAAAATGTTACCATTTCTTGCTATTAAAAATAGAGATGGCATATATAGTGACATTGGTAAAAATCACCTAGTCAATCTCAACATGCATAAAAGTAAAATAGTTTCATATATAAGTAATCTTGATGATAAAACTTTAGAATATCTATCTAACGAAAACTATATTTCTGATAAAGAGTACTTTTTAAACTCATCCATCATTAGAGATATAAATGGTGTTGATATTGGACTTATAGTCTTAGGTGAGAGCATCAATGAAAAAAGTGGTTTTATAAATATGGTTCAAAAAATGGCAAATCAAGTGGTTATGATAACTCTTGGGCTTATTGTCTCACTTTTACTGTTTTTACTTTAAGGAGATATTAGCTCATGCGTAGATTACGAATACTTAAAGTTTATGGGATTTTATGGCTATTTATATTTTTTATAGTATATTCAAATATCTCAACTATTTATGATTTTTTCCTTACTACCTTAACATTCAACATAGCTGTACTAACAGTCTTAGCCATAGGTATTGTAGTTATTTTAAAAGCTACTATGGAACTTGTGATGCTAACAGGAACATTTGCCGTTGTTCGATACAAAAAAGGTGGATCTTTAGAATTTTACCTACATGGCATAGACAAAATATTTCCAGAAAATGTTGCTAAAATGTTTGCACAAAGAGCTTCTCATCAAAATATATACTTTACACATAGTGAAGCAAAAGATGTTACAAACTGGCTTGAAGAGAAGTTTATAAATCAAAAGAGTTATATTGCTTTTTTTGTTAGTATGAGTTTAATGATAGGACTTTTAGGAACATTCTCAGGACTACTACTATCACTAAGCGAGATGGGTGGTATTGTCCTCTCACTTCAAGGAGATGTAAATCTCGGTGAAGTTATGAAAAGGTTGAATGGTCCTATTAGTGGTATGTCTGTAGGTTTTGGATCATCTTTATTTGGAGTTGCATCTGCTATCATACTTAGCGTTAAGGGATATATCCTAGAAAAAAACCAAGCTATTTTCATAGAAGATATACAAGATTGGATAAGTTCTTTGATTATAGAGTCCCCTGTGAGCTCGTCTGATGGTAGTGTTGTCAGTAGTGGTGGAGCTTCAATGTCTCAAGTTATGGAGATTTTTACAGATAAGATAAGTAATTTTACAAGTAGTATGCAAGAGTCAAACAAAGCAAATGAAAATATCTTAAAAATATTATCTCAAAGCATAGATGGAGAATCACAAGCTGCAAAAAATGAAATTTTTGCACTAGAGAATATCTCATCTGGTATCAAAGACTTAAACATAAGTAGTTATCAAAGCTCATCATCTTTAGTTAGTTCCATAGAAGACCTCTCAGCCGCTACTGTTAACTCTGGAAGAAGTATAAAGGCGATGCTAGAACTTCAAGAAAAAAACAATGAAATGTTAAAAGAACTCCTTATTAAGTTAGATGGTAAGGTTTAGAAGATGTCAAAAAAAAGAGTAGAGGCATTTAACCCATGGCCAGGATTTGTAGATCTTTTTGCTTCTGTTATCATGGTTGTTTTGATGTTTATGTTGGTTCTTATCATCAACATCTCTTACTACTCACAATTTAAATATAAAATATCTTATACTGGAACTGTAGCAATTAGTCAAAATGTCATGAAACCAATTGAATCTAATATAGAGCCAATAAGTAAGGTAACTCAAAATCTCTCAAAAGAACAAGCTATGACAAGCGCTGGTGCGGACTATAGTAATATAATAAATAATTTTGTAAGACAAGAAAATATTATCTACGAAGATTGGATGATAGTTAAATACTTAGATAACGAAATATTTTTAGATAATAAAAGTATAGAAGATATTGATAAGTTTTTAAAAAATGCTAAAGAGAAGTTTTTTGGCCACTATATTTCTATATATATAAAAGAACCACAAAATCAAGTTAGTGCATCTGTGGCAAAACAGTTAGCCCTCTCTAGGGTTATAAACATTAGAAATCTTATCCGCAAAAAAGATTATAGAAATGATGACGTAGTAGTCAGGTTAAAAGAGAATATCCCTCAGAAAAATCTAATAGAACATGAGTCTGGATACGCAGTAATACTCATAAATAAAAAAAGATGATAATTTTTAATATAAGGATATCTTAAGTGCAAAAAATAGTAATTTTAATATTTTTCATATTTTCTTTAAGCTCTTATGCATATGAAGTTGTAGTTCAAAGTCAAGATATCACACAAAGCTATAAAAATATCAAGATAGACGATAAAAAAGATTATGAAGAACTTTCTATAGAACAAACAAAAAAAGAGTTACGAAAAGTTGACCTTATCGATGTAGTAATTCAGACTATCTCTTCTAGTCATAAGATAAAAGCAGCTAGAGAGAAGATGCTACAAGCTAAGGGAGATATTGACATAGCTTTTGCAAACTACTATCCATCTGTTGATGCCTCATATACTATAACAAAAACACAACTAAGTGCTGAGGATAAAAAAAATGGCAAAAGTATATATGACTCAAAATACTATCGTGATGAGATTTACTCCCTAAAATTATCTCAAAACCTATATGCTGGTGGAGAAACACAAAATGATGTGCAGAGGCTAAGAGCGCTATATCTTCTCTCAAAAGCAGAGTATAAAAAACTCTTAGAGATTGAGATGCAAAAAGCTATTATCTCTTATGTAGATGTCTTATTTTCAAGGGAATCTCTTGAGACAAGTGATAAAAACATAGAAGAACTTGAGAAAATTTTTGAAATCGTAAAAACAAAATATGATGCTGGAGCCTTGTCTATTGGAGAGCTTAGCAATATAGAAGCTAGTGTATCAAACGCTAAAACACTATCTTCAAAAACAAACTCAGTATATATAAATGCGCTAGAGTATTTTGAGTTTATAGTCGGAGAGTCATTTCAAGAAACTTATCCACATGAAAAAATAACAAAAATAGAACTTAAAAACTTTGATGAGATGATGGAGAGTTCACTGTTGAAGAACTCTGATCTTCAAGCTATGGAGTATCAAATACTTAGCAAAAAGCATAACCTTAAAAAACTAAAATCAGCTTTTAGACCTAAGGTTGACTTTGTTGCTGGTGCTGAAAAGATCACTTTTAAAGAAAATGTTGAAGAGACTGAAGATAGATTTTACGCAAAAATCCTTTTAAACTATAACCTTTACAATGGTGGAAGAGATGAAAAAAAATATCTCAATGCTTTTTCTGAGTTAAAAGAAAAAACCTTTGATAAAAAAGCAGAGATAAGAAGAATAAAATGGGGTCTAGAGAAGTTTCATACATCCCTTACATCTCTTCAAGATAACTTGAGAAATGCTCAAAAAGAAGTAGATGCATCTACTACCATGGTTGACTCTTACTGGGAGAGTTTTAGAAATGGTGAGCAAGATTTGTATGTTCTTCTTGAATCTCAAAGACAGTTAAATACTGCTAAGTTAAGCCTTATACAAAACCAACAAGACAGCATGAAAGATTATTTTGAGATACTTCGCCTCTCTGGTGAACTACTTGAGTATTTCCATATAGATATTGAAAATGAAAGCTACCTTGATATGGCAAAATCAGACTACAGAATGAAACATGCTCAAATAAAAAAAGATACAAATAGTGAATATGTTATTTTAGATAACACTCTAAGCATCATCGATAAAAACACAACAACTACAAAAGCTGAAGAAACAGCCCTCTTAGAAGAAAATAAAGAAAAACTAGACGTATCTAACAAAAAACCTGCACTTGAAGGTATCTTGTCTTTTCATGAAAACTTTTTACTACAAGACTCACAAAGCTATACTATAGTCATATCTAAGTTTGACAACTCTATAGAAGCACTTGGTATGGTAGATGATTTGGGCATTGAAGATAGTTCTTTTATCTATCAACTTTATAATGAGAAAAAGATTCAAACAAATATAGCTTATGGCATCTTTATAACTAAGTCTGAAGCAGCTATTGCACTAGGTAAACTTAAACTAAAAAACAATAAAAAAGCAAAAATAGAGCTTATCAATATAGTACAAAAAAACTTTAATGATTTTGCAAAACTTCTACTAGTTAATGAGAAAGAGTTAGATAAATATAAAGAGTTGCTTACTCAAAAAGAGCCAGAATTTCAAACAGATACAAGCTTTAAAGAGAGGTTTTTAGCAGCTGAGCAAGAGAGTTTTACCATAAACATAACAACCCTTTCCTCAATGCAAGCAGCAGGAAAAGTTATAGAAGATGCAAATATCGCCAAAGATAGTTTTGCATTTTATTTTTCTAAAGATAAAAAGTGGGTAAAACTTATGATGGGAGTTTATCCTACATATGAAGATGCAAGTTTTGCCTTAGAATCACTTGGAGAGCTAAAGACAAAGTATATGCCAGTTATAGAGAAGATAGCTTCTAAACAAGCACTCTATAGGAAGTTTAACGAATAATGAAGATTTTGATATATATCATCACTTTTTTGATTACTACATTTTTTATATCTACTAGTTTATATCATAAACATATAGAGACTAAAGAACAAACAAAAGCATCACTAGATGAAGCTTTGCTAAAATCAAGATTGCTACAAATAACTAAAGATTCTATAGATCAAAACAGTCTTTTAGTATTTAAAAATGCTGTATATCTCTTAAGAGAGACTTCGTCTTTAGTAGATGCAAAACTAGAGCTAAAAGAGTACAGCTTTAGCGATAAAACACTTCTTGATATGGTTTATCTTAAAGAGAGTGAGTGGTTTGTTAGTGATGTAACTATAGATGCAAATATAGCGCAGATACAGACTACTGACGCAGGATTTTATAAACTCATTTTAGCTGATGGCAAAAAAGAGTTACAGAGTGTAAATATAAAGTTTCAAGCCATCAGCGATAATGTTATTAAAGATTTTTTAGTTCCTTTTGAGATTAAAACAGAGTTTTTTCAAAGTGGAGCTACTGATGAGACAACAAAACTTACAAGAGTAGATGAAGATAGGTTTTCTCTTTGGATATCTTACAAAAGCACCTTTAACAAAGAATCATTAGATGCGAAACTAGATACTTTTATGTTAGCGGTTGGCTCACTTCTTTTGCTTGTAACTCTTTTTGCCTACCTGCTTTACAGATTTGTCATATATAAGAGTTTAAAGGGTCCTATGGACAATTTAAATGCCCATCTCGCAAATGTACTAAAAGGTAAGATGTTTGACTTCAAAGAGCAAAAAACAAACTTTAAAGAGCTTGATATTTTAAGTCAAAATATCATTGAACTTGGCAAGAAGTTTATAAACACAACAAATGACCTAACTGTTAGCAGAGATATTATCTATCAAAAAGAGAGAAGTGATGAACTAACAGGACTTCCAAATAAAAAATCTTTTGAAAATGACTTAAAATATATGTTTATCTCCAACAGAGAGGGCTATGTTATCTACTTAAAGATTGATAAGATTGGTGTCTTTACGAAAAATCATGGACCTGAGATTGTAAACTCACTAATAGAAGATTTTGCAAAAACTCTTCAGCACTATTTCCATAGCTCAAGAGATAGAGATGGCGTTATATATAGATTTTTTGGCGGGGAATTTTCTATGATTTTATATGAAAATGAGATACAAAAAGTAGAAAAAATTCTAGAAGAGATACTAAAACTCATTGATAAGCTAGTAGATAAGTACTATTTCTTTGACAGCTCTATCTACTTTGGTGCAGTACCTTTTGATCAGTATGGAACCATAGAGTCAAATATAGAAAATGCTCAAGAAGCTTATGAGAATGCAATCTCACAAAAAGGTAAATTTTACCACATTGTTGACTTTAAACAGCAAGCTGAGTCTATGAAAAAGCTAGAGGGCAGTATCAAAGATATCATACAAAGAAATGATTTCGTGCTTCAATATCTTCACGATACAGTTGAATTTGGAGATGAGCCAAAGACTCTTATACAAGAGATATCACCTCTTATCATAGATAGTTTTACATTTGAGAATATTCCTACCGGAAAGTTTATCTCAGTCGCTGAGAGACTTGGTGTTGTAGCTGAGTTTGACAAAGCGCTAATCATTAAAACACTAGAACAGATAGAGTTAGGAGAGATAGAACATCAGATATCTATAGTTCTATCCATAACAACCATCACAAACAAACTTTTTATCTCTTGGCTTGAATCAACATCTAAAGAAAATAAATTTATGAAAAAAATCATCTTTACGGCACCTAGTTATAGCGTAGCTAGTAATTTTGAGGAGTTTAGTAAATTTTACGGCATACTTAGAGAGTTAAATATAGAGACTATGATAAAAAAATACGATCCAACAGACTTAAATCTTGATAGCTTAACAGAGCTAAGACCAACATACTTAAAGTTAGATAGAAGTTTTTGCCAAGACTATAAGAAAGATAGCACCAAACATGGCGTAGTAAAGCAGATTGTGGATTTCTCTCATGAGCATAACATCAAAGTTATAGGCGATTCACTAAAGAGCAAACAAGACTACCTTGCATTTGAGATGCTAGGTGTCTATGGAACTTCAAGCTAGGATATATATATGAAACTTTTTTCACTCTTTTTTACAAGCGTATGCTTACTGAGCTCTCTTTTGATGGCCGATGACATAGTTAAAAATGACAATATATCTACAAAAATTTTTAAGATAGATGACAAACAAGAACTGTTTAACTCACTTAAGAGAGTTTTTTTCTCTAGTGAACATAAAAATATTTTAGATACAAACTGGACTGCTCTTCATATGAGTAAAAGAGTTACCACTGGCTTTATAGATATAGATATAGAGGAACAAAGCGTAATCATAAGCAGTAGAAATTTAGATGAAAATGGCACAAAAGAGCTTAGCTTAGAGATATACACAACAAAAAATGATGAAGTGACTAACTTTAAATCTACTAATTTTTTACATAAACTTTTTTGGAATAGATTGGAGTTTATCTTAGGCTTAGAAAATGAATGGATAGACTGCTACTATATGTCACAGGCACTCGGACATAACAATCATCTGCTTTGCAGTCCAAAAGAGCAAATAGCTCTTAAAGAGCGAAATCTAAGTACAAAGCTATGAAAAAACTTATATTTGCATCTATACTAGCTACTACAATCAATGCAGCCACTAATGAAGAGTTAAACCTATATATAAATGAAGCTAAAGATAACAACGCTAGTGCGATGTTTAGTTTAGGTCTAGTTTACTTTAGTGGTGATGGTGTAAAAAAAGATTATAAAACTGCTTTTACTTGGTACCAAAAGGCATCAAGTGCTGGAGATTTGAGGGCATTAAATAACTTAGCATATATGTACGAACACGGCATATGGGTTAAAAAAGACAGCTCTTTAGCAGAACAATATTATAAGGCAGCTGCTAATGATGGACTTGTAGAAGCACAGCTTAACTTAGGACTATTTTTTGAGAACAACCCTACTCCTGCAAATATGCTAAAGGCTTATTTTTGGTATGATAAAGCAGCTCAAAATGGAGATAGAGTTGCTCAAAATAACTTAGCAAAACTATACTACTTTGGAAATGGAGTAAAAGAAAATTTACAAAAAGCTTTTTTTTGGTTTCAAGAAGCAGCATGGAGAGACGATTCGCTAGCACAATACAACCTAGCAATGATGTACTACAAATCTGAGTATGTCTCCTACAGTGCTGATAAAACACTTTTTTGGCTTGAGAGAAGTGCTGAAAATGAAAACAATTATGCACAGAACAAGCTTGGAGATTTTTATGCAGAAGGTATTATTGTTGAAAAAAACCTTCAAACTGCATTTGAATGGTACAAAAGAGCTGCTAACGATGGATTTTTAAGGGCTATTTATCAGGTTGGTGTCTTTTACTTTTACGGTCATGGAGTAAATATTGACAAATTAAAAGCTAAGGAGTGGTTAAATAAAGCTCATAGACAAGGCTATGAGGATGCTACGAGGTTTATGGAGCGAAACTCTCTATTTTAGTTGAGAATAAACTACTCTAAAGCCTAACAGCCCCGAATAAATTCGGGGTTCCAAAAAAGGTTTAAAGACTAATAGCCCCGAACGAGTTCTGGGTTCCGGTTGTGAAGGAACCGCGAACTTGTTCGGGGCAATCGGCTTTTAAACTCCTACTCTTCTAGTTTTGCTTTCATATCATTTATGATCTTCTCTAGCTCATCTGGCTTTAAGTTGTTCGCACTAGCATACTCTATTGCCTCTTTTATAGACTCCTCTTTAAAAGGATGAACGATGTTGCAAACTTTATTTGCAATATGGATGATTTGAGAGACTAATAAACTTTTATTTTCAGGATTTAATGGCTCATCTACATATCTTATATCATCTATAAGAGTTTGTGAGAGTCCCCACTTTTCAAACATAGTGGCAGTTACTATAGATGTAGATACCCCTATATATTTTTTCTCAACTTCTGCAATATTTGTACTTACTTTTACCTCTTCATAAAACTCAGTCATTTGATCTCTCTCTTTTATGACCCTTGAGATAATAAACTTACCAGTCTCAAGTAAGAAAGTAGGAAGAAGAAGCCTATCTCTTAGATCTGGATCTATCTCGTTTGCAAGTTTAGAAGCTAAAACTATCGCTTGAGATGCAGTCTCTAAAAACTTCTCTGAGTCTGCACCATAAGGCTCTAGTGAAGTCTCCACAAGATTTTTTATAGCACTTCCAAGGGCTAGTGAGATAGTAAAGTTCACACCCAAAAGACTAACTGCCATCTGTGAGGTCTCTATCCTCTTTTTAAAGCCAAACATAGCAGAATTTGAAACTTTTAGAAGTGTTGTGAGGATTAGAGGGTCTTTGCCTATAATCTCTGCTAACTCTTTTGGAGATTTGTCTGCTTTGTTTTTATACTCTTCTATATATACTACTGTTTGTGGCAGAGGTGGCAAAGAGTCTATCTGAGCCAATATATCGTTATTCATTTATTTTAATTCCTAATTATATTTATAAGTTTACACATCTAATACTACTTTATAAAAGCTTTGAACTTGCAAAACCATATATATTAACTTAAATTAGACTATATGTAGTTCAAAGTTGCTTGAATCAAAACTTATATCATATATACTACCTTTCATAAAACCTGTAGTAATCACCAATCCATCAGAGTTAGTAACTGTTGCATTGTTAATTGTTAATTGATTTGATTGAGAGTTATCGTCTTTTAAATCAAGAGTAAATACATCTCCCTCAAACCAACTTTTCATATCAGCAGCATCTATAACTATAGTATTGGTGTTTGAAAACATATCTAGTTTTAATATTTCAATATTTTTAAATATATCTGTATCAAAACTTATAGACTCGCTTGTTTTACCTGTTCTAATGTCAACTGTATCACTGCCACTACCACCATCAATAGTGAGTTTTCCAGCTAAAAGAGCTTCATAGTTGGTTAAAAAAGTGTCATTTCCTGCCCCACCGTCTAAGGTTATCTTTCCTGGCATATCATCAAAGTTTTTATCATAAGCATTAAAAGTATCATTTCCGCTTCCACCAACAAACTTCATATCTCCAATTACAGCGTCAAAGTCTCTATTGTTTCCATGCAGATTAAATGTTCTTCCACCATTGTTAAGTGCATTTACTTCAAGAGTTGAGCCAGCTCCAACTTCAAACTTCTCAAAAGTGTTGTAGTAATTTTCAGTCATTTTTACGCTTTGATTTTCACCCATTTTTAAAGTATCACCTGTGCCACTTGCATTGAAATTTAAATTGCCTTCAAATTGTGTGAAGTCAACATTACTTATATCATATGTATTGTTCTCACCTGTACTAGCCATATAAAGACTACTTTTTTCTCCACCAACTATTTTATTAAATGCGTTGGCTTCCCATTGTCTATAAGTGCCTGTATCAGAAAGATTAAAGTAGGCAGTATAATCACCAATATCTAAAACTTCAAAGTTAGAAACTGATATTCTACCTCTAAAGTCAACAGTTGTAGCAAGTTTTAGAGTGTCAGTCCCAGCTACACCATCTAAAATCTCACCAGCAGTATTTCTAGCGATGATAGTATCATTTCCAGATCCACCGTAAAGCTTATCTACTCCACCCCAGCCATCAAGAGTCATTCCGCTGTTATTTGCAGTTATTGTATCGTTATCCCTAGAGCCAATAATAGTTTGGAAATTTTTGATTTTGTCATCATAAGCATTTGTGACATTTGTTTTATCGTTACTACCACCTGATGCGTTAAAAATCACAGAAGCATAACCCTCAGTATCAACTCCGTTAGTAGTAGTGCCTGTATCATCTAATGCAGAAGTCCTCATATCTAAAATAAAGCCTCCATGACTGGCTAAACTATAGTTTAGAGTATTGTTTCCAGCACCTCCATCCATTATGTCTTGGTTTGTTTTTTCCCAATCATAAACAGAGTAGCCATAGACAGTGTCATCTCCCTCTCCACCATATATAATGTCATTATCACCATCTCCATAGATGGTATCATTTCCATCTCCACCATATATGAGGTCATCTCCATTTCCACCTCTTATAAAGTCATCTCCACCCATTCCATAAATCACATCATCTCCATTATGACCCTCAAAACGGTTATCTTGAGAGTTACCTATGAGATAATCGGCTCCACTTGAACCATGGATCCCCTCTATGTTTATAGCTTTACTTAAGTTTGCTTCTATGAATTTAGTATTGTCATACGAATCATTTGTAGTATGACTCTCAGGAGTTAGATACCCATCGTTCCAATTACTGCCACTATCTGTAGAATACTGAACAGTTCCAACTTTGCCTGCTTCATCACTTAGTCTAATCTGCTGTACACTTTTACTTCTTAATCCATCGTAGTAAAGATGTAAAAAGTCAACTCCTTCTCCACCATCACTAAAGTCAACTCCTCTACCTGGGAGTAAAAAGTCATCTCCATCTCCTCCATAGAGTTTATCGTTACCATTCCAACCTCTTAGGTCATCATCACCTTCTAGCCCCCAAAATGTCTCATCACTATCATCACCCCAAATATAGTCATTTCCTTTAGTTCCTCTAACTTGTTCTATATCTTTTATAAGGTCTATTAGTCTATCTGTTGTGGTCTCTTTAACCATAACAAAGTCATTGCCCATAGTAACTCTTATGCCTTGTATATCTTCCATATAGTCTGGGTTAGTAGCATTGTTTGGATAATCAGCTCTGTAGTAACTTATCCAGTCACTTCCCTCTCCACCATCTATAAAGTCATATCCTCTACCGCTTATAAACTTGTCATCGCCACCCATGCCTTGAAGATAGTTAGTACCGCTACTGCCATAGATAACATCATTGTAGTTTGAACCTATAACATCTTCTATGCTTACTAAAGTGTCATTTCCATAACCAGTAGCATAGTCATCATATTCATCGCCATTTGGTTTATCTAGTCTAACTTCAACCCCATTTACATTTGTAGAGTTTTGGTAGTTTACTGCATCTGTGTCTTCTCCACCATCTATGTAGTCATTTCCACTTCCACTAAAGATAACATCATTGCCAGAACCACCATAAAGCTCGTTTTCTCCTGCTCTACCATCTATAGTATCACTTCCAGCCATACCATTTATGATATTTTTTTCATTATTTCCGTAGATAGTATCATTATAGGCACTACCATCTATATCGTCTATGTTTTTAAACTTATCTTGACCCTCTTGTTGAATATTTTCTAATCCTGCTTGAGGTAAGTTTGTACTCTCTACTCCAGTAACATTTCCATCCTCATCGTATGTAAACTCGAACTTATCTTTTAGAGCAAACTTTGAGAGAGCGTTTATCTTTTCATCTTCATTAACAATGCCATCGCCATTTGAATCTATCCAAATAGTCTCTTCATCTGTAAAACCTTCTAAATCAACATAAACACCTTTATAGTACTTTTGCATCTCAATGTCTACAGAGTTAGGTATAAGATTGTCATCATCATCAACTGCTTGGTAAGAACCGCTTAGTTTTTGATACTCTTGGTTATTTATGTAAGCATTATCTTTTAAGTATTTTAGCTCTGCTAAAGTGTAACTCTTAACCTCTGCATAACTTACTTTATCTCTACCCTCAGCATAATTAACTTCAGTTGTGCCATCATCTTTTAAGTAAGTATCGCCATATATAGTGTTATGCCCTGCTCCACCATAAACAGTATCGCTCCCACCACTAAGATAAATAGTGTCATCTCCAGCACCATCATAAACGATATCTGTACCGATGCCTCCAACGATAATACTATTTCCACTTCCATCTTTTATAGTGTTAGTGTTTGCATCTTTTGAGAGTATAAAACCATCATCTTTGCCATCTATGAAGTCCTCTTTTTTGTACACATAATCGTCAGCTTTAGTAATGTCTTTTAAGGCTATGGTGTACTCTTGTGCATCACTTTGTACACTACTTGCAAGATCTACTTTAGTGCTTGTGGGATCTAGCTCATAGTTAGCTCTTATAGATATGTCAAAAGGATCTGTTATGCTATCATCATACTTTATGGTAAACTCTACACTCTTAAAAGATGTTGCAAAGTTTGGACTACCAATCTCTATAATGTTTCCTAACTCATCTTTAAAAATCATATCTTCTTTAGATATGCTACTTCCCGTTATCTCATTTGCATTTTTATCTAAAATCTTTACATTTGCAGGTAGTCCTGAGATGGTAAAACTTCCTACTAAGTAGTCTTGGGGCATATTTGGTTCAAACCTTAAAACTCTTGATAAGTAGTTGGTGCCTGTTGGGTCATTATCAAAGTATGCAGAGTTTTCAGACCTTATAGTCATATCTTCACTTCTATGTGACATATCTATAAGCTCAGTGCTAAACTGGTCTGTTTGAGAGTCATTTTTATAACCCTCTATACTACCTCCACCACCTAAAATAAGAGCTGTACCATCTTCGCTAACACTCTCGCTATATGTCACTTGATGAGCTGTGGCTTTAAAACCAAAAGCTGGTGTAGTTGCCTCTTCATCATAATCTCCAGTATTGTCATCTGGATCTGAACTTCCTCCAGCATCTGGAACTAGATCAACAGGAGGCGGTGGAACTAAGTTGTCATCTTGCTTATAACCATCAAAATCATTTTTTGGCATGGTTTCTATAAAAGAATCACTTGTTGGTGTGCTTTTAGATATGCTAAGAGATTGTATACTAGAGCTAGCAGCAGGTTGTTCTTGAGAGAAACTTTGTGTTTTAGAGCCTGTTTCTGATGTACCTTCACTTTGAGAAACCACTACAACTTGAACTCCTGATGGAGCTGAACCTACTTCATCACTTCCTGTAACTATTTTAAAACTAGCATCCACTGAAGTAATAGGAAGCTCATTTATCTCTTCAATTTTTGATAAAATATTGTCAACTGAAAATATTTTGTTATCGCCAAAGTTAAACTTTGGAGGATTACTACTAAAACCCATCAAACCTAAAGATGGAAAAGTAAGAACACCTTCACCATAAAATGAGATAATGATGTCTCCGCCTACTAAGATATACTCCAACTCTTCAAAGTTTAAGCCCTTTATCTCAAAGATTACTTCATCTCCAGGTCTCATAAAAACAGATAAATTCTCTCCATCTTTAGGAATGCTCTTTATAATAACTTTGTTGTTTTTATACTCTACGTTTGAGCTATTTAAATCTAATGACATGGGATTCTCCTCTTAGTTATCAGGATTCGATAAAACTAAAATAATAGTTCTTCCAAATGTCTCTATTATAGCATTTTTTAGATTAATATTTGATCTGCAGTTTAGATTACTAGCTTACACAAGGAAGCTAGTAGATTATTTAAGAGGTTACTTATCTTTTAAGATTGTTAGTAGTTTGTAGCATTTCATCACTTGTTGTGATGACTTTTGAGTTAGAGTCATAGGCTCTTTGGCCAGTGATTAGGTCTGTAAGTTCAACAACTAGCTCAACATTACTAAGCTCAACGAAGTTTTGTCTAAGTACACCAAGCCCATCAAGCCCTGGAGTTCCCTCAACTGGTTGACCTGAACTATCTGTTTCCATATAGAGGTTATCTCCTCTTGAGTGAAGTCCTGCTGGGTTTATAAAGTTTGTAAGAGTTATCTGCCCAACTT